>Ga0114950_10003513_pt1 | contig 12085 bp, 15 predicted proteins | sample N075metaG_FD_83503 | JGI IMG/M metagenome (GOLD analysis project Ga0114950, IMG submission 83503) | Deep subsurface microbial communities from Kermadec Trench to uncover new lineages of life (NeLLi) - N075 metaG | ecosystem: Environmental > Aquatic > Marine > Ocean trench > Sediment | place...
GTGACGAGAATAGTGCGCAGACCTTGCCTTGCCGACAGCACGGCAAGTGCTGCTGCCAACGAAGTTTTACCGACGCCGCCTTTTCCGGTGACGATCACGAGCTGTTCTGTGGTTAAACTTCGGATCAAGATTCAACCAGAGTACTGCGAGGTGTGCCCCACACCAGATTCGTCTGCAGACAATTGCAGTTGGCCTTCGTGGGCAAACGGAGTCAACAAATCGGTCAGCTCCCTGTCAAACTCCGCCGCGAGGTCTTTGCCGAGCCGAATCACGGTCCAGGTGGCACGTGAATGCTGGCAGGCGACAAAATCAGCGAGGTTCTGCCGGTAATCGAAAACGAAGGTCTCCCGACCGGCAATATCCATCCAGGGCTCGTGTGCGGCGATAGCATTTGCGAATGCGGTCTCATCGTATTGACGGCCAACCCGTTCCAGCCAGCGGCGTAGAAATACCAACCACGCTTCCTCCCAGGGTGCCTGATGAGGATGGTCGCCCTGGATCGTTGCCAGCACACCATCGCTGCGTAATACACCGGCAATCTTCGGAAAAACGACGGCAGGATCCATCCAATGTGCCGCGGTGCCAATGGTCACCAGATCGTAAGGTCCTTCGAGTGCTGCATCTTCGGCCGACGCGTGAATCCAGCGTATGTTGGCCGCGTCGCCATGGATCTTTTGACCCTGCTGTAACATCGTAAGCGATGGATCCACGGCATCCACCTGATCGAACCAGGTAGCCAGTTCACCCGCGATCTTGGCCGGACCGCAGCCAAGATCCAAAGCGCGGTGATGATTCGTGACCCGATCGCCGAGAAACTCGTACAAGGCCGCTGCATAAGGGGCTCTGTACTCTGTATAGGTAGTTCTGCGCGACTTCCGCGTCATTGAATCTCGCGCCCTGTTCTCGAACGATCGTCATGGAACTAATACCGTGGTGAGACTTTCTATTATCCACGGTTGGGGCACAATACTCATTGTCAATCGAGGTATGTATGGGTGCTTATCAGGTAGTCGCAAGAAACTTCTCCGAGGCGCACGAGAACAAGATCCACGATGACGAGATCGCCCGCAAGTATGGCTTCGAGGGCGCGCTGGTGCCCGGCGTTGCCGTATACGGTCATCTCACCTACCCGCTCGTCGAAAAGTTCGGCGATGCGTGGCTTGGCCACTCGATCGGTTCGGTCCGGTTCCTGAAACCCGCCTATCATGGCGATCGGCTCGACATTGCTTATGTGGCCGATGATGCGGGGCATCATGTTAGCTGCGTAAATCAGCATGGCGTGTTGCTGGCGGAGCTGCACAGCACGATGCCGGATGTGCTGCCTGAGATCGAGGATCAGTCGATTTTCGACAACGCCTGCAAGCCGGTCGAACGGTTGGACATGACCTGGGACACGGTCCATCCGCTGCAACCCTTTGAGCCCTGGCATTGGCAGATTACCGACGATGGCAACCAGACATCGGCGAGCCAGATTCTCGATGAGCAATCCATTTTTCGCACGTTTGCGCACCCTCACTGGCTGCTCTCAATGGCCAACCGTACTTTGACACGCGAGTACATCATGCCAGCGTGGATCCATGTCGGTTCCGAGACCCGCTATCACCTGCCGCTGCGGGTGGGAGATACGCTTGAGGTACGCGCGGTCGTGTTGGAGAAGTGGCAGAAAAAGGGTCACGAGTTCTTACGCATTTACGTTGCCTACTACCGGGGCCACAAACTCGCGACGGAAATCTTCCACACGGTGATCTTCAAGGTGGCTAGGTAATGTATATCGCGGTGATGGCGTCTCACGGCGGATCAATCCTGCAGGCGGTTATCGACGCTTGCGAAGACGGAACGTTAGCCGCCGAGATATCGCTGGTGATCAGCAACAACAGCAACGCTGCGGCGTTAACAAGGGCGCAAAAGCATGGTATCGCGACGCTGCACCTCAGCGCCAGGACCCACGCCAATGCCGACGAGCTGGACAATACGCTCACCGCCGCACTCACCGAAGCGAAGGCCGATTGGGTGTTGCTCGCCGGATACATGAAAAAGCTCGGCCCGCATACGCTCGCGGCGTTTCGCAACCGTATCCTGAACATCCATCCGGCGTTGTTACCCAAATATGGAGGGCAGGGGTTTTATGGCCGCAACGTCCACCAGGCGGTGCTCGACGCGGGCGACACCGAGTCCGGCGCTACCGTGCACCTCGTGGAAGACCAGTACGATACCGGTCCGATCCTTTCTCAAGTCCGGGTGCAGGTAAAACCGAACGACTCGGTGGAATCGTTAGAGGAACGCGTCAAAACAGCCGAGCGCAATCTCATCGTTGCGACGTTGATGGAGCTTGGCGTGCAGCGGGCGGCTCGAAAAATCGGCTAAGCGCTTAGCTCATTTCCTCACACTGTCGACCACAAGCGCCATCGCCCGATCGGCGTCAATCGAATAAGCCACTTCGACATTTGCCGGATCCCGCCGTCTAGTGACCCGTTCGTCCACCACGGTCATTCCTCGCGTATGGGTGCCATCGAGCTCTACCACCACTGCGCGCGGCTCGCTCACGATCAGTTCGGGGTGGGTGAGCGTCAGTACGGCGCAAGGGTCGTGTAACGCCGAGCGGCGCTTGCCGATGAGTTCTTCCATCCGCCCGTGCATGAAGTCGAACAGCGCGGCAACAAATGTCGATTTTGTGGAACCGATTTCTCGCAGTTGCCCGACCAACTCATCCGACGTAGTGAACTGGTGGGTGAGATTCAATCCCGCCATCCGCAGCTTGGCGCCGGAGCGAAACACCACGTCGGCAGCTTCCGGGTCCGCCCAGATATTGAATTCCGCGACCCGGGTTGCGTTACCAACCGTAGCACTGCCGCCCATGATGGATATACCGGCAATGCGTTCGGTGAGGGTCGGGTCTTCCTGCAAAGCCAGTGCGATGTTGGTTAACGGTCCAATGGCAACGATCCAGACGTCCGCTTGAGCGCGTGTTGCCTCCAACAGAAACTGCACCGCATCGGTGCTCGCCACCGCCCGGCTCGGAGCAGGCAGATCGACCCCACCCAACCCGCCTGCCCCATGTACACCCGCTGCGTGTATCGCCTGGCCTGTCAACGGAGCGGATGCCCCGCTGTGCACCGGCGTATCTGCGTCGAGCAGTTCGATGACAGCCAGAGCATTTCGGGTGGTGCTCTCGAGTGGTGCATTTCCGCTGACCGTGGTGATACCCAGCACCTCGGCGTAGACGTGGGCAAACAGGATAGCCACGGCATCGTCATGACCGGGGTCGCAATCGATGATCAACTTGCGCTTGTCTTCGGGCGTTCTTTCATCCATTTAAGGTAGTTCCGCTCTTGTGGATTCGTCGCGTTCACACTATAACGCTAGTGCGTAGTCGAGCTCCGAGAGTGTCGTTTTGCAAGGGTCGTGCGGGTCGTGGTATCTGTGACCTCATCGAGGCTATCGGGTCTATGATTATGGAAGTCTGATCGGCCCGGAAACTCATTGTCTTACGTGATCTGGAAAAAGAAGCGAGATTGAGAAACAACCGTGCAACTTGAGGAATCCGCTATCTCTCTACTACTTCGCTCTCCTCGTCTGAGTGTGAGCCTGGCACTCGATCTTCTCGACATCAGCGATCGAGACTTTCGAGTGATGGTGAAACAAAACAAACAGATTGCCGAATTGCTCGAACAACGGCGTAACGGTGAGCTAAAACCGGTCAAGCCCGAGTTCAAGGAGTGTCCAAGCTGCAACGAATGGTTCCTGCCTTACGCCGGGGCGCGTTTCTGCTCAGATGAGTGCGTGAAGATCCACCGGTTGGAAAGCAGGAAGGCTGGCACCCTCGCGCGTTAGTCCGACAATATCGACCTGGGGGAACACAATGATCAGGAAATTTCTTTACGTCATCGTCTTTCTGATCGTCGGGGCGCCATTGGTGTTGTGGTTGAGCGCGACCACGTCTCTCGACCGCACCCTCTCCCATAACGCAGCGACATCCACCCTTCCCTCGTTTGCGGATCAATCCCATGGCCTGGTACGCATCAATACGGGTGAATACACGTTCAGGGCCAGGGTTGCCGGGTTCGGCGGCAATCGTGGCAACGTCATACTACTGCACGGTTTTCCTGAAACCTCAGTCATGTGGATTCCGCTCATCGACGCCGCCGCCATGGCCGGTTACCAGGTTGTCGCGTTCGATCAGCGAGGCTACAGCCCGGGGGCGAGGCCGGAAGAAACAGATGCCTACGTTATCACCGCACTCGCCGGGGACGTGCTGGACGTCGCCGCCGTGGTCGGCTTCGAGACGTTTCATCTCGTCGGCCACGATTGGGGCTCAGTCGTTGGTTGGAACCTCGTACTTACCGACGCCTCCCGGGTCACAACCTGGACCTCGCTTTCGATTCCGCACATCGCTTCGCTCGGTGCCGCCATTGCCGAGGATCCCGACCAGCAGCAACGCAGCTCATACATGCTTCTGTTTCGAACGCCCTGGCTTGCCGAACAGATTTTCGCCTTCAACGACTTCGAGTTGATGCGTGGTGTCATGTACAACGAGCACGGCGATGCGCAGGTTGAAGAATACCTGGCGGTATTCAGCGAACCCGGCGCGTTGACCGGGGCACTCAACTGGTATCGGGCGGCCGAATTCGATGCGCCGATGCCCGATCTCAGTATAAAGTTACCTTATCTGTTCATCTGGGGTAATCAGGATCCGGCCGTCGGACGGGTGGCCGTCGAAGGACAGGCCCAGTACCTGCCCGAAGCCTACAACGAACTCGAACTCGATGCGGGGCACTGGCTGATGGAAACCCACGCCGAGCTTGTCGTGCCTGCGGTGTTGTCTCATCTGGCGACTTACGGCTCTTAAAGCTTCTCTGCGGCACCTCGACGTGGCTGCCAGTCGACAGCCGCGACGAATCCTATCCACCCCGCCAGGTTCTCAAGCGCGCGCAACCCTCTTCGGAGGAGTCGCCGCCAGGAAGCAAAAAGAGCCCAGCAGGGAAAGTCCGGCGAGCAACGCAAAACCGCTTTCGTAATTACCTGACATGTCGGCCATGACACCGGCAATGATCGGTCCGCTCGACATGCCAAGCATGACGATGAGGGAAGAAAATCCCATGATGGTGCCGAACGAGGTGGCACCGAAGTAGTCGGCGCGAATCGCCACCATCAGCGGACCACGGGTACCCCAGCCGAGACCGTGAATCAACGCAAAACCCAGCACCATGTATGGGGTTACCGCAAAGGTCACGAGCAACAGCCCACCGGCATGGGCCACCATGCACACCGCGCAGATCAGGCGTTTGTTGAACCGATCGCCAAGATATCCACCGATGATCTGGCCAATCATCTGAAAGGCCGTCATCAACGCAACGATGCCGCCCGCCTCCGCCAGAGAATAATTGAGCCCTTCGGTGAGGTGCGCCACGAGATGCACCATGACGGACGATACCGTTAGCAGCGCTAACGAGTGGCCTACCGATATGAGCCAGAAAGACCGCGTGCGCATGGCATCACGAGCCGTGAAGTCCTGCAAAACCGGCGCCCGTGTACCTGCTGACACCGGCGGGCTGACGATTCCGTCCGGCACTTCACCATAGGGTTCCGGGCGATGCCGCACGAGCTGGACCAGTGGCAGACCGATCAGCACAACCAGCACGCCCGAAGAAAAAGCGGTGGCGCGCCAGCCAAACGCCTCTAGTGCCAGTATGACAACGGGTACCAGCAACCCACCCAGGGAGAAGCCGATCTGTGACAGGGCAACCGCCTTCGCACGGTGACGGTTGAACCAACTGACGAGTGCCACCATGAGCGTTGCGAACCCACCGAGGCTCGAGCCGAGTGCGATCAACACAAATGCCAGGTAGAAGGTGAACAGTGATTCCACCTGGCTGAACAACATGAACCCGATTCCAAACAAGACGGTGCCAATACTCAAGATCACCCGTGGGCCGAATCGGTCCACCAACCAACCCTGCAACGGCCCGAGAATTCCGCTTTCTATCCGGGTGAGGGCGAACGCACCGGCGACCAGCGCTTTGCTCCAGCCGAAGTCGTCCTGCAGGAACACCATGTACGCGCCGTACGACTGCATCCACAGAGCACCCGCCAACAACTGCACGCCGCCCGCGGCCGAGACGATGTACCAACCGTAGAACACGCGACCACGGGGTCGAATGACGCGATCGAACCGATTGAACAGCTTGTTCATGACGGGGAAACCGACAACAACCTCAACTCCCTAAAACAATGAAGGCAGACGTGCCGTGTCGACTCGAGGAAGTCGACCCACAAGGCTGCCGGGGAACAAAACAGACGAGACCGAGCAAGCTGGATGGCGAATTGCCTCGATTTCGAGAACTTCGGGAAGCCCAGGAAGACCGCACAGCCGCCCGCCTTCCACGACCAGGCGGCACAGCGAGACTCGACCAAAGGTTGACCCACCGTGAGGTTCGGCGAGCGGATGAACGCCGAACCTGAAACGATCTGCTAGCAGCGTCCGCTACTGGCTATCCAGACCCTCGATGGGCTCGTAGTAAGGCTTGGTGAGTGCCGCCGCCTTCTTTTGCCAGTTGGCACCCGCTTGCTCAGGCGTGAACGACCAATCCTGACGATGGTAGTTCCAGCTATCCGGATGCAACCGCTGCGCGGCTTCCCAATACTGATTCGCCTTGGCTTCGTCGCCCTGCTGGTGAAAATACACACCCAGCCTGAAGGTCGGCTCTGCCAGCGCGATATCTTCGGTCAGTGGGGTGAGTCGGTCCGCAATCTCTTGCGCGGAAAGCAGATACTCGCTGTCTTCGCCATTAGCCACCCAGTCGGCGACCATCGGTGCGTAGTCAGTGCGACCAAATTCGAAGGTGCCCATCTTGTGGACCGTGGCGTAGGTGCCTTCGTCGACACGCCGAACCTGACCGTTCTCATCGATCCACACCGCGGAAGGTACGTTGACAAGATCGTACAGCGAACTCACCACGTGGGCTTCGTCAACCAGCGTTACAAATGTCGCTTTTGCCTGCTCGTACCACGGGCTTGCGACAGCCTGGCCACCGGTATCCTGAGCGGCGGCAATGATAATGAAGTTGTCGTCTTGCAGTTGTTCGTAGACAGCCTGCCAACCTGACAGGTCAAATCGGCATCCTCACCACGAGGCCCAGGTGAGCAACATGATCTTCTTTCCCTTGAAATCGGAAAGTCGAACGGTTTCGCCGTTCATATCGATCAGCTCGAAATCCGGCGCAATCGCCTGCTCGCGAAACGAAGTTCTGATGACGGGAATGGCGCCGAAGCTGAACACGCCCGCGTCATGGTCAACGACCACCGGTTGCTGCAACTTGTCGGCAAGCTCCGTCACGTTGAACCAGCTCTTGCCCTCGCGGCGAACGAACATGTCGCTATCTTCGTCCTGTTTGACCGGAACGCAGATGTCATCGAGACAGGCGCCTTCCGGCTTTAGCTCAAATCCGTTCACCCGGGTGAGATCATCGGTCCTAACCCATAAATCGGTGGGGTCTGACAACGTCTCGCTCAGCGTAACCACGTTCTGCTCGAACAGGACCGTAGCGTTACCCAATGCAAGCTGGGCGGCAAAAACCAAAAAAAGACCCAGAATCTTCTTCATCCACTCTCTCCCAGGGGTGATTGGCTGACACTATACCTGCGGCTGGAGCCGATTTCAGCATGACGGCCGCCGTCGGTCTTCAAGCAGGCTCCGTCGGCAGGCCCAACTCCTGCCAGCGCCCCATCCCGCCGGCCAGCGGAAAGACACGCACGATTCCCTGACGTTTCAACAACAGCGCCACCCGGGCGCTCGATACTTCGCTGGGTCAGGTACAGTAGAGAACGATATCGTGATCGCGCGGAATCTCTGCATGACGGCGGGGAATTTCGTCTATCGGTATCCTGAGTGCGCCCGGAATGACGTGCGGAAGAAAAGAGAAGTCCAGACGTTGGCGGAGATCGATAATCGTAATGTCGTCCCGCTCGGTCATCAACCTGTGCAACACCTCCGGCTCGATTCGGCGTATCCGCAACTGCCGAAGGAACACCACCCACTGAGAAATTTTGAATAACGCGTACGCCAAAATGACGCCAAGCGCAAGCCAGAGAACACCACCGGAAATTTCCGACAACACCGTAAAAATCTGTGCGAGCTGATCGTCGAACAGGAAACCGGCAACACAAAATGGTATCACCCAGAGCAGTGTCCCGAGCACGTCGAATCCGAGAAAAGCCCAGAACGGCATCTGCACCGCACCGGCAACCGCTGGTGCCAACGTCTGTAGGCCGGGAATGTACTTGGCCACGACCAGACCGCCCGGCCCTAAACGGTTGAACGTCGATTTGGTTCTGGTCACACACGTATGTGGTTCAAGGGAGAGCTTGCACACCATATCCAGAGTTCTGAATCCCTGGCGTCGACCGAGGTAGAACCAGGCGACATCGGATAACAGGCAAGCGGTCGCTGCCACCAGCATGACCAGGCCCAGGTTCAAAGAACCACCCGCCGCCAACGCTCCCGCGGCAACCAATATCGGCACCGAAGGAAGCGGTAGCGCCGCCTGGTCGGCGAGTACCCAGGCAAATACCACCAAGTAGCCATACTGAGTCAGAAAGGTCGTCAGCTCCGTCATGACTTCGATTGTAAGCCAATAAGTCCGGGTCCGGAAAAAACAGCGTTGATGCACTTCAGCGCGGGAGCCTCTAACGGGCGATGACTACGCCGCAACGGGCGAAGCCACACCGTCCGCACTCGCCGGTGTGGAGAGAATACCGCAAACATTTGCGACCCACGTCCTGGATCGACATCGAGTCTGTATGGACAATGCCCATTCATCCTCGACTGGTTGAGATCATGAAACGCGTTGGTATTTTCCTCATAGGGCTCACGTGCTGCTTTGTCTGTTCCGTAAGTGCCCAGCAACCACGGCAATTCGACTGCGCCGCGCCAACGCGGCCAGCGGATGATCAAAACGATGAGTTCTGGCAGAAGTTTCTGGATGAGATTGACGTTTTCCAGGCTTGTATCAACGCCACTGTCGAACGCCACCAGGCGGCGTCTCGTGAGCATCAGGAGGCTGCCCGCTCAACCGTGGATGCCTGGAATCGGTTCGTTCAACAGTCTCTCAACGCACCCGAAGATTTTCCCTGGCCACCTGAGACCAACTGATTGCGTATGGAGACTTTCAAGCCTGCGTAAGTTACCTTTCCGTCGATGGACACCGCCGTCCCAACCATTCCGCTAACGAACCTGCTCATCGGTTTCGTCCCGGTCATCCTGCTTTTGGCCATCATGCGAGCGTGGTCGTTGAACGCGTTGCAAGCCCTTTACGCAAACGGTCGGATGCTCATCCAACTCCTGACAATCGGTTATGTCTTGACTTACGTGCTCGAAACGAACGAGCCCGCTCTGGTGATGGCGGTCATCGTTTTCATGATTGGGGTGTCCGCCTGGATTGCCTTGCGCCCCCTGGCAGACCAACGGATGAAGCTGTACCCGATCGTACTGATCAGTATCGGTGCCTGCGGCATCAGCGTGATGTTGTTGGTGACCCAACTCATCCTCGATCTGCCCAGATGGTTCGAGCCGCGATATGTCGTGCCGCTGGCTGGAATGATTTTTGCGAACTCGATGAATACCATCAGTCTCGCCGCAGAGCGATTCCGTTCGGAGCTGACTCGCAACGAAGACTACGTTGCCGCACGACGCACCGCGATGGAAGCCGCCCTCATCCCGCAGATCAATGCCCTGCTGGCCGTGGGGCTCGTTTCGCTTCCGGGAATGATGACCGGGCAGATTCTCTCCGGAATCGATCCGCTCGTTGCCGTACGTTATCAGATCATGGTGATGTGCATGATTTTCGCCAGCGCCGGACTTGCAGCGGCTTGCTATCTGGCACTCCTGCGATTCGCGCAGGCAAAACCGGAGGAGGCGCGGGATGCCGATTAGCGGCGTAAAACCCACGGCACTGAAGTGAATTTAGCACTGTTGCGATTCGCGAAGTCGTAACTCCAGGGGTCTTGAGAGGTTGATCAATGGTGTGAGCGCGATCCTGCTCATCAGCAACAACGCGGAGCAACTCGCGGAATTCTATCGAACCGCGTTCGACCTGCCGTTGGTAGACGAGGTGCATGAAGGAATACCGCTACATTACGCCTGCGAACTGGGTGACGTGCACCTCGCGATTCACCCGGCCGATGGATGGCCGGGGAAACCGACCCGCAACGCCCAGAGTCCGGTCATCGCATTTTCAACTTCGAGTGCCCAGGCGGTGGCCGAACGCCTGCTGAGTACCGGCGTTGAAGTAAATGGACCGCACGACCACGGCTTTGCACAGGTCGTTTCTTTTCGAGACCCGGACGGGAATCTGGTGGAGATACTCGAACTCAACCATTCGTAGTTTGTACCCCCGTGGCAACAAAAGGAAAATTCAGATACCGTTGTCTCGTTTAGTTCCCACCGCTTTGTCAGCCAACAACGATAAGTCCTGCACTAATTTTTTTACGCCTATCGGGCCAACATGGCGATAGACTTCTTCGCCCGTTGCTTGCAGTGCAACCAGTGTGGGCAGACCCATGACGTCGAAGTACTTTGCCGCCTCCGGGTCTTGATCGGCGTCTACCTTGACGAACACAAAACGTTCAAACACCTTTTCAACCTGTGGATCTTTGAACGTCGTTCTATGCAGGGTTCTGCAGGCGCCACACCACTCGGCATGAAAATCGACGAATACCAGTCGGCCGGTCTCTTTTGCCTCATCGAGGGCGGACGCCACGACTTCGGGAAGGGGGCCCGATGGTCCCCCGGAAATACCCAGATCGATCGGGCTCTGCACAATTTTCGGTCGGTAGCCCAATTCAGCGATGACCTCGTTCATCCGATCGGTAAGCACGACGCTCGCATCGTACTCAACGGTGAACTGATCCCTGGCTAGATCCACTTCAACCCTGTTGACACCTGCTAGCTCTGACAGAGCAGCTGAGACCGAATCCGGTCAGCTCATTCAGGTTGCGCCGCTTTTGCTCTTCATCATGCCATCGACCACGATGGTTACTTTCGCCATGACCACCTCTATCGCCTGGCTATGCGCGTATTGTGCGTACAATGAGTTCAGCAGACCAATAACGATCAACTGCATCGTCCTGGTAATTTTATGGGACACGCTCAGTTACCCCTGTAGTTGCCCTTCACCGCAAATTCTACTACCTGTACCTACTATAGGTTCAAACAGGAGTTTTGAACAAATCAGCCAGCCATCCCCGCGACCAGCAAGCCTCTAATGAAGCTTCGAGACCACCACCCACCCGACGAAACCCTATGACCACCTGATAACCTTCGGCGCTGGATTCTACTTCGCGCTTCCAGCTAGCCAGGTTCCCAACGAAAATCCATCGGAAGCGAGTGTCTCCCGGGTTAGATTGTGGCGAACGAGTTCGACAACGATCTCAGTTCCGGTGAAATCAAACGGAAGCTTCTTTCCGGTTTCATATTCCTCATCGGTCAATGCGTAACGCGCCCGAATGCAACCATGAGCCGTGAAATCGGCGAAGTACAAACCCCTGGGGGCGATGTTCATTGCGGTCGTGATTTGCACTTTTATCGTCTGGGTGAAAGGATAAGTCACGGCTTCACCGTCTATCCGAAGCTTCTGGGGGCCGTCGGCCATGCGCAGAACCACCACCACCGAGCGCAAATACGCCGATCTGTTGCCGGAATTGCTGATAATCAACGTACCAACGATTTCGAGGGACGACAGACCGCGCTGGTACTCGCCTGCATGCCCTCCCCCGCTGAACTGATAGGAGACCGCCTGTCGGTCGAGTTCCACTCGCAAGCGCGCACCTTCGAAGAAAATATCGCGCAGCGTCGGCCCCACAAGTGCGGATACAGAAAGCAGCGCAATCAACAGCGAAAGTACCGTGGAGTTGACGGTTACCAGACGTCTCCAGTTCTGGAAGCTACCGCATCGGGGACACTTGAGTGCCCTGCTGCTGATTTCACCGTCGCAAGCGACACAGGTTTTAGTCGCGGATTGGTTTTCGGTCGAATCCGTGCCCCTCCCAGTACGGTTTTCGACTGCCTTGCTTAACAGGTTGCTATACAGAA
>Ga0114950_10003516_pt1 | contig 12083 bp, 9 predicted proteins | sample N075metaG_FD_83503 | JGI IMG/M metagenome (GOLD analysis project Ga0114950, IMG submission 83503) | Deep subsurface microbial communities from Kermadec Trench to uncover new lineages of life (NeLLi) - N075 metaG | ecosystem: Environmental > Aquatic > Marine > Ocean trench > Sediment | place...
CAAGAAGGCTAACCTGGATAAAGCGATCGTTAGCGTTCGTTCGACCCTGAAATAATCAGGCAGCCGCTACACGCAGCCTGTCGAAGACACCCGGTTTGATTTGGCCACCTGACATTAGTGACCGGGTGCTGCTTTTATCTGTCGCGGCATATCGCCAGGGGACTTCATCCTGACGCCAATCGCTATTAACACGACAACAGCATTCAATCCCCCTATCAGCAGGAATGGCCCGTAGCCTCCAACTGAATCAAATAATCGCCCCCCTATTGCTACGGCAATAAAAATACCAATAGCACCAAAGGTATTAAACATGCCGACTACAGCGCCACGCTTAAGTTTGGGTGCTTCATGGCTGATCAGCAGTGTTGCCCCCATGAAGGCACTGATCTGCCCTGCTCCAAGCAGCGCAAATAAAACGATAGTTTGCTGGGTTAAAGGGAATCCGCTTGCCGCGAACATATTTGACTCATCAACAAAATACATTGAGGAATAACCCATAGCCGCCAAAGCCATACAAATTATGACGCCGGTCACGCGATTCATTTTGTCCATAAAAAAGCCCAGCACTGGCAACCAGATAAGCGACACTCCACCCGCAACCGCAAAAAGCATCGCTCCTTTACCTGATGCAGTGGCAAAGTCCAGGCCTTGTGCCATAGCAACACGTGTTCCCCATAGCACCGTAAACGTACCCAGCACAACCTGGTCACTGCGCGCCACAAACCCGCAACAATAGCTAAGAGCAATGCGTGGATTTTTTAGGGCCTCGGTAAATCCGCCTGCAATCAATTCCTTTACCGGCGGTCGTTCGTCTTTCGTCCCCGGGGTACCCTTCTTGAGACCAAAATAGAAAACCACCGCAGAAATAAAACACGCTGCAGCGACAACACTATGGGTAATCTTACTGGCCACCAGCGGGTCATAACCTGCCGCAACCAGCGCGGGGGCTGCCTGCGCGCCAAAGATCACGGTGACTATCACCACACCCAGCCCATTAAATATGCCGCCAACCGCCACGAACTTGCCGCGCGAATTATCGGCAGGGTAATCCGCAATCAGGGTGCCAACCATGCCCGTCGAAGCACCCAGACCGACCGCATATATGCCGCGATAAACCATCAGCTCAACAACACTTTCTGCATACGGGTACAGCGCGTAACCCACGCCCATTATGGCTATCCCAACCGCCGCAACCTCACGGCGGCCGATGCGATCAGCCAACACGCCGACCGCACCAAATATAAGGATTTGTACGATTTCGGTAACGATAACCAGATTGCCGGTCACCGTGCCCTGCTCACCGACAGGAACACCGATTGCATTCAGGATCTGTGCTGTGCCGGTCGACACAAATGTCAGCAAACCAATCACAGAAAAGGCAGCGTAAAAGAAAACAAAAGCATTAGGCCGGGAAATGCCGGGCGCCAACTCAATAAAACCTATTTTTTGGTTGCTGTTCTGCAGACCTGTTGCTGCTGCACTTTGATTAGACATAGACATCTTTCTCAGTTGGGGAGTCGTATCATCGCCTGAATCGGGCTGACTGCCAATATTACATGATGATATGTATCGATTTAGATTGCGTATAGCTAAGAACTTCCTCAAGACATTCCTCACGCCCAAGGCCACTGTTTTTCCAGCCGGCAAAGCCGGTTCCCATATAGTGGCGGCCAGTTCCATTGATCCATATCAGTCCTGACTCAACTTTGCGAGCAGTATCCAAGGCGGTCTTGATGTCATTCGTCCAGATGGCTGCGGTCAGACCCATGTCAAGACAATTTGCCATTTCAATGGCTTCTTCCGTAGTACGCCATTTGAGTATCGAAAGCACCGGTCCAAAGACTTCTTCACGACCCACTTTCATATCCATCGTGACCTCTGCAAATACGGTAGGTCGAACCCAGTAACCTCTCTCAAATTCTGCACCCGCGGGTCGACTGCCACCCGTTAGCAGACGCGCGCCTTCCTGCTTGCCAGCTTCGATCAGGCCCATCACATGTTTATAGTGTTTTGCGGAATTGACCGGCCCCATACCGGAACTCTTATCCAGCGGATTACCCACCTTGATTGCACTGACCTCCGCCTCGATCATGGCGACCACCTCATCATAGATCGATTCATGCAGCATCAATCGACTGGTCGAGCCACACGACTGCCCCGACCAGTTAAAATTCATACCTGCGACCGCTGCCTTTGCAACGGCTACCGGGTCTGCATCCGGGAATGCGATAAATGGATTCTTGCCACCCAGTTCCAGCGTAATGTGCTTGACTGCCACCTCTGCGGCGGCACGCTGTATAGCCATACCGGTCGGCACTGAACCAGTAAAACCAATCCGCGGAACTTGCGGGTGCCGAACAATCGCATCACCTACGATGAGTCCCTCACCGGAAACGATATTAATGACACCGGGTGGCAACACCTCATGACAAATTTCTGCCATCAGCGTTGCTGATAACGGGCTTTGATCAGGTGATTTTAATACCACCGTATTTCCGGCAACCAAGGGCGCACCCAGATGCGCCCCAGCAAACAAAAATGGATGATTAAAAGGCACGATACGCCCAACGACGCCATAGGGCTGACGCAGGGTGAAATGAATATTTTCAGCGGTTGCAGGGACACTCTCACCCTTGATCTCGATACCGAGCCCCGCCACAAAATTTATATAACCACAGGCCAGCGTAATATCATTATCGAGACTGGCAATCGTATTTCCCGTATCGGCTGATTCCATTGGCAATACATCAGCAGCCCGGGCCCCTATAGCATCTGCCAGTTTGCGCAGCAATACACCACGCTCCCAGACTGATTTCGCACCCCACTCCAACTGAGCGGCAGCCGCAGCCTTAACAGCCCGATCAACATCGGATACGGTACCTGCGGGCACACGTCCATGTACCTCGCCCGTAGCAGGGTTAATGGAATCCATCCATTCACCACTGTCACTTGCCACAAATTCACCGCCGATATACATCGGACGATCGCCAAACTGGGTAGACATACCCTACTCCCTGAAATCCGGGCCGAACCCGCGATTATTTATTCTGTAGTTTCCTGCGGAGGCGCAACAATAAGGGGCTGTAGCCCTGCTGGCCGCTAAAACCAGAACGGTCGTCCAACTGGCGGCGCAAGCGCTTGTGAAACCGGATACCGCAACTACTACACCGACACTTGGTCAGTATCCGGATAGCGCTTGAGCACCACTATCGCGAGTACCAGTACGATCAGATTAGCTATCCCGACAAGTACAAATGGCCCTATATGCGACACTTCATCAAACAAAATGCCGCCAATTTTGGCGACCAGCAAAATACCAAAGGCACCACACAAACTAAACATACCGATAACAGCACCGCGCCCCTTGGGCGGTGCTTCCTTACCCACCAGCGACAATGCCGAAAGATTGGCGGCAATTTCACCAAACCCAATCAGGATCGCCGCAAAATACATTTCCTTACCCAGCGGGTCGCCCACAAAAGCCAGCGATAAATAACCCGCACCTGCCAGGATCATCGCGACAATCAAGCCAATAACACGGTCAATTCGATCCAGCATAATGCCGATAACCGGCGCAGAGACCAGAGCAGCCGCCTGCACCACGATATAGAAGGTAAAGCCGCCCGACATCGCCTCCGTAGCCGTCATACCCCTGTCACGACCTTCCAGAAATAACCAGGTCGTAAAGAAAGTGCTCAACACCGCCAGATCACCGCGGGAGACAACGGCAGCGGCATAAGACAACGCGATGCGCGGCTTGCGTGCCGCACGTATACCAACACGCAGCGTTGCCAGCATAGGCTCACGCCTGGTGACCTGCGCAGGAGCACCTTTTTTTAATCCAAAAATAACCGACACAGCAACCAGCATGCAGGCCGCCGATACCGTCCAGCGCGTATAGCGAATGGATGTGATCGTGTCGAAGCCGGCATTCTGATACCAATCCGGAAGATTTTTAAAAACACCCGTAAGCACAACCATACCAATCGCATTAAAAAACATCGTGGCTGCGATCATTTTTGCGCGGGAACTTTCTACGGGATAGTCATTTGCTACCGCCGCCAGCATGGCCGATGCGCTGGCTGTACCCAGTGCAAAAACCAGGCGATACATCAACAACTGCTCTTCATTCTCTGCAAGTGGATAGAGAAAATGCCCCACCCCTATAAGGAAGAAAGCTGCCATATAGAGCGGGCGTCGTCCGATCTTGTCTGAGAGGGCTCCGATCGGAGCAACAAAGATAATTACCACTATTTCGTGATAGAAAGTAAGTGTGCCCGCGAGTCGGCCAAATTCACTCTCGGCTACACCAAGAAGTTCCCCGAAAATCAGTGGCTGGCCCGAGTTCATGTAACTCATGACCGCAATACCGAAGAATGACGCAAAAAACAGCGTCATGATATTAACGGGGCTAACCCCTTTTAGGATCTTTATAGACCCCAGCTTAAGACCATATTCCTCTACTGCTTCGGCACTACCCGCCATAGCTAACCTGCATCTCTATCATGTGTGATTTATTTACCTGATCTATACGCGAGCACTTGTCCCGCCGGACATGCACAGACATCAGGCTGAGGATGCCGGGACGATTTTCACGATATGCATTAGAATACTCGGTGCAGTAAGGCCCAGCGTCTACGCACAAATCAATTGTCCGTGCAGCGGTACCCGCGCCTGACCAAATAGAGGAATACCCATGATCAAAAAAGCACTACTAGTGTCACTCATCATAATTATATTGATTTGCGTCGGGGGCGGGATTTTTCTCTATAGCGCTGTTAATCAAGATATCGATGAACATTTTGCTGGCCGGTGCACAGAACTTAAGCTGGATGGCAGTGCCGAAGACATGCAGATGGATCACGAACGTGGCTTCCTGTTCCTCTCTGTTTTCGACCGCCAGGCAGCAGCCAATGGCGAGCCAACTGGCCCGGGCACTATTATGCGGATTGATTTGAACGCCGATACCCTGCGAGTTGAAAATGCCCTGCTGAGCGAACCAGAGCATATGCACCCCCATGGCATCAGCCAGTATGCAGATGCCAACGGTCAACGACATTTTTTTATGATCAATCACCCTGAAGATCGTGAAAATGGACAAGAGGTTATTGAACGCTTCGTCGAAGAATCACCCGGCTTTTACCGCCATGTAGAAAGCTTTTCAGACCCTCTAATCACCCGAGCTAACGATCTGGTAGCAACCGGCCCGCGCCAGTTCTATGTTGCCCAGGATACCGGACAAGGCACAGGAGAGACCGTCACCAACCTAGTGTATTTCGATGGTGACAATTTTTCAGTCGTAGCCGACGATATCGAATCAGGCGGCGGCATCAACATCTCTGCGGATAACAACACGCTCTATATCGCAGAAACCAATGCTAAAGCTATCCGTGTAGCAAAACGCAATAATGATGGCAGTATCAAAACCCTTGCCCGCATTGATATCGGCACGTCACCCGATAACATCAACGTAGCAGAAGATGGATCACTGATAGTTGGCGCACATTCAAACCTGGTTGCACTCGTTATGCATTTTATCGTGGGTAGCGATGCGCCCTCGCAGGTACTAAAAGTTGATGTAGCAGCCAATCCACCATTAACTGAAGAAATATACCTGAATGCCGGAGAACAAATTTCCGCAGGCAGCGGCGCTATCCAATTTGGCAACAAATTGCTGATAGGCTCAATTACTGACAAAAAGATTCTGATTTGCGAATATGACTAAATTCTGGCCAACAGTGCCAGCGAATGTAAACAGCCAGGATCAGCCAGGATCAGCGCCCAAGATTGTCATCCAGGAAGCCACGAAATATTGCGGCCCACCGGGCCGCAGCGGCATTGGCCTGAGCCCAGTCGGATGAATCAGTATTGGCAGCTTGCTCAACAACAGCCTGGTCACGATCAGCAGCCCGGGCCAGCACTTCACCACTAACTGAATCACTTAATTCCATCAGGAAGGTTAACTGACCGTTGCCCACCAGCGAGCGCAAACGTCCTTCTACCGGTATTTCCGCGCTGGCAGCAGCCTTTTGCAGATCAACAAGCGATGCACGAACCCCCAGCGCATCGGGCGCAGGCTCAGTCACAATTTCATAGTCGCCCGCTAAAGCTGCAAGAAAGGCGGCACGAAATATACCGCGCATGCGCTCCAGATCATCGGGTGTGGGTGCGCCCTCACCTTCATGGTAGTAAATTTCCAGCGGGACAGCATATAGCCGAGTGTACAGGGAGAAATCGACACCTGGCTTCGCATATGCTTCATCGACACGGGATTCAGGAACCCGCTCATATGAATCAATCTGAGTTGTCGAACACCCAGCCAATAGCCCGGTTAAGGCAGCAAGCTGCAGGCAGGTCAGAAACCTGGCTGAAAGTCTGGTTAGTGAATCGATCAATTACCTGACCCGGTACCTAACCAAGGATTATCCTGTCCAAAATAGCTGATACCAACATCAGCCCAAGCTGAACAATCGAGGATGCGAAGGTTCGCCAAGCCTGAGGAATACTAGGTTTAAGATGCAACCTGACAGTTTCCCGCACAAAATAAATACCACCGGCACCTATCCCGAGCAGATATATCCAACCCAGTCCATAAAAAACCGGCAATATCGACAAAGCCACCAACGCAATTACATGCCCCAATATCACCCATGTAGCTGTGCGGTCATCAACCAATACCGGCAACATGGGAACACCGGCTTTTTTGTAATCACTTTTACAGGCATATGCCAGCGCCCAGAAATGTGGCGGTGTCCACAGGAACAATACTGTTGCCATTATCCAACCGGCCGGACCCACGCTAATATCAACTGCCGCTGCGCCCGCAAGTACCGCGAAGCTGCCTGCCAGCCCACCAACAACAACATTCCACCAGGTTCGGCGTTTTAACCAGATCGTGTAAACAACCCCGTAGCAAAAAGCGCCCAGAAACAGATAAAAAGCTGCAATAAAATTAGTAGCGAATGCTAATGAGACAATAGCCAGCAAAGAAATCAGAACAATAGCGAACGGCCAGTACCAGGTGGCAGCAAAACGGCCCGTGGCAAATGGTCTGGTTTTGGTACGCCGCATACGTGCATCAATATCACGCTCGTACCATTGATTAAACGCACCGACACTGGATGAACACAACAACACAGTAATGCCCAGCACAATCACCTGCCAGGCAGCCAGGTTATTTTCCCCAGGCGTAACTGCAAACCCTGCAAGTGCGCACAGCATGATGAGAAAGCCCAATCGGACTTTAGCCGCTGTGTATACAAGTTTTATGGTTTCAGCCATGATTTTTCTGCTCTGCCGAATCTTTGTCCGGCATGATCGGGGAACCAGCCCGGATTTCCAGATTGAAGGCAGGCAGTATAACGGAAAACCGCTATAGACTGTCCTGCAATACTGCCCGGCGCGGAATATGACAAAATCTTAACCCCACTAACACAGCGTCTATTTTTGACAGCGCTTAATTTTGCGCAAATCAGCCAGATGAAATACCCCAGGCAGACTTCATCTGTGACTCATGTCACACACCTTGTACAATGACAGAAAAACAATATATATCAGTAGCCTATAGCATTCTGAACCAATATAATCTGAAGTTATACTGCAATAACAACAATTACGTTCACAGGCCACGCTTAGCCCTATACCGTTAGTTCTCCCGAAACCGGGATGACGGGCATAGCAATGATGCATAACCCGCCACCTGACTATCCAATTCCACGTAAGCGGGATTGACTGGAGCTTGCAATGCTAGGGCTGGCAGAAAAAGATGACATTCTGACCATAGTTGGTGAACAGGCCAATAATTTGTCTGCGGCACAGGCCCTTGATGAAAAGCAATCGCGTAATGCTGCAATAGAACATTGCAACGAACTTTTCAGCGGCCTGACAGCAGAGCAACGAGTCGAGTGGTCTTTACAACATCTGCCTGATCAACATGTACTCACCTCCAGCTTCGGTGCACAGGCGGCTGTATCGCTGCATCTTGTAACCAGTCAACGACCGGATATTCCGGTTATCTTTATCGACACAGGTTATTTGTTTCCGGAAACCTATCAATTCGTAGATGAACTAAGCGAGCGCTTGAATCTTAATCTTAAGGTTTACCGCAGCAAGACAAGCCCTGCCTGGCAGGAAGCACGCCACGGTCAACGCTGGACCCAGGGCATCGACGGTATTTCTGAGTACAACCGCGATAACAAAGTTGAACCGATGGAACGCTCCCTGCGCGAACTTGAGGTCAGCACCTGGTTTGCCGGTTTACGCCGCGACCAGTCTCAGTCACGTGCTGAGGTGCCCTTTCTGACCTGGTCGCATGGTGACCGATGGAAAGTACATGCCATCGCCGACTGGACCGATCGTGATGTCTTCAACTATCTAAAAAAACATGACCTCCCCTATCATCCGTTGTGGGAGAAGGGTTATGTTTCTATCGGTGATGTGCACACGACTAAATCATTGAACGATGTTGATTCTGCTGAAGAAACCCGTTTCTTTGGGCTGACGCGTGAATGCGGCCTGCATGACATCAATCTTTCTGACGTTTTTTTACCGTAGCGTTTGCTGACTCATTTTTTCCAGTTAGCACCAGCGATTACACTGTTGGTGCCCGCAATAGTGACACGAATATTTAGTTAGCTACCGCCGTAGCACCGAATTCATCATCACAACCACCGCGCAACGGTAAGGCCAGGTTGCTGAACATATCGTCCACTTCGGCCTGAGTCTCAAGACTTGCAGCACGTTGAGTTAGCTCAGGCGAAAGATGGGGCGCAAATAATGCGGCAAAATCCACCATATAGCCGCGTAATACGATATCCCGCCGGAACCCAATCCAGGTTGTCACCCGCGGGAACAAACCGGCCGCATCGAGTGCGACCAGATCCTTTTTGTCCTGGCATTCCCAGGCCATTGCAGCCACGACTCCGACACCCATGCCCATGCGTACATAGGTCTTGATAATGTCTGCATCCCGTGCCGTAAAGACAACGTCGGGTTCAAGTTCCTTATCGGCAAATGCTTTCTTAAAAGAAGACTCGCCCGTAAGGCTGAAAACATAAGTAACAAGGGGATGCTTTGCCAGCGTTTCTATCGTTAAAGTATCCTTCGAAGCAGCCAGCTCATGTACTTTCGGAACCAGCACTATCCGGTCCCATTCATAACAGGGCAATAAGATAAGATTGGGGAATAAGCCCTGAGCACCGGTTGCTATCGCAAAATCCACACGATTTGCTGCCACAAGTTCAGCAATCTGCTCGGACGTACCCTGGTGCAGTTCAAGATTAACTTTGGGATAACGGTTACGAAACTCCTGGATAACCTCAGGCAAAACATAACGCGCCTGCGTATGAGTAGTAGCAATTGAAAGAGTACCCACCTGCTCTTCTGACATATCACTGGCAAGGCTGCGAATATTTTCAACCTCCCGTAAAATCCTCCGCGCACGTGCAATCACCTCATGACCGGCGGGAGTAATCGCCGCAAGACTTTTACCCTTGCGGGCAAACAACTGGATACCAAGCTCCTGTTCCAATAGCTTGAGTTGCTTGCTAATCCCGGGCTGACTGGTAAAAAGCCGTTCGGCGGCCGCGGTAATATTTAGTCCGCTGTCAGCGATGCCCAGAAGGTACCTAAGTTGCTGTAGAGTCATGATTTAATGTGAAAAAGAGCCGACTACGTGATGCGTGGCAGCTATATAACCATTTGTCACATCAAGCTGTCAAACATGCTGCCAGCGCATATGCTTGATATAGCCACCTGCCATAAGAGCAGAAAAATATATTATTTTTTAACAGCTTGCGATGTGCGAACCTAGCTGCTCACGAAGGCAACTGAACTCCATGGATTATTTTCCGCTATATGCGCAGCTGGCAGGTATACGTTGCCTTAGTCGGCGAAAGCGAAGTTGCCGTAACGCTTCCACAGCATTGATGCAGACACATAGACAACCCGGCTCTGTTCATAGCGGATAAAGTCACAGCCCTGACAAAATCGACATTGGCGGCAAAGAACATACGACCAGCAACAACTTTCGGGTCAGTTAAAGCAAAGAGCATGAGGCCAGCAACGGACAACAACATGGAAGTAATCGGAATCAACCAGTTACTGGTATTACACCGGCCAAAAGATGCGGCAGGACATGGTATGCCAGCTGCGCAACAGGCACAGCTGACGCAGCACTGCTTTTTTCTGGACACCTGCCTGAGGCAGCTGGCCATCATCGATACGGCACGAGCACGGGAATTTATCAGTTTGCAGGAATACACAGGTGATCCGGAAATAGAGTGGCATCTCGGCACCAATGCCTACAGTTTCCTGCTGCAGACAGCCACCGGACTTCACAGTTCGATACCGGGAGAGACAAATATCCTGGGTCAGTTCAAACAGGCCTGGAATCGATGGCGTGAACAGGCGGAGCCGGAACAGGTCTGTCAGCTACATACAACTATGCATCGGCTGTTTTCCGATAGCGCCCAGATCCACCGGGAGTACCTGCAAGGTATCGGTGGCAATTCATATGGATCACTGGTCCGCAAAATCCTTGCCCCTGCCAGTGATTCCCGTTTGCTATTCGTGGGTATCGGCAAGCTGGCACGCACAATGATGCCGCTATTCAGTACATTTGAACTGGCAACCTGGAATCATCAACCCAAAAGCAATCATGCCACCCAGTCCTGCAGGCTATTTTCTGCCTCCTCGGCACAGGAAGCCGCCGACTGGGCTACCCATATAGTGCTTACTACACCAGCTGAGACACGCAATGATCGATTGTGGGCACAACTTACCGCCACAGGCACACAGCCTGTTGTGCACCTGGGACGCCGTCGGGCAGAACCGGGCATCTGGGCGAACAGAGCTGATTACTTCGACCTGGATGACATCTTCGAATTACGCAGCCGGCAATCATCCGTGCGGACCTCACAAATTCGCCGGGCACGCAGAGCTTGTGAGCGCCTCGCAGTTACAACTGACAACGTGAGCACAATTTACCTGTCGCAGCCGGCACTGGCATAAGCATGATCTGGCGCATAGCAAAATGGCTGTTAATCAGCATTGTGGCCCTGCTTCTCGGCGCCCTGGTCACCCTTTATGTGATTGACCCGGTGCTAACGACCCGTCTGCTCACAATGAACCAGGGACCCGAAGCATTAGTGCGTGGCGGAGAACCACTGACCGTCCGGACAATTGAACCCGGGAGTCAAACAATTAATCAGGCGGCACTAGATGCGGCCGTAACCTACGGGGCAGAAACCAATTCCCATGCACTAATTGTTTACCGCGACAACGGCATTGAACTGGAACACTACTATCCAGGTTATGACGCCGCCACCATTACACCGACACAATCAATGCATAAATCAGTACTCGCAATGCTAGTAGGTATTGCAATTGATCAGGGTCATATCCCGGATGCAGATTTTCCGGCCGCATATTTTCTAACCGAATGGGCCGATGATGCACGCAATAAAATAACTATCAGGCAGATGCTGCAACAAGTCAGCGGTATTAATTTTGACAGTTTCAGCCTGAATATTACCAACGGCTTCTTCCAGCTAATGCTGGGTGACAACATAAAGCCCGTGGCACTTAAAAATGGTATTTTATTTCCGCCAGATTCCGAGTTCGACTACAACAGCATCAACGCTGAAGCTCTCGGCATCCTTATCGAACGCGCCACGGGCCAGCCTTATGCAAATTATCTGTCAGATGCACTTTGGCAACATATAGGCGCTCCGGATGCTGCCGTCGTGCTTGATTCTGAAGAACATCAGATGGCCCGGACTTTCTGCTGCCTGCAAGCCACTGCTCGTTCATGGCTGCATCTCGGATTGCTCCATCTCCAGCAGGGAAAGCTAGGCAACACACAAGTCGTGCCAGCCGAATGGATCAAACTCATCCAGACACCTGGGGCAATCCAGCCCAACTATGGCTACTTTACCTGGCTAGGCACTGAATGGTCAGAGCATCGTTACTACAACCGCAAAACCACAACCAGCGTTTTACACTCAGAACCCTTTGTCGCACCCGATGTCATCTTTTTCGACGGCATGGGTGGGCAGCGGGTCTACATCATTCCTTCTGCACAG
>Ga0114950_10003517_pt1 | contig 12082 bp, 5 predicted proteins | sample N075metaG_FD_83503 | JGI IMG/M metagenome (GOLD analysis project Ga0114950, IMG submission 83503) | Deep subsurface microbial communities from Kermadec Trench to uncover new lineages of life (NeLLi) - N075 metaG | ecosystem: Environmental > Aquatic > Marine > Ocean trench > Sediment | place...
CTCCCTCGGCCGTGGGAAACAGCACCAGATGCCGTTCATCCCGGAAAACCGTAACACCCGTGTCACCGTTATAGAGACGCAGGGAATAGTCGTTTCGTGTCACCAACACCGGCCGCCCCGTATACCAGTCATTGTCTTCCCGGCGCTGCAATCGTTCCAACCGTTGGTTCAGGGTCATGGCGCCTGCCGGCCCTTCCCGCAAACCGCATAACACCCGGAACTGATCGAGAATGCCGAAAAGTTCCGCGCTGTCCCGCTCGGCTGCCTCCAGCAAAGGCGCGTAACCCTCCAGCATGGTCTCCACGAGACCTTCCCGGGAACCCGGCCTTTCATAGAAGCCCACATCAGCGTATGCAGGATCTTCCAGTACTCTGCGCACTCCGCTGGCGTCGCCATCGTTGATCTCACGGGCCAGCGCGCCGATACCGCTGTCGGGGCCGAAACGATAACTGCGCCTGAGAAATACGATGGAATCGCTGAGGGCGTTTACGCCTTCCTTGCCCGGCACATCGTGCCCGGTTACCCCACTCAGCCAGTCCGCCGCTGGCCTGGAAAAACCATCGGCGACGGAACAGATATCGCCCAGCACGGCTCCCGCCTGCACCGATGCCAACTGGTTGTGATCTCCCAGGAGAATCAGGCGCGCATCCGCCGGCAACGCACGCAACAGGCGCGCCATGAGCGAGAGATCGATCATGGATGCTTCATCCACAATCAGCAGATCCAATGGCAACGGGTTGTCGCGATCGTGACGGAACCGCGTACTTCCCGGACGCGCACCCAGCAACCGGTGGAGAGTCAGCGCTTCGTGAGGGATACCCGCCAACTCCTCCTTGCTCAACCCCAACGTCCCCAGCGTTTGCCGGATGCTGGATTGCATGCGCATGCTCGCCTTTCCCGTGGGTGCGGCAAGACCAACCCTCAGGGGTTTCGAACGTCCCGTAACCAGCAACGCCAGTATGCGAACGATTGTGCTGGTCTTGCCGGTGCCCGGACCACCGGAAATCACACAGAAGTTGCGCCGGGTGGCGACTGCTGCGGCTACTCTCTGCCAATCAATAGCATCGTCGCTGCCAGGGAAGAAACGATTCAGGCCGGCGCGCAGTGTTTCGTCATCCAGCAACGCCTCGCTCAGGGTCCGTGCCCTCAGTTCGTCCGCGACCTCCCGCTCAAAACGCCAGTACCTTTCCAGATACAGACGGTTCCCATCAAGTATCAGCGGATGCGACGCACCGGGATCTCCGACCACCGATGACGATCGTATGGTCTTGAGCCAGGCCCCCAGTGCCGGGAGTTTCCGGCCTTCAGCAAAGCTTTCATGCCGAACCAGGCCTCCCGCACATTCGTCCAGATCGAGGCAACTGTGCCCTTCCGCGTTCCAGTTTGCGGTCAAGGCAGCAGCCAGCATGAGGTCGTCTCCATCACTGCCAAGGTCGGCGATGAAACGACCGAAGTGAAGATCGAAATCCTGCAACATGCCCACCGTTCGCCTGCTGCGGTCGCGGGTGTCGAACAACGATGGCTGCCGGGGCGAATTCATCGTGTCTCTCCCCGGAAGTACTCATCCATGTCACCAACGAGTGACCAGTTCGGACGATCAGCAAACACACCGAATTCATATCCAAGCGACGGGTTCATCCCCCGCATGAACAGGTAGAACACGCCGCCAAAGTGGGTGTCATAGTCGTAATCCGGTTGTCGCAGCGTCAGGTAACGATGCAACGCCAGGGTGTAGAGCAGGTACTGCAGGTTATAGGACTCACTTTGTATGACGGCAGGCAACTGCTTTGCCGCGTAATCACCCTCCCCGCTCCCGAGCCAGTTCGACTTGTAATCGGCAATATAGAAGCGACCCTCGTGGGAGAAGATCAGATCCACAAAACCCTTGAGATACCCGCCAGGGCCGGATTGTCTTTTGATCCTGATCTTTTCCCCGTGTTTTCGCAGCAGGGCTTCAAAGGAATCCGACTCCAGGCGAGTCACCGGATAGGTGAACTCCAGTTCGATGAGTCGCTGTGAGTCGGGCACATCCGACAGTTTCAGCCCGGACTGATCCAGTGGCGTATTGAGCACCCGCTCCACCGTATCCGTCAGCACCGCGGCCCACTCCGCATCGAAGCCGTATTGCCTGAGTCCCGCCGCGACCGCGCCGGCAATCGCTTCCCGCCCGGCGTCGAAGGACAGGTTCTCCATGATCGTGTGCAGGCATTGCCCGGCCCGGGCGCCACGAGGAAAGCTGAAAATGTCGCGGCGATGAACTTCGTCCATGTCCTGTGCTGATTCCTCGGTGAGCCAGGCATCATGGTCCGGCAGTTCTGCCGCGTGGCCCCGGGTCAGACTGGAATAGCTGTGCATCCGCCAACCAGACCGGATCCGGCCGTCAAAACGCCGCGCGCGCAATTCCGCCTTGTCTTCCATTGTCTGCGCAGGCCCGATCACCGTCGGTGCGCCCAGATCCACCACGGCTATTGCACCTTCAGTTCCCGCGGCAAAGGTCTCCAATTCCTCGCGGAGTACGGCAGCGTCACGCCCCTTTACAGCTTTGCAGACCTCGTCAAAACTCGCCCAGTCCGTCACGCCCTGGCCATCGGCGTGCAACAACCATGCAAGCGGGGCGTGGTGATATTGCTTCCCCATGGGTCCCCAGACCACATAACAGCGGTATCGCGCCCGGGTCAGGGCCACATAGGCAAGACGCACCTGTTCCGCGGCTGCTTCAAACTTCGCGCGTTCCTTGGCCTCCTCCCGCGGCTCGTGTCCCATATGCAGTACCGGCTGATTGCCATGGTCGGGATCATGGAAGTCGTAGGGCGCCTGGAGGTTCGGTGCTGCAGTCCACAGATAGGGACAGAAAACGATCGGGTACTGCAACCCCTTGCTGGTATGGATTGTCGTGACCTTCACCAATTGCTCGTCGCTCTCCAATCGTAATAGACGATCCTCCTCTTCCCGCGGATCCTGTTGCCGGCGGTGGGCGAACCATTTGATCAGCGCCTCCATTCCCAGGCCTTCAGTTTCCGCTGCCCGATGCAGGAGTTCTGACAGATGGAACAGATTGGTCAGCCGCCGCTCACCACCCTCACTTCCCGTCAGACGTTCGGAAGTCCCATATTCCTCCAGCAACCGGCTGAGCATCGGCACAAAACCACGTTCCCGCCACAGGTGGTTGTAACGTTGGAAGCGCTCAAACTCCGCATCCCATCCGGCATCGTCGCTCAGCAATGCTTCCAACTCCGACGCAGTCTTGCCGGCAATTCGTGTGGACAAGGCGACGCGCAAACGTCTCGTGCTCGAAGGTTCGGCGACCGCGAACAGGACGCGTTCCAGTTCCTCGGCCTCGTCGGTTTCAAAAACCGAATCCTGCGATAACTGCACGCTATTGATGCCTTTCCCGGAAAGCGCTTTGCGTATCGCCCTGCCCTGCACGTGATTGCGCACCAGCACGGCGATATCTCCACCCGTGAGCGGCCTGGACTCTCCGTCTTCGTTGATGCTGGCGCCTCGCCCCAACAGTCCTGCGATTTCCGTAGCGACACGGTCCGCCACCTGTCGGCGCATGGCTTCGGCACGCTGATCCATCGCACTGAACCATATGGTCATGGCCGGCGTATCCAGACCCTCAAGCCCATCCTTTGCATCGGGTTGCGGTTTCACCGGGTCAAACCCAATCCTGTTGAAAAGAAAGGGGTTGCTATTGCCTTCAAATATGGCGTTTACCGCCCGGATGAGCCCCGGGGAAGAACGCCAGTTTTCGCTCAGGGAACACAGAGGATTGTCCGCGCTTTGCTTCGCATCCAGGTAGGCAAACACATCAGCACGCCGGAAACTGTAGATCGCCTGCTTCGGATCGCCCACATAGAACACCGGACATGATCCGTCGCCGTAAATCCGGTCAAAAATTTCATACTGGAGCGGATCGGTGTCCTGGAACTCATCGATCAACGCAGCCTGATAGCGATCCCTGAGATCCGCGGCGAGAGACTCGCCTTGCGAACCATCGAGAGCCTTGTGCATGGCCAGCAACAGATCGTGATAGGTCCACACCCGGCGCCGGCGTTTTCGTTCCGGCAACTCGGCATCACACCACTCCAGGAGTTCGCCATACAGCCAGGCATGCCAGTCATTGGCATCCTCATCCGAATAGCTCTCGGGTTGTTTGCCCCGCGAAATCTTTCTGAGCCCCGGTTGACCCAGATAGGGACGTACTTTCGCCAGCGCCTTGTCCGGGGTCTGTTTTTTGTCACAAAGATAATCCAGCAGCGCCTGGTCCGCGCCGTCCGTGAGATGCCGCCAGAAATCTCCGGCAACCTCGCCCAGCAACAGATTCTCGTCTGCCACCAGCTCCATATCGAAGGGCTGACCGCTGCGGAAGGCATGATCCTGGAGTGCTCGCTGGCAGAAACCGTGAATGGTAAACACTGCAGCTTCGTCAAAACCGGCCAGCGCCGCACCGAGTCGGCGAATCGCGTCCTGCGGATCCAGTTCGAGTTCGAGCAGACGCCGCAACACGTGATCCTCCGGATCAACACCTTGGCCATCCGCCTGGCCGTCAGCAATGGCCTTGAACAGCCGACGTGCGTCACGAAGACCTTTTCTGATCCTGTCTTTCAGTTCGGCGGTCGCCGCCCGGGTAAAGCTCATGACCAGCACCTGGTCGACCTTCAGCCGGGCCTCAAGGATCAGACGCAGATAGAGGCCTACTATGGTGTAGGTCTTTCCGGTCCCGGCACTGGCTTCCACGACCGTCCGGCCGGACAGGGGTGCCTGGAGGGGATCGCCCGCGGGATGGCCCGGCGGATAGCGTGGGTCCGTCATCGCAGCCAGGGCCTCGGCAGGCATGCCACCATGGGACCGAAGATGCGCCGGCCAAGTGCGACCAGTTCATCCACATTCACCTCCTGATCCCGGAACACCAGCCCGAACTCGGGCCGTTCCAGTTCACCCTCGGGACGGTAGCCGCCGATGAGAACGACTTCCTGAGGCAGGAGTTTTCTTTCCACCGCGGCGACTGGATCTCCACGACCCGATTTGGCGGCAGCCCACGCGGACCTGGGGAAAAACGGCGCGGCACTGGTTCGCCCCAGGTCGTAAAGTTCCAACACCGACTCCAACAACCCCGCTGCACCTTCCACGGGCGGAAGCTCCATTGCACCCAGACCCGGGTAGTACCAGCGCGAACTGCTGGCCACATCGGGCAACTCAACCGCGTTGAGAGCAAGATGCCACAGCCAGATATGAACCCGCTGATTGATCCAGACCTTGTCACTCGTGAACCATCCCACCAACCCGTTGGGCGTCAGAAATTCCTGCTCTCCAAATCGCCCGGTCACCGTCCAGTCACCGATCTGCAAACTCCAGTCCCTGGCATCCAGACGCTGCTCTTCGTGGATGGCGAGTTCGGCCTGCAACGCAACCACCTCCTCGACCGAGGAATCCGCGATCCGTTCCCCCAGGAGGGCAGGGGGTAACCAGCCCGTTCCCCGGGCGATTTCGACCAGCGAGTCAGGATCCTGTCCCGAACGGGCCGCCGCCAGCAATTCCTGCCGCAGGCTGTTTGCCGTCAGGGTGTCCAGTTCAAAGGGTTCGTGATCCTCGACGATGGCTTCCTGTCTTTGAAATGTGATCTCCAACTCCTCGCGCAACAGGAAACGAGCCGTGTCTCCCAGAAAGGCTTTCAACTCATCCAGGCTGACCTCGCGACTCTCGTCGCCACCCGGCAACGGCCCGTCCAGAAAAGGAAGCCCCGCCGGATTCTGGTTCCGGGCGCCTTGTGCGGCCCGGCACATGTCCTGCGAATAACTGAACAGTTTTGAATCAGGGTCTTCGAAATAACGCCTGCTGAAAGGTTGAAGCGGGTGTGCGGTGACAAACTCCTCAATACCGTTGCCCTCGAACGCCGTCTCCAAATAGTCCATCAACTCACTGACCAGCGGGGACGGGGGTATTTCCGTATCGTCACGGTTGTTACGGCCCGTGTAACTGAGATAAAGATGATCGCGTGCCGACAGCAATGCTTCGAGGAAGAGATAACGGTCGTCATCACGCCGGGACCGGTCCCCCGCCCGGTACTTCCCCACCATGAGATCGAAGTCTCTTTCCACGACTTGGCGTGGAAACTCTCCTTCGCCCAGCCCCACGAGACAAACGACCCGAAAGGGAACGCTGCGCATGGGAACAAGTCCACAGAAAGTAATCCCGCCAGCAAGAAAGCGCCCGGCCAGCGAGCCGCTCTCCAGGCTCTGCCCCAGTCGCGTGGCAAACACGCTGGCGGAAACCGATTCCTTAAACCCGGCCCTCCGGGCTTCCTGGCGTACGGATTCGATTCCCTTGCGAACAGCGTTCATGTCTGCCTCGTCGTCCCGATCGGGTGCGAGGAAGGTATCCAGCATTGCCAAAGTCTGTGACGCCCATGTATCAATACTCTCCGTCATGCGCAGTTGCGCCCGCAGTTCGTTCAACGCGTCAAGAAAACGCATCAAACGACCCAGAATCGCGGAATCGCCACCTTCCACCAGATCGCAGGGAAGGATGCTGCGGTATACCCCCTCGTCGTTATGGGGCAACGCATAACCCAGTAACAGACGGTCGAGGCCAAAGGTCCAGGTGTTGGCGGCGTTGCCGGGCAAACCCAGTTCTTCACGGGCCTTGGCGTCCCAGGCCCAGCGAACACCCGACTCCCGCAACCAGTTCGCAATAACGGTCACGTCATCCGGTGACAAATGAAAACGACGCTGGACCGCATCGATGTCCAGCAGTGACAATACTTCCGGCGCTGTGAACCGGCTCGATTCCTGCTCCAACAATCGGAATACGGCGCTGATGACCGGCCGCTCTCGACGATAGTCCCGATCCGCAACGCTGAAGTGCAGTGACGGCGTCCCGGTTTCTTCCGAAGCACCGAAGACCGCCTCGATCCACGGGGCATAGCTGTTGATGTCCGGAGTCATCACAATGACATCGGAAGGAGACAGGTCATCGTGACGTTCCATCAGGTCCAGCAGCCGGTCATGCAGGACTTCCACTTCCCGCTTGGCACTGTGGCACACGTGAATCTGCAGGGAATCATCCCCGGCCGGGATTGCCGTCCCCCTGCGCTCCTGCAGCACGAGCATGTCGTGTTGGAGACAGTGCAACACCGAGTCCTCCGTGGGATCCACAAACAATTCCTCAGCAGGTTCATCACCTGACTGGAGCCCGGCGATGTGTTCCTGGATATGCCGCCCCATGGATGCCAGCAACGGGTTCGCGGTCTCGAGATAGGGCTCTTCCTCCGGATGTTCCGCAACCCGTTGTGCGACGGCCTTGCGGGCCAGAATGTCCTGCCAGAACTCACGGGAGGGGTTCAGCTGGTAAACATCGATATTCATCAAGCCGCCCAGCCGACGGATTGTTTCCATATAGCCCGGAGACAGGGCCGGAATGCCAAACAGGCTGGCGCGGCCGGGCAAGGAGTCCGCCACCACTTCGCCCTTTTCCACCGCCGAAAAGAATTCACGACGCAGGCTGATCCAATGGGGTTCGCCTTCGCCCGACAGGGCCCGCCACAACTGGGCCTGCCAGTGATCATCCTCTCCTGACTCCCAGCGTTCGATCCAGTCCGGTCTGAACAACAGGTACTGGTCGAATACGCGGGCGATCTCCCGGGCCAGTTCAAAACGGCCTCGATCAGTGTCTTGCGCAAGGTAAGCCCTGACCGTCTCGAAACCCGGCTCGACCCCCAGAGTTGCCAGACGCTCCATGATCCGCCAGGCCATGACATCCATCTGAAAGGCTGATTGTTCCGGCACCGAATCCAGAGCGCTGCCGAGGACCTGCCAGATGAAACGCGCAGGCAACGGGAAGCGCACATTCGCCGTCACCCCCAGCCGATCGGCGATTTGCAGACTCAGCCACCGGGCCATTCCGGGGTTCTGGACCACAATCAGTTCCGGATCAAAAGGGTTTTCCCCGATCGGGCCTGCACACAGGCGCTCACACAGTCGTTCGGCGAGGCGTTCCAGGCGGTTGCTGTGGATGGTCGTCAGCATGGGCGGAGCCGGGGCAATGATACTACTCACACGCTCGCCGCCGGGCTCACTATGCTAAGTTTGCTCGCGGCACATCGAGGGGGCGATGGAAGGAGGGGCTGTGAACGAGAATCTGCGCCCGCGCCTGGATTCGGTGGATATCCTGCGTGGCCTGGTCATCGTTTTGATGGCGCTGGACCATGTACGTGACTTTTTCACGGATGTGCGGTTCGACCCGCTGGATCTGGAACAGACCACCGTCGCTCTGTTTCTGACGCGCTGGATCACGCATTTCTGCGCCCCCGCTTTTGTTTTCCTCGCCGGCGCCAGCGCCTTTCTCTACCAGTCCAGGGGCAAGAGCACCGGTGATCTTTCCCACTTCCTGCTGACCCGCGGCGTGTGGCTGGCCATTATCGAACTGACCGTGGTGCGATTCGGTTGGGTATTCAATCTCGATTATCACTTCATGATCGGCCAGGTCATCTGGGCGATCGGCTGGTCCATGATCGCCCTATCCGCGCTCGTGTGGTTACGCACAGGGGTAGTCACCGTCATCGGACTCGTCATCGTTTTCGGTCACAACCTGCTCGACCCCCTCGTCGCCGCAGATTTTGGTTCGTGGGGATGGCTATGGCAGATCCTCCACGAAGGCGGAATGATCCGGTTCGGCGACGGTTATATCTTCGGGGCCTTCTACCCGTTACTTCCCTGGGTCGGCGTCATCGCGATCGGTTACGGTTTCGGCGCACTGCTGCTGAATACGGATGCGCCGCGGCGGCGCCGCAACCTGATCGTTCTGGGCACTGCGATAATCGTGCTGTTCGTCATCCTGCGGTATTTCAATGTTTACGGTGACGCGCATCACTGGTCGTCTCAGTCATCAGCGCTTTTCACGGTATTTTCCTTTGTTGACACCGTCAAGTACCCGCCTTCACTGCTGTTTCTCCTGATGACGCTGGGGCCGTCGATTATCGCGCTTGCGCTTTTCGATTACGCCAAGGGACCTGTCGCGTAGTTTTTTATCGTTTTTGGGCGCGTGCCGTTCTTCTTCTACGTGTTGCATATCCCGTTGATCCACCTGCTGGCGCTGTTTACGGCCATGGCGACCGTGGATGACTACAGCTTCATGTGGAGCAACCTACCCCCGTGGATGTGGCCGGACGGTTACGGCTTCGGTCTGCCGGTGGTCTACGCGGTGTGGGTATTCGTCATCGCATTGCTGTACTGGCCCTGCAAGTGGTTTGCCGGCGTCAAACAACGACACCCCCACGCCGCGTTGAGCTATCTCTGACCGGTGAACCGCCCGCTCAAACGCCTGGCTGACCGCTATCCGGACCGGCGCGTGTTGATCACCGGGGGCGCCAGCGGTCTGGGACTGGAACTGTCAAAGCAGTTCGTCGGCGCCGGTTGGTCGGTGGGCATGTTGGACCGGGATGCCCGTCAACTGGCGCGGGCAAAACGCGATCTGAATAATACCTATTTGTGTCTGTTGGAAGGCGATGTGACGGATCGCGACAGTGTGGACGCCGCCGTGTCAGAGTTCGGCAAGTTCGCAGGCACACCGGATATCCTCATCAACAGTGCGGGCATGGCCGCCGGTGGTGACTTCAACAAAATGAGCATGGAGGACTTTGTTCTGGTCATGGCTGTGAACTTCCTCGGCTCCGTCACCCTTTGCCAGTCCGTGCTGCCGGGGATGCGGCGACGCAGGTCGGGCCACGTCGTGAACGTGTCCAGCGCTGCGCCTTCGCCTCATCCCCGGGCATGAGTGTCTACAACGCCTCCAAGGCTGCCGTGTTGTCGTTTTCCGAGACCCTGGCCGGCGAGTTGGCGAGCCTTAACATCCAGGTGTCTGTGGCCATGCCCGGTTTTTTCCCCACCCCGCTGGTCAAGACGATGCGCGGGCCCGCGCAGGCCCGGCAACTGGCGCGGAGGTTCATGGACGCCTCCAGCTACACGGTACAACGGGCAGCGAGCGACATCCTCCGCGGAATGGCCCGTAAGAAGCTCTATATTGTGGGGCCGCGATTCTACCGGGTCCTGTGGCGCCTGAAACGGCTGTTTCCGGCGGCATTTACCCGCCGTCTCGCCGCTCTGCGCGAAAAACCCCTGTCTGGCTTCCCCCGTTGAACCGGGGGCCGGGAGGGCCTTCGGGACTGCCTGACGGCTCGTGATCTGGCAGAATACCTGCCGATTCTCTCGTCGCCACAGGAAGCCGATCTTGTACACACGCCTGCTCCATACCGTTTGCCTGATTTTGCTGATCTCCCTCGGCGGGTCTGCCGGCGCGGCCGAGCCCCTGAAGATTGAACGCGGGGAGGGATTCGACCTGGAAGACGCCGACGACAGTTCGGCTGCCAACGAGGAAGATTTCGGCATCACTCCGGACCAGCTCCTGTGGGAAGCGGCCCGGTCAGGTGACGCGGACAAGGTCCGGGCCCAGCTGGAAGCCGGCGCTGACGTGGATTACCTGGGACCATTCGGGTCCACACCGCTGCTCATCGGCGTCAAGGAAGAAAACGACGAGGTCATCCAGTTACTGGTCAGCGAAGGCGCCGATGTGGACGCCCGCACCAGGCTGTCCTGGGCTCTGAGTCTGGCCATCGATAACGAAGATGTCACGACCACACGCGTTCTGGTGGAAGCGGGAGCGAATCTGGAAGCCGCCAACGACAAGGGCTGGACAGCGTTGATGCTCGCGGCCCACAAGGGCAACCTGGAAATGGTACGGTTCTTCGCGGAAAACGGCGCAAAAATCAATGAAGAGTCCATGGGCAAGGATCCTTTGAACGCGTTGCTGATTGCCGTAGACGGCGGTTACACCGACATCGTGCGCGTCCTGCTGGAACACGGCGCCAGCACCGAGATGAAAGACGGAACGCCCGATGCCGCACTGGAGTTCGCCCGGGAACAGCGTGAAAGTCTCGGCGAGATCATCGAGATTCTCGAAAGTACGGACTGAAAGCACCCGCTGAGACCCCCGGCTGGAAACACAGGGTATCCTTGGCTCATGCCAAACGACAGCGGCATGCGAACGTTTATACAGTGGGCCGGTCTGGCTCTGGGCCCCGCCCTCGCGCTCCTGACCTGGTTTTTTCTGCCGGAAAACTATGCTGATCCCCAGGGCAATACGGTCGAATTCGTCGCCGCCGGTCGGGTAACCGCCGCGCTGGCGGCCTGGATGGCGGTCTGGTGGATGACCGCCGCGATCCCCGTTTACGCCACCGCATTACTCCCCCTGGCGATCCTCCCGCTCTTCGGCGCCGGTGGGATACGCGAAACCGCCGCACCTTATGCCCATGAACTCATTTTTCTTTTCATGGGTGGATTCGTCATCGCCCTGGCCATGCAACGCTGGGGACTCCACCAACGGATCGCGCTTGGTGCACTGCGATTTGCCGGCACCCGCCTTGCCCGAATTGTCGCCGGATTCATGGCGGTGACTGCTTTTTTGAGCATGTGGGTTTCCAACACCGCCACCACCATCATGATGCTTCCCATTGCATTGAGCGTGATCGGTCTAGAACGCAATGTGGGTGGCGACAAGAGCCCCGTAACCGCACCCGCAACGAGCTTCGCGCCTGCGCTGTTGCTGGGAATCGCCTATGCGGCTTCGATCGGGGGAATCGGCACCTTGATCGGTACGCCACCCAACCTTTTTCTGGCATCGTTTGCGGAAAGCGAACTGGGGATTTCGATCAGTTTCGCTCGTTGGATGGCCGTCGGTTTGCCGCTGGTGATTGTTTTCGTCCCCATTACCTGGTTCCTCCTAACCCGCGTGCTGTTTCCTCTCAAGGATGAACGGATCGCCGGGGGCACGGACACGATACCGCGCATGTTCCGCTCCCTCGGACCGATGAACCGCGGAGAACGCATTACGCTCGTGGTTTTCGTGTTGACCGCAACGGCCTGGATGACGCGCCCACTGCTGACCCAACTGACATTTTTTGATACTCGCCCCCTCGCCGGCCTCACGGACGCAGGTATTGCCATCGTCGCGGCGCTGGTGCTGTTTGTGAGCCCCGTTAACATACGACAACGGGTGTTCGCCATGGATTGGGAAACTGCGACGCGCC
>Ga0114950_10003520_pt1 | contig 12079 bp, 9 predicted proteins | sample N075metaG_FD_83503 | JGI IMG/M metagenome (GOLD analysis project Ga0114950, IMG submission 83503) | Deep subsurface microbial communities from Kermadec Trench to uncover new lineages of life (NeLLi) - N075 metaG | ecosystem: Environmental > Aquatic > Marine > Ocean trench > Sediment | place...
CGGCAAAGCCTAATGCAAAGATTGGTGCTCCAACAACCTTGGAGTCTGCCCGGTAGAAAAGATTCCTACGACGAAAGCACCTCAGCGGACCATATTTGCGCTCTTTTTCGTTGCGTAGCGCCACCCACGCGCCCCAAAAGAGCGAAAAATCGTCCTCACCGCGATACTTTCTCGTGACGGAATTTTCTACCGCGCAGACTCCTAGTATTGATGTGTTCGGTTGCCTTGTCAGCGCCCCTGCCGATGTTGCGGACGGGAGGCGGATCTTCACTTGACCTGAGCGCTGTCTAAGAGCGTGCCCGGCTTCCTCCCGGGGAATGGTTCGGAGCTCTGCTATTATGAATAGCGCAAGGCCTAAGGCAGCCCATGGACGCTGACGAGGCCAATCCACAGGCAATTGAGGCTCTTTTTTTATTTCAGGCACCCGTTCATACCGCTACCGCCAGTTGTCGCAACTTGCTAGAGTACCGGCGCCTTCAGTAACGTCGTGGACGTAAAGCCACTGCGCATTCAATAACTCTGAATAGACAGGTCGACAAGCAGCCGATGACTCACACGCGAGCCTTTTCTTGATGTTCAAATATATTCGCGGGCTTTTCTCCAGAGATCTGGCGATAGACCTTGGTACAGCCAATACGCTGATTTACGTAAGGGACAAGGGCATCGTTCTCAACGAGCCTTCCGTTGTCGCTATCCGCACGCAGGGTAATCAAAAGACCGTGGCGGCCGTTGGCCTGGATGCAAAACGCATGCTGGGTCGCACTCCGGGCAACATTACTGCCATTCGCCCGCTCAAGGACGGGGTGATTGCCGACTTCCTCGTGACCGAAAAAATGCTCAAGTATTTCATCAACAAGGTGCACGAAAACCATTTCATCCGACCGAGCCCTCGGGTTCTGGTGTCCGTTCCATGTAGATCCACCGAGGTCGAGCGACGCGCGATACGAGAGAGCGCATTGTCGGCCGGTGCACGCGATGTCCGGCTCGTTGAGGAGCCAATGGCGGCAGCAATCGGTGCGGGTTTGCCCGTTGAGGAAGCGATTGGCACTATGGTTGTCGACATCGGCGGTGGCACCACGGAGATCGCCATCATCTCGCTCAATGGCGTGGTTTATTCGGACACCGTACGTGTCGGTGGCGACAGATTCGACGAGGCGGTGGTCGCCTACGTGCGCAGAACCCAGGGCAGCCTGATCGGCGAGGCGACCGCGGAACGGATAAAAATAGAGATCGGTACCGCATACCCGCAAAAAGAGATTCGCGAGATCGACGTGCGCGGTCGTAATCTGGCCGAGGGCGTGCCACGTGCCTTCACGCTGAACAGCAACGAAATTCTCGAGGCGCTTCAGGAGCCGTTGTCGATGATCGTTCAAGCGGTAAAAGGTGCGCTCGAACAATGTCCTCCGGAACTGGCATCCGATATCGCGGAAACGGGTTTGGTATTGACCGGAGGGGGTGCGTTGTTGCGAGACCTGGATGTACTGCTGGCCGAAGAAACCGGTCTGCCGGTCATCATCGCCGAAGATCCGCTTACCTGCGTTGCCCGCGGAGGCGGTAAAGCGTTAGAGTTGATGGATAAAGCGGGTAATGTAGATCTGCTTTCCATGGAATGAGGCGATCTGCGCCACGAAAATTGCGTGGTAAAAAGAACGATAAAAACGAACCCCGGAGTTGCTGGCGGTTAGACTAAGCGTCGCATCTTCGAAGCCGTTGGGAGTGCAGGTCTAATCAAGGCGCTGTTTGTTCGCGAATCGGGCGCGGGCTATCTGCTCACGGGCTTAGCCCTGGTTTCCGTCATCCTCATCACGTTGGATTCGCGCACCCGCTTCCTCGAACCTGTTCGCGGCACGATAGGCACGTTCATGAGCCCGGTGCAGTTGATCGCGGAGACCCCCTATTTCCTCAGTGATACTGCAGGCGATCTGTTTGCAACGCGAACCGGCATGCTCGAGAGGAATGCGGAACTCAACCGCAAGATCCTGGAGTTGTCACAGATATCTCAGCAGTATCTGGCGTTGAAGACCGAAAACGAACGCTTGCGGGAACTGCTGGGTAGTCAGGCCCGGATACCGGCACAGGTGTTGATAGCAGAGCTGGTTGCCGTTATTCCTGCACCCAACACCCATCAGATCATCATAGATAAAGGCGCTGCAGATGATGTGCGGGTCGGTCAAGCCGTCATCGATGCGGCAGGACTATTCGGCCAGATTGTGGAAGTCGAACTGTATTCCAGCCGGGTATTGCTGATCACCGACGTTACCCACGCGGTTCCCGTGCAGGTCAATCGCAACGGGGTTCGGAGCATTGCAGGTGGCACGGGCCGTTTGGATCGGCTGGAGCTCGAGAACGTACCGGTCACAGCCGATATCCGGGAGGGAGATCTGCTGGAAACCTCCGGTCTCGGAGGACGTTTTCCGCCCGGTTATCCAGTCGGCATCGTTGATTCGGTGGTCGTCGAACCTACGTCGTTGTTTGCCATGGTGAGTGTCAGGCCAAATGCTGCCCTTGATCGTTCACGCCATGTGTTGGTCGTGTTCTCCAACTCGGGAGATGATGGGTGAACCCGACCCAAGGTGGCTGGCTGATTTTGGTTACCATCGGGGCCGCGATGATCTTAGCCATCGGGCACTTGCCGGAAAGCTGGCCGCAATGGCTTGGATGGATTCGGCCCGCCTGGATCTCCCTGGTGATTTTCTACTGGGTGATGGAGCTACCTCATCGAGTGGGACTCATCTCTGCATGGATTGTCGGCCTGTGTGTGGATGTGTTGTATGCGGATCCGCTCGGGCTAAACGGATTTCTGCTGGCGGCGATCACCTACGTTGCCTGGCGATTTCATGAGCGCTTGCGCATGTACTCCATGGTGCAACAGTGCAGCGTCGTTTTCCTGCTTGTGGTACTGAGCGAAGCGGCGCGAATGTTGGTTCAGGATTTAGTCTGGGATAGAGGGTGGACCTGGGCTGTCATCATACCAGCGCTCACCAGCATGTTGCTCTGGCCGTTCGTGTTTCTCGTTCTGCACCGTTTGCGAGTGCAGGTTCGGGTCGAGTAGATGGCGCGCACACCGGTGGTATTGGCCTCGGCGTCACCGCGGCGTGCCGCATTGCTGCGTCAGATAGGCATTCCTTTCGAAGTGGTTGTCGCTTGTGTAGATGAAACTCAACTTCCGGGCGAGCGACCCTGTGACTACGTGCAACGTTTGGCGCGATTGAAAGCAACGGCCGTTTCCGCCCCGAATCGGGTGACGTTGGCGGCCGACACGATTGTCGTGCTGGATGACGTGATTCTCGGCAAGCCGCGTGACGAACAAGACGGTATCGAGATGTTACTGAGGCTGCAGGGACGCTCGCACCATGTGTGGACGGGAGTTTGCGTCACCGATGGGATAACCGAGCGTACCTTGTGCGTCAGCGCCCGGGTTGATTTTAAGAAGCTGGATCGTGACGAGGCGGCTGCCTATGTCGCGACCGGCGAGGGCGTGGACAAAGCGGGTGGTTATGGGATTCAAGGAATTGGGGGTATATTCGCGGAAAGGATCAAAGGTAGTTACAGCGCGGTGGTCGGCTTACCGTTGAAGGAAACGGAAGAGTTGTTGGTTGAGTTCGGCATAGACACCTGGCGGTATCGTATTAATGGCTGAAGAACTTCTCATCAACGTGAGCGAGTTTGAAACTCGTGTCGCACTACTTCAGGGAGGTGCGACGCAAGAGATTCATCTCGCTCGATCCGAGGGCTACAGCCTCACCGGCAATATCTACCTCGGGCGGGTCGCGCGCATCATCCCGGGCATGCAGGCGGCATTCATAGACATCGGACTGCGTCGCCCTGGCTTTCTTCACGCGAGAGACATTGAAGGTTCCCGCTTGATCCTGCCGGAAACCAGAAAAATTTCTGACGATCCCGCGCTTCGTGACGATCCCGCGCTTCGTGACGATCCCGCGCTTCGCGACGACGCGCCCTTGCCCGAAGTACGCGTGACGCGCGACATTCGCGAACTCCTGCATGAGGGGCAAGAACTGATGGTGCAGGTGGTCAAGGATCCCATAGCCAACAAGGGTGCACGGCTGACGACCCAACTCGCTGTCGCCTCCCGGTACATGGTCTTGATGCCCAACAACGATCATGTCGGTATCTCGCAGCGAATCGGTGAGCTTGATGAGCGAGAGCGCCTGAAATGTATCATCGAGGCGATCCGTAACGCGCAGTGTCGGGGCAAGGGATTTATTGCCCGCACCGCTGCCGAAGGTGTGACTCGGGAAATCATCGATGCGGACGTCAAGGTTTTGGTGAGGATGTGGGACAAGATCCTCACCAAGCGGCGTGAGGCAAACTGTCCGGAAATCGTCTATCAGGAAATTCCGTTGCATATCCGCGTGATTCGGGATCTGGCAAGCCCTTCGCTCGAACGAATTTACATCGATCACGAAGAGACTTTCACCCGGGTGAGTAGTTTTGTCGCGGATTTTCTACCGGAGTTCAGCGAGCGGCTGGTCTACTACGATGAATCGCGGACGTTGTTCGACCGCTTCGGAGTCGAAGACGAGATAGACCGAGCACTCGATCGAAAGGTATTGCTGAAATCGGGCGGATACCTCCTCATCGAACAGACCGAGGCCATGATTACGATAGATGTGAACACCGGGGCATACCTCGGAGTACACAGTCTCGAGGAAACGGTCTTCCGTACCAATCTGGAAGCGGCCCAGGCGATCCCACGACAACTCAGATTGCGGAATCTCGGGGGCATCATCGTCATTGATTTCATCGACATGGAGCAGGAAGACCACCAGCGCCAGGTCATGCGGGTGTTGGAAAAAGCGTGCGAAACCGACGGCGCGAAGATTCGCCTGGAGGGTTTCTCCTCGCTGGGTCTGGTGCAGATGAGCCGCAAAAGGACTCGGGAAAGCCTCATCCAGCAGATCTGCGAACCCTGTGACCGCTGCAGCGGTCTGGGGTCTGTGAAGACGGCTCAAAGCACGTGCATCGAGGTTTTTCGAGCGGTTTTGCAGGATTCCAAACGGCGCTGTGAACCTGTGGATCGCGAAGCCGAATACATGATTCGGGCACCCAGCCCGGTGGTTGACCGGCTTCTCGACGAAGATGCCCACCATCTCGCTGAACTTGCGAGCCTCATTGGACGCGACGTCAGGATCCAGGTGGAGCCCAGTTACGGACCCGGCCAATTTGACATCGTGTTGGTTCTCAAACCATCTCAGGGAACCTAGCGCCCGGTGAGTCCGGAATCTCCGTTCAGGCACGGTTCAACTGGATTTGCTAGGGTTCGAAGGAGCCTGACTTGAATATCCGTCACCGCTTATAAGGGTTAATCTTTGCGCCTCATTCTCCGACCGCTATTGATCATCCTCACGTTGGCCATGCTGATGGTCGCGCTGTTTCAGTCTGTTGGACGATTGACGTTCGCTGTCCTGGATGATCTCGAGACCACGGCAAATCGGTGGCTCAGCGGCGTGCAGGTAAAACTCAATGGACTCGAGGGTCGCTGGCGGATGTTGAATCCGGTGGTGATGATCGATCGGATCGATCTCGCTACGGGTTACGTTGCCGACGTGGTGGTGGAGATCGATTGGCTGGAGAGCCTTCTCCGTAATCGTATGGTGGCCAGACGGTTGATCATTGGCAATGCCGACCTGAAGTTAGAGAAAACGACCAGCGGAGGTTGGCGGATTGCGGGTTCCACGGCGGATCTCATCAACTTCGATTTCGTTTCGTTGTTGTATCAAAGCGACGAGCTGAGTTTCACCGGCAAGGTCTCGGTGCAGTTTGAAGGGCAGTCACCGGCGGATGCTTCCGAGCCAATCGTTGTGAGCTATCACGGGATCAATCGCGGTGGCGGGCATCACCATCGCTTGAGCTTGCGCAATACCGGGGATGCCTGTGAGGCGCCTTGTAATGGGTTCGTCGAATTCCAGTTACGCGAGGGTCGATGGCTCACCGGCGATAGCGAGATAACTTTGACGGTGAGCGCTGAAAACCTACACGTGCCGCGCCAACTGGCTGGGGTGGCGGCCCGGTTGAAGGCATTGACTCTCAACTGGCACGGAGTGGGATCATCGTCCGGCGGCCGCTTGCAAGCGAGTCTGGAGACTTCGGATCTCCCGGGCGCAACCACGCTCGGTGCACGGCTGCTCCTCGCTGTTCGCGGGGAGGATGGAGTTTATCAGGGGCAGGTGGATCAATTTGAACTGCATAGTGGCGACGCATCGTTGTCGATTCCCGGGCTTCGGCTGCTGGTCGGCGCCGAGTTGGGCGAAGTCTGGACAGATCATATCGATCTAGCTCAGGTTGCGGATTTTTTCCAGATCGCGCTCGCAGGTATCGAACCCGTTGAGCGTTGGCTGAGCGCGCTCAACCTTGAAGGTGAGGCGTTCAACGTTCATGGCTACGCCCGCCTGGCTTCGATGGAGTTCGGTTATGCCGCGACTCTGAGCGCACTCAACATCGATGGCTATAGGGGCGTGCCGATGATCCGTGGTGGCGGTGGTGAGATTATCGGGCATACCGGAGGTGTCCTGCTGAATTTGAAGGCGGATGACCTTGCCTTTCAATTTCCCGCGATCTTCCGTGATATCTGGCAGGTGACGGACGTTCAGGGGTCGATACGCGGCTGGTTCGACGGTGAATATCTGGGTCTGCAGGGATCAAACCTCAGAGTCACCAAAGGGAAAACGCGGGCGGTAGGTGGTTTTGCTTTGACGAGGCCGACAGAACTCTATGAGCAGCGATTGTCGCTGTTGATCAACTTAGATGAGATGGCCGTTGTGGATGCGAAGAGCTACATTCCCTACAAGTTATCCACGGGTCTGCGCTCCTGGCTTGAAGTTGGTCCGCAAAGCGGGCAGCTGTTTGACGTGCGTTTTGCTTACCACGGGCAAATACGCACACGTCCAGGAGAGCTGTCACGGCGCTTGGAACTGCAAATGCGGGTCACGGATGGCCTGGTGCGTTATCACCCCGATTGGCCGGAGATACGGGATCTGTCTGCCGAGGTCGCCGTCGCGGGCAGCAAGGTACGGGTTTCGGTCGAGTCGGCTAGCAGTGGAGGGGCTCGGTTGGATGGCAGCGAAGTCGCGTTGGGTCACAACGCGGCATATGCCGATGTAGACCTCAAGGCAAACATTGCCACAGGTGCCGCTATGGACTTCGTACGTGCCTCACCTCTCAACAACTGGTTGGATTTCGTGACCCCAGAGTGGAGTGGTTCCGGGCAGTTGCAGCTCGACGGTGACTTGCACATCCCCTTAAAGCCCTTTCAAACCGAGGTGGCGGGCGATGAGATTGCCATTGATCTCGCCATTACTCTTGTTGCAGCGACGCTCGACATGCCGAATTACCGGCTGTTGCTCGAGGGGCTCAACGGCGCTGTCGACTATTCCTATCCCCATGATGTCAGCGCTCTCGAAATTACCGGGACGTTGTTTGATCGGCCGGTATTGATCACGGCCGATACCATCGATGACGCAATCGTGTTTCAAATCGACGGGCGGGCGGCGGAAGGAGACATACTTTCGATGATCGGCCTCGATGATCCGGGTTTCGTTCGAGGGGAGTTTGCTTTTCAAGCCTCCTTGACCATTGCCATGGACGATGAGGGTGTTAGTCACCTGGATGTGGCATCGGACCTCGAGGGACTCGAACTCATGCTCCCCGCGGCATACGCGAAACCGGCTGCCGAGAAACGAAGTGCGTCGATCAGTCTGCAGTTTCTCGAAAATTACAATTCGCTCAGATTCCAGCACGGCGACGTGACCGGCTGGGTGCATATAGACGACGTGCTTCGACGCGGTGCCGTGGGGTTCGGTAGGGCTCCACCGATGGTAGAAGCCGATGCGCAGAGCATCACCTTGGCGGGTCGCATCGCTGATTTTGCGTTGGTGGAGGTGTTGCCGGGCAAGGGTGGCTCGAACAAGTGGAATATGCCTTTACGGCTGATGAATCTGGAGGTAGGTCACATCGATGTGGGTGACTTTCAGATTGCCAATGCGGTACTGAATGGAACCATCGGCACCGAGACGCTCGACTTGACGTTAGCAAGCGATGAGGTCTCCGGGACATTTGCTCTGGCCGTGGATACACCCTTGCTGGTCAATCTGGAGCGGTTGACCTTTCCCGTTTCCGATTCTTCAGACGAAGGGGTTGATCCGTTGGATCCAACCGTGATGGACGCACTCCCGGAAGCCGATGTCACCATCGTCCAGTTGACGGTGGGTGAGGAAGACTACGGCAGCTGGCAGTTCCAGATTCGTCCCCAGCCGAGCGATGGGGAAAATCGCCAGAGCGTGGTTTTCGAAAATCTGAGCGCCGATGTTCGTGGTGTGCTGGTGCTCGCTCCCGCGGGAATAGTATGGAATCGAGCGGACAATACCAGCCGGTTTGTCGGCGATTTATCGGCCGGGAACCTTGCTGAAGTATTGCCGCTGTGGGGATACGCGGCGAGCCTGGAGACGGGTTCGGCGCTGTTGAGTGGTGATTTTCTGTGGGCGGGTTCGCCACCGAACATCGAACTCGAGCGGCTGATTGGTCGCGCAGAGATTCATGCCAGCGAAGGTCGGTTTCTCGATGTCGAAACTGGCCAGGGTGCTCAGCGGATATTCAGCCTGGTAAATTTTGGAGCGATTACCAGACGACTGGGCGGAGACTTTTCCGATGTCACCGGCAAGGGTGTCAGCTTTGACACCATCGAGGCCAGCGTTCGGTTGCGCGAAGGCCGACTAGACTTCGTGGAGCCGATGCAGGTGCTGAGTACGGGGTCGGATTTCAAAATCCGCGGGACAGTGGATTTGGTTACCGGCGCGCTCGACAACGAGATGATCGTAACCTTGCCTCTCAGCAAGAATCTGCCCTGGTATGCTGTCTTGGTCAGCTTCGGTAACCCCCTGGCGGGACTGGGGGTTCTTGTCGGGGAACGGGTGTTACGCAAACCGCTGGAACAGTTGAGCAGTGCGAAATATTCGATCAGCGGAACGTTGGAAGATCCACAGGTCGAATTTGTGACCATTTTAGGTTCTATGAGCGAACCCAATGAGGTTGACGGAGCCATTGAGACGGCAACGTTAGCTCCCGGCAACGAGTCTGAAGCGGATGAGAACGACACCGAGGAGAAGTTACCCCATGAGTGACATGTTGGAGGAAGTACAACGTAATCTCTGGGCCCCTGCCGAAATCGATGAGCGGGAGGTGGAAAAACTCCTGGGAAGATTGTCGAACGGAGCCATCGACTTCGGTGAGCTTTTCTTTCAGCACCAGCGGGCCGAGTCATGGACGCTCGAGGATGAAATAGTCAGAGAGGGTAGTTTCAGCGTGGACCGAGGGGTCGGCGTGCGCGCGATCAGCGGTGAAAAGACGGGATTTGCCTACACGGAAGAGATCAGCTTGAGCGCGCTGATGAGCGCAACCGACGCCGCTCGATCGATCGCGCGCCAGGGGCAGAACCGGCGAGTTGCGGTATCGCACCTGGTGCAGGCAGAACGGATGTACCCGATGGGGGATCCGATCGATTCTCTTTCGGAAGAAGCAAAAGTTGCCTTGCTGCAACGAGTCGATCAGGCTGCCCGGGCGGAAGATCCGCGGGTAAAAGAAGTAACCGTGCGCCTATCAGCGAGCCACGAATCCATGTTGGTGGTGGCTACCGACGGCACCCTCGGTGCCGATATGAGACCCATGGTTCGCATGGATGTCTCGGTCATAGTCGAACACAAAGGTCGCCGCGAGCGCGGCTTTGCCGGGGGCGGTGGGCGCAGCCCGCTCAACCGGGTGGCCGACGACGATTTTGCCATGGGACTTGCGAGTGAAGCCGTGCGGACGGCGCTCGTGAATCTCGAGGCGGAACCTTCACCGGCTGGTGCGATGACGGTCGTACTCGGCCCGGGTTGGCCGGGGGTGTTGTTGCATGAGGCTGTCGGGCATGGTCTCGAAGGCGACTTCAATCGCAAAGGCACCTCCGCCTTCGCCAACCGGATTGGCGAGCAGGTTGCGTCACCTCTGTGCACGGTCGTTGACGATGGTTCGATCCACGGACGACGCGGATCACTCAGCCTTGACGACGAAGGGACCGTGAGCCAGGAAACTGTACTCATCGAAAATGGAATATTGCGTGGTTATTTACAGGACAAATTGAACGCACGATTGATGAACACCCAGAGCACCGGCAACGGACGCCGGCAGTCGTACGCGTACCTGCCGATGCCGCGGATGACCAATACCTTCATGCGTGCGGGTGAACATGATCCGGAAGAGATTATCGCAAGCGTCAAAAAAGGAATCTTTGCGGTGAACTTTGGCGGTGGTCAGGTAGACATTACCTCCGGACAGTTCGTCTTTTCCATGACCGAAGCCTATCTCATTGAGAATGGCCGCGTCACCAGGCCCGTCAAGGGGGCAACCTTGATCGGCAGTGGGCCCGAGGTGATGACCCGGATATCCATGGTTGGTAACGATCTCAAGCTCGATGAGGGTGTGGGCGTGTGCGGCAAAGATGGGCAATCGATCCCCGTGGGGGTCGGGCAACCCACGCTGAAAATCGACGAGGTTACGGTTGGTGGTACTCAAGCATAGGCGGTCGCTAGGAGTCCTGGCTTGGCGGAGCACCGTCTTGTGCTTCGCGCAGGAACCGAAACAGAGCACGAGCGCTGGTGCGCCGTTGTTGGTCGTTCTTGGCGCGCTGCACATGCTGGATGCGGTGTCGCAATGCCTGGCGGTCGATGGTGGGATGCTCGCGGAGATATTCGGTGAGTGAACCGGGTTCCTCGATCAGGCGGTCGCGCCAGATTTCGAGTTGGTGGAACTCATACTGGGCGAGGGCAGAAGTACCATCTAGTCGCGCAAGTGCAAGCTCCATACCTTCGGTGTCTTCATCGCGCACGAGTTTGCCGATGAATTGTAGTTGGCGGCGCTTGGCTTCGTTGGAAGAAAAGCGTTGATAATCCTTGATTGCTGCCTGCAACTTGAGGGATGCAGGTATGGTGGCAAGTTGGACAGCGTTGAGTTCGGTAAGGGAACGACCGAGTTGGTGCATGCGAGTTGCTCGCCGTTTGCGTTCGGTTTTGCTGATTTGGACCTCATCGTTCATACCTGCGGAGCCTAAAGCAGCAGTTCATGTTGCTCAAGCGATGGGCAAGGGTAGGGGGAAACTCCCTGGCCGAAAGTGGCAACGAAATGGAAATCTAACAAAAGGGCGGATGCTGAATTGGCAAAGGAAAACCCGAATAGTTCAGTCGACTTGAGCGAGCGCGCGCCGTTACTCAAGAATTTGGTTGCGGATATCCTGGAAGAAGCCGTGAAACTGGGGGCGAGCACTGCGGAAGTTTCGGCGAGTGAAGACGTAGGTTTGTCGGTCACGGTTCGCAAGGGCGAGCTCGAAACGGTTGAGTTCAATCAGGATCGGGGATTTGGCATCACCCTCTATTTTGGTCAGCGCAAGGGCTCGGCGAGCACTTCGGACAGCAGTCCAGAGGTGATTGCCCGGACGGTGCAGGCGGCGGCAAACATTGCGCGCTATACCCAGGAGGATGCCTGCAATGGTTTGGCTAAGCCTGAGTTGATGCCGGAAGCGCTGGTTGACCTCGACCTCTACCACCCATGGAACACCGACGCGCAAGCTGCAGAAGCTTTGGCGCTGGCATGTGAAGCGGCGGGGCTGAACCATGACTCGAGGATCAAAAACTCGGACGGTGCACAAGTCAGCATGCAGCAGTCTAGTCGGGTGTATGGCAACAGCCACGGATTCATCGGTCACTATCTCAGCACCCGACATGGGATGAGCTGCGTGTTGATTGCTGAGGATGACAATGGCATGCAACGTGATCATTGGTACACGACAGCTCGCGATCCGTCGTTGCTCGAGACTCCGGAAGCTGTCGGAAAGGAAGCGGGTCGGCGCAGCGTTGCCCGTTTGTCCCCTCGCAAAGTTCCAACCGGGCATTTCCCGGTGCTGTTCTGCCCGCAAATGAGTTCCGGGCTTGTCAGTCATTTCCTTGGAGCGATCAGTGGAGGATCGCTATATCGTAATGCTTCCTTTCTAATGGATTCACTTGGGTCTTCGGTGATGAGCGACCACCTGAGC
>Ga0114950_10003521_pt1 | contig 12076 bp, 6 predicted proteins | sample N075metaG_FD_83503 | JGI IMG/M metagenome (GOLD analysis project Ga0114950, IMG submission 83503) | Deep subsurface microbial communities from Kermadec Trench to uncover new lineages of life (NeLLi) - N075 metaG | ecosystem: Environmental > Aquatic > Marine > Ocean trench > Sediment | place...
CCCGCCGCCCAGCAACATCCGGCAGAACCGGGCCAGGTCACCGGCGGTGCTGAACAACCCGGCATGACCAGCGACCCCACCCATCCGCCGCGCCGTCGGGTCGTGCACGCGACCACGCAGCATGACGGCGCCGTCGCCGCCGCAGGGCCAGGCCAGCGACGCGCACGGTTGGGTCGGCGCAATCCGCGATCTCAGCGACGAGGGTGGGTTGAACCCGGTGTCCCTCATCCCGATCGGCCGAAAGATGCGGTCGCGCGCGAACCGGTCGAGGGTTTGACCGGTCACCCGCCGGACAATCTCCCCGAGCACGAAGAAATTGATGTCGCTGTAAATGAAGCGCTCGCCGGGACCCGCCTCCGGCACCTCGTCGGCCGCGCGGGCGATCGCCGTGCCGGCGCCCTCGAAGACCTCCTCCAGCGGCAGATCGGGACGCAACCCGGACACATGCGTCAGCAGATGCTCGACCGTGATCCGGTCCTTGCCGTGGCTCGCGAACTCGGGCAGGTAGGTCACGACGCGGTCGCGGAGCCTGAGACGCCCCTCCTCGACGAGGATCATCACGCTCGTCGTCGTCGCCACCACCTTCGTCAGCGACGCCAGATCGAAGATGGTGTCGGGCGTCATCGCCTCCGGCGGCCCATCCACCGCGCGCGCGCCGAACGCCCCCGTGTAGACGATCTCCCCGGCGTGCCCGACGACGACCACGGCCCCGGGCAGCCGGCCGTCCCTGATCGCGTCCTCGATGAGCGTCTCGATGCGGGCCAGTCGAAACCGGTCGATCTCGGCGGAGACAGACGTTGCCTGAACGACCAGCCACAGACAGATCAGTCCGCATACCCTCACCGCAGCATGCGGGACCGATCGACGGTTTTGGTCTTGCGTCGGCACCGTGTGGATTATACTTTTCCAACGATCAGGCAGCCTGTCTGCCGTCCGACTGGAGACCCCGATGACCCACACGACCTCGCCGTTCGCATGCCGGTGCATCCTGATCGCCGGCCTGGTGACCTCGATGGCGGCATCGGCCGCCGCACAGGGACGGGTGCGCGGCATTGTCAAGGATCAGGATGGCAACGGGATCCGCGGCGCCACAGTGACCGCAGAGAGTCTCACGACGACCTTGCGCGTGACCAACACGACAAACGACTCGGGCCGCTTCTCCTTCATCGGTCTGCGCCGAGGCCGGTGGCAGTTCGTCATCCAGGCCGACGGCTTCAGGCCGGTCCAGGGCTCCGCGAACGTCGGCGGCGGAGACCGGGCGGTCACGGTCCAGTTCACGATGGAGACCGACAGGTTCAACCCACCGGCGCCGACGGTGGGCCTCCTCGCCGGGCTGACAACGAACGAGCTCCTCGAGAGCATGGAAGTGGCCGAGGGGCTCTTCAACCGGGGTGACTACGACGCCGCGATCGACGCCTATCGATCGATCCTGGAGCGGGCCCCGGCGCTGACCAGCCTGAGCCTGCAGATCGGCCACGCCTTCCGCGAGAAGCAGGAGCCGGATCAGGCGCTCGCCGCCTATCGCACGGTGCTCGCCGCCGATCCGTCAAACGTGGAAGCCCGGGCGGCGATCGACGCCGTCAGCCAGACGGCCCGCTAATCCGCGTGGCCTGCCGGGACATGGAGGTCGCCATCGGGTGAGATCCTGTCACGACAAGCGCCCGTGCATGCTCTATACTGCTAATGTTTGTCCGCGTTACAACTGCGTCTCGGTGCGAGCGTCGTGCGAATCATGCTGTCACCATGAACACCAGCAACACGTGGGAGCATCAGATGTACAAGCAGGTCTTCTCGTTTCTGATCGTCGTGCTGGCCGCAGGCACGCTGGCCCCGACCGCGCTGGCGCAAGGTGGCAGGCTCATGGGCGTCGTGCTGGACAGGGAGGGCAACCCCCTCGAGGGTGCGTTGGTGGTCGCCGAGAACCCTGACGCCAACCCCTCGCGAATGGAACAGCTGACGGACTCGCGGGGCCGGTACACGATGCTCGGGTTGAACAGCGGCTCATGGACGGTCACCGTGGAGATCGAAGGATTTCATTCCAACACCGCGGCACTGCGCCTCCGCCAGGGGGACAACCCACCGATGGCCTTCGATATGGCGCGCATCATTCACCCCTTGGTGGCCGCGCTGGGTGAAGAGGCGTTCGACGGGGTGGATCCGGACCAGCTCGAGCAGGACCTCGCGGACGCCGACCTCGCGTACAACAACGCCCAGTGGCAGGTGGCGGTCGACACCTACAGATCGATTCTGGACCGGCTGCCGATGTTGAACGCCCTGCGCATGCAGATCGGCACTGCCCTGCGCCAGCTGGAGCAATACGAGGAGGCGATCGCGTCGTACGAGCTGGCCCTGGCTGGCGACTCCGATCTGAAGGCGGACGTCGAGGCCGAAATCGCCCGGACCCGCATGGCGATGGGCGACTTCGACGCGGCCGGCGACGCGCTGGCGGCCGCCGCAAGTGGCGACAGCGCGTCCCGTGAGGACCTCTACAACCTGGGCGAGCTGGAGTTCGCCAAGGGCGACGTGGATGCCGCCGCAGTGTGGTACGAGCAGGCTGCCGCGGCCGACCCGAGCTGGGGGAAGCCGCTGTTCAAACTCGGGCTGGTCGCGCTGAACAGGGGCGACATGGACGCCGCCAAGGCGTTCTTTGCACAGGTGGTCGAGAAGGACCCGAACTCCGAGGAAGGCGCACAGGCGCGGGCCACCCTGGACGCGCTGCCTTGAACGCGTTCAGCCTGAACGCAGCGGACAGGCATTCATAATTTTGGATGCCGCATTCAGGTACTCGGATCTTCGTAACTGTTCCCACATTCTATTCTGGCGAGGAAAAGAAGCAGGATACTGTTTATTTTCAATAGCTTATCTCGATCGAGCTAACCCGAATTATTGACTGGCCCGAATATTGCCAGATTGTCTATTAGCGTCATTGTCCGTCGCTGTCGCTGGTCCTCCTGAAGACATGTCAAGCTCGTCTGCCGATAAGGCCGATAAGTAGGGTGGTAATCTTGTGGATGTGCTAAAAAGGTGCATCCACACCAACCCGGTCACAGGCGGCTGATGTCGGCCGACCAGCGAATTCTGGCCTCGAGAGGCGAACGCACCACGGGACGCACCACCGTATCGCCGCTCATGCCGCAACGAGGAGCACACACGCATGAGACGTGACCGTGTACCGACACTCGAGCAGGCGTTCATCGTCGGCCTGAGCTTGGCGCTCGTCCTGGCGATCGGGACGCAAGCCTGGGCGCAGGGTCGACAGACCGGCACCCTCCGCGGGTCCGCGCAGGACTCCACCGACGCGATCTTGCCCGGCGTCACGGTCACGGCAAGGTCGGACGCCCTCCAGGGCGCGCGGACAACCGTGACCGACCTGAACGGCAACTACGAGATCATCGGGTTGCCGCCTGGGCAATACACCGCCTCGTTCGCCTTGCAGGGCTTCACGACCGTTGATGACCAAGTCGCAGTCCCGCTCGGCGGCGTGGCCACAGTCGACGTCAGGATGCTCGTGGGTACAGTGGCCGAGGCGATCCAGGTGACCGCCCAGGTGCCGACGCCGCTGACCACGACCGAGACCAGCCAGAACATCATATCTGAGCAGATCGAGCAGCTGCCGCTGGGTCGGACCTTGTTCCGGATCGCCGAGCTGGCCCCGGGATTGACGGCCAACACCCCGAACAACGGCCAGATCGCGATCAACGGCGCGTTCGCCTTCGACAACATCTATCTGATCGACGGTGTCGACATCAACGACAACCTGTTCGGCTCGGCCAACAACCTCTTCATCGAGGATGCGGTCGAAGAGATGCAGGTGTTGACCTCCGGGATCTCGGCCGAGTATGGCCGGTTCTCCGGCGGTGTCGTCAACGTGATCACGAAGAGTGGCGGCAATCGGTTCTCCGGCAGTTTCCGGGCGAACCTCTACAAACCCGACTGGACCGCGCGGACGCCGTTCGAGAAGGAGAACGACAACGAACGGACCGGCGACATCGCAGACAACGTTACCTACGAGACGACGGTTGGCGGGCCGATCGTGCAAGACCGGCTGTGGTTCTTCTACGCCAACCGGCGGGAACGGCAGAGCGCGGACGAGACGTTTGCGGAGAGCGGCATCTCGTATGTCAGAGGACTGGAGAACGACCGCAACCTCATCAAACTCACCGGGACGTTGGCCCCGGGGCACACGCTCGCGGGCAGCTACATGCGGAACTCCACCGCGCTGGACCGGCCGACCTTCGGCTTCAGCATCGACCCGGCGACGCTGACCAGCCCGACGACGCCGAACGATCTGTGGGTGGCGACCTATCGTGGCGCAGCCACAGCGAGGCTGTTCATCGAGGGGCAGGTCTCGCGCAAAGAGTGGGGGGTCCAGAACATAGGCGGTACGTCGACGAACATTCTCGATTCGCCGTTCATCACGGTGACCCAGGGGCTCGGGCACTTCAACGCACCCTATTTCGACAGTAGCGACCCCGAGGACCGGAACAACCGGCAGGTCACGGCGAGCGCCACCTACTTCCTGCCGACCAACGCGGGCACCCACAGCATCAAGGGCGGCGTCGAGCACTTCCAGACCACCCGCACCGGTGGCAACTCGCAGACCTCCACCGGCTTCGTCTTCGTCACGGAGTACGCGCAGGACGCAGACGGCGCTCCCCTGCTCGATGCGAACGGCCGGTTTGTTCCGGTCTTCGGGTCGCCGGCGCCGTTCACCCTCATGGAGACCTGGTTGCCGGTGAAGGGTGCGACGATCGACATCAACACGCTGTCGTTCTACCTGAACGACAACTGGGTGGTCAGCGACCACGTGACGCTCAACCTCGGCATCCGCGCCGAGAAGGTCAAGAGCGACGCGACCGGCGGCATCGTCGGGGTGGACACCAGCGCGGTGGTGCCGCGGCTGGCGGTCGCGCTCGACCCGCTCGGCGACGGGCAGTACACGTTGCAGGCCACCTACAGCCACTACACCGGCAAGTACAGCGAGTCGCAGTTCGCCAACAACACCAACGTGGGCAACCCGAATAGCCTCACGGCCATCTACATCGGTCCGCCAGGGCAGGGCCTGAACTTCGCGCCCGGGTTCGACTCGGCAAACTACTTTACGTTTGCCGGGGACTTCCCGACCCAGAACGTGTTCTTCGACGACAACCTGAAGTCGCCGCGGACGAAGGAGTTCACGGTGTCGGGCGGCGGGGCGCTCGGCGCCCGCGGGTATGCCAAGCTGACCTACATCAACCGGCGGGCCAGCGACTTCGTGGAAGACTTCGTCACGCTGGCGGGCGGGTCGACCACGATCACGGGGGACGCCGGCGAGGAATTCGGCACGTTTTCCAACATCATCTGGCGCAACACCGACGAGCTCCAGCGCAACTACGATGGGTTGCAGTTCCAGGGACGGTTCCAGGTGGCCGACAACTTCCTGATCGACGGGTCGTATACAGCCCAGCTCAAGAACGAGGGGATCTACGAGGGCGAGGCCACCAACATGCCGGGACTCGCGTCGGCGGCGTTCGACTACCCCGAGGTCACGCCGGCCGACCGGTTCTTCCCGCTGGGCCGGCTCGACGACTTCCAGCGGCACAAGCTCCGTGTGTGGGGCATCTACAATCTCGAGATCGGCAGCGCCGGCGTGGTCGACATCGGCGGCATCTGGCGTTACAACTCCGGGCTCGCCTACAGCATCCGGACGGACATCACCGCCACCGCGACGCAGACGGCGATCCTGGCCGACCTCGGGTATGTCGACGGTCCCGGCCGGCGCGCGGTGTACTTCAAGGGCCGCGGGACGGAGATGTTTGATGGCTACGGGTTGTTCGACCTGTCGGTCAGCTACCGCATCCCTGTCTGGGACTCCCTCAGCCCGTGGATCAAATTCGACCTCTTCAACGCGTTCAACAACAACAAGCAGATCGCGTCGAACGTCGCCGTGAGCACAGATCCGGACAGTCCCGTGGACGAGCTCGGTATCCCAACCGGGTTCATCGAGGGGACCAGGTTCGGCGAGGCGACCTCGGTCGACCACTTCCCGCAGTACATCGCGAACCTGGACGGTCTGCGGTCCTTCCTGATGTCGTTCGGCCTCAGGTTCTAGGCGAAGCAACAGCTTCGATAGAGACCGAGGGGGGGCGATGCCGGTTGGCGTCGCCCCCCTTCTTTTTGGCTGCACGTCGGGGGAACGACCTCCGACACCACTTCCAGCCGTGCAGCGCGACCCTGTTCTGACGACGCTCGAGGATGCTGCTTTCGCACACATGCGATTGCAAGACGTTGACTGGGCGCTGCTGTCATCCCATAATGAATGAACGTTCATTCACACCCACAAAGAGATGCCAGCCACCGCCGCAGCCCGTCACGCGCCCCGGTCACAGCACGCGGGTGACAGGCGCGATCTCATCCCTTACGGCCGCCACAAAGCTGTTCACTCGCCACGGTTTCCTCAACGCCCAGGTCGCCGACGTCCCACGGGAGACGGGCATCGGATGAGCTGCTGAGCTCGATCTTCACGCGCACGATGCATGAGGGGCTCGATGCCGCCCGTTAGACGCTGACGGACATGAGCGACCCGGTCGGCGAGTTCAGTCGCGCGACACTCGGTCGCACCTTGATCTACACGGCCGACGACGTCGACCGGGCGGTGCGGTGAGCCTTCGGGTGGGACCAGGGACCGCATGAGCGCTGGGACGCCATCGGGGTCGAGACAGTGCTCGACGCCTGCGACGAGGACGACCTGTCGGCGGCGCCGCGCGAGTGGGCGGGGCTCGCCCCGCGGTCCGGGAAGTCCAGATCCGCATCGAGTGATCGTGTTCCACACACCCTGACGGGCATCCGGCTGCGACACGGGGAGGTGTTACGCGGTCACCACGTTGTCAGCCGGATGGCAGACGCCGCGGGTGTCAATCACCAGCGGAAAATGCGTGGCCAGTGCGTCGTGGTCGACCGTGTCGTGCGCGGTGGCGATGATGGCCGCATCATATCCCCCCCTCGACAGATCCGCGTCCTGGAGGCCGCGAATACCTGCCAGGTGTCCATGCTCGCGAGACGGCTTGATCTCCGGACACAGGGGATCGAAATACGAGACGTCTGCGCCACGCCGCGCGAGCTCATCCCACAGTGCGTAGGTGGCGCTTTCGCGGTCGTCATCCACGTTCTTCTTGTAGGCCAGTCCCACGAGCACAATCTTTGCCCCCTTGAGCGTCTTGCCCTGATCATTCAGCGCCATCATCGCGCGTTGAATGACATACTTCGGCATCGCGGTGTTGATTTCACCGGCGAGCTCGATGAAGCGCGTCGTCACGCCATACTCCCTCGCCTTCCACGTGAGGTAAAAGGGGTCAATCGGAATGCAGTGCCCGCCCAACCCCGGGCCCGGATAAAAGGGCATATAGCCGAAGGGCTTGGTACTGGCGGCGCGAATCACTTCCCAGATATCGATGTCCATTTCCGTGAACACCGTTTTCAGTTCGTTGACCAAGGCGATGTTGACGGAGCGAAAGATGTTTTCCATCAGCTTCGTGGCTTCGGCGGCACGACATGACGACACGGGAACCGTCTCGGCAATAACGCAGTCGTAGAGCGCCCGCGCCGCGTCCAGCGAGTCGAGGGTATAGCCACCAACGACCTTTGGAATGGTCGACGTGCTGAACTCTTTGTTGCTGGGGTCTTCCCGCTCCGGCGAGTACGCCACCATGAAGTCTGTTCCGGCTGCGAGCGCGGACGTCTCACGCAGCGCAGGGATCAGGACATCCTCGGTCGTGCCGGGATACGTCGTCGATTCCAGCACCACGAGCTGGCCCTTCGTCAAGTGTGGCCCGATCGTGCGTGCCGTGGCTTCGATGTAGGACAGGTCCGGATCGCGATGCTGAGTCAGCGGCGTGGGCACACAGAGCAGAATGGCCGAACATTCTCGAATGCGCGTGAAGTCGGTGGTCGCCTGCGCGGAGGCCCCTGCGTCCACATCCGGCCGGCTGAACGCCGCCTGAATGGCTTCGGCCGGAATGTGGCGGATGTAGCTCACCCCCGCGGACAGGGCATCGACTTTCGACCGGTCGATGTCGAACCCGATGACCGGGAACTTCTCGCGAGCGAATGCCAGGATGAGCGGCAGTCCCACATAGCCCAATCCGATCACTCCAACCACCGCGTCCCGTGATGTCACTTTGGCAATGAAGGCGTCTTTCATTCCAGTCCTTTGCTGAGGGCCCGCGCAAGAATACGTGGCCTTTCTCGACCGCCGATCCATCCCACCTGGCGGCGTTGCTCGTCGGTCGAATACTACCCGTATGCTCCCGCCTCGCGACTTGCGGAGGGAGCCCCTCGCCGCCCTCGGTACCTCACCGCAATGACGAACGGGACCACGAACCGTATGCGAAGTGTATATCGAGGCGCGCTGGCGTCTGTCGATCCGCTGTGGTCCGGGGAGGGCAGATCCAGATCGCCCAGTTGACAGCGGCCCACGCGTGCTGGCACAATCGGGAGTGGCAATGAATGACTGTTCATTCATTGCCGTCGGACCCATGCCAGCCACCGCCACAGCCCAGCACACGCCCCGGTCCCAGCACGCGGGTGACAAGCGCGCCCTCATCCTCAAGGCCGCCACGAAGCTGTTCGCGCGCCGCGGTTTCTTCAACGCCCAGGTCGCCGACGTCGCGCGGGAGGCGGGCATCGCTGCCGGCACCGTGTATCTGTACTTCCGGAGCAAGGACGACCTGTTGATCTCGATCTTCGAGCGCACGATGCATGAGGGGCTCGAAGCCGCCCGCCAGGCGCTCGTGGGCGTGAGCGACCCGGTCGAGCGCCTCCGGCGCCTTGCCCGGGTGCATCTGACGCGTCTGGGACAGGACCGCGACCTGGCGGTGGTGTTCCAGGTCGAGCTGCGGCAGTCGACCAAGTTCATGGAGCGCTGCTCGTCCACGCTGCTGCAGGACTACCTGCACGCCATCCGCGACGCGGTCGCCGACGCCCAGACCGCCGGGCGCTTTCGCCGCGAGGTGAGCCCGACGTTCGCCGCCAAGATGCTGTACGGCGCGCTGGACGAGATGGCCACCAACTGGATCCTCAGCCGGCGCCGCTACGCGCTGGCAGCCCAGGCCGACAAGGTCGTCGATCTGTTCGTCAACGGGATGACGACATGACGGGTGCAGCACACGAGTCGACCCTCCGGCCCATCCGCTCCGTGGCGGTGCTCGGGGCCGGCACGATGGGAGCCCAGATCGCGGCACACGTCGCGAACGCCGGACTACCGGTGTTGCTGCTCGATCTCGACGCCGACACCGCTCGGTCCGGTCTCGAGCGCGCCGCGGCACTGCGGCCGAATCCCTGTTTCACACGCGACACGCAGACGCGCATCCGGCTCGGCGGGTTCGACCGCGATCTGGCGGAGATTGGCGGCTGCGACTGGATCATCGAAGCGATCATCGAGCGTCTCGACGCAAAGCAGACCCTGCTCGAGCAGGTCGAGACCCACCGCCGCGCCGACGCCATCGTCACCTCGAACACCTCCGGCATCCCGATCGGCGCGATCGCCGAGGGACGCTCTGAGGCGTTCCGCCGGCACTGGCTCGGCAGCCATTTCTTCAACCCGCCCCGCTACCTCCGGCTGGTCGAGATCGTTCCCACCCGCGACACCGACCCGGCCGTGGTGACCGCGTTGTCGGTATTCGTCGACCGGCAGCTCGGCAAGGGGGTGGTGGTGGCGAAGGACACCCCCAACTTCATCGCGAATCGAATCGGGCTCTACGGCGTGACGCGTGTGCTGGAGCAGCTCGCGAGCGGGCACTACACGATCGAGGAGATCGACGCCATGACCGGACCGGTGGTCGGCCGGCCCAAGAGCGCCACCTTCCGCACGATGGACATCGCGGGCATCGACATCCTCGCGCACGTGGCGACCAACCTGGCCGCGCGGCTCGACACCGAGGACGAGCGCCGGGCATTCGAGCTGCCGCCGATCATCGACCAGCTCGTCGAGCGTGGCTGGATCGGTGAGAAAGCGGGTCAGGGCTTCTACAAGAAAGAGCGTGGCCCGGAGGGCAGCACAATCCGCACCCTGGACCCGGCGACCATGGACTACCGGCCCCGGCAGTCGGCGCGGCTCGGCGCCCTCGACGCGGCGCAGGCGATCGACGACCCTGGGGCGCGGGTACGCAGCCTGTTTCTGGCCCGCGACACGGTCGGCGATTTCATGCGCGCGACACTCGGTCGCACCCTGATCTACACGGCCGAGGTGGCCGCCTCGGTCGCCCACACGGCCGACGACGTCGACCGGGCGATGCGGTGGGGCTTCGGGTGGGACCAGGGACCGTTCGAGCTGTGGGACGCCATCGGGGTCGAGACGGTGCTCGACGCCTGTGGCGAGGACGACCTGTCGGCGGCAGCGCGCGAGTGGGCGGGGCTCGCCCCACGCTCCGGCGGGTCGGAGGAGCGTCCCCGGCGCTTCCGCTCCGCGCCGGTGCCGCCAGCCGGGCCGGACCTGCAGCTGCTCGGCACGGCCAAGCAGCGGGGCCGGGTGGTGAAGCGGAACGCCGGCGCCAGTCTGGTGGACCTCGAGGACGGCGTGCTGGCGGTCGAATTCCACTCGAAGCTGAACACGATCGGCGGCGACACCATACAGATGCTGAGGGGCGGCGTGAGGGAGGCGTCGGAGCGATTCGATGGACTGGTCGTGGGCAACGACGCCGTGAACTTCTGTGCCGGCGCCAACCTGATGCTGGTACTGCTGGAGGCGCAGGAGGGCAACTGGGACGAGATCGACCTGATGGTGCGTGGCTTCCAGCAGGCGATTCTCGGACTGCGCTACGCACCGGTGCCGGTCGTGGTGGCGCCGGCCGGTCTGACGCTCGGGGGCGGATGCGAGATGGTGCTCCACGCCGACCGCGTGCAGGCGGCGGCCGAGACCTACATGGGTCAGGTGGAGGTGGGCGTTGGCCTGATCCCGGCTGGATGCGGCACCAAGGAGCTGACCGTCCGGGCCGTCGACGCCACGACGCCCGGCACCGACCCACTCCCCCGGCTGCAACGCGCATTCGAGACGATCGGGTTCGGGAAGGTGTCGACCAGCGCCGCCGACGCGAGACAGCTGGGGTTGCTGCGCGACGTCGACGGCATCACGATGAACCGGGAACGGCTGATGGCCGACGCCAAGGCCACGGTGCTCGACCGGGTGCGAGACGGCTACCGCGCGCCGGCACCGCGCACCGCGATCCCGGTGGGTGGGGAAGATGCCCGCGCCGCGCTGGATCTGGGCATCCATCTGGCCTGGCGGGCCGGACGAATCAGCGACCACGACGCGCTGATTGCGCGCAAGATCGCCCGGATCATGACCGGCGGCGATCTCCCGCACCCGACGACGGTGAGGGAGCAGTACCTGCTGAACCTCGAGCGGGAGGCGTTCCTGAGCCTGTGCGGCGAGGCACGGACACTGGAGCGGATCCGTCACACGCTCAAGACCGGCAAGACACTCAGGAACTAAGCTGCATGTCTGACATGATCGACGTCGGGTCCGGGCCGCCGGTCGTGCTCATCCCCGGCATCCAGGGACGCTGGGAGTGGATGTGGCCGGCGGTCGACGCCCTCGAGCACCGCTGCCGCGTGATCAGCTTCTCACTCGCCGAAGATCGTAGAAACGGTCGGCGCATCGACCCGGACCGTGGATTCGACGACTACCTCGACCAGATCGACGAGGTCATGACACGCGCCGGGCTGACCGACGCCGCGATCTGCGGTGTGTCGTTCGGCGGGCTGGTCGCGCTGCACTGGGCGGCACGACGTCCGGAACGAACCCGGGCGCTCGTCCTGGTGTCGACGCCGGCGCCGGACTGGAAACCGGACGCTCGCCTGACCTGGTATCTGCGCGCCCCCAGGCTGCTCTCGCCGGTGTTCGCCGCGCAGTCGCCCTTCCGGCTCGGACCGGAGATCTGGAGCGCGCTCGACAGCGTAGGCGACCGGCTGGCGTTCTCGGGCCGGCACCTGGCGAGGGTGGCGCGGTCGCCGTTCTCGCCGGCGGGCATGGCCGAACGCGTGCGGCGGATGTTGACGGTCGACTTCGAGGGCGACTGCCGGCGGGTGACGGCGCCCACAC
>Ga0114950_10003524_pt1 | contig 12070 bp, 11 predicted proteins | sample N075metaG_FD_83503 | JGI IMG/M metagenome (GOLD analysis project Ga0114950, IMG submission 83503) | Deep subsurface microbial communities from Kermadec Trench to uncover new lineages of life (NeLLi) - N075 metaG | ecosystem: Environmental > Aquatic > Marine > Ocean trench > Sediment | place...
CTGCCTGGAGTCTCGCCCCACAGATTCGCATCTATCGTTTCGGTTTTCCGTACGACGGCGCACACGTTTGGGAGATTCTTTCTTTCCATCAGCCCCCCCATCCCCGATCTTAGGCCGCATGACAGGTTCCAGCTCGGGCTACGAACGTTTTTTCGCTGAACTAAAGCGCCGCCGCGTGTTCCGCGTGATGGCGGTGTACGGCGTCGTGGCTTTCGGGATTATTGAGGCGGCGGACATCATGGTGCCTCGCATGGCCCTGCCGGACTGGACGGTCTCCCTCGTCATCGGGTTGGCGCTGCTCGGTTTCCCGATCGCGATCGTGCTCGCCTGGGCGTTCGATGTCACGCCAGAGGGTATGCAGCGGACAGGTGAAGCCGCACCAGGCGAACTTGGGGCGATCATCGCGGCCCCAGCCTCGACGCGTTGGTCTGCAGGCTTGCTCGCGCTCGTCGGCATGAGTGCACTGCTCGCGGGAGCCTGGTTCGTAGGGAGGCAGTCGGCTCCCGCGGCGGGCGCAGATCCAACCACTGGCCCCGTTGCGGCATCCATCGCTGTGCTGCCGTTCACGGATATGTCACCTAACAATGACCAGGAATATTTCTCCGATGGCATCTCCGAGGAGCTTCTCAACCTCCTGGCAAAGATCCCCGAGCTGCGCGTAGCGGCACGGACCTCGTCGTTCAGCTTCAAGGGGCAGAACCTTGAAATCACGGAGATCGCCGACCGACTGAACGTGGCCCATGTCCTCGAAGGCTCGGTCCGTAAGTCGGGCAATCAGGTGCGCATTACCACGCAGCTCATTCGGGCCGACGATGGCTTTCACCTGTGGTCACGGACCTGGGACCGTACGCTGGACGACATCTTCGCCATCCAGGACGAGATCGCCGCGGATGTGGTGGCGCAGCTGCAGGTCACACTGCTGGGCGCGGTGCCCACGGTCGAGGAGACCGATCCGGCCGCCTATACGCTGTTCCTGCAGGCCCGGCAGCTGGGCCGACAGCGCACGGCTGAGGGTTTTGAGCGATCCATCGCGCTGTACCAGCAGGCGCTGGTGATCGATCCCGAGTACGTCGCGGCCTGGGCTGGCCTGGCCTCTGTCTACAGCCGCCAGACGGGCGACGCCCTGCGGCCCATTGACGAAGGCTTCGAGCTGGCCCGCGAGGCGGCCAACCGGGCACTCGCAATAGACCCGGAACATGCAGCGGCCTACGCCGAACTTGGCCGGATCGCGGAAGTGTACGACAGCGATCTAGTGGCCGCCACGCGGCATGTCGGGCGCGCGCTCGAACTCGACCCGACCAACGTCGACATCATTCAAGTCGCCGCCCGCCTGGTCCAAAACCTCGGCCGCCTGGACGAGGCCATCGCTCTGACGGAATACGTGGTGGCTCGCGCCCCGGTGAGCGCCACAGGTCATTTCAGGCTGGGCCTTGCCTACGCCTGGGCCGGTCGTCGGGACGAGGCCATCGCCTCACTCCGAACCGCGCTGAGCCTGAATCCGGGGCGTAACGCCGCGCAGTACTTGATCGGAGTGATGCTTCTGGAGAAGGGCGAGCCAGAGGCGGCGCTGCAAGCCATGCAGCAGGAAGCCGCTGAATCTCTTCGCCTGATCGGTTTGTCCATGGCGCACCACGCACTGGACCAGGTAGCGGAGTCCGATGCCGTGCTGACCGAACTGATCGACAAGTACGAGGAAGGCTCGGCCTACAACATCGCGTACGTGTTGGCGTTCCGCGGTGAGGCTGATGGCGCGTTCGAGTGGCTGGACAAGGCGGTTGAGTACAGCGACCCGGGCCTGTCGCAAATCGCGGTGGAGACCTTGTTCGCCAACATTCATGACGATCCACGCTGGCTGCCGTTCCTGGAGAGCATCGGCAAGTCGCCCGAGCAGCTCGCCGCTATCGAGTTCGAAGTACGGCTGCCGCAGTAGGGTGTGCAAGAAAGTGTGCAAGGATGGTGTCACAAAGGGTGTGAAACCGCCGCATAGGCTTCACACCCCATGTGAATTTATCCGCAGAAGTCCGCCGCTATTGCAAGAATCGGCCTCTAGCCGGTACGCTTCCTAATCCCGAGGCCGCTGGTTCGAGTCCAGCCGGGGTCATTCCACGCCGGACACGGCCCAGGGTGCTACTTCGGTTTCTTGTCCGGCACGGGTGCCGCATCCAGCAATTCTGCGACAGCCATGTTGCCGCGGCTGCGCGCGGTATAGCTCGGTGTGCGACCCTGCAGATTCGCGTGCTCCGAATCCGCCCCGGCGGCGAGCAATGCAACAGCCGCCTCCAGCGATCCTGCCTCAGCGGCGTGATGCAGAGGCGTGAAGCCCGTGAGGTTGACAGCCTCCAACGGCGCACCGAGAGAGATTAACAATTCGACGGCTGGCACGTGGTTGTACCAGGTCGCCCAATTCAGGGCCCTCCTCCCGTTTATGCTCCGACGCACATCCAGGGAGTCGATCTCGGCGCCATCGGCAACGGCCTGTCGGATCGCCGCAGTATCGCCGGCGATAGACGCGTCCCATAGGACGTCCTGGGCGCTCTGCGCAGCTGCGGTCGAAGCTACAGTGAGAATCAAGGCGGTAGTTACCGCGGCGGATCGCAGGTTCATACGCAACTCCAAGCATGAGAATTCGGTCATCCCCATGAACGTACGGAATTGCGGTCCGCCCGGTTTCCGAAAAATTGATCGATTGGCTGACACGCCCCGAACACGCCAGTTTACCAGTGAAGAGCCGTCGCCTCCGCCGTGCATGGGCCTGGCAGGCCTGTATGCTGTTTGCCGCACTGAGCGCCTGCGGGAGTCGGGCGACCTTTCAGAGGAAGAGCTTGAGTCGTTCAACCCCACGCTCGACCAGAACTCGTCGAAGTGGGACGTGTTCGATTCCGAGGGAAGATACCTCCGGGCTGTGGAACTTTCAGACCGTTTCACACCATTCATTGTTAAGGGCGACCGGTGGTACGGCGTCCACCGGGACGAATTCGACGTCCAGTAGGTGCAGGTCATGCGGATCAATGGCGTTTCAGCGGCCAGCACCTGGGGTTCGGTGGTTGGCGACCGCCTCGGCGGAAGCTGTCGCATCGTGACCATTCGGTGGTTCAGGTCGTCTTGTGTTCGGAGCCGTGACAATCGAGTCACGGTTAGACAGGAGTGGGGATGATGAGGACTTCACGAGGCAGGACTCGACGAAGCATCGTCGGTCGTATCGCTCTGATCGCGACAATGGCGATGATGGGTTCAGCGATGACGGCGCCCGCTCACGCCCAGAGTCGGTCACGGCAGGGGGCGAAAAGCTCTCAGACCAACAAGTGGGCGAAGGCGCAGAACAAGGCCGTAAGCCAGCAGCGGGCTAGTCGGACGACGCCACGACCCGTTCGGACGACACAACGACCCGTCGCCCGCGATCGAAGGATCGTGTCCAGGATGCCCGAACGGATACGTACCCCGAACCGCAGACGTGACGATCGCGGCTCGGCGAGGGATCGCACGACCGATCGCACGCCTGATCGGGGCCGGTCCGCACCGAGCAGTGGCCGAGATCGTGACAAGGTCAACAGTGACCGCTGGCACCGGGACCTGGACAAGGCGAGGCGACTTGACCGCCAACGCCGTGCCCGTAGTCAGACCACACGGCGTGCCCGTAGTCAGACCACACGCCGTTCACGTCAGCCGGACTATCGGCGTGGATCACACGGGCACCGTGGCCCGCGCATTGGCTTCACGATTAACGTGCTGCCGAGGCACTACACGAGGCATCACGTACACGGGATCTACTTTTACTACAGCAGCGGATCCTTCTACCGCCGTTACGGCAGCTCGTATCGCGTCGTGATTGCGCCATACGGAGCCCGGCTCCGTTACCTGCCGGCCGGGTACGAGATCATCTGGGTGGACGGGAGCCGCGTGTTCTACTTCGACGGTGTGTTCTATCGGTACGACTCGTGGTACGGCGGATATGTGGTCATCGAGGCGCCGTACGGAGTGGAGGTGGAATTTTTGCCCGAGGACTATGAAGAGGTGTGGTTCGAAGATGAGATGTACTACCACTCGCGGGGCGTCCACTACCGTCCGGTGGTTCGGTCAGGACTGACGTTCTATCTGACCGTACGACTGTAGCCCAGGAGCACATCCGGGTTGAGTCCGGATGAAGTTCCGCAACCCGAGCGGGGGCGTCGATCAGGCGCCCCCGCTTTGTTTGCGGGCGAATCCCCGGCGGCCCGAATGCCGTAAGTTTCAACCATGAATACGTTGCTGGCTCTCGGAGCCGTGGCCGTGATGGCCATCTCGCTGCTGCTGATCCCGCTCGGCATTCCGGGCCTGTGGATCATGGTCGGAATTCTCTCGGTGGGCCTGATCGCGGACCAGGTTTCGCTGGGGATATATGCCCTGCTCGTCGGCCTGACAATTGCCGCTGAAGTAGCCGAATGGATTACCGTCGACCGGCTCGGGCGGCGGTTCGGAGGCACGAGTCGCACGTTCTGGGGTGCGCTGGCGGGCGGAGCGATCGGTGCGATTGTCGGAGCGCCGATACCCATCGTGGGATCCGTCGTCGGCGCGTTTGCAGGCACGCTAATCGGCGCCGTCGCCGCAACCTGGTTGCATACGCGGCGCGTCGGCACGGCGGTACGCGCCGGTTGGGGAGCCCTTGTCGGCCGAGCCGTGGCCGTGGCCATCAAAGTATTCGTCGGGCTCGTGATCCTGATCCTGGGCGGAGGGGCCTGGCTGCTCGGCTAGACCAGGCTAGACAGCCTCCTCCTCGCCTTCCGAGTCGCTCAGGTGAATGTAGCGCTCGATGTACCATTGGCCATCGGATTCCCGCCTCCAGCTGATCAAGTATTCTCCGCTGTGACTGGTCTGCCTGCCATCATATCTGGAGGTGAGGATCGATGTGAATATTCCCCGATCCAGCGCCCAGTCGCCGGCCAGACGGAGCTGCGATTTCAAGACAGTGAACTCGTACTCATAGAGCTCAAAGAACGGCGCCATCCAGTCGCGTATCGGCTCGCGACCGCGCAGCGCGGCCATGCCCGGCGGGAACCAGACTCCGTCTTCCGTCAGCAGCTCAACACAGCCCGCCGCGTCGCCAGCGGTCGTTACATCGATCCACTGCTGCCGACGAAGTTCGATCGCCACCCGATCACTCATCTACCTAGCCTTCCGGTTTCAGGAGGATTTCACCAAATGCGAGATCCTCGGCCGCCAGAACGAATGCAGTACTCGGCATTCCCTTTACACCAGCCTGAATGCGCTTGTAGTAGGATTCCCACTCGTCATCCGGATCGCGCATACCGATAAACACGAAATCGGCCCCTGCTGACGATTCTCGGAATATATCCAGGAACGGCCGATCCCCGCTGACGATTGCCTCGCTCGTCGCATCTGTCCGGAGTCCTCGCACGATTCGCTCCAGGTTGGCCTGCGCACGGGTCGCAGCATCCTGACTAGGTACGACCATCTTCACGCGCACCTCTGCACCACGCCATGCGAAACTCGTCTGGAGCAAGTATGCAAGCGTCAGCATCAGCCCGCCGTTGTCCTGCAACCCGCCCCACCACACGTCTATTCGCTGCCGCCGGCCAAACTCCCGGTCGTGGTCATGATGAATGATCACCACGTTTCGCCTTGCCTCATGGAATCCGGCGATCATTCGACAGTAGCCGGCCAGATGATCATCCGACTCCGTATCACCCAGCAGTACGGTGTTCGGTGTCAGCGCCCCTATGCCGTAGGCCTCAATCAAGCGCGTGGCGCCTTCGAATGGATCAGGCGCCCGGATCATCCGGATAAGCGCGTTGACTCCACGCTTGGCCAGGTAGTCGCCGATCGTCCGCTCCATGCCTCGCTGGCGATCGAGCGAAATGCCGTCGTCCGTGAGTACGCTACTGACGGTCATGAGGGCCCGGCGATGCGCGATCCAGTTCGCAAATTCGATCAGGTACCAGCGCTTGGTCGGGGCACCCGAGAGCACGAGCAGGTGAGGTCGCCAGTTTTTTGGATCAGGAGCGTCCTGCAGGCGGAACAGGCCGGCCCGCGTGACGGCCATCCACAGGCCGCGCCGGACGTCGCCCCACGTTGTCTGGAGCTCACGCCGCTGCAGCCAGACATAGATGCCGACTACGATGACGGCAGCGATGATGGTTGCCACCGCGTTGATCAGAAACATCACGGTGATGCAGCCAACCGCGCCGAGCGCGGACAAATACCATGGCACCCGGAAGCGAGGGCGGAACGACGGGCTTCCCAACGCACGCTCGAGACCCGCTGATACGTTCAGCACACCGTACGTCGTGAGGAAAAACATCGTGAGGATCGGCGCGATCAGGTTCAGGTCGCCGAACCACACGGCAACGAGCGCAATACCGAGCGTCACGGCGGTACCCATACGTGGCGTATCGTCCTCACCGCTACCTTTGCCGAGCCAGCGGAGCGGACCGGAGAGGATCCCGTCGCGAGCCAGCGCCTGCAACACGCGTGGGGCTCCCATGATGCTCCCGACGGCACTCGACAATGTAGCGCCCCACACGCCCACCAGGATCGCGTCACCCCAGAATGCCATGCGGCGCATGATCATCGGATCGTTGATCAACTGCTCCGAGCCGGCGCGTGCGGCCAGGGCTATCGGCAATATCATGTAGATCAAGTAGCCGACGCCGACCGCAGCCAGCGTGCCGCGCGGGATGGACTTGCCGGGGTGCTTGAGATCGCCCGACAGGTTCACGCCAGCCATGATCCCGGTAACCGCCGGGAAGAAGACCGCGAACACGACCCAGAAGCTGTGGCGGGTCACATCGCCGATCGGAGCGTTCAGCGCATCGTGCGCCTCCGGCCCCACAGACCCACCGAACGCGAATGACAGCAGAGATACGGATATCGCTGCCATGATGAAGTATTGCACCTTGATCGCTGCGCGGGCCGACTTCAGCGCCAGGCCCCCGACGGCGATCGTCGTCACGAGCGCCACCAACCTTTGATCCAGGACCGGAAACACGGCCACGAGACTCTCGGCGAATCCAATCGTGTACAACGCGACGGACAGGGCCTGTGCGAAGAACAACGGGATCCCGACGGCACCACCGGTCTCGAGCCCGAGTGACCGACTGATCATGTAGTAGGCACCGCCGACACGGACTCTCTGGTCCGAGGCGATCGCCGAGATGGACAGCGCCGTGAGGAAGGTGATCGAGGTCGAGATGGTGACAATCAGCAGCGTACCCAGCAGCCCGACGTTCCCGACGACCCACCCGAATCGCAGGTACATGATGACGCCGAGAATCGTGAGGATCGACGGCGTGAACACGCCTCCAAAAGTCCCGAGACCGGCTCCCTTTGTCTGGAGGACGGTCTGGGGTTTTGGCGGGCTGGCGGGGCGCAAAGAGTTTGGACTCATGGCCGCAAATGGATAACTGCGGGCCGAGGGAATGTCGAGTGTCGTGCGGTGCGCGTAAGATCTCTCTCGGAAACTGGAAACAAGCGACCGGATGACAGGAAGACACGATGGGACGTTGTGCCTGGGCCGGTACGGACCCGATGATGGTTAAGTATCATGATGAGGAATGGGGCGTCCCCGTGCATGACGATCGAGAATTGTTCGAGCATCTCATACTCGACGCTTTCCAGGCCGGTCTGAGTTGGAAGACGATACTCCATAAGCGGGAGAATTTCCGTGCGGCGTTTGATGGTTTTGACGCCGAGCGAATCGCCCGGTATGGCGAAGCAGAGCGTGTGCGACTGCTCTCCGACGCGGGGATCGTGAGGAATCGGATGAAGGTCGACGCGACGTTCGGCAACGCTCGGCAGTTCCTTCGGCTGCAGGAGGAGCACGGATCCTTCGACGCCTGGATCTGGCAGTTCACCGACGGCCGAACGAAGCGCAATTCATGGGAGTCGATGCACGAGATCCCGGCGAAGACGGCGGAGTCCGACGCCATGAGCAAGGCGCTCAAGGCCGAGGGGTTCAAGTTCGTGGGCTCGACGATTTGCTACGCCTTCATGCAGGCCGCCGGGATGGTGAATGACCACCAGACAGACTGCTTTCGTTACGATGAGGTCCGGGTGCCGGGCGCGGGCTAGCCCTTCGCCTCTACTACTGCGGTACCGCCCGAGCGCCGGGGGTCTGCCGCCGCCATCAGGCCTCCGGCCGGTGACCATTCAGCCACCCCTACACCACCGAAGTACATCGACATTTCAGGCGTCGCCCGCCACGGCACGCCGCCAAGGTCCGTTGGAATCCCGGGCTCGGCCACGACGCGTGGACCATCGTCCGTCGTTTCGAGGTGCAGACGCGGATGCTCGATCGCCTCGGTTAGCGACATTCCGGCATTGGCGTGGTTTACGAACACCTGCATGATCGCCGTCGTGATCCGGTCGGCGCCGGGCGAGCCGATGGCCAGCACTCTCCCCCCGGAGCCCCGCGCCACCGTAGGCGCCATGTTGGAGACCAGCCGAGCCCCGACCGGCCACGTATGCAACCCGCGGCGATTCAGCTCAATCTCGCCCAGGCAGTTGTTCAACCACAGGCCGGTACCCGGCACCATCACCCCCGAACCATAGCCTGCTGAGAGCGTGATCGAGCAGGCCAGGCCATTCGAATCCACGGCGGACGTGTGCACGGTGGACGGAGACCGAAACGCCGCTTGCATCTCTTCGATCGCCGTGTCGATGTCTTCGCGGAGGTCGACGCGATCGCGGCGGAATCCAAGCACCGTTTTTTGTACCTCGACGAGATGCTCGACGTCTTCGCGGGTCCATGGATTTGATGGCCGCTGCCCCATCAACCGTAGCATCGCACCGATGACGACACCGCCGAGCGCCGGGGGAGGATTCGTGGCCACGATCCAGTCTCCCACCGGTCCAATCAGAGCTTCCCGCACCACGGGCCTGTAGGCCGACAGATCAGCTGCCGTAAGCAAACCACCGTTGTTGGCCATGTCTGCAGCGATGGCGTGACCGATCTCGCCCGTATAGAAATCGTCAGCGCCATGTCTTGCCATGCGCTCCAGGCTGTCGGCCAACCCGTCTATATGGATTCGCTCGCCGATCTCCCGAAGCGAGCCATCAGCATGATGGAGCACCGCCCTGCTGTCGGGGTGCCAGCCAAACACCTTCGTGCCGGAATACTCGAGGTAGTGGCGCGCCGGCGCTGTCAGTTCAAACCCATTCCGGGCGAGTTGGATCGCCGGCCCCAGCGTAACGGCCCATGGCACGAAGCCATAGCGTTTCGAAGCAAGTGCGAGTGCCGCAGGACCGCCCGGAATACCGACCGAACCGTGACCGATGTGCATCGTCACCCCACCACCGTAGTCGAGGCGTACCTCATGCGTACCCTTCCCGAATCGTTCGGGCGGCAGGCCGCGACCCGGCATCTCAATATACCCGTCGATCGTCACCGGATCGTCATCCGGTCCCCAGATCGTGACGAATCCGCCGCATCCAGGCGCGCAGATACCGGGCTCGGCGGTCGCGCCGACCCAGGCTGCGGCAATGGCGGCATCCACGGCATTACCACCCTGACGCGCGATCGCGGCCCCTGCATCGGCGGCGGGCTTGGCACTGGATGCTATGGCGACACTGAGCGTTGGCATGGAGGTAGCTTAGCTGGCGAGAACCCGGGGTCCAACTGATTCCGGGTAGCGTTCGGAGTCCGTGAGGTGTTGAATACCACAACAGGAGCGTGGGAGGCCGACTGAGCGGCTGACGCGCAAAGACGAACGAAGGAGGGTGCCATGAGGTGGGGAGCGGGGATTGGCCTGGCCGGCGTGCTGCTGGTAGCCACAGCGATGACGGGGGCATCGGTAACCGACCAGAGCCAGACGGCGGCGAAGGTCACAGTCCGAAAGACGACCTATGCATTCATTGGGGTAGACGTGATCCCGATGGACGAGGAACGCATCATCAAGAATCAGACGGTTCTCGTGATCGATGAGCGGATCATCCGCGTCGGCCCGGCGGGGGAAATCGAAGTGCCTGAAGGCGCTACCACAATCGACGGATCGGGTCTCTACCTGATGCCGGGTCTGGCCGAAATGCACGCACATATTCCGTCTTCCCGAGCTCCGGAAGACTATGTCGCGAATACCTTGTTCCTGTATGTGGCCAATGGCATCACGACAATCCGCGGCATGCTCGGCGAGCCGTCGCACCTGGAGCTCCGGGCAAAGTCGGCAGCCGGCGAGATCCTGGCGCCTCGCATTTATACATCCGGCCCGAGTCTCAATGGCAACACGGTCGGCTCCGCCGAGCAGGCCCGTCGGATGGTTCGACAGCAGAAGGAGGCCGGCTACGACTTCCTGAAACTCCACCCGGGTCTTTCACGGGCCAACTTCGACGCAATCGTTGAAACGGCGGACGAGATCGGGATCACATATGGAGGACACGTGTCGCTCGACGTCGGTCTGGATCGGACGCTGGAGGCCGGGCAGGCGACGATTGACCATCTGGACGGCTACGTGGAGGCACTAGCCGGGTCAATTCCAGGTGAGGCGTCGGAGTTTTTCGGCCTGAATCTCGTCGAGTATGTCAACGTGAACGACATTTCGCGCCTGGCGAGACAGACCGAGGACGCTGGTGTGTGGAATGTTCCGACGATGTCTTTGTTCCCGGAATTCTTCGGCAACGCGGACGACTACCTGGCACGGTTCGATGTCCGATATGTGCCGCAGCAGCAAGTAACACGATGGGTGGGCGCCATCGGGCGGGAACAGGCAAGTTCGTATTTCTCGACGAAAAACGGCATCCTGCTGATCGAGATTCGGCGGCAGATTCTGAAGGGGCTGCACGATGCGGGGGCCGGGATTCTGCTCGGGAGCGACGCACCGCAGATCTTCAACGTTCCCGGCTTCTCGATGCATGAGGAACTGGCCGAATACGTCGAGTCAGGCCTGTCACCTTTCGAGGCCCTGGAGACCGGTACCGTCAATGTGGCGCAGTTCTATGAGGCTCTGGACAAGCGCGGTACCGTACAAGAGGGTATGATCGCGGATCTGATTCTCGTGCGGGGTAACCCGCTGGCGGACGTAGCCAACGTGCGCGACCCCGTCGGCGTCATGCTGAGAGGCCGCTGGATACCGGGAAGCGAGATCGAGGAACGTCTCGAAGCCATCGCAGCTAGCTACGGAAACTAGACACTCACTCAGGAGACATTACGTGCGAGCGAAAGCGCGACACATTCTGGTAGACTCGGAGCAGGTCGCCGAGGATTTGAAGCAGGACATCGAGGGCGGAGCAGATTTCGGTACGGTCGCTCGCGAGCATTCCCTCTGCCCGTCGAGCGCTCAGGGCGGCGACCTGGGTGAGTTCGGCAAGGGCCAGATGGTACCGGAATTCGATGCCGTCGTGTTCTCGGCCGAAGTCGGGAAGGCACACGGACCGGTGAAGACACAGTTCGGCTTCCATCTCATCGAGATTACCAGCCGGACCGACTGAGGCTGTTTCTTTGCTCGGCGTGCACACCATCCCCCCAGAGCCCCTGTTGTAATCGATTACAACAGGGGCTTCTCCTACTCGCCGATATCCTGGTTCCACAGGTCCGGATTCGCCGCGATGAATCCCCGCATCAACGCGACACAGCGCTCATTGCCCGTAACCCTGACTTCGACGCCGCGTGATCGCAGTAGTGCTTCATCCCCCAGGAACGTCTCGTTCTCACCGATCACCACCCGCGGAACCCCGTACAGCAGGATCGCACCCGCACACATCGGACAGGGTGACAGTGTCGTGTACAGAGTACACTCGCGGTAGACAGATGCCGGCTGGCGGCCGGCGTTCTCGAGTGCATCCATTTCGGCATGCAGCACCACGCTGCCCTGCTGGACACGACGATTGTGGCCACGGCCGATGATGCGTCCGTCATGTACGAGGACGGAGCCGATGGGAATCCCGCCTTCGGCGAGACCCTCTTCCGCTTGTTGGATGGCGGCCTGCAGAAATATGTCCATGCGAGAGTTTACGCGCCTCGTCCGGCGTCGGCGTCAGCCACGTCGCCTGCCACCCAGCGCCAGAACAACGCCGCAGCGACCATCCCGACGATCGGTGCCACCCAGTACAGCCAATGCTGCGTCCATGTCGATGATGCTACGGC
>Ga0114950_10003525_pt1 | contig 12070 bp, 10 predicted proteins | sample N075metaG_FD_83503 | JGI IMG/M metagenome (GOLD analysis project Ga0114950, IMG submission 83503) | Deep subsurface microbial communities from Kermadec Trench to uncover new lineages of life (NeLLi) - N075 metaG | ecosystem: Environmental > Aquatic > Marine > Ocean trench > Sediment | place...
TCGACCGGCTCGCCGATCACGTTGAGGATCCGCCCCAGGGTCTCCGGGCCGACCGGCATCATGATCGGGCTGCCGGTATCGACCACCTCATGGCCGCGCACCAGGCCCTCGGTGCTGTCCATGGCGATGGTGCGGACCGTGTTCTCGCCCAGATGCTGGGCGACTTCGAGCACCAGGCGGTTGCCCTGGTTGTCGGTCTCGAGCGCGTTGAGGATCGGCGGCAAGTCGCCCTCGAAATGAACGTCGATCACGGCGCTCATGACCTGGGTGATTTTGCCGACAAGGTTCTTGGCCATCGGTAGTGCTCCCTCGTGCTAAAATTCGTTCCAGCCGCGGCGGGCTATTTCAGGGCTTCCGCGCCGGAAATGATCTCGATCAGTTCACTGGTGATGGCCGCCTGGCGCGTGCGGTTGTAGGTCAGCGTCAGGTTGTCGATCATATCGCCCGCGTTGCGGGTTGCGTTGTCCATGGCGGTCATGCGCGCACCATGCTCGCTGGCGCTGTTCTCCAGCAGTGCCCGGTACACCTGCACCGCCAGGTTGCGCGGTAGCAGTGCGGCCAGGATCTCTTCCTCGCTCGGCTCATACTCGTAGACCGCAAGCGAGTTCCCGCTCGCGTCCGCCGCTTCGACGCCATCGGATTCGGCGGGCGCGAATGGAATAAGCTGCTGGGCGGTCACAATTTGACTGATCGCCGATTGGAAGCGGGCGTAGTAGATGGTGCAGACGTCGAACTCGCCGGCCTCGAACATCTGGGCGGTTCGCTTGGCGATCCCATCGGCGGCCTCGAAGCGAAGCCTCGGCCGGGCCACGTCCTCAATGGTGTCGATAATGGCACCGCCGAAATCGCGGCTCAGCTGATCGCGGCCTTTGCGCCCAACGCACAGCAGTTTGACCGTTTTGCCGTCGTCGCGCAACGCGGCGATGCGGCGCCGGACCTCGCGCACGATGCTGGAATTGAAGCCGCCGCAAAGGCCGCGGTCGGCAGTGCCGACGATCAACAGGTGCACCTGGTTCCGCCCGTTGCCGGCGAGCAACTCGGGCGCACCCTCCTTGCCGGCACTGGCGGCGGCCAAGGAGCTCAGCATGCGCTCCATGCGCTCGGCATAAGGGCGCGCGGCTTCGGCCTGTTCCTGGGCGCGCCGCAGCTTGGCGGCGGCGACCATCTTCATGGCGGAGGTGATCTTCTGCGTCGATTTGACGCTGGCGATCCGTACCCGCAGGTCCTTGAGATTCGGCATGGCCGCTTACCTTTGGCGCCCTATACGAAGGTCTTGACGAAGTTTTCCATGAAGGCCGTGAGTTTTTCCTCGGTGGCCGCGGAAATTTCCTTCTCGGTACGAATCGCGGTCAGAATTTCCTGGCCGCTGGCCTTGAGCTCGTCGCGCAGCTTCCGCTCGAAACTTGTGACTTTATCGAGCGGGATGCCGTCGAGGAAGCCGCGCACGCCGGAGAAGACCACCGCGACCTGCTCTTCGACCGGCATCGGTGTGTATTGGTCCTGCTTGAGCAACTCGGTCAGTCGCGCGCCGCGCGCCAGCAGTCGCTGGGTCGAAGCGTCGAGGTCGGAAGAGAACTGGGCGAAGGCTTCCATCTCGCGGAACTGGGCAAGCTCCAGCTTAATGGAGCCGGCGACCTGCTTCATGGCCTTGATCTGGGCCGCGGAGCCGACGCGGCTGACCGAGAGGCCGACGTTCACCGCTGGGCGGATGCCGCGATAGAACAAATCGGTCTCGAGGAAAATCTGACCGTCGGTGATCGAGATTACATTGGTCGGAATGTACGCGGAGACGTCGCCCGCCTGGGTCTCGATCACTGGAAGCGCGGTGAGCGAGCCGGAGCCGTGGTCGTCGTTCATCTTGGCGGCGCGCTCGAGCAGGCGCGAATGCAGATAGAACACGTCGCCCGGATAGGCCTCGCGGCCCGGCGGCCGGCGCAGCAACAGCGACATCTGGCGGTAGGCGACGGCCTGTTTGGAGAGATCGTCGTAGAAGATCACCGCATGCATGCCGTTGTCGCGGAAGAACTCGCCCATGGTGCAGCCGGTGTAGGGCGCCAGAAACTGCAGCGGCGCCGGCTCCGAGGCGGTGGCCGCGACGATGATCGAATACTGCAGCGCGCCGCGGTCTTCGAGCGCCTTGACGAACTGCGCCACGCTGGAGCGCTTCTGCCCGATCGCGACGTAGATGCAGTAGAGCTTCTTGGACTCGTCGTCGCCCGCGTTGATTTCTTTCTGATTGAGGATGGTATCGAGCGCGATCGCGGTCTTGCCGGTCTGGCGGTCGCCGATGATCAGCTCGCGCTGGCCGCGGCCGACCGGGATCAGGCAGTCGATCGCCTTGAGGCCGGTCTGCATCGGCTCGTGCACCGAACGGCGCGGGATGATGCCCGGCGCCTTGACCTCGACCCGGGTCCGTTTGGCGCCCTCGATCGGTCCCTTGCCGTCGATCGGATTGCCGAGTGCATCGACGACCCGGCCGAGCAAGCCCTTGCCGACCGGCACATCGACGATGGCGCCGGTGCGCTTGACGACGTCGCCCTCTTTGATGCCGCGGTCCTCGCCGAACAGCACGACGCCGACGTTGTCGGCCTCGAGATTGAGCGCCATGCCCATGAGCCCGCCGGGGAACTCCACCAGCTCGCCCGCCTGGACATTGTCGAGACCGTAGACCCGGGCCACGTTGTCGCCGACCGACAGCACTTGGCCGACCTCCGCGACATCGGCTTCGGCGCCGAAGTTCTCGATCTGCTCTTTGAGGATCGCGGATATTTCCGCGGCGCGGATGTCCATCACCCAGTACCCTTCATGACCAGTTGTAGTCTCTGTAATTTGCTGCGTATGGAATTGTCGATCATGCGGCTGCCGACCCGGACGATCAGGCCGCCGATCAGGCTCGGATCGACCTCGACCTCGACCTGAACCTTGGAGCCGACTTCGCGGCGCAGAGTTTCGAGTAGTGTAAGCTGTTGTTCGTCGTTGAGCGTGGTGGCGCTGGTCACCTGGGCGGTGACTTCGCCGCGCCGGCGCGCGAGTTCGGCCAAATAGGCCGCGATCATGCGATCGAGCGCGAACAGGCGCCGGTTGTGCGCGACCAACAGCACAAAGCGCCGGGTCAACTCGCCGACCCCCGCCTGTTCCAGGATCGCCGTCATGGCCCGGCCCTTTTGTGCGCGGGTGAAAAGCGGGCTGCGGATCAGCCGGCGCAAATCCCCGCTCTCGTCGATCGCGGCTTTAAGACCGCGCAGATCCTCGGCAACCGGGTCGAGCTGTTTGCGCTCGTCGGCCAGATCCAACAGCGCCAAGGCATAGCGCCCGGGCAAGCCGCTCAAACCGATATCCTCAACCGCCAAGCCTGGGTCCCCCTAGAGTGCGATCGTTTCAAATTGAATCGATTTGAAACGATCGCACTCTAACTCATTAAGTTAGGGGCTTATTCACGTCTTAGATCGCTTCGATCTAAGACGATAAGACCCTAGGAAGCGCGGAATCCGGTCCCGTCGATGTCGGGCCGACAATCGAAAGCATCAATAATCTTACCGCCGCGGCGGGCAGACCCGCCGTGGGCGCGCGTTTGGTATCATAGCCGCGAGGGGCAGGCAAGGCGAGTCGACAGGGGTGTTTCAGCCGAATCCCCATGTCCGGAACCGCCCCAACACAAGGCCTGCGGGGGCACACCCCAGCTTGGCGATGTCACAGGCGCAGGTGGTATAGATACCGGGTCATTTTGCCCGCCTCGATCGCCGGGAGAAATTCCTCCTCAGCCTCCTTGATCAGACCTGCGGCGATAAAGCCATTGCCTTCCGCTTCGAAATCGTCGCGCAAATTCACCGCCGCTTTCCAGATGCGCCGCCAGAACGCGATGTTCCGGGCCGTATAGTCAAAGGCGTCGTAGGTCAGGTTCAGTTTCGCAAGCGCCTGTCCAAGTTCTGTGTCGTGTGCCGCTATGGTTCCGGGTGGGTCGTCATCCCAGGGTCCCTGCGTCATGAATATGCCCATTTGCCCGCCCGGCTTGATCGCCCGTACCGTCCGCGACAGCGTGTCGGCGAGATCGGCGGCCCAATAGAGCGTGTCGAGAGAAATCGCGGCATCGAAGGACTGCTCGGGCAGGTCGAGGGCGTTCAGGTCGCCCGTCCTGAATGTTAATCGGATTCGTTTGTCCGCGGTGCGTTCATCGGCCACGGCGATGGCCGGGGCGGCGTAATCCAGCCCCGTGACCCTGGCGCCGGTCTGGTCCGATATGTACTCTGCGATGACGCCGGCGCCGCACCCAAGATCGAGCAGCTCATCGCCGGGCTGCAAATCGAGCCGGGCCAAAAGATCCTCGAGAGCGGCCATATCGACCATGCCGTCCTGACACAGATCCTTGCCGAAGACGCGCTCGCAAAGACGGGAATGGGTGGGGCTCTCGTAGGCGGTTTTCCAGAACCTTTGATAGTGGTACCAAAACCTGTCGGGGCGCTCCTGGTGGTACGCGTGGCCCAGGGGGCGCCCCCGCTCAGTCAGACGATACCCTGAATCGCCGCCCTCGATCAGGCCCTTGGCGGCCAGGCTCGAAAATGCCCCCGACCAGTCCTCAAGATATTCCGAAAACCGTTCGCCACCCTTTTCGAGGGTCGCCCTGTCGGTTGGCGCGGCTTCGAGTTCGGCGGCCTGCACAGAGGCAAGCACTTGAATTTCCGCTTCGCTCAGATCCATTTCGTCATACTCCCCTTTGGTTGTCGCTGCGCGATTTAGAGAAACGAATAGGGATCGATGTCGATTTGGAGACGCAGTTTGCCGGGCAGCTTGACCTGGGCGACCCAGTCCCGGACCATCGTTTGAACCGCCACCTCGCGGCGCGCCTTGAGCAGGAAGCGGCGCCGGTGGCGGCCACGCAATATCGCAAGCGGAGCGGGCGCCGGGCCCAGCACCTGGACGCCGTCGTAGCGGGGCGCGCTGCGGGCCAGCGCCTGGGCCGCTTGTTCCAAGGCCGCAGGGTCGGGGCTGGAGAGGATCAGCGCCACAAGGCGCCCGAAAGGCGGCATTCCGGCACTCTGGCGCGCTTCGGTCTCGACCTCGATGAAGCGGTCGCGGGCGCCTGAGGCCAGCGCCTGCATGACCGGGTGCTCGGGCTCGGCAGTTTGGATCAGCACCCGGCCCGGGCGCGCCTCGCGGCCGGCACGGCCGGCGACCTGATGCAGCAACTGGTAGGTCCGCTCCGCCGCACGCAGGTCGCCGCCATAGAGCCCGAGGTCGGCATCGACCACCCCGACCAGGGTCAGGTGCGGAAAATGATGGCCCTTGGCCACCACCTGTGTGCCGATCAATAGATCGACCTCGCGTGCTGCGACTGCCCTCAAGAGCGCCGCTGCCGCACTGGGGCCGCCCAGGGTGTCGCTGGCCATGACCGCGGTGCGGGCCTGGGGGTAGAGCGCCGCGACCTCCTCGGCCAGTCGTTCGACCCCCGGGCCGCAAGGGGCCAGCGCGCCCTCGGCCTGGCAGGCCGGGCAGCGCGCCGGCAGGCGGGTCTCGAAGCCGCAGTGATGGCACTGCAGGCGTCCGGCCAGGCGGTGCTCGACCAGCCAGGCCGTGCAGTGCGGGCATGCCATGCGGTGGCCGCAGGCTCGGCACAAAGTCAGCGGCGCATAGCCCCGGCGATTGAGGAACAGCAGAACCTGCTCATCGGCCGCCAGGGTTTCGGCGATCGCCTGGCGCAGGCTCGGCGACAACCAGCTCTGGCCCAGGCCCTCGATGCGCGCCGGTTTGTCCCGGCGCAGATCGACCAGCGTAACCGCGGGCAGTTTCGCACCGCCATGGCGATCCGGCAGATGCAGGCGCCGGTAGCGGCCGGCCTCTATGTTGGCCACGGTCTCCAGCGAGGGCGTGGCCGAGACCAGCACGATGGGAATCTCACCGAGCCGCGCGCGCACCACCGCCATGTCGCGGGCGTGGTAGATCACGCCGTCCTCCTGCTTGAAGGCCGCGTCGTGCTCCTCGTCGACCACGATCAGGCCGAGCTCCTGGAACGGCAGGAACAGTGCCGAGCGCGCGCCGACCACGACCCGCGCCTCGCCGAACGCCACCGCGCGCCAGGTCGCGCGGCGCTCGCGCGCGGTCAACTCCGAGTGCCAGACTGCGGGCGCGGCCCCGAAACGGGCGGCGAAGCGTTCCAGCCACTGGGCCGAGAGCGCGATCTCCGGCAGCAGCACCAGCACCTGGCGCCCGCCCTCCAGCGCGGCGGCGACCGCCTCCAGATAAACCTCGGTCTTGCCCGAGCCGGTGACGCCGTCGAGCACGGCGACCTCGAAGCATGGCGTCTTTAAAGTCGCGCGCAGCGCCGCCGCCGCCGCGTCCTGATCGGGCGAGAGCGTCGGGCCGGCGGTCTCGGGCCTCGGCGCCTCGAAGGTCGGCGGCGGCGGCAACGCGACGGATTCCAAGACCCCCACCTTGGCCAGGCCCTTGACCACCGAGACGCCGACGCCGGCGGCGCGCGCAACCTCGGCAAGCGGCCGGGCCGGGCCGTCTTCGAGCACGGCGATGACCTTTCCGCGCGCCGCCGTCGGCTTGATGCCTGCGAGAATTTCCGCAGCGCCCGTGACGAGGCGATAGCCGGTTACTGAGCGCGGCGGCTGGAGCGCCGTGGGGACGGAGAGCGCCATGCGCAGCACCGCGCCCGGACTGGCGAGCGTATAGCGCGCCACCCAATCGATGAAGCGGCGCTGGACCTCGGGCAGTGGCGGCGTCTCGCAGCGCGCCTGGACCCATTTCAGGCGCTCGGGCGGCACCTCCCCGGCTTCGGATTCCACGTCCGAATCCCGGTCCCAGACCACGCCCAGAACTTCACGCACGCCGAGCGGCACCCGGACCACCTCCCCGGGCCGTAGCGGCGGGTCGTCGGGGCCCAAATAGTCGTAGGCGCCCGCCAGCGGCAGGGGGATGAGCACGGAAACCCTCGGCGCCGGCGGCGCCGGATCGGGCAAGGCCGCGGGATCGGCCGGCGCGGGTTGGGTCCGGGCGGCGCTGGCATGGCGTTCGGGCATCGGCTACACTCTAATCGAGGTGGGGCCTTAGTGCTATCCTGGGAGCCATCGCCCTTGACAGACCCGCTTGCAGGCTGGCATGCGGGGGTGAGAATAAGGAGAGAACGGAGACAAGATGCGCTTTTTCATCGACACCGCCGATGTCGAGGCGATCCGCGATCTGGCCGCCACGGGACTGGTCGATGGGGTGACCACCAACCCCTCGTTGATCGCCAAGTCCGGCCGCGACTTCATCGAAGTGCTGGGCGAGATCTGCGCCCTGGTGCCCGGACCGGTCAGCGCCGAGGTTGCCGCCACCGAGACCCACGCCATGTTGGCCGAGGCGCGCCGGTTGTCCCAAGTTGCCGAGAACGTGGTCATCAAGGTGCCGCTGACCCCGGACGGCCTCAAGGCCTGCCGGATGCTGGCGGACGACGGCACGCCGGTCAACGTGACCCTGTGTTTCTCCGCAGCCCAGGCGATTCTGGCCGCCAAGGCGGGCGCCCGCTACGTCTCGCCCTTCATCGGCCGCCTCGACGACATTGGCGCCGACGGTCTGGGGCTGATCGGCGAGATCGTCCAGATCTACGACGCCTATCCCGATTTCACCACCGAGGTGCTGGTCGCCTCGGTGCGCAATTCGGCCCACGTGGTCGAGGCCGCCAAGATGGGCGCCCATGTCGCGACCCTCCCGCCGGCGGTGCTGCGCGCCATGTTCAAGCACCCGCTGACCGACAAGGGCCTCGATGCCTTCCTCGCCGACTGGGCCAAAACCGGCCAGTCGATCGTGCCCCAAAGAGCGGACGACGCGGCAGAATGACCCAGAACCGCAGCGACACGGCGCCCAAAGTCCCTGGCCGTAAAGATATGAGCCGCAAGGGCGCGGCCGAGAAAGCGGGCGAGATCGCAGCCGAACAGGTCGCCGCTTACTTGCGTCAACACCCGGATTTCTTCGACCGAAATCCCGAGCTGCTCGACGCCATCGCGCCGGAGGGCGATGCGCGCGCCGAGGGCGTGGTCGATCTGCGGCACTTCATGGTCGAGCGGCTGCGTGGCGAGTTGGCCGGGATGTCGGCCCTGCGCGACGAGCTGGTGGTGACCGGGCGCACCAACCTCTCGGCCCAGGCGCGGGTTCACAAGGCAATCCTGGCGTTGCTCGCGGCGCGCGGCTTCCAGCATTTCGTCGAGACTCTGACCACCGATCTTGCGGTCATCCTGGACCTCGACGTGGTCGCGCTCGGCGTCGAGCAGAACGGCGAGGATGTCACCCGCGCACAGACTCAGGGCGTCTATAGCCTCGATCCCGGCACCGTCGATCGCCTGGTCGGACCGGGCCAGTCGATCGCGCTTCGGGAGACGGTAGATGGCGACCCGATGGTGTTCGGACCCGGCGCCGGGCTGGTCGCCTCGGACGCACTTCTCCGGCTGTCGATCGGCAGCACCACGCCGCCGGCGCTCTTGGCGCTGGGATCGCGCACGCCGGGCCAATTCCATCCGGGTCAGGGGACCGAACTGCTCGGCTTCCTCGCCCGGGTCGTGGAAAGCAGCATTCGCGGATGGCTCAATCTGCCCGAGTGATCGAAGCGCGCTCCGCGCCGGACCTGCGTGCCGCGGTCGACGACTGGCAGGCCTGGCTGCGCAACGAGCGCCGCGCCGCGTCCAACACCCGCGCCGCCTACCTAGGCGACCTCGCGCGGTTTCTCGATTTCACCAGCGAGCATCTGGGCAAGCCACCGGCTCTGCGCGATCTCGACCGGCTCCGGCCCGCGGATTTCCGGGCCTGGCTGGCGGCGCGCGCGAACGGTGGCGCCAGTATCGGCACCCGGGCGCGCGGCCTTTCGGTGGTGCGCGGTTTCTATCGCTGGCTGGCCAGGATGGGACTCGCCGATAACCCGGCGGTAACCGCGCTCAAGACGCCGCGGGTGCCGCGCCCGGTGCCCAAGGCGCTCGATGCCGCAGAGGCGCTCGAACTGCTGGACACGGCGCCGGAGCGGGCGCGCGCTTCCTGGATCGGCAAGCGCGATGTCGCGGTGCTCATGCTGCTTTACGGCTGCGGCCTCAGGCTCGGCGAAGCGTTGTCGCTCAGCCGGCGCGAGGCGCCGGTGCCGGGTCAGAGCGCGCTCACGGTCACCGGCAAGGGCGGCAAGGACCGCATGGTGCCGCTGTTGCCCGTGGTGATCGAGGCGGTCCAGGATTACATCGGCGCCTGCCCCTTCGAGTTGGCGCCCGAGGGGCCGCTGTTCCTCGGTTTGCGCGGCAAGGCGCTGGGCGCTCGGCAGGTCCAGGCGCGGATGGTCGAACTCCGGGCCCAGCTCGGCTTGCCGGCGACGGCGACGCCCCACGCGCTGCGCCACAGCTTCGCCACCCACCTGCTGGCCGCCGGCGGCGATCTGCGCGCGATCCAGGAGCTGCTCGGCCATGCCTCGCTCTCCACCACCCAACGCTACACCGATGTCGATGCGGCCGGACTGCTGGCGGTCTACCAACGCGCCCACCCCCGAGCGCGCGGTTAATCAAGGAGAACACACCGATGCGGACTCTACTCGCTATTTTCTTCGCGATTCCGCTCCTGCTCGGCGCGCCCGCCCTGGTGGACGCCGCGGGCAAGAACAAGAACAAGGGCGGCCCGGTCCCGACCAAGAGCCAGGGCAAGGTCAACAAGGGCAAATCCGGCGATGTCTCCACGGGAGATCTGCTCACCACGATCATCTCGGCGACCGAGCGCGCACTGATCGGCGACTTCGTGACCAAGGCCAAGAAAAGCAAGAATGGCCTGCCGCCGGGCCTGGCCGGGCGCCCTCTGCCGCCGGGCTTGCGGAAACATATCGAGCGTACCGGCCAGCTGCCTCCAGGCCTGCAAAAACGCGTCCTGCCGGGCGAACTGCGAAACCAGTTGCCGCGCCGGGCCGGCCAGGATTTCCGCGTGGTCGGCGACGACATCGTGCTCATCGAGACCGCGACCAACCTGATCCTCGATGTCATGCAGGGCGTGCTGAGATAGGGCCTGTACGCATTCACGATGATTGAGCAGCGGCGCCCTACATTTCCACTTTGGAGACTGCCCCGGACGAACCGTCTAAGGCTACGCAAGTCGCCGTTTAGTCACAATTGGAAATCCGGCACTCCATGTCACTTTGCGTTTCCCGGAAGCAGGCAGAATGTCGCCTGTCATCAGGAGGTGCAAATTGAAAACTGCAATACGCCTTTCAGTGACCGGTCCGATCCTCATAATGCTGGTGCTCATAGCGACAGGCTGCGCGCAACTTACTCCCAGGAGCAGTGGGTCCACACCCATCGCGTCAAGATCTTCAACCGCCACAGCCTGGCTGGATGAAGACCATAGCTCGATTGGCGTTGTCGCATTGGGGCCGAACCAGTTCCTATACCAGGATTGGTTCGAGTTCGAACCGGCCTTTAAGGAGCATTTCAATCGTGGTCCCACCTACACGACGGTTTACCCGAAAAGATTGAAGCGAACGCAAATTGCGCTTGGCGATGCATTTCACGAGACGGCTGAGTCTTACTTCAGTTCATTACCACAAGCCGGTGAAGCGGCTGGCTACGGCCTCCTTTTAGCCCCTGCACTCATCATGGCCGAGACACTGTCGAGGGCAGCGATTGGTCGGATTGAGTGGGTGCAGCCTCGCCCGGTTGTTCAGCTTCTGGCCAGTACTGATAGTCCACTGTCGTCGATACCCACGGGGCTGCTGAGCAAGCAAAGCCTCGCAAAGGCAATCGGCGGCCGGATTACTCACAGCTCACAAGATCGCTCTGACCGTCAACTCCTTGAAGTGCCGTTCGAGCAGGCACGTGAACGTTCTTTGTGGATGGCTAAAGTTGACGCGCTTCTCACTGTGCGTGTGCAATCGATCGACTTTATCGTCGATGAGAGCGACGACCCCCGAGCGGCGCTGTATATCCACCTATGGACCAACTTCAATCGAATGGTTTCCCGGCCATTCGAGTACACAAGCAGCAGACTAAAGCTCAGCGTATGGACCGCCAACAATGCGCGTCGTCTTCAAGAAGAAATCGATCTCGCTGCCGAATCAGTTGCTGCACAAATCGTGGGGAATTTATTTTCAGCCAGCTAGTGTGGTGGAGGTGCGGTCGGGGAATCGAGGATAATTTGGCTTGGGGTGAAATTGCGAACTCGGTCCTCAAGTGGTTCAATGCCGTTTTTTTGGAGGAGCCTGGACATTCGCATTACGCATTGATGCGATAGGCCTGCACGCCATTTCAGATGCAGGGCGTGCTTAGGTACCACCCTCGTCCCGCGCCGCGCGGCGGCCCATGGTGGCCAGCACCAGCGGGCTGAGGAGGACGACCAGGCCGCCGCTGGCGAAGGCCAGGCCCCAGGCGAGCAGGCTTTCGCGCCCGCCCGCCAGATCCAGCACCACGCCAAAGGCGAGCGGGCCGACAAAGGCGCCGGCGAAGCCGATGAAGGAATGCACCGCCATGGTGGCGCCGCGCTGGCCGGGTGCTGCGGCCTCCACCGCGCCGGAAGTCACCGCCGAGGAATCGCCGCTGACCGTGAACGAAAACACGATGGTGGCCGCGATCACCAGGATGAACGGCAGGGCGGCCAAGAATCCGAGGACCAGGCCGATCGCCGCCGAGGCGCAGGTGATGACGATCACCGTGCGCCGGCGCCCGAAGCGCAGTGCCGCCTCGTTGCCGAGCACCGAGGCCGGCAGGCCGAGGATGCCGATAAAGGCGGCCAGTGCGGTCACGCTCCAGGCCGCGCCCAGGGCGCCCGGGCTTTGCAGCCCTTGGGAAAACACGAAGAAGGTCACGATCCAGGACCGGAAGGCGAAGAGTTCCCAATTGTGGGCGCTGTAGGCGAGCACGTAGGCGAGGGCCTGGCGGTTGCGCAGCACCGGCCGGAAGTCGAGCAGCGCGGTCTTGGGTTTGGAAATGTGGTGCGGCTCGCTGGGCGGCGCCAGCAGCATCACCGCCGGCAGCGCGACCGCCGCGCCCAGGCCCATCAGTCCGAAGGCCCAGCGCCAGTCGAGCAGCGCCGCGATCTCGCCCGAGAACAGAAACGACAGCGCAAAGCCGATCGACAGCGA
>Ga0114950_10003527_pt1 | contig 12066 bp, 9 predicted proteins | sample N075metaG_FD_83503 | JGI IMG/M metagenome (GOLD analysis project Ga0114950, IMG submission 83503) | Deep subsurface microbial communities from Kermadec Trench to uncover new lineages of life (NeLLi) - N075 metaG | ecosystem: Environmental > Aquatic > Marine > Ocean trench > Sediment | place...
CCGAGCCCCGTCCCCTTCCCGATCGGTTTGGTCGTGAAGAAGGGGTCGAAGATGCGATCGAGTACTTCGGCGTCGATTCTACAGCCGTCGTCCTCCACGTGGATCAGCGCTCGATCCCGTGCAGCCGCGACCGCGACGACGAGATGCCCTCGGTCTGGACCGCATCCGTCCAACGCGTGAATCGCGTTGACGAGCAGATTCGTCACCACACGTTCGAGTTCCGAAGCGTGACACTGGATCTTCACGTCGGGATCGAGGCGCACTTCGACTTCGAGCGCCTCCGGCGCCTCGACCTGCGCGATTCGGGCCGCTCGTTGCACGATCTGATCGAGTGCGTGGAGCGCAAATTCCTTTCGCTCGCTCTTGTTCGAGAGAACGGCAACCTCACGTACGATTGCAGAGATTCGATCGATTCCCTCCACGCATTCGTCGATCAGCTCCCTCCCTTCGTCCACCGCCTCGCGACAATCATCTCGGAGATCGGCGAGCTCGAGGATGTCCTCCGCTGTCTGCCAATCCGTCGAGAGCCCGTAGAGCTCATCGCGGACCCGTGCGATCGGCTGCTCGATCGACCGCGAGATCGATTTCGAAAGATCACCGACCGCCGCGAGACGCGCGGACACCACGAGTTGACGTTGAATCGCGACGATCTCACGTCTGTCGCGAAGCAGGAAAGCCCTGCCGACGAGTCTCCCTCCGCCCATACACACCACGGGAGCCGAAACGGCGACAGGCAGGCTGTCCCCATCGAGCGTCAAGAGTTCCATGAAACTCGGCGAAGCGATCGAAGAGGCCGGCTCCGGAAACGAGGGGATCCAGCGCGAGATTGGCTGCCCGAGGGCCGCGGCATCGGACGTGCCCAGCATCCGAAGGAAGGCGCGATTCGCATCCCGCAAGACTCCTCCTTCTCCGACCAGGATCACTCCATCCTCCAAAGTGTCGAGTATCTCGCGCGCGAAGGCTTCGGGCGAAATCAACGCGTGTCCATAGCGCCGCAGCGTCCACGCAGCCGCGAGACCCACGAAAGAAACCAGGGTCGTCGTGACTCCGAGCATCTCGATTCTGAGCAATGGCAACACGATCGCCGTCAGCGTCCCCGCAACGAGCGCGATCGAGATGCCGAAGAAGATCACACGCGCCAGCTGCAACTGTCCGCCCGCATCCGCGAGTCGCATCACGCCTCGCCAGCAACCGAGAACGCCGAGGATCGGTACGGCGAGCAGGACATAGGCGACGAGCAACCCGGGGCCGAACAAGGGGCGCCATCCCAGCGCCGTCACCTCGGCTCCCGCGATGACAAAATCAGTCGTGAGCGCGAAGGGAAGCAACAGAGCGATTGCGACATAACAGGGCGTAATCAACCCGCTTACCGGGTGGCCCTCCATCACCGAGAGCGTGACCGAAGCATGGGCGCAGAGAACCCCGAGCGGAATCCAGCCGAAACTCATCGCGCGATAGAGCAGCACCGCTTCGTCGAGATCTCGAGTCTGATAGAGAAAGAACTCGCCTGTCGCCCACGCTGCGTTGCAGAACAGGAAGGCTGCGATCAGGCGGTTGGCCTTGAACCCGTGGTCCCGAGCCAGGATGCCTGCACCGAGCGCGACCGACACGACGATCGCAGACAGTTTCACGAGAAGGAAGGCCATCATGAAGAGGCTCCTTCCGTGATCAGCGGAACCGAAACCTCGAGACGCAGCGCATTCGGGCCGATCGCCTCGATCATCAAGCCCCCACCGAGCTGATCGATCAGCTCAGCGACAATCCCGAGGCCGAATTCGACGTGGGCCCCGTCGAAAGTACGTTCGCTCAACACGTCACTCAACACGTCGAATCGCGCGAGCATCTTGGCCGAAGATTCGGCGAGCGACTCGACCTTCATCACCACCACGAGATCCTTCTCATCCGTGCGCAGCTCGGTGTCCACACAAGCGCCCTTCTCGGCGCCTTCCGCCAGAGTGCGCATCAGGGCCAGGAGAACCTGTTTGAGTTCCTGACCGGAATTGATTCGCTTGCTGCAACCGACACTCGAGATCCGGAGTTGGACTTCGTCGGCCCGCTGCAACCGGGCCAGACGCATCGCCCCGCTCACGACGGCCTCGGGATCGCTTCCCCCCTGGCCCGTCCCACCCGCGTGAGCAAACTCGCGAACATCCCGCACGACGCCGGCCACCTTCTCGATTCCCTCGAGTGCATTCTCGATGCGGCACTGCCCACGATCGAAGAGTCGGGCTTCGTCCTCGCGTTCCCCCCGCTGAAGCAGTTTCCCGCGGAGTTCCTGGGCGCGCCTGGAAAGCAAATTCAGATCTGAGCGAATGAACGCAACCGGATTGTTGACCTCGTGGGCGATGCCTGCGGCGAGTTCACCAATCGCCGCAAGGCGACCGGAGGCCAGCAGCTCACCTCGCAGCGCGTCGATTTCACGAAGGTCGCGGAAGACGACGACGACTCCGATCGCACCGCCGGAGCGGTTGGCCACGATCGACGAGGACAACGAGACAGGAATCGAAATGCCCTCGATTCCATGCAGAGCCGATTCATGATCCTCGAGGCCGGTACAGATCTCTTCGAGCGGCACCTCGACCAGGTTCTCGAGCGACTTCCCGAGCAGGTCGGAACTGGATCGCCCGGACATCTGTGCGAATCGCATATTCGCCGAGAGGATCATCCCGTCGATCTGAATCAACACGACTCCGTCATGAAGCTTCGCGAGCAACGCACGGGCGACACCCTGTGGTGTGATCACGAGATCATCGGCCTCGTGGAGCACGCGCAGCCACATGATCGCAGCAGCGCAGGACACCACGAAGGCGCCCAGACGGGGGACCGGAATCTCCATCAGGGGCAGCACATATTCAGTCGGCACCGCAATCAGAAGGGAGAAGCCCACGCCGACGCGAAGTGCCCAGGCGCGGCGCCAATCGGACCCCTCCTGGCGAGTGTCGCGCTGAATCCTCGCGGCCGTGATGGCCGCGTAGATCGGGGTCAGCATGCAGAGGGGAATCAGGACGATCGCAACGATTCCGTAGCGAGGCATCCAACCGCCGTAACCGGTCCGGACCATGCCCTCGATCGTTCCCGGCGCGAAGGCCGCCCCCACCCCGAGCGCAAGACCGACGACGGCTCCGACGCGAGCATGCTGCGCCAATCGCCCGCCCGCTCGAGGCGAGATCTGCCCGAGGACCCAGAGTAAGTTCGGCCCAACGAGCAGCGGCGGCAAGAAGGCCCAGCGCATCCACATCAATGCGCGGTCGGGATCGGATTCCATGTAGGTGAGGAGATCGACAAGCGCCCAGAGACCGGTGCAGAGAAAGATTGCACTCATCGAACGAGTCGCCCGACGTTCCGAATCCCAAGCGATCGAGACCGCGCCGAACGCAGCGGAGACGAGCACGGCCACAAAGGGAATCAGCGCGTAGTTTTCCATGGATCCTTGGATCGCCTCTCGGGCATGCTCTTCGTCCAGGCCAGGAAGCTGCTTGTTACGACGAACCCGCGCTGCCGGCTGTCTGCCATGGAGTTGCGGCCTGGCGTCCGGCCTCTGGCGGAAGGCTTCTGCGATCCCCGCCCTCGGGCGGCCCCGGAGACTTCGCGCTCGTCTGCCCTGACTGCACGGGAAGTAGGCAGGGTTGGCGCGGTTGCGTGCATTCGGAGATGCGATCGGGTGGGATTTGGCACTCCGACTGTGCACGAAATGGCCCAGATCGTGAAATCCTTTCGATCACGGGAGTTTCAGAGAGTTGGCACGACCATTGCTTTATTACGTCTCGATTCGACCGGTCCGCACGCGTGGGTGCGGGGAGCCCCCGCGAGATGGCCGCAGGAGCAAATCTCTCCCTAGTCTCGCCTGATCCCCCAACTGGAGTTCGACATGTTTCGGAAACCCCTTCTCTCGATCGGCGCTCTCGGCGCGGCCAGCTTCCTGGTGCCGAGCGTCGCGATGGCGGACGATGCCGCCCAGGCGTTGTTCACCGCGAATAACATCTGGATGATGTTGGCCGCGGCCCTCGTATTCATCATGCACCTTGGCTTCGCGATGGTCGAGTCGGGTCTCACCCGCGCAAAGAATACGACCAATATCCTCTTCAAGAACACCTTCATCATCTGCTCCGGCATCCTGACCTACTTCATCGTGGGCTTCAATCTGATGTACCCCGGTGACTTTTCGCTCGGTGCCTTCTTCGGCTTTGCCGGATTCGGCCTGAGTGCTGGCTTTGCCGAAGGTGCGAACACCGCCGGCTACGCCGATGGTGGATATACCTATTGGACCGATTTCTTGTTCCAGGCGATGTTCGCGGCCACCGCGGCGACGATCATCTCCGGTGCGGTCGCCGAACGAATCAAGCTCGGTTCGTTCATGATCTTCTCTTTGCTCTTCGTCTCGTTCATCTATCCGATCGCGGGTTCCTGGAAGTGGGGCGGTGGCTTCCTTGACCAGGCGGGTTTCTATGACTTCGCCGGTTCGACGCTGGTCCACTCCGTCGGCGGATGGGGTGCGCTGATCGGCGCGCTGGTGCTCGGACCGCGCCTGGGCAAGTACGCGAAGGACGGCAGCGTTCTGCCGATTCCCGGCAGCTCCATGCCGCTTACCACGGTGGGTGTCTTCCTGTTGTGGCTCGGATGGTTCGGATTCAACGGCGGCTCGGTGCTGTCCGCAGATCCTCAACTGACGTCCTTCGTACTCGTCACGACCTGCCTCGCGGCCGCCGCGGGCGGCATCGGCGCGATGACCGCCTACACCTTCGTGAGTACGAAGCCCGATCTCTCGATGGCCCTGAACGGTATCCTGGCGGGTCTCGTCGGCATCACCGCCGGTGCGGATGTCATCAACCCCGCGAGCGCGATCCTGGTCGGCTTCATCGCGGGCATGCTGGTCGTCGGCTCGGTCCTCTTCTTCGACAAGATCAAGGTCGACGATCCGGTCGGTGCGGTTTCGGTCCACCTGGTCTGCGGCATCTGGGGAACCCTGGCGGTTGGCCTATTCTCCACAAATCCCGAGCACAGCCTGCTGATCCAGGCCTACGGCATCCTCTGTTATGCCCTCTTCACGGTGACGTGCGCTGCGGCGATCTTCTTGACGCTCAAAGCCACGATCGGACTGCGAGTCTCTCCGGAAGAGGAACTCGAAGGTCTCGACCTCAGCGAGCACGGCATGCACGCCTCGACCTGTCCGGATCCCCGGGCTTCATGGAAGAGGACGGCTCGGGATTCAGCTCCGGGCTGGCGTCCCGCAAATTGGCCTCGAGCGAGAGCTAAGCCCCTAACAAACCACCAGTCACCGAGGGCGGCCTCCCGCCCTCGGTGATCGTTCGGAGATCAAGTCATGAAGAAGATCGAAGCGATCATCAAACCGTTCAAACTCGATGAGGCAAAAGAGGGACTCGCCAAGGCTGGCATCCAGGGTCTCACCGTAAGCGAAGTGAAAGGCTTCGGCCGTCAGAAGGGCCACACCGAGCTCTACCGAGGCGCCGAGTACGTCGTCGACTTCCTTCCCAAGCTGAAGCTCGAGGTGGTCGTCTCCGACGACCAGGCCGAGAAGGTCGTTCTCGCGCTCCAGGAGTCCTGCCAGACGGGGAAGATCGGCGACGGCAAGATCTTCGTCCTGCCGGTCGAGGATGCAGTCCGGATTCGAACCGGAGAGCACGGCGACGCGGCGGTCGACGCCGGTTAGCTTCAAATTATTCGGCTCGCGGTTCGGGTCGAGAGGGCGACACGGGCCGACGTTCCCAGCGAACGTCGGCCCCTTTTCTTTTCATTAGGCGGGGCTGGGACCCGCCCACATTCAGGGAATCAGCACGACCTTGCCCACCGTCCGCCGCGATCCGAGCGCCGCCAACGCCTCCCCCGCCCGCTCGAGCGGATAGCGTGCCGAGACCAGCGGATCGATCCCGCCGTGGGCAGCCATCTCGAACAGGCCCTCGAAGCACTCGTCGATTCGCTCGGGCTCGCGATCCGGATACGCGCTCCAGTGCAGACCGACGACGGAAATATTCTTGAGCAACACGCGGTTGAGCTTCAGCTCGGGAATCTGCCCACTCGCAAATCCGATCACCAGCAGACGGCCATTCCAATTGATGCACTTGAGCGAGCGATCCGTCGTGTCTCCGCCCACCGAGTCGTAGATCACGTCCGCACCCCGCCCCTCGGTCTCTTCGAGCACGCGCGGCACGAAGTCCTCTTCGCGATAGTCGATCAAGACATCCGCACCCGCCGCCCGGGCAATCGCGAGCTTCTCCGCACCACCCGCCGTTGCGATCACACGCGCGCCCAGCGTCTTCCCGATCTGCACCGCAGCAAGCCCGACCCCACCGGCCGCGGCGTGTACGAGCAGCGTCTCCCCGGGCGCGACCGGTGCGCGCCAGACGAGCGCCGCGTAGGACGTGGGGTAGACCGTTGGCAGTGCAGCCCCGGCCTCGAAGGACAATCCGTCGGGCATTCGAAAGGTCGCCTCCGCAGGCGTAGCGACCTCTTCCGCAAAACCACCGAGCGCACAGCGTGACAGCACTCGATCGCCGACGGCGATCCGCGAGACCGCGCTCCCGATCTCACTGACGACGCCAGCGACTTCACCCCCCGGAACGAAGGGCAGCGGAGGTTTGGTCTGATACTCGCCCTTGAGCATCAGGACATCCGAGAAATTGCAGCCCGCCGCGCGGACGACGACGCGGACCTCGTCGGTGGCAAGCGTCGGCCGAACGATCTCTCGAACCCTGAGCTCAAGCGGCGCCATCAAGCGGTCGACGACAACGGCTCTCATACATTCATCTCCAGCTTTCCCGGGTACGAGACCCTCACGTGACCCTCGATCGCACGACAGTGGTGCAGCGGGACGAAGCCAATGAAATCCGATCCCGAATCATTCCCTAGCAGAGTACCTCTCCCAATCGATAGACTGCGCCCCGAGGAGTCTCGCAACCATGCGCCCCATCCCGCCGCTCGGCTTCGTCCTTGCCCGCGCCTCTATTCTGATCACCGCCCTCCTGCTCTCGCCCGACTGCACGAGCACGCCGGCCGCTCCGAGTGTGGCGCCCTGGGAGGGTGCCGCGAGTACGGTGACGCCGCCCTATTACCGAATCGAGGGACACGGGGGGGCAACGCTTCTCCTGATGGGCACGATCCACCTCGGCCCCGTCGAGGGCTGGAATTTTTCGCCCGCGCTAAAGGACGGAATCGACGAGGCGGACTCGTTCATCTTCGAGATCGATTTGCGCGAAGCGACGGATGAGAGGGTTTCGACGATCCTGGCGAATCGGGTGATCCTGCCGGTCAGTGTCACGATCGAGGATGTCATCAGCCCCGAAACCGCCCAACTGCTGAATGATCATGAGGTCCTGCTCACCGAACTCGGATTACCCGAGCTGGCCCGCCGGCGTCTCAAGCCCTGGTTCCTCGCCGTCAGCATGATCGAAGTCGCCAGTCTGCAGAGTGGATACTCGGGCGTCTACTCCGCTGAAAGCCAGATCCTCGTCGCACTGGGAGATCGACCCCTCGCGGGACTCGAGACCTTCGAGGCCCAGTTGGCGATGTTCGATGCCCTCTCGCCCCGGCATCAGGATCTGATGCTCGCGGATACGCTGAGTCGACTCGACCAGACGGTCGAAGACATCGACGAACTCGCCCGTGCGTGGGGCCGAAACGATCAACAAACCCTCGAGCAGATCGCCTACCAGGGCATGAACGAGCTGCCGGAGCTCAAGGGTTTCTACGACATCTTGTTCGGGGACCGAAACCGCGACTGGGTCCTTCAGCTGGGCCAGATTCTCCGGGATCCCGAGCGTGCGGGAGAAACGGTCTTCGTGGCGGTCGGTGCGCTCCACCTCGTGGGCCCGGACAGCGTGGTCCAAATGCTCGAAGCCGAGGGCTACCCTGCTCAGCCGATCCATCCACAGGCCGAGCCCCCCTCCTGAACCCAGACGACCGCCCCTTTTCTACCCGTCCTCCAATCCAGCTTCCCATCCGCCAGCCATCCCGCCTCCCAACCCGCCCGACCCGGCCCGCGCAGAGTCGGCCACAGGATCCACGCACGCATGCCCGATGACATCCAGATCGACCCGAGCGTCTACCTCCATCCAACGGCCCAGATCTACGGAAAGATCTCGATCGGCGCCGAATCATCGGTCTGGCCTAACGTCGTAATCCGAGCGGAAACCCATCACGTGCGCATCGGTCGATATACGAATCTTCAGGACTTCGTGATGATCCACATCGGATACGAGTATCCGACGGAGGTCGGCGACTTCTGTTCGATCACCCATCACGCGACGCTCCACGGCTGCAGGATCGAAGACGATTGTCTGATCGGAATCAACGCGGTCGTGATGGACGGGGCGGTCGTCGGAAAGGGCTCGATCGTGGCGGGGGGCGCCATGATCCGAGAGGGCAGCGAATTTGTTCCCGGCTCGATCATCGCGGGCGTTCCGGCCAAACAGGTCGCCGAGCGAGACTCAGCCGGCGTGAACCGGATGAACGCCTGGCAATATCATTGGAATGCCCAGGGCTATAAACGCGGTGATCACCGATCCTGGGAAGGCGCCGAGTACGAAGAGTGGGTTCGGCAGATCGCGCGCCGGGTCGAGACCGATTCAGACTTGACGGGAATCCGCTGAAACACCCCGAAAGAGCAGGTCTACCGCCTGGTGGACCGAATCCCGAAGTGCGTCGTCGCTCACCATTCCGTTCGCCCATGGAATTCGCGCCCCATGCGTCACATGGAATAACACCCGCGCGGTCTCGAGGACATCGACGTCCTTGGCCAGATCCCGCTTCATCCGCCCACGCTGCAAGATCTCCATCAGGAGGCCGATCGTCCGGTCGTAGAGTTGAAGGACGCGCTTCGCGACGCGGGCCTCGGTCTTGGTCGTCGCGCGCAAGGCAATCGTCGTGAGGTCCCGGTCTGCGACGAGTAGATCGTGCTGAACGTCGAAAAACTCCCGCAGACGATCCGCAGTCGGTCGATCGCGATCATCGAGCGCGCGAAAGCGGGTCCACGCCTCTTCCTGCATCTCGGAAAGCTCGTCGATCAAGAGTTCCTCTTTCGACTGCACGTGCCGGTAGATCGAGCTCGCGCCCATTCCGGCGCGTTCGGCGATCGCACGCAGCGTCGCCCCGTCGAAGCCCCGTTCCCGAAACAGGGATTTCGCCGCCTCGCGAATCCGCGCCCGACTCCGGCGCCCCCGCGCCAGGCGACCATCGTCCGGCCGAAGCTTGCTCGCCTTTCGGGCGGTCGAGCCCGCAGCCGTCTTCGACGCGAGGCCCTTCTCGGCGGGCGAATCCACGGCGCCAGGCGATTTGGCGCCGACGGGCTCGGCAATAGGCGATTCGCCCGCGACGCGAGGCGTCGAGTGCGACGAAAGGCTCGTGCTCATAGCGCGACTTCCGATTCAGGGGCCTTTCGGCTCCGAACTCTGTGGGGGATCGGGCCTGACGAATCAGGCTTGGCGAACAGAATCGCATAGATTCGGAGATCCGTCAGCGAATCCCCTGCCCAGACACCAACAACTCACCCCATGAACCCGGGTTTTCGCCCGGTCCTCGAATCCCCGCGAGCGGTAGAAACGCGCGCTCGCCTCGAGATCCGCTTCGAGATAGAGCGGGGCCGACTCGGACTCGACCAGCGCGAAGAGCATCTCGAGCAACCGTCCGCCGAAACCGCGTCCCTGGAACGAAGGCTCGACGCCAAGAACCGCAAGGTACCAGTGGTCGAAGAGCGGCCGAAGCTCACCGAGAGCCTGACTCACAACCCCCCACCGATCCATTGCCCGTGCACCCTGATGTATAAAACACCCAATTTGTCGGTAGAGCGAGGGGCTCGGTAGCAGGCGAATCCCGGGCGGTGCCGCCACGAAACCGCCGACAATCCGCCCATCGTGTCTAATTACCCTCATTACCGTTTCGCGATGGGCGTCCAGCACGAGCGACCTCAATCCGGCCCGATTCGCCCGCACCCTCCGCGCCGGACGTCCTCCGTGAAGCTCCACATTCATCGGATTGTCCCGAAAGGCGCGCGCCAGAACCTCGAGCAATTCGCGACGCTCGCTCGCGTCGGGATTTGGGTGGGCGTCCTCTATCATGCATCGACCATGCTACCCAGATCTCGCCGCTCCCGCGTTCACGAGATACCGCACCAAATTCAGCCGGAAAGCGTTCTCACCGGCGCCACCCTCGCAGCCAGTGGCGCAGTGAATCCGGATCTGGGCACCGTCTACCAGGACTTGGTGTTCGAAACACCCTGACCCCGGAGCCTTGAGCATTCGGGCCGATGAACCGAAGAGCAGACACGGAGCCTTTAGCCTGATGGAGCCCTCAGCCTGGCAAGAGCCCTCAGCCTAGAAAGAGCCCTCAGCGTGGAGAACGTCATCAACGTCGAGAAAGCGACTCGCGCCGAGAACGAAGGTCGAGAGGTCTGCCGACTTCGCTTCCAATACGAGGGGCGCGATCGGATCTTCACGATCGGCGATCGTCCGATCATTATCGGCCGCTCTCCGAATGCAGACCTGCTGCTCGCCCATGAGAGTATCTCGCGCCAACACGCCCGGATTGCTCGAGACGACGGAGACTGGCAGATCCGCGACCTCGACAGCAAAAACGGATCCCGCGTCAACACCTTCCACGTCACCGAACAGATCCTGCGCAACGGCGATCGACTCGACCTCGGAACGATCCGCATGTATGTCGAGATCGGGCCCGAGTCCGCGGCCTCTCGCGCTCGCGTCATTTTCGATGAGAACAAGGCGCCCTCCGGCCACACGGAAGTGCTCGATCTCCAGGGCCTCGACCATCTTCTCCAGGCGGCGAGTGACCCGACAACGGGGTCGTCGCTATTTGCCGACAAGACGGGCCTATCGGGGCTCGGCGATGAACTCCAACGCGCTTCGGAGAGCGCGGGCGGTATGGCGGCGATCGGGACCGATCTGCTTCGGCTCGTCAGCGAATCCGCAGAGAGCCTGCTTTCGTGCACGACGCTGCCCGAGACCCTCGATCGGATCCTCTCGCTGGTCTTCGCCAATATCCCGGTCGAACGTGGCGTCATCTGTCTCTTCGACCCCGAGTCGCAATCCATCGAACCGATGGCGATGCGCAATCGTGAGGGCGTGCCCGACGCGCCGATCACGATCAGCACGAATATCACAGGCCTCGCGATCGAAGAAAAGCAGGCAGTCCTCGTCAAGGATACGGCCATGGACGATCGCTTCGGTGGCGCCGAGAGCGTGATCATGATGGATATCCACTCGGCGATGTGCGCGCCGCTGCTGCGCGACGGCAAAGTCAGTGGTTATGTGTATGTCGATCGTCAGTCGGCATCGCATCCCTTCGACCTCTCCCAACTCCAGGCGCTCTCGATCCTCGCCCTGCTTTCGGCGATCGCCGTCGAGCAGGCAGCGCTGCGCGACGACGTCCGGCGCGAACAAGAACGCCGCGCGCGCCTCGCACGCTACAGCTCACCCGCCGTCGTGGACCGGATACTCGAAGCGCCGGGCAGCGTGACGAGTGGCATGGTCGCGGACGATCGCGACGTCTCGATCCTGTTCGCCGATCTGACGGGCTTTACGAACATGGCCGAACGGCTGCCGCCGAGCGAAGTCATCTTGATCCTCAACCAGGTCTTCGAACGACTCACGAGTGCCGTCTTCGAGCTGGATGGCACCCTCGACAAATTTCGCGGCGACGGCATGATGGCCTTCTTCGGGGCACCGCTCCCCATGCTCGATCACGCAGAACGCGCCGTCGAAGCCGCCTTGCGGATGCAGGAGGCGCTGACCACACTCAATAACGCCCGCGAAGGCGTTCGTCCCATCCATATGCGCATCGGCGTCAACTCCGGCAACGTCGTCGTCGGCGATATCGGCTCGCCCCAGCGCAAGGACTACACAGTGATCGGCGATGTCGTGAATATCGCGAGTCGACTCGAGTCGTCCATCGCCAAACCCGGCCAGATCGTCATCGGAGAAGCAACCTGGCAAGCGGCCCAACACGCATTCGCCTGCGAACCCCTCGAGGAAGTCGTGCTCAAGGGCAAACGCAAGAGCGTGCGGCCCTATCTCGTGAAGCAACGACTCGGGCCAAAGGTCG
>Ga0114950_10003529_pt1 | contig 12064 bp, 12 predicted proteins | sample N075metaG_FD_83503 | JGI IMG/M metagenome (GOLD analysis project Ga0114950, IMG submission 83503) | Deep subsurface microbial communities from Kermadec Trench to uncover new lineages of life (NeLLi) - N075 metaG | ecosystem: Environmental > Aquatic > Marine > Ocean trench > Sediment | place...
ATAACTTGTGCCTCCGCTAAAGCTTCTGCGACACACGGAAAGCTATGCCTCCTCACCTAAGTGCTTGATTTTCCCCTCCTGAACGGACGGGCAGGTTGTACTTTAACCCTTCATTACAAAACTCTAATGGACATTATGGGTTAAGCGACTTCGAACTCTCGAATTCCCCAGTTCTTATATACCTTCAGCTGGAACCGCTTGTTGAGAAACGACCTCAGTCTATTGCGGATCAATTCTGCAGATTGCTCACCCTGATAATATACAGTAGCACCTAAAAAAGCCTTCAAAAAAGTTTCATTCAAACTGAATTCATCAATCCACTCCATTAAACATTCGCCCCAGCTTACCCTGAACAAATCGTAATGGCTGCTGCCGTCAAATAACAACTCCAATTGATTCCCATGATTCAGATACCTGTAGATAGCAGCCAGTTCAAGATAAAACTCGTTAAGTGCATGGTTGCTGCCTAATCGATAAGCTTCAATTTTTTCAATGGTCGAGTCTCTCAGCCCCATGGGGTTGTAAAGTCTCAGGTAATTCGAAATTGCACGTGAAGTGATTTGCTCCAATGAGATTTCCATCAAATCAGATTGAACCTCCTTGAGGATATAATTCTTATCTGCCGGGAACTGCTTTAGATCAGAATGAAGCAACGTGTTGAAATTTGATGCAAAATTAACAAAATGAACGCTATTTTGCATTTTACGGCATTGTTTTTTACTATTTGTAACATTCCTTGAATTCAGCAGTCTATATATGTATAAACTCAAGAATATGAAAAGGATAATACTATTAACAGCGGTTTGGATGATGATGATAGTCTCCGTTCAGGCTCAATCAAAAGTTTCAAAAAATGACCTCCGTGGAGCATGGAAAATGGTCTTTGATTTTGATGAAAAAGATCTTAGTGAAGAAATTGAGGACAACTTCTGGCTTGGATCAATTTTTTCAGGACCATTGTCGGGGTTCGTCATGGACATTCTCGATAAAATTGACATACAGATGGAATTTATGGAAGGAGGAAAACTTAAAATCACCGTTAATGCTTTTGGTGAAGAGGAAGTTGAATACGATGATTGGTATCTGACTTCAAAAGGAGAGCTTATCATCGGCGACGATGATGAGGACGAAGTTTGGATGCTGGAAGGGAATAAACTTTATCAGTACGACAAATTGTCAAGAGGACGTCTCGAGAGGCAAGAAGTATTTCTTGTAAAACGCTAATTCAAGGCAAGGTGGATGTGCGCCAAATGGTGTTGTCCGTGCCATACATATAATCCCAGATTCTTTTTTAGAGATATTGCACGCCCTGTTTCAGGGTGTGTAAACTCTTTTTCCCATTGACTATCAGACATTCCACTCATCAGGAACGCCCATCGTGTATGTAATACGCGTAAGAAATCAAGTGCATCCTCCAATGAGCCGTTTGCATCATGAAGTGACGCCCACGCTGCTTCATCATACGTTTTTATTTGAGGAGTCTCTTCCGTTAAGGTCCATTTAAATCTCACATAACTATTCAAGTGGCTATCGCCAAGGTGGTAAATGATCTGTTGAATATTCCACCCACCTTCGCGATAAGTGAGTAAAAGTTGTTCCTCGCTTAATCCTTCAACAGCCACCTTGACTAGTGCAGGCAAATCACTAATCTCGGTTATCCATCCGGAAACTGTATCGGACTGAATTATATCGGGAGGACTGTATCTGCCAATCGGGTATCTTAAGTTTTCTAATGTATCCATGTTGTATTTATTTTTCCGAGAACGTAAGTCGCATTATCTTCATGCGTAAATAAATACCTATGCAAACCATCAAGACTACTAAGATAGGGCGAGTGCTTGAAATTGGGCTAGACAGGCCAGATAAATTAAATGCATTCAGTTGGCAAATGCTTGAAGAATTGAGCGATGCCTATACCATGCTCGAAAATGATCCTGAATTGTGGGTTGGAATTTTGTACAGCACATCTGATAATTTCACTTCGGGATTGGATCTTCAGGATGTAACGCCTCACATCATGGATGGCCAACCCTTGTTTGACAGTGACAAAGTTGATCCAACAAGAATTCAAGGAAAAACCCTTACAAAACCAATGATCGTGGCGGTATCAGGATATTGCTACACGATCGGGATTGAGCTATTTCTTGCTGCAGACATATGTATTTCATCTCCGGATACCACATTCGGGCAAATAGAAGTACAACGAGGTATTTTCCCATTTGGCGGTGCTACCATCCGCATGGTTCAGCGTGTCGGTTGGGGCAATGCCATGAGGTACTTACTTACCGGAGAAACATTTGGTGCTTCTAAAGCAAAGGAGATCGGTTTAATACAGGAAATAAATGATTCACCAGTCGGCAGGGCTAAAATAATCGCTCAAAATATTGCGGAACAAGCACCCTTGGGCGTACAGGCCATTCTGAAAAATTCAAGGCTGTCATTGACTGATGAAAAAGCTGCCAAAACTGGATTGTTGCAGGAGGCTATTAAATTGATGGCTACAAGTGATGCTCACGAAGGATTAAACTCATTTATCGAAAGAAGAAAAGCTAACTATACCGGAAAATGAATATTGAATCACCATTTACATACAGGATGGATATAAAAGTCAGGTGGCAGGAATTAGACGCCTTAAATCATGTGAACAATGCAACGTATTTTACCTATTTGGAGGATGTAAGGATCCAGTATATGAGATATTTAGGATACGACTCACTGAACTCACACACCAGTTTTGGGCCAATTTTAGCTACTGTAAGTTGTGACTTTAAATCACCGGTTGCTTTTCCGGATACACTTTCTGTTGGATGTGGTGTTACGCGACTTGGTAACTCCAGTCTGAATTTAGATTATGACATCTATAGCAACCAACAAAACAAGATGGTAACGTACGGAAAATCCGTTGTGGTGATGGTAAACTATAAAACAGGCAAACCGGTACCTATTCCCCCTGAGGTTCGGACAAAAATCAAGGAAATTAATGTACCGGATAGCTAATATGAAGAAACTAATCCTACTCCTGGCATTGATTTCAATCAATTCATCATTGTTTGCTCAAAATACAATAGAGCGAATTGAACCTCCTTTCTGGTGGGTTGGAATGACGAACGATTCTGTACAACTTATGGTAAAGGGCGAAGGTATATCATCATCTTCTCCAACGATCGCATCAAACATGATTTCACTTGATAAAATACATCAAGTTGATAATCCAAATTACCTTTTCCTGGATATTACAATATCGAAAGATGCAAAACCGGGCACAATCGAGCTTGAGTTCATAAAAAATGGGACGAAAGAGATTGTGGAGTTTGAACTTCTTGCGAGAAGACCAAATTCAAAAAACAGGGAAGGATTTTCCAGCAAAGACATTATGTATCTAATCACAGTGGATCGGTTTGCCAATGGAAATCCGGCAAATGACAATCATCCTGATTTATTTGAAAAAGTCGACAGATCCTATCACGCCGGAAGGCATGGCGGGGACATTGAAGGAATCGCAAACCACCTTGATTATCTTAAAGATCTTGGATTTACCAGTATCTGGGTAAGTCCTGTCTTAGAAAACAATCAGGAGACATATTCCTACCATGGGTATTCCACCACTGATTTTTACAAAGTTGATCCAAGGTTTGGAACCAACGATGAATACGTGGAATTAGGGAAATTAGCTAACTCAAAAGGGATCAAACTCATAATGGATATGATTGTAAATCACTGTGGTTCAGGCCACTGGTGGATGGATGATTTGCCTTCAGAAGATTGGATAAATTTCGGAAATAAATTTACACAGACAAATCATCAAAAGCTTGTTATCCAGGATCCCTACAGATCTGAATACGACTATAAGTATATGGTTGATGGCTGGTTTGTAGAAACAATGCCTGACTTAAACCAAAGAAATCCATTCCTGGCAAAATACCTGATCCAAAATGCCATCTGGTGGATTGAGTATGCGAATCTTTCGGGAATACGCATGGATACTTATCCATACTCTGATATGGATTTTATGAATGACTGGGCATGTGCTGTAATGAATGAGTATCCCAACTTTAACATTACGGGAGAAGAGTGGAGTGACAATCCCAATATTGTAGCTCACTGGCAAAAAGGGAAGGTAAACTCAAATGGTTATACATCTTGTTTGCCAGGTATGATAGATTTCCCGCTCCGTCAGGCCCTTCAAAACTCACTTACCGGTAAGAATATTTTTAAGTTATATGAAATGCAGGCCAATGATTTCATTTATGCAGATCCATACAATTTTGTTGTCTTTTTAGATAACCATGACATGGACAGGTTTTTTACCCAGGTAAATAAAAATATTGGCCAATTCAAAATTGGAATTGCACACGTACTGACTACCCGTGGCATCCCCCAAATTTACTATGGTACAGAATTGTTGTTTACGAATGACACACCAGATCATGGCGTGATTCGTAGAGATTACCCGGGAGGTTGGGAAGGAGATACTGTGAATGTCTTCACTGGAAAAGGCCTTACAGATCAGCAAATTAGCATGCTTCAGTTCATTTCAAAGTTGATGACCTGGAGAAATGAAAAGGACGTAATTCATCATGGAAAATTAACTCATTTCGTTCCTGAAAATAATGTATATGTTTACTTCAGGTCAAATGACACTGAAATCGTAATGGTTGCATTAAATGTCAGTGATGTTGATTATACGCTAAATTTATCAAGATTTAAGGAGATTCTTAGCTCTGTTACAAGTGGAAAAAATATAGAAACAGGAGAAACCATTCATCTGACGGAAACAATTATTGTTCCTGGCAACAGCCCATTGATTCTGGAAATTCACCGTGAATGACCCTTAAGTATCTTCTCAAACGTATAAAAATTTATTTTTGAAAATCATTGTGCAATATTGCACGTAATTTATTATACTTGTTTCAACCTATTTTTTTTATTCTATCAAAACCAACTGACCATGTCTTTAACAACCACTCAACAAGAGGAGATTAATGCCCAAATTACTCAATTAGAGACCCAGAAAACCGGAGAAATGTTTTCTGATATGGATATTATGGACCAAATCCATAATTTGAAGATGAAACGAGACGGTGTAAGACCTGCAGATTCGCAAATTGAGTGTATAGGTTGCGGTTCATAAAATAAACCTCACATAACTTAATTCTATTGGTTTGTCAAGCCGATAACCTGTTTCAGAATCCTTTTCAATAATTCAGTACTAACGGATTACTAGCGTTTTTGGGGATTTCTGAGAATTTTTAATATCTTCCGATAACTTATCTGTAATGAAAAAAGTAAAGGAAGTCATTCCATCCGGTTCGGGAAAAAGGCAGCTCGTTATCATGTTTACGACATTGACTGCACTTGGCGCCGGATTCGCATATTATTTCTTTGGATATGTAAAAGTGAAAGAAGATAGCTTAAATGAGATGGGTTTTCGCGTTCTTTCAAGGTTAGGCACCAACATTGTTTCGAAAAAGGAAAATGTAATTAAAAATGCCAAAAATATCATGCGTAAGGAATTGAATGATCTGGCTGACAATGGGGGAAACAGAAAATTCAACGCCAACCAGGTAAATTCCAACAGCCAAAACAAAGATGTACATTTCATTGAAGCCCAGGAAATTGCAAGCATCAACTATCCATTAGTACAGGGGACAGCAGATTTACTAATAATTTGTGATTCAATAAAGGTTGCACTTGTCCCTGCTGCATTCAGGATTTTCAGTATGATAAATCGCAAAAAAGTCAGAGCAGGGTATGGCTTTGATGACGACTAAAAAGAACCAAAATTTACCACATCAAACAATCTGAGAACAAATTGAAATAATTATGACAAAATACACTTTCATTTTACTGCTGGTTCCTGTTCTATCCTTCGGTGATACTTATCCCAAGAATCCTAATATCGATGTTCTGCATTATGTTTTTTCGATAAATCTCTCTGATGAAACAAACGAAATAGAAGGCCTGGCTTCCATTACTTTTCTATTTAAAATTGCGGGAATCAATCAAGTAAGACTTGATTTTACAGGTAAGTCTTCTGAAGGGAAAGGCATGTTCGTTAAGAATATCTATTCAAACGGGAGTGAACTTAGCTATACGCATACAGGGAATGTTCTTTTAATAATGGTACCTCCCTCACAAGCAGATGGAACGATTACAATATCAATTAGTTACACAGGCACTCCTGCATCAGGGTTGGTAATCGGTCCAAACAAATATGGCGACCGAACCTTCTTTAGCGATAATTGGCCAAACAGGGCTCGTAATTGGTTACCCACAGTGGATCATCCATACGATAAAGCTACCTCGGAATTTATTGTAACAGCCCCGGCAAAATACCAGGTAATTTCCAATGGGTTGAAAATAGAAGAAACCTCTCTTGACAATGGGTTAAAAAGAACCCACTGGAAGCAATCCGTACCCATTTCATCCTGGTTATATGTATTGGGTGTAGCTGAATTTGCAGTTCAATATGTTGATGAGTTTGAAGGGAAATCCATCCAAACCTGGGTCTATAAACAAGACCGGGATGCTGGTTTCTATGATTTTGCAGTTCCAACTAAAAAAGTACTGGCATTTTATTCGGATTACGTGGGGCCTTTTGTTTACGAAAAGCTGGCTAACATACAATCAAATAGTGTTGGAGGTGGAATGGAAGCCGCTTCCGCGATTTTATATGGAGACAAATCTGTTACAGGCAGGCGAGATAAAAGATGGAGAAATGTGGTCATACATGAAATTGCCCATCAATGGTTTGGAAATGCGGTTACTGAATATGATTGGGATGACGTTTGGTTAAGTGAGGGATTTGCCACCTATTTTACGTTGCTTTATATCGAACATGCCTATGGCCGTGATGAATTTATCGAAGGTCTGAAATCTGCTAGAAATCGAGTGTTTTCGTTTTATGAAAAGAACAAAGACTATCGAATTGTTCACGATAACCTTGACGATATGTCAAAGGTAACAACTGGAAACACCTATCAAAAAGGTGCCTGGATATTGCATATGCTTCGTCAAAAAATGGGCGATGAAAATTTCGAAAAAGGAATAAAAAATTATTACAATAAGTATATGAACTCCAATGCAACCACCGCCCAATTCAGAAAAGAAATGGAAGCTGTTCATGGAGCAAGTCTGGATCAATTCTTTCAGCAATGGCTTTACCACGGTGGGAATGTTGTAATCGAAGGATCCTGGAAATTCAATGACAAGAAAAAATTGCTCGAGGTAAATATTTCACAGATTCAAAATGACGGATCAAATTTCGATGTTTCTGTAATCATTGGGGTGTATTATGCCGACCAGGTTGAGCCGGATTTGTTTGCCATTGAATTGTCAGACAAGGTGACTACAACATTTACTTTGACAAACACACCGGATAAGGTTGTTATAGATCCAAATACTCAACTTCTGGCCACGTGGACTTTAAATCAAGAATAGCCATGAAAAAAGCTACATTTTCTTTTCTAGCTTTGTACCCATGTTTGTAAATGGACAAAACATGGATTCATTAATGGCCCTTGGTCAATACCCGGTAATTGAAGGTTAACATTGAAGGCTCAACCCTTACATCATATCAAATGAAGGGATATGCATTGCTTGAGATGCACGATCAGAACCAGATTAAAAAGCATTTGGAATAGTAACTTTAATTTCTGTTCCCACTGCTATTGTAGACACCAAATCGATTGTACCATTTAAAATACCAATTGTTTCCTGAACCCTGAACTATATATAGACCCAATCCCGATCCCTGGGATCCTTCCGTAGCTCGTCAAAACTTTCATTAATCAGATTATTGAAATTTGTCGAAATACCATCAAAAGTTACTTTATTTAGATCAACACAGGCACTCATCAACATAGCTCTGAGTTCACTACCACCCGAAATTTTTTTCCCTTCCAGATCTGTCAGGGTATTAATTTTTTTCTTTCTGAGGGTAAGTAATGAGATGGGGGATTGTTGAAATATTGCCGCTAATACAGAAGTTTGATTAAATTTCTTGCCTGTTAGCAATAAAGCTCCTGGTGCAGTTCCAAAATCAAATTCTCCACGTAATACCTTGTCTACTCCATTTGCATTTGCCTCGGAAATAAGATTTACATTAAGTCCTTCATCCTTATAAAAGCCTTTTTCAACGGCTGCATAATATCCGGCAAATTGGAACTGATCCGACCATCCCAAAAATATAGAAATCGGTTTTTCATCTTCCTGGGCAGTAGATATAATGGAGCAAATACCATCAATATATAGTAAAAAAGTCGCTGTGCTGGCATTTAAAAAAACTGGTTAATCATTATCTTTCCAAGATACAAAACCTATATAGTAGTATACAATCAGTAAGCTTCGTATAGGAAAATGTTTATATACTTGATGAAATTTTCTACCTCAAATAGATGTCTCCCAAAAATACATTCTCCAACCACTTGATAAACGCCTCAAGTCCCTATTTGCTTCAGCACGTTCATAATCCTGTTGATTGGCACCAGTGGGGAGATGAAGCCCTTGCAAAAGCCCGAGAGGAAGATAAATTACTTTTAATAAGCATCGGTTATGCCGCTTGTCACTGGTGTCATGTGATGGCTCACCAGTCATTTGAAAACGAGGAAGTGGCAAAACTGATGAACCAGCATTTTATAAACATCAAAGTTGATCGTGAAGAACGACCGGATATTGATCAGATTTATATGTTGGCCGCGCAACTGTCAACAGGCCATGGCGGGTGGCCATTAAATGTTTTTGCCCTTCCTGACGGGCGTCCATTTTATGGAGGTACCTACTATCCAAAAGAACAGTGGATCAATATGGTGAAACATATGGCAACCATGTACAAAGACCGCAAGAATGAACTCATTACTGCCGCAGATTCACTTACCCGGGGGATTAACCAGTCCAATATAGTTCCGCATAAGCCAGGGTCTTCGTTTTCAATAAAAGAGGTTGAGAAGTCCTTTGAAAACTGGAAAGCACAAATCGATTTTGAAAAGGGAGGCGACAAAGGGGCAACACACCAAACTCCTAAGTTTCCAATGCCAAATAATTGGGAGTTTCTTATGAAATTCAGTGCACTTTCAGGCAACACGGAAGCGGCCACCGCGGTTAACAAAACCCTCACCTCCATGGCAATGGGAGGCATTTATGACCAGGTTGGTGGGGGATTTACAAGGTATTCCACAGACCAGTATTGGTTAATTCCTCATTTTGAGAAAATGCTTTACGACAACGCGCAATTGATTGGGCTATACTCAAGGGCTTACCAGTGGACACAAAATAAGCTGTACAAGGATACTGTTCTGGAAACAATTGAGTGGCTGCAAAGAGAAATGACAGACCCTTCAGGAGGGTTTTATTCTTCATTGGATGCTGATAGCGAAGGAGAAGAAGGGAAGTTTTATGTATGGGATTATCAGGAACTCGAAAAAGTAGCCGGTAAACATCACGCATTATTATTCGACTTTTACTCCATTACGAAAGAAGGGAATTTTGAAGGTAAAAACAACCTCAATCAAAGCGGCAGCCTTGAAGACATTGCTTCAAATCACAACTTCAAACTTACGGATGCTGAAAAAATTGTTAAAGATTTCAAAGCTGAACTCCTGGACTTGAGATCAAAGCGCATTCGGCCAGGCCTGGATGACAAAATCATCACCTCGTGGAATGCCCTGACAATCAGTGGACTGATAGCTGCTTATCGGGCATTTGATAATGACCTTTTCCTCAAAATCGCCTTAGACAATCTTAATTTCATTGAAACAACTGCAATTGAAGGGGTAAAAATGTTCCGAATAAATAAAAACGGAAAAATAAGCGTTAATGCATTTTTGGATGATTATGCATTTACCATGGAAGCAATGCTGGATGTTTATATGGTCACATTTGACGAATCATTGTTAATCCGATGTAAAAACCTCCTGGATTATGTACTCATCCATTTTAAAGACGCTGACTCCGAATTACTATACTATACGGCAGATACGGATCCCACTTTGGTTGCACGTAAGATGGAAATTAGTGACAACGTGGTTTCTTCTTCAAATTCTGCCATGGCGCATATTCTTTTGAAACTAGGGTTACTGCTCAACAATGCTGATTATCTCCATTTGGCAGAACAAATGGTTCATAATGTTGAAGGTGAACTATTAAAAAATGCACGATTCTACTCTAACTGGGGCCGTGTATATCTGGATTTAGCTATTCCCCCATTCGAAGTTGCAATCCTTGGAAAGGAATTTTCAAAAAAAAGAAAAGAGATTGATCGTGAATTTATTCCAAATATGCTTCTGCTAGGAGGCCTGGAGGAAGGAAATCTGGAGCTTTTAAAGGGTAAGCTTTTAGAAGCTGAAACTATGATTTATGTCTGTCAGAATAAAACCTGTGATTTACCTACGAAAGATCCCAATCAAGCATTGAAAATAATGAACAAATCAACGGTTCAGAACAAAAAATCCTGACATAATCTCTCCATCCAGTTCAATTACGTAATAATACGTTCCACTTGGCAGGGTTCCTCGTCCAGTACTTAACTCACCTTCAAATCGTTTTGACGCCTCTGAATTTTCATATCCTGTTACATTCCAAACCTCATTACCCTTGGTAAATGGTCACGCTAACCCCCACCCCCAGTGGATTTCACGTAAACAGGTCGTTCTCTTTTGTCCACAATGCTTCCAATCCTATAGAAGTTAATTTCCTGGTCAGCACAAAATTTTTCAAAATCATCCTCATGAATTGAGGATACTGATACCAACAGTCCCCCATTCGTTTGTGGATCGGCAAGGATAGACTGAGAGAGGTCAGTAACGCCTTCGACTTTATCTTGATAACTTTTCCAGTTTCTCTTTGTGCCCCCTGGTATGGCCCCTTCCTTAATATACTTCTGAACATTAGGGAGGAGGGGCACCATCTTCTCCTGAATCACAGACGAGACTCCACTTCCTTCACACATTTCCACCAAATGACCCAACAATCCAAATCCGGTGACATCAGTCATGGCATTCACATAGTCAAGTTGAGAAAATTTTTGACCTTCTGTATTTAATTTCGTCATGCTCTCTACTGCATTCTGAAGATCTTCAGCAGTTGATAATCCCTTTTTTTGAGCTGTGGTAATAATCCCAACACCCAGAGGTTTTGTTAAGTACAAAGCTGAGCCTACTTTTGCTGTACTATTTTTCTTCAGATTCACAATCTCAACTTTTCCTGTTACGGCCAAACCAAAAATTGGTTCCGGAGTATCAATACTATGCCCACCGGCTAATTGTATTTTTGCATCTGCACATACAACCCTTGCTCCCTCAAGAACTTTTGAAGCCTGTTCGGCAGATAACTTTTCAATTGGCCACCCCAGGATGGCAATGGCGACGAGTGGAGTGCCACCCATGGCGTACACATCCGATAATGCGTTGGCGGCTGCAATTCTACCATAATCAAACGGATCGTCAACAATTGGAGTGATAAAATCAGTAGTTGATATGATGGCTGTCCCATCCTCCAGATTGTACACCACCGCATCATCTTTTGTATCATTTCCTACAAGTAGCAGAGGGTTGGGGATACTTGATTTGCCAATGATTTTGGATAATACCTCGGGACTTAATTTGCAACCACATCCCGCTCCGTGACTAAACTGGGTTAATTTAATTTCACCAGACATGGGTGCAAAGATAGACCAAACATTCCCGGGCTTTATCCGCATAAAAAATGAAGACAAAGAAATTTACTACATAGAACAACCCCCATAATCCCCCTTTTTTAAGGGGGAATTCTTTCGGAGATATTATTCTCGAATCCAACATTCCACTAAATGTCCTTGATCACAAATGTATGGATCCCAGATTTGGATATTTATATTCCCGTTACTAAAAGGGGGAAGAGCATTCGGACACTCAACTTGGAAGTTGAAAATTTATTGATAAATGGCGAATCTGTTTTCAAAGACAATACGAATGCGAAGGGGGTTGTATTTGTTAGTTTTAACCTGTCAACCTATTTCAGGACGGTACAATTTTATCAAAGCTCCAACTTTACCACATACAACCCCCCTGCCAAAAGGCAGGCCTAATCC
>Ga0114950_10003532_pt1 | contig 12060 bp, 8 predicted proteins | sample N075metaG_FD_83503 | JGI IMG/M metagenome (GOLD analysis project Ga0114950, IMG submission 83503) | Deep subsurface microbial communities from Kermadec Trench to uncover new lineages of life (NeLLi) - N075 metaG | ecosystem: Environmental > Aquatic > Marine > Ocean trench > Sediment | place...
ATGGCCTTGATCTCCGAGGCGAAGACCAGACGTCCCTCGGGCAGCTCGGCGAAGTACAGCGGTTTGATTCCATAACGGTCGCGGGCGAGGACGAGCTGCCGCGTCTCGGTGTCCCAGATGGCCACCGCGAACATCCCGTTGAGACGGCCGAAGAGCTTCTCGCCCCACTGCTCCCAACCATGGACGAGCACCTCCGTGTCGGAATGGTCGGACTGGAAGCGGTGCCCGCGGGCCTCGAGCTCGCTTCGCAGCTCGGGGTGGTTGTAGATCTCGCCGTTGAAGACGACCTGGATGCGGCCGTCCTCGCTGGACATCGGCTGCCGGCCGGTCTCGATATCCACGATGGCGAGACGCCGAATGGCGAGGCCGATGCCGTCGGCTTGGTAGAAGCCCTCGTCATCGGGGCCGCGATGGCGCAACGCATCGTTCATGCGCTGTAGCGTGTGCTCCGCTACGCCGGCCCCGTTCCACTCACCACAAATGCCGCACATCGCCGCGCGCCCTCCGCTCAGCCCACCTGCGGCCCCGGCAACGGCAGCCGCCACGGCTCATCGGACGAAATGACCTCCCAGGTTTCGGCCAGGCCCGAGGCTACATCGTACGCTGCCCGAAAGCCGAGCAACTGTCGCGCCCGCGCGGTGTCGAACGCGGTATTGCCGGTGAAGAACTTGAGGGTACGGCGCGAGATCGGCGGTTCCTTACCGAACGGCTTGAAGGCCGCCTCCGCCAGCACGGCGGCCGTCGAGAGCAGGGCGAACGGCACCGAGCGCGGGACGGCGGCGCCGCAAGTGCGGGCAAACTGATCGACGAGAGCACGCACGGTAATCGCTTCGTCGTCGCCCACAATGATCACGCGACCGACCGCGCCCCCGGCCAACGCCGCCAGCTCGAAAGCATCGACCATGTCGCGGATGTACACGCAATGGCGCAACGCGTCGCCGCGGCCGGCCACCACGAAGTGGCCCTTGCCAATCGTCCGGAACAACTTTTCGGTACGCGCATCTCCCGGCCCATACACCCATACGGGTCGAATGATCACCGCCGGGAAGCCCATGGTAACGGCCTCGATAACCACCTTCTCGCCCGCCAGCTTGCTGCGCTCGTACGCAATGTCGGGGTTGCAGGGTGAGCCCTCGTCAGCCGGCGGATCGTCGATGCGTCCGAATACGCCGACGCTGCTGCAATGCACGAAACGCTTGACGCCGGCATCGATGGCGGTGCCGATGAGCGACCGTACAGCGGCCACGTTGACACGCTCGAATTCCGCCTCGGCAACGCTGACGCCGAGATGCGCCGCCGCCAGATGATGCACCACGTCGACGCCCTCGAGGGCGCGTTGCTGTGCCCGCACGTCGCCGATGTCGCCCTCGATCAATTCGAAGCGATCGGGCTCTGCGAGGTGCTCGACGCGCTTCAAGTTCATGTCGAGCGCCACCACATGGTTGCCGCACGCCAGCTGGTGGGCGGCCAGGTGGGAGCCGATGAAACCACCGGCGCCGGTTACCAGGACTTTCGTCATGTCGGGCGCCGCACCACCACCGAAACGGCGTAGCCGGTGAAGAAAAACAGCACCAGGTCGAGCTTCGAGATCACCAGAAGGAACGGATACACCAAGGAGTACATCTTGTATTGCTTCTTCACCGACTCGAGCTGTTCTTCCGACGACGGCGCGATGGTTCCCTGCTTCACCTCGGTCTTGCTCTTCTTCGACAGCACCTTGACATAGGCGAAGTTGATCGCCAGCTCCAGCATTTCCGTGAAGAACTTCGAGTAGCTGCCCGCCGACACCGGCTCGAAGCCGACGGCCGAAAGCATGGCACTGTGCTGCTGGACGTTGTAGCCGACGACCACGTGACCGTAGTTTTCCTTGCCCATGCCGATGGCATTTTTCAAGATCGTCACCGGCTTGTAGCCGTCGCCGTTGGGCGTGGTAACGACGGCAATGCCTCCGGGTCGGGTGACACGGCGCAATTCGGTGTTGAAGTCGCCACAGTCCTGCAGATGCTCGTGAACATCGATGGTCACCACCACGTCGAAGCTCTCGTCGTCGAAGGGAATCGCTTCCGGCTCGCCTTTCTTGACGCCCTCGCCGAGCAACTCCTGCATTTCGGCGATGTTGTCTTCTTCGTTCTCCACCCAGGACCAGTCGCCGCCGCCAGCGCGAAAATGGAAGTTCAGCGCCCCATTGTTGTCACCGTTGGTGATCAACAGGCAGCGCTTGCCGTCGGTATCGCCGATTTGCTTGCGTAGCAGGGCAAGCTTCTGCTGCTTTTTCAGGGTCTTGGAGAACATCTTGAGCTGCCAGGGTGTGCCGGCAGCGTCACGCGCTTCGGTACGAGAGGCGGTGCCCTCGGGATTGGCGCTCATCGTCTGGCTCCGGGCTGCGCGTGTCGATAAGGGGAAGAATTTCCCGGTAAGATGTTCCCGTGACGGTGAGTCAGGCGAATGTTAGCACGGCACGAACGGGGTGATCTTGGGCGCCAGCATCGTACGTAACCCGCAGGCGGCAGGCGGTGAAACCTATGACTTGATCGTCGTGGGCGGCGGTATTTACGGCGCCATGCTGGCGCTTGAATCGGCCCGCCGTGGCCTCAAGCCGCTGCTCGTCGAGCGCCACGACTTCGGCGGCGCCACCAGCTGGAACAGCCTCCGGATCGTACATGGCGGCCTGCGCTATCTACAGTGCCTGGACCTGCAGCGCTTCTCCGAGTCGGTGCGCGAGCGCCGCTGGTTTCTGCGCCATTTTCCCGAGCTGGTGGAGCCCCTTCCCTGTCTCATGCCGTTGTATGGTGAGGGCGCCCGATGGCCGAGCATCCTGCGCCCTGTGTTGCTCGCCAATCATCTGTTGTCGCGACATCGCAACGAGGGCGTGCGCTCCGATCGAGTGTTGCCATCGGGCGGCGTGATGACGCGCCACGAAACCCTGTCGCTGTTTCCCGGGGTGCGGCAGGAGCGACTGCGTGGCGGCGCACTCTGGTACGACGCGGTCCTGACCAACTCCCAGCGGCTGCTCATCGAAACGCTGCGCTGGGCCTGCGCCTGCGGCGCCACCTGCCTGAACTACGTCGAAGCCACCGCACTGTGGACCAACGCCGACGGCGTCGGCGGCATCGAAGCCGTCGACCGCGAGAGCGGCGCGGAGCTCCGCTTCCACGGCTCTCGGGTAGTCAACTGCGCCGGGCCGTGGTGCGGCGAGGTCGCCAGCCGCTTCGATCACGACGTGGAGGGTCTGTTCCGGCCGTCGTTGGCGTTCAATGTCCTCTTTGACCGGGAGCCGGTATCGGAGGCCGCCCTGGCGCTGTCGGCGCCGGGTGCCGGCTCGCACACCTGGTTTCTGTACAACCGGCGCGGGCGCATCTACGCGGGCACCGCGCACCATCCGTGGGACGGCGACCCCGAGAAACCGCAAGCCAGCCGCGAGCAGGTCGACGCGATGATCGACCGCATCAACGCCGCCGCGCCGGGCCTCGACCTGCACCACCACCAGATCCTGCGCGTCCACGCCGGCCTGTTGCCGGCGTCGACGGCCCGCAGCAGCGATCTGGTCACCCGGCCGCTGATTCACGATCACGGGGCGGAGGGCGGCCCCTCGGGCCTCTTCAGTGTGTCTGGGGTGAAGTACACCACCTCGCGAGACGTTGCCGAAAAAACGTTACGCCGCGTGTTCCCTGAGACCCTCGCGGAGATCGACCCTGAAAGAACGGCCAGACCCGAGCCCGCCACACTGCCGGATGTCAAACACGTCCGCGCCGCCATCGACCCCGATGCTGAGGTTGACGTCGACGAGATTCGGCGGCAACTAGCGGAGCTCGTGGAGGACGAGGCGGTGGTTCACGCCGACGACCTGCTGCTGCGTCGCACTGGCTGGGGCGACGACCCCGCTGCCGCCGCCGAGCTAGCGGGCGCGCTCGACACGTTGTTGCCGCAGCTTACTCGCTGACCCGACCTCTAACCCGGATATATCAACGGACCAGGGCTGCGCGAGGGCGATGGCGCGCGAGTACGCGTTGCGAACAGAACCAACCTCTGACTGCGCTACCATGCACCGATGCTGAACGAGCGACGTTTTCCGTTTGCCCTGGGCGCCGTGGTCTTGGTGCTTCTCGGCTTCGCCCTAGCGGCGCGGGTTACTGTACATAAGCAGGGCTTCTTCAGCGACGAGGCCACCTACCACATGATGGCCTACAGCCTCGCCTACGACGGCGATCTGCGCTACGAGCCCGGCGATCTGGCACGCGTCTACGAGCTCGGCTACAGCGCCGGCCCCAGCGGCATATTCCTCAAGCGCGACCCGGAAACCGGCCATATCTACTACTCGAAGGCCTTCGCCTACCCGCTGGCGGCGGCGCCCTTCGTGAGGGTTTTCGGCGATAACGGATTTCTCGTTCTCCATGCGCTGTTGTTCGCGGTGGTGCTGGCCGGCGCGTATGCCTACCTGCGTCGCGCCGTATCGGAGCCCATCGCCGCCGCCTACGCGCTGACCTATTTTCTCGCCTCGGTGGTCTTCGTGTACTTCTTCTGGATCACGCCCGAGTGGTTCAACCTCAGCCTGGTCTTCGTGGCCACGTTCCTGTGGCTGTACAAGGAAGCGCCGCCCGGCTGGAGCGACAGCGCCCGGGTCGAACCTCGACGGTGGCTCGGAGGCGGCTGGACCGACATCGCGGCGGCCGTATTGTTCGGCATCGCCTCGTATTCCAAGCCACCAAACGTCATCATCGCCGGGTTCTTTTTCCTCTGGCTGCTGTACAAACGGCGCTGGCCGCGCCTGACGAGCGGCGTCGTGGCGTTTACCGTGGTGGTGGTTTCATTCTTCGCCGTCACGGCGGCCAACACGGGCGATTGGAACTACATGGGCGGCGACCGCAAGACGTTCAACGCAGTCAGCGGCTACCCGTTTTCCACCACGATCGACACGTTCGATTCGGTCGGCATCCCGATGGTGACCAACCTCGAGGACTACAAGGACCGCATTCCGGTACCTCGAGCGCTTGCCTCAGACCTGATCTACGTCTGGGTGGGGCGCAATGCGGGGCTACTGGTGTACATGTTCCCGGCGGTGATGGCCCTGCTGATGTTCGCCGCGGCGCCCAACCGATCGCTCCGTAGCCCGCACGCCTTCGTCGCGGCGGCCTGGGCGTCGTCGATTCTGGCGTTGGTGCTGGTGATTCCCGATAACTGGATCGGCGGCGGCGGAACCATTGGGTCGCGCTACTTTGTTTCGGCCTATCCCTTGCTGTTCTTCCTGATTCCGGCAGGTGTCGGCTTGCTCGGTGCCATCGGCGCCTGGGTGATCGCGGCGCTGTTTCTCGCCCAGATCATGCTCAATCCGTACGCTGCCTCGCACGACCCCAGCATGCACACCAAGGGATTCCCGTTCCGCATGTTACCGGCCGAGCTGACGCTGCTGAACAACTTGCCGTTCAACGTCAACCCGCTCTCGCGGCGGGTGCAGCTGCATCCGGACGAAAACATCTTCGCCTACTTTCTCGACGACAATACGCACGGCCGCGAGCCCCAAACCTGGGGCTTCTGGACGGTCATGAAGCGCGATACGGAATTCGTCATCCGCACTCCCGCGCCGGCGCGCTCGATCACGCTCCACATCCGCAACGGCCCGGTCGACAATCGCGTCATCGCCCGCCTCGACGGTGAACTCCATACTGCCGACCTGGGTCCCAACGAGCGGGTCAGCCTGCGCTTCGAGCCCGGCGGTGGCTTCCCCTACGGCGACACGCGCTTGTATCGCTTCGCCGTCGATACCGCGAACGGCTTCGTGCCGAAATTCCTGCCGCAAAGCCGCAGCGGCGACTTCCGCGCCCTCGGCGTTTTCATCGAAGTTCACGTCGAATACGCCGGCACCAGCGAGGCGCCGCCGTGGCCGGATTAGCCCGCATTTCTCAAGGAGTCACGATGGCGCTGGCGGTCATTGCCGTCTCGTGTGCTGTGCCCTCTGGCAACTCAGAGGGAGGGTCGACGGCTTCGACCTAGCGATCCTCATCGAGTTCTTCGGCCAGCAGCTCACTCTCCGCCCGTACTGTCGCCGCCCGGCTTCTGACGGAATACGTACTGCTCCACTAGCAACAGGTTCTCGGACTGCCGAACGACGTCGAGCAGCTCGCTGAACGTCGCTTCTTCTTCGAGCTGTTCCTCCACGAACCACTGCAGAAACCGGTTGGTGGTGTGGTCCTTCTCGCTCAGCGCCAGGTCCACCAACCGGTTGATGCAACGCGTCACCTCCTGCTCCTGCGCAAGGCCCATCTCGGCGATCTGTTCCAGCGACTCGAAGTCGGCAACCGGCTCGGGAACGGAGGGAATCAGCGGCCTATCGTTGGCCCGCAGCAAGTAGTGCAGGAACTTCATGGCGTGCTCGCGTTCCTCGTCCGCCTGCAAGTAGAAGAAACTGGCAAGCTCCTTGAGGCTGCGCTGGTCGAGGTGAATGGCCATTGCCAGATACTGGTTCGCCGCCGAAAGCTCGCGACCCAGCTGAGCGTTGAGCTCCTCCACCATCTCGCTCGAGAGTTTGGGCATCGAACGGGTTCCTTTCTGTCTTGTGCAGCGGTCAGTCGCGGCCTCAGGCAGCGGCGGGCTCTTCTTCTTGCTGCGGCAGCCCGGCCTGCAACGCGGCAACGACCTTGGCGAACTGATCGACCGCGCTACCGCCCTTGCCACCAAGTTGCTCGTGCAGATCGTTGGCGATCACGTCGGAGGGCAACGCCGCCTCGCCGATGGCCGCGCCGACGATGGTACCGGGCGCCGAAGCCCCCAACCTCATGCGCGCCAGACCGGCCGGCGTCAGCAGGTAGGCAAGGGTCTGCGGGTGCTGCACATAACTTATACGACGCTCTTCGGGGCCGGCGATTTTCTTCTTGCCCGAGTGGCTCTTGGCGCAACAGGTGGGGCTGAAGGCGTTGTAGGCGTCCGGCGTCAGGTCGGCGAGATGCTCGCCATGACGGTTGGGCACCAGCATGCGGGCCACCTGGTAGGCGCGGCGACGATCGACGGCAGCCGCGGAGATTCCGTAGCGACCGGCTTCCTTGGTGGCCTCGTCGATCACCTCGTCGATTGCCGTACGCCAGCGGCTGAACGGCAAATAGGTGTGCGCCCAGTATGTCAATTGTTCGGCGACACCCTTGCCCGGGGTCATGAACAGGTCAGCCAGCATCGATCGTTCCTCCGTGAAAACTCGTCAGCACACCGCATCGCGGGTAGGGCCTCGTAGCGAACCTGATACTACTTCTCAACCGGTCGCGAAGCGAGCGTGCGCAAGGGCGTGTGACGACACCGTAACCAAAGCGCGCGCACGCGAGGGCGTATGGAGACCAGGCGCGCCCTCGCACGCGCGCAGCCGTGACCCGTGGAGAAGTCCAAGCTAACCTTGCCCCCTCATGACCGCCATGATGCCGACCATTGATGAGGTTCGTGCCGCCGCCAAGCGTATCGCCCCGCACCTCCACCGCACCCCGTTGTGGAGCAGCGCCAGCCTCTCGCAGATCAGTGGTTACGAGCTCTGGTTCAAGTGCGAGAACCTGCAGAAGACCGGGTCCTTCAAGCCCCGTGGCGCGATCAATCGCATAGCGACGCTCGATGGCGACAGCGCCGCTGGCGGCATCATCACCATCTCGGCGGGGAATCACGCCCAGGGAGTCGCCTACGCTGCCGCCCGCCTCGGGGTCGAAGCCGTGGTGGTGATGCCAGAGTCGGCGGTGGCAAGTAAGGTCGCCGCAACGCGCGCCTACGGCGCCGAGTGCGTGCTGCACGGCGACGTCCACGCTGCCTTCGAGAAGCTGCATGAGCTGCAGCAAGAGCGTGGCCTGACGCTGGTGCATCCGTTCGACGATGCGATGCTGATTGCCGGTCACGGCACCGTCGGGCTCGAAATCGACGCCGACGGAGAGGGCTTCGACGCCGTCGTGTGTGGCATCGGTGGCGGCGGCCTGATCGCCGGCGTGGCCACCGCGATGCAGGCCCTGGCCCCGGCGACCAGGTTGTTTGGCGTGGAGCCCGAGGGGGCCGCCACCATGAGCGCGGCGCTGCAGGCAGGCAAGGTGGTGCGACTCGAGCACCTCGACACCATCGCCGACGGCCTGGCGCCACCCTTCGCCGGCGAGCTCAACCTCGCCATCGTCCAAGGCGCTGTCGAATTGGTGGTGACGGTATCGGACGAGGAGATCGGGGCCGCCATGGCGCTACTGTTGGAACGTTGCAAGCTGCTGGTCGAACCGGCCGGCGCCGCGGCGCTCGCGGCGTTGCTGCAGGGCCGCATCCCGGTGCAGCCAGGGGCGCGCGTCGCGGTAGTGCTCTCGGGCGGCAACGTCGATCTGGCGAGCCTCGCAGAAATACTGCCGCGGCGCTGACCTCCGGCGCCGATTGCCGCGGCGCGTCGGCGCCAGGGGATTGTGAAACACACCATAAAAGCAGAGCCGCGGGAGTTTCCCCGTGGCACGCCAGTGCTAAGATACCGCCCCATGAGCAGAAAGCCTTTGGCGTTCTGTGCACTCGTTGGCCTGATTCCACTCCTCGCTCTCCCCAGGGTCGCAGCGGCGGAGCCACGTCAGGACGCGGCGGGAACGCAGGAACAGACACCACAGCGACGCGAAGAAGTCATCACGGTCAGCGCCACTCGCCTGGCGGTGCGCTTGTCCGACCTGCCGGTGGCGGCGCGCGCCTGGACGGCGCGCGAACTGCAGGATGCGCCGGCTATCGTTCTGGACGAGGCGCTACGCTCGTCACCCGCGGTGAGTCTGTTCCGGCGCACCTCGAGCCGCGATTCGCACCCCACAGCGCAGGGTCTGAACCTGCGCGGCCTGGCCCCCAGCGGCGTCAGCCGCGCGCTGGTGTTGGTCGACGGCGTGCCGATGAACGACCCATTCGGCGGCTGGGTGTACTGGGATCGCGTCCCGCTGCTCGCTATCGAACAGGTCGAGGTCGCCCTGGGCGGTGGTTCCGCGCCCTACGGTAACCAGGCCCTGGGCGGCGTGTTGCAGATCGTTACCCGGCGACGGATGGATGCCAATATGGAGATGCAAGCGCTCGCCGGCAACGACTCCACCGTACGCTTCGGTATGGCGGTAGGCGGCGGCTTCGACGGCGGCTCGATATTCGCCAGCGCACAACTGTTCAACACCGACGGCTACATACCCACTGCACCCGAGGATCGCGGCAGCGTCGACACGCCACTGGCTCTGAGCAGCCAGGCGGCGCGCCTCCGCGTCGACCTGGCCGGCGGCGTGACCTTCACCGTCGAGGGCCTGCGCGAGGCGCGCCACAACGGCACACCGCTGCAGGTCAACAACACCTCTTTCGGCGGCCTGAGCGCCGCCTGGAACGGCACCAGCGTGAGCGGCACCGCCGGATGGAACGTCTACGGTCTGGCGCGTACTCAGGTATTCGAGAGCGACTTCAGCAGCGTTGCCAACGACCGCAACAGCGAACGCCTGGTACTGGTGCAGCGCGTTCCCTCTACCGATTTCGGCGTCGGCGGCTACGGCTGGACATCCTGGGGCGACAGCAAGGTGAGCTTTGGCGGCGACTGGCGCCGGGTCAACGGTCATAGTCAGGAACTGGTCATTTTCAACGGCGCCACCCGCGCCCCCGGCGGCATCCAGAACTCGGGCGGCGGCTTTGCCGGCCTCGACCTGCAAGTGGCTGCTGCGCTGAGCTTCAGCGCCGGGCTGCGCGTGGACCGCTGGAATCAGACGCCGGTCGACACCCCGGGCGAGCCCCGCAGCGCCACCGCGGCGTCGCCCCGCGCCGGGCTGGCGTGGCATTCCTCGAACGGGCTGACCCTGCGCGGCGCCGGTTACGGCGCCTTTCGCGCCCCCACGCTCAACGAGTTGTATCGCCAGTTCCGCGTCGGCAACGTCATCACCCGGGCCAACTCCGACCTCGAGGAGGAGCGCCTGTGGGGCGCCGAGGCTGGCGCCGGCTGGAGCAGCAACCTGGGCCGCGGCACGGCGCTGTCGCTCAACGGCACGTTCTACTGGAACCGCCTCCAGGACGCCGTGATCAACGCCACCACGAACGTCACCCCGACCCTGATCTTCCGGCGCCGCGAGAATCTCGGCGCCGCCACGGCGCGCGGGGTGGAATTTGACGCCCGCCTCGACCTCCTGGAAAGCTGGACCCTCCGCTTCGCCTACACCTGGCTCGACTCGTTCATTCGCGAAGCGGTGCCGGGAACGGACCCGGCGGCCACGGTGGGCAACCGCTTGCCCCAGGTACCCACCTACCGGACGCGGGCCACGTTGCTCTACCGCACTCCACCCGGATGGGCCGCCTCTCTATCCGTTGCCGCGGTGGGCGAGCAGTTCGAAGACGATTTGAACGAACTACCGCTAGCGCCGGCGGTCACCGTCAACGCCTCCCTGGAGATCCCGCTCATCGACGCGGCCCGCGCCACTATCCGCGTGGAAAATCTCTTCAATGAGAGCATCGAAGTACGACGCGCCCCGGTGCTCGTCTTCGGGGCGCCGCGGTTGCTGTACTTCGGCATTACGCTGGCCTGGCCGGACTGAGCAACGGGTGGTCGCCGGCTTAGCGACCGCCGAGATCCGCCAGGCGTGCCGCGGCGCGCGGCGCTACCCACGGGCCGTCGTTGTGGAACAGCCGCGCATCCGGATCGGCGGCGGCGCGTCGGAAGGCGTCGATGGCACTGGGGCGGTAGGTGGGTGCCAGCGCCGTGAGGGCGATACCGAGCCAGTAGTCTACCGTCGCCTGGCCGACTCCGGCGCCGCCCGGCGCATCCTCGATGTCACGCAGCATCCGAACGACATCTTCCCAGGCACCCGCATGCATGAGCACCGCCGCCTGATTGAGCTGCACCACCCAGCCAGGCGCCGCGTCCGCGTCTCCCGTATGCTCGGCCGCCAGGGACGCCGAGATCACCGAGTACACCAAATCCGGATCGGAGAAAGAAATCACCCGGGGTGATGACCCCAAGGTGATCTCCACGACCTGGGTGGCGGCGCCGCGTTGAACCTGAACGGCGACCACGGTGCCAGCCGCGGTAGCGTCGACGATGCGGCGTGCCGCGGCGGCCCCGGTAATGTCGGCGCCGGCGATCGATACCACCCGATCGCCCACCATCAGGCCGGCGCTCTGGGCCGGCCCCGCGGCGCTCACCGAGGTGACGATGACCGCGTCACCGACGTCGACCATTTGCGCGCCCAGCCAGGTCCCCGACAGGAAGGCCGAAGTCTGGAAGCCACCCGCCAGCGAGGCGATATCAGCGCTGCTGCCGATGCGAACGGTCACCCTATCGGGCTGCGGCGGCCCCGGCGCCGCCGCCCAGATCCACAGGTCGGCGTGCGTTGCCAGCAGATCATCGTTGAGAACGGCGAGCAGGTACACGGAACCCGGCGCTTGGCGATCGAACTCAGCTTGCACCGCGGGCCAATCGGGTGTGGGCGTCGGCTGCACGGCGGCGAGCCGTAGTATGTCCGTGGTCAAGTTCGCGTCCGCGAACGCCGGCTCGGCCGAGGTGCGATCCAACAGCGTCCAGTTGTCGATGGCACCCAGCGTGCCCACCAGCAGCTCGGTGAGCTCGCGCACGCCGCGTTGGTCACCACCCAGAACACCGAGGAAAGCGAGCCCCGGGCGCAAGCGTACCTGCAACGTCTGTGACCGCTGATCGACGACATCCACGGACGCGGCGAACACGCCTAAGGTCCCCTGCGAGACTTCGATGGTGTGGGGCCCCGGCGAAAGCTCGAGGCGTGGCAGTCCTTCACCCCGACCGCCCGGCCGCTGCGGAGTCGCGCCAGCGCCATCTACGGTCACTTCGGCGCCATCCGGTAGGCCCTCGAGCACCACCGTGCCGCGCGTTTCCTCGAGCACGACGGGGGCGAGGTAATCGACGAGGTCGGGGACGTTGACCTCGGAACGGCGCGTGCGATAGCCATCGAGCGACACTTCGATGGTGTGCGTCCCCGGCTGCAGCCCCTCGATCTCGAGCTCATCAGAGAAGTCTGATCCCGGATACAGGGCGGCCTCGCCGGTAGGCGAAAAGTTCGCCGGCGCCCTGCCGCTGGTCACTCCGAGCGGCGTGCCGTTGACCGAAAC
>Ga0114950_10003534_pt1 | contig 12059 bp, 12 predicted proteins | sample N075metaG_FD_83503 | JGI IMG/M metagenome (GOLD analysis project Ga0114950, IMG submission 83503) | Deep subsurface microbial communities from Kermadec Trench to uncover new lineages of life (NeLLi) - N075 metaG | ecosystem: Environmental > Aquatic > Marine > Ocean trench > Sediment | place...
ACCGCCGAGGAGTCCGCTGAGCCGACCCCGGACGGTGGGAACGGCGAAGCCAAGGACGAGGCGGCCGCGACGACAGGCGATGACGGAGCGGCGGCCACTGCCGCCGAGGCGGGTGAGGACGAGGAAGAGGCTCCCGAAGCAGCCACCGAGGACGCACCCGAAGCCACCGAGGACGCAGCCGACAGTTCCGACGCCGCCGCAGCCGACGATTCCGCCGAGGACGCAGCCGATTCCGCCGAGGACGCAGCCGACAGTTCCGACGCCGCCGCAGCCGCTGCCGGCGATTCGGCGGACGCCGGCGGCGACGAAGCCACCGCGAGCGAGGAGGCCTAGGTGGCGAAGCAGCGCATCTACGACCTTGCTCGCGCTCTTGACCTCGAGTCCAAGGACGTGCTGGCTCGCGCCCAGGAGCTCGGGTTCGACGTGAAGACCGCTTCGTCGGGTCTGGAGGAAGACGACGCCGCCATCGTCGCCAAGTCGTTCGGAGAGGCGGAGCCGGAAGAAGAGGCCGCGTCCGAGCCGGAGTCGGCAGTCGAAACCGGTACCGATACCGATACCGATATCGAACCTGAGGCAGACGGCAAAACACCCGAGCTGGACGACGAGCACGTGTTGCTCGTCGAACCCGGCCTCACCACACACGAGCTGGCCAGGATGATTCAGACCAGAACCGTCAGCATCGTCCAAGAGCTCATGGAGATGGGTGAGATGGTCCCCGCCGGCGGAACCATCCCCACCGACGCCATCGTTCCGCTCGGCGAGCGACTCGGCTACGAGTTGCTGCTCACCGAGCCCGAGGAGGTCGAGGAAGAGGAGATAGGGCCGACTCGGTACATCATCGAGTTCGAAGACGATCCGGCAACCCTCGAGCCCAGACCCCCCGTGGTGACCGTGATGGGTCACGTCGATCACGGGAAGACCCAGCTCCTCGACACGATCAGAAAAACCAACGTCGTGGAAAGTGAGGCCGGCGGCATCACCCAACACATCGGCGCCTATAGGGTCCAGCGCGGAGATTTGGGGATGACCTTCATCGACACCCCAGGCCACGAGGCATTCACCGCGCTGCGTGCCCGCGGTGCCGAGGTCACCGATATCGTGATCCTCGTGATAGCGGCCGACGACGGGGTCATGCCCCAAACCATCGAGGCGATGGCCCACGCCAGGGCGGCCGAGGTGCCGCTGGTGGTGGCAATCAACAAGATGGATCTGGAGAGCGCAAACCCCGTTGCCGTCAAGGCCGAGCTGACCCAGCACGATGTGTTGGTCGAGGACCTTGGAGGCGAGGTTCCTGCGGTCGAGGTATCCGCCCTCAACGGCACCGGCGTCGACGACCTGCTGGAGATCGTCTCGCTCGTGGCGGAGGTCGAGGAACTTTCGGCGAACCCGAATGCGCCGGCGATCGGCACCGTCATCGAAGCACAGCTCGAGGTGGGGCGTGGTCCGGTAGCGACGGTGATCGTGCAACGGGGCACGCTCGAGAAGGGCGCCGCGGTCGCCAGCGGCACGATCGCGGGCCGCGTACGCGCAATGTACGACGAGAACGGCGAGCAGTTGACTTCCGCCGGGCCGAGTACGCCGGTGCTCGTCACCGGATGGGACGACGTGCCACAGGCAGGTGACATGTTTCAGGTCGTCGACAACGAGCGGACCGCCCGCAAGCTCGCGACAGCGGAGGTAGCGCGAAAGCGTGCTGCCGAGCTGCTGGTGCCCACCGCAACCGAGCGCCTGACCCAGCTGTTGGAGAGCATGCGCACCGCTGACCACGCCGAGCTGAGGATCATCGTCAAGGCCGACGCTCACGGGTCGCTGGAGGCCATTCGCGAGGCAGTTGCAAAGATCTCCCGAGAGGACGCAGCGGTGACCGTCATCCACGGCGGCGTCGGTGGAATCACAGCCAACGACATCATGCTGGCCGAGACGTCTGAGGCTATCGTCTACGGCTTCAACTCTCGACCCGATGCCTCGGCGCGGGCCGCAGCAGAAGAGAGCGCCATCGACGTCAGGACGTTTTCCATCATTTACGAGCTCCTCGACGATGTCGAGCAGCTGATGGTCGGCGAGCTCGCCCCGGAACAGGTCGAGACGTTCCTGGGTGTGGCCGAGGTGCGCGCCACGTTCAGGGCGCCACGGTATGGGTTGGTAGCCGGGTGCTATGTCACCGAGGGAGTGATCAACAGAAACGCCCGCGCCAGGCTCGTTCGCGACGGCGTTGTCGTCTACGACGGCACCATCGGCTCGCTGCGACGGTTCAAGGACGACGTCCAGCAGGTGCAGACCGGGTTCGAATGCGGCATCGGCCTCGAGGGTTTTCGGGACATCAAGGAAGGCGACACGATCGAGTCCTACGAGGTTCGCGAGATCGCCAGGACGTAGGGGCACTGGCATGCACGTTGCTGCGGTCACCGTCGAACTGAGGATCCGCGACATGCACTCGTTGAAAGAGAAGCGCCGTGTGGTGAAGAGCATCATTGCCGACATCGGAAAGTCTCATCCCGTAGCCATTGCCGAGGTCGACCATCAAGATCTATGGCAACGATTGACTTTGGGCATTGCCGCAATCTCCACGTCGCCCGGTCAGGTCGAAAGGATGCTCCGGTCGATCAACAACGATCTCGATGCTCGCGACGACGTCGAGTTGCTCGGTGTGACGACCTCGTACCTCGAGCCGACAGAGCAATGAGGCGAGACACGACCCCCCGAATGCGCAAGGTCAACGAGCTGCTGCGTGAGGTCATCGCCGATGCGGTGACATCACTCAAGGACCCCGGCCTTGGGTTCCTCACCATCACCGGAGTCGATACCTCACCCGACCTGCGAACCGCCGTCGTCTTCTACTCGGTGCTGGGAAGCGAGGAGGATCGGGAAGCCACCGCAGCCGCCCTGGATCGCGCCACTCCGCGTATCCAGGCGATCGAAGGCAGCCAGATACGAATGAAGTACACCCCCAGGCTCACCTTCCTGGTGGATGTGTCGATCGAGGAAGGCGAGAAGATCGACCGCTTGTTGAGGGATGTCATCGATGGATCGGAGCGGGAGTGGGGTTGACACAGGGCGACTGGGACGCCGCAGCAGATGCGCTGGTATCGGCGTCGACCATCGGCGTCGTCGGCCATGTCCGGCCAGACGGCGACGCCCTCGGAGCGATGCTCGGCCTTGTCCATGCCGCCCGAGCCGCAGGAAAGAACGCAGTAGCGTCCTTTGGTGAACCGTTCGTTCTCGGCAACGAGTTCGACTACCTCGACCTCAGTGTGCTCACCCCTCCCGGCCGGTTTCCCGGCGATCTCGACCTTGCCGTCGTCTGTGACACCGGGGTGATCGACCGGCTGGGCAGTGTCGGCCCCAAGGTGGCGAAGGCGTCGAAACTGCTGGTGATCGATCACCACAAGTCGGAAAGCGACATCGGTGACATCACCCTCATCGACCCCACAGCAGCGGCGACGACCCAACTCGTGTACCAGTTGCTGGTCAGGATGGGATGGCCGATCACCAGGGCTGTGGCCGACGCGCTGTACACCGGCATCGTTACCGACAGCGGCCGGTTCATGTACTCGGCGACGACCGCCGAAGTCCATCGCATCGCCGCCGAGCTGATCGAATCAGGCGTGGAGCCCGCCATGATCGGCCAGCATCTGTTCGAGTCGGCTCCGTTCGGCTACTTCGCAGTGATCTCTGATGTGCTTGGTCGCGCCGTTCTCGACGAGCAAGCAGGTTTGGTGTGGTCGGTCCTGACCGGCGACGACGTGAAGAACGCCGACGTCACCTGGGAAGCAACCGATGGCCTCATCGACCTGGTGCGGTTGGCGGAGGAAGCAGATACCACGCTCCTGTTGAAGGAGGTGGAGCAGGGGGCCCTCAAAGGCAGCCTCAGATCGCGTGGCGCCGTCGACGTGGCGGCTGTGGCCGGTGTGTTCGGCGGTGGCGGGCACCGCAACGCCGCCGGCTTCACCACCAAAGGCACCGTTGAGGAGACCGTCGCCAAGATCACCGAACTGCTCTCGTGACCACCACAACCATCACCTCGGGGTTCCTGCTCGTAGACAAGCCCGGTGGGTGGACGAGCCACGACGTCGTGGCCAAGGTCAGGAATCTGGCCGGCGGCAAGGTCGGGCACGCCGGCACGCTGGATCCGATGGCCACCGGGCTGCTTGTGCTCGGACTCGGCCAGAGCACGAGGCTGTTGCGCTTCGTCCAGTCGTTCCCCAAGACGTACGAGGCGACCGCGGTTTTCGGTGTCGCAACCGACAGCCTCGACGCCGACGGGGCGATTCTCGACCGCACGCCGTTGCCGGTCACTGAGGAGGACCTGGCCAGCGTCATCGGTCGCTTCACCGGCAAGATCCACCAGATGCCGCCGATGGTTTCGGCGCGCAAGGTCGAGGGACGGAGGCTGTACGAGCTTGCCAGGGAGGGAAAGGTCGTCGAGCGAGAGACGCGACCCGTCGACATCTACGATCTGGAGATCCTCGACATCGCTCCCTCCGACTACCCGGAGGTCCGGTTCCGCGTCGTCTGTAGCACCGGCACCTATGTACGAACGCTCGCCGACGACATGGCGAGGGCGCTGGGCGGGCGCGCCCACCTCAGCGCACTTCGCCGCACCCGCAACGGCTCGCTGCACGTCGCCGACGCATCATCGATCGAAACGATCGTCGCAGCCGCAGCCGACGGAGTCCTGCCCGAATTGGTCGTGACACCGTCGCGGGCGCTCGAAGACCTGCCGGGCGTGGTGCTCGATCCCGAGTACGTGCCAGCGGTCCGCAACGGCGCCGTGATCCCTGCGGCGAGCGTCGACGCACCAGACGGAAGCCTGTTCCGCCTCCTCGATTCCGATGTGCTCCTCGGCGTGTACCGGGTCGAAGGGGCGACGGTAAAGGCAGAGGTCGTCACCTCATGATCGTCTATCGCGGACGGCCGGAGACGTGGGACCCGCCAGCCGGTGGTTCGGCGGTCGCCATCGGTGTGTTCGATGGGGTCCATCGTGGGCACCTCCGCGTGTTCGCCGCTCTCGACGCGGCACCGGCAGACACCAAGGTCGTGCTCACCTTTGGCACCCATCCGGCCGCCGCGCTGTCACCACAGGGAGCACCACCCAAGCTCAGCACATTGAAAGGGCGTCTCGCCCTGTTCGCGGCTGCTGGGATCGACCGAACCGCCATCCTGGACTTCGACGACGAGATGATTGCGATGGCGCCGGCAGCCTTCGTCGAGCGCGTGCTCGTCAACGGGCTCGACGCCCGTTTGGTGGCGGTGGGGGAGGGGTTCCGATTCGGTAACAAGGCCTTGGGGACCACCGACACCCTCATCGAGCTGGGCGGAATGCACCGGTTCGAGGTCTCCGTGGTGCCGATCCTCTCCGACGACGGGAACGAGATCCGGTCGACCACCATCCGGGAGGCGATCGCCGCCGGCGATGTCGAGCGAGCGGCCGAGTTGTTGGGCAGGCCGTATCTCATCCAAGGGATCGTGGTCCCCGGAGAGGGACGCGGCAGGGCGATCGGTGTGCCCACGGCGAACATCTCATTTCCCACCGGGCTAGCGGTTCCGCGTCGCGGTGTCTATGCCGTGTATGCAGAGGTGGACGGTGAGCGTATGCCGGGGGTGGCAAACTTCGGTGTTCGGCCTACCTTCGGTGGAGACCAAGAGGTGCTGGAGGTTCATGTGATCGGCAGGGACGTCGACATCGATGGGCGCGAGATCGGGGTGCAGTTTGTGGCACGACTGCGCAGCGAGCAACGATTCGAGGGTGTCGATGCGCTGGTCGAACAAATCCACACCGACATCAGCACAGCCGAAGCCCTGTTCGGCGAGGTGCAACAGGCCCCTTGACCGGTGCCCCGCGATCCGGCATGGTCGCGTTGACCCGCACTTCCCGGTACCTGGTACTTGCTACCTGGTGCTCGGTACCGAATGGAAGCCATCATGATCACCGCCCTCACGATGTTCCTGGTGCTCGGCATCGGCTGGGGGCCCGTGCCGAACGATGAACCGACGGATGCGTACTCCGCGCCCGGAGACGGTCTTGGACTGACTTCCAATCACCCCAGGCCAGCGCCGACGTCGGTACCGCGGCCGGGTGTTCCCAGGGTTCCATTTCCCGGCGCAGGCCTCGGCGGCCTAGCAGGCCTCGGTGGCCTAGGTGGCCTTGCCGCGGCCGCCGGTCTCGCGGCCGGCCGGGGTAAGGGCCGTCGCAGAGAAGAGGACAGTCGGGTCGGATCGGGGAGCGATGACCCTCCCGAACCCGGTTCGATCGGTCTTCTGGTGCGAAGGGCGTACGACGGCTGGGTCGCATCGCTCGGTAGTGACGCCGAGGTCCTGATGCTCGACCCGCACGGTGACGGCAGGGTGGCCATCCGGCTCGGTCCCGCGGATGCGGAGCACGTGGTGATCCTGGTGCCGGGCACCGGCGCCGATCTCGCCGGAACGGAGCTGCACGTCGCCAGGGCTCGGACCCTGCTCATCGCGGCGCAGCAAGCCGACCCGTCGAGCACGGTGGCTGTGATCCACGCCCTGCCGTTCGATATGCCGGACGACGTCATCGCCAACCCGTTCAGCGCCGACTGTGCCTGCAACCCGCACAAGGCGGCGGTCGGGGCGGCTGAGCTCACCCGGTTCGTCGCCCGCCTCGACCTGGAGCGTGCCGATGTGACCGTGATCGGATACAGCTACGGCTCGACCGTCGTCGGCAAGGCGCTGGCCGATGAAGGCCTGGCCGGCCACGTTGACCGGGCATTGTTCGTCGGCAGCCCTGGAGTAGGCGTGGACCGTGTCGAGGATCTGAACCTCCCGCCCGGTTCGGTGTTTGCGGCGCAAGCCCGGGGCGATGTCATCAACCACGCCCCATCGATGCGACCGCTGGCGATCGGTGCCGTCCTCGGGGGTCCCATCGGGCTCCTTCAGGGAGCGGTATGGGCACTGGGGAGAACCGCGGTCGGGGACCGTCTCACCCATGGGCTCGATCCAACGGCGCCATCGTTCGGCGCCCAGTACGTGGAGACCGGCGAATTCGGTCACAGCGCCTACTTCGACGACCCTGCTCACCTGGAGCACATCGCAAGAGTGGTCATGGACCGGGCGCCGTGAGAAGTGTTCTACAAGAGGCTCCGCAAATAGGGCGCGCTCCGGCCTTTGTTGGCGAGGCCATTTGCGGAGCCGTGGCCCGAGCGGGCCGTAGCCAAGAGCGGAGAAAAGGGCTCGACTTCTGTTGAGACGACCTGTCCAGTATCGATGCACACTCCTAGCGATGGCAGTCGTGATCGTTTCCTGCACGCCATCCGATCCCCCGGGGACGCTCGACTCGGCTGCGGCCGCCGCCGCCGCCTTCCTCGATCAGACCGCCTCCGAGTTGTTCCCGACGCACGACTACACCGTCGACATGTGGCCGCGGTATGGAGCAAACTGCCGGCGGTGGGACGGCACCGACGACCGCTCCCGCAACTCGGTGCGTCACTGGTATTTCTTTGAGCTCCAGTCGGGAGACGAACCCATTGAGATGGCGCTTGCAGTAGTCGCCTACTGGGAAGGTCTCGGTTTCGAGGTTTCCTACGAGGCAGATAATTTCGGCGCCGGCGGTTCGATCTATACCGAAGACGGGCATCGCTTCGGGTTTCTCGCCTTCAACCACCTCGCAGGCGAGGACGACTCGCTGCTGCTCGACTCCACCACCGCCTGCTATCGCAGGCCATGACCAGGGTCTCCTGATCTCGGCGAATCCGGTCGGCGCCCTTCGTCGCGACCATGGCACTGTGGGGGGCCTGCTCACCTAGCTGTTCTAGCCTTGGTTGGTGGCTGTACCGCGTATCACCGCTGTGTTCCTGCTGATGGCGCTCTCGGCTACGGCATGCACGTCTGTCGATGGAGACGGAGCCGGTATGGCCGCCAATCCGCTGAGCGTGAACGAATATGCCTCGACGGTCGCCGAGATCATGACTCGGGCCGGTTCTGGGGAGAATTATCCGATCGGCGGGTCGACGGTGCGGACAGCGACGATCTTCCTTGAGCTCGAAAAGAACCTGGCGGACCTGAAGGCGGTCTCTGCCCCAAGCGCAATCCGTGTCGAACACTCGGAGGTCATTGCCCGGATCGAGGCCGTTCAGGACGAGGTGGCACGCTACCTACAACAACATGGCGTGCGAGGAGACGACATCAGCTTGAACGACATCTCTTTCGACGCCGATATCAGCCCGCTGATCCTTGAAGCGCGAACCGCATGCATCGAGCTCGGCGCCAAACTGGATGAGCTCGGTGAGATCTGGTCCTTAGGGATCTGCCTCGTCTGACGGGAGTGGCACAGAAGACCGGTTCCACTCGCTGTCGATAAAGCACATCTCCCTGCTAGGCTCCCATCCGGGCGCTCGCCCGCTTCTACCTCGCGAAGGAAAGACCCTCGTGAACGACAGCCAATCCGTTGTCGAATCGTTCGGTAAGCACGCCACGGATACCGGTTCTCCGGAGGTCCAGGTCGCGCTGCTCACCGAGCGTATCAACCACTTGACCGAACATCTCAAGGTCCACAAGAAGGACAACCACAGCCGGAGAGGGCTGCTGATGATGGTCGGGAAGCGCAGGCGACTCCTCCGGTACCTCCAAAACCAAGACGTCGAACGGTACCGGTCGTTCATTGCGAAAACGGGATTGCGTCGATAGACGAACGGCAGGGCAAATGGCCCGTGCCTCTCCCTGAATCGGCGCAACGAGACATTGCGGAAGTTCCAGTTGTCAGTGGAAAGACCTCGATAGGGATCGAGATCTGTCCACTGCCAATTGGAAGCCGCTCCATACAAAGGAGAGATCCAATTGGCTGAGACCGCCCTAAGCGGGCTCGTCGGAGACGTAGAGATAGAACTCCGCGCCGGCGAACTTGCACAACTAGCAGACGGCGCCGTAACGGTACGCGTCGGAAACACACAGGTCCTCGTCACCGCGACTGCATCGAGCAAACCGCGCGATGGCGCCACCTTCTTCCCACTAACGGTCGACCTCGAGGAACGGCACTACGCCGTGGGGCGCATTCCCGGCTCGTTCTTCCGCAGGGAGGGTCGCGCCACAGAGAAAGCGATCCTCACCGACCGGCTCATCGATCGACCGCTGCGGCCCAACTTTCCGAAGGGTTTCTACAACGAGATCCACATCGTCGGCACGGTCCTTTCTGCCGATCTACTCAACCCATTTGACGTGCCGGCGCTAAACGGTGCATCCGCGGCTCTGACCCTCAGCTCGCTGCCGTTCGACGGGCCTATCGGCGCGGTGCGGCTCGGGCTCATCGAAGGAGAGTGGGTGCCTTTCCCAACCTATGAGGCGCTCGACAACGCTGTCTTCGACCTCATTGTCGCCGGCAAACGCAACGACAAGGGTGAGGTCGACATCGCCATGGTCGAGGCGGGGGCCACCGAAAACGGTTACCGCCTGGTCGAAGCCGGCCAGCAAGCAAGCGACGAGGCCACGGTGGCCCGCGGCCTCGAAGAGGCCAAGGCGTACATCGGCACACTGATCGACATGCAGCTCGAGCTGCTGGAGAAGGTGGGCCCGGCCCGCGAGGTCGAGTGGCCGCTTAGGCCCGACTACTCCCAGGAGACATACGACGCAGTCGACACCATCGCCCGCCCCAAGCTGGAAGCGATGGGCACCATTGCCGACAAGCAGGAACGGCTCGATGCCGAGGCCGCACTCTACGAAGAGGTGATCGGCGAGCTCGACCTGCCGGAGGACGACGCTGAGGCGCTCGAGGCTGCAACGAAGGCGTTGAGGAGCGTCCACAAGGACGTGATGCGCCGCCGAGTGATGAGCGAAGGGATTCGCCTCGACGGGCGCGGCCTCACCGATATCCGCGACATCAGCGTGAAGGTCGGCATCCTCCCCGGGACGCACGGCTCCGGCCTGTTCCGGCGTGGAGAGACCCAGGTGTTGAACGTGACGACGCTTGGCATGCTCAAGATGGATCAAATGCTCGACACCATCTCTCCCGAGGAGTCGAAGCGCTACATGCATCACTACAACATGCCGCCGTACGCCACCGGCGAAGCCGGCTTCATGCGCGGACCAAAGCGCAGGGAGATCGGCCACGGCGCACTCGCGGAGAAGGCGCTGCTCCCGGTGATCCCGACCGAGGAAGACTTCCCCTATGCGTTCCGGCTGGTGTCAGAGGTACTGATGTCCAACGGATCGTCATCGATGGCATCGGTGTGCGGGTCGTCTTTGTCGCTCATGGACGCCGGCGTTCCCATTGCCGCCCCGGTGGCCGGGATCGCCATGGGTCTCATCCATCAGGATGGCGAGTTCGTCGCCCTCACCGACATCGTCGGTGCGGAGGACGCCCTCGGCGACATGGACTTCAAGGTGGCAGGCACCGAGAACATGATCACCGCCCTGCAACTGGACACCAAGATCGAAGGTTTGCCTGCGCAGGTCCTCATCGATGCCATGGAGCAGGCGCACCGGGCGCGCATGTTCATCCTTGGCGAGATGGCCGCAGTCATCCCCGAGCCGCGTGCGGAGCTCGCTCCTACGGCTCCGAAGATCGAGGCGATCATGATCCCCAGGGACAAGATCGGTGAGGTCATCGGCCCCAAGGGCAAGACGATCCGCGAGCTCGAGGCAGAGACCGGGGCCGTTATCGAGATCGAGGACGACGGCACGATCAGGGTCGGTGCCCCGGATACGGCATCGCTGGAGCTGGCCAAGGAGCGAATCCTGGCCATTGGATATCCGCCGGAGGCAAAGGTGGGCGAGATCTACGACGGCGAGGTCGTGAACATCACCAAGTTCGGTGCCTTCATCAACATCCTGCCAGGGCGTGACGGTCTCCTCCACATCTCCAAGATCGGAGGCGGCAAGCGCATCGACAAGGTTGAGGATGTGCTGGCCCTCGGTGACAAGGTCAAGGTCGTCGTCCAAGAGATCGACGATCGCGACAAGGTCAGCCTCGGTATGTTCGAGGCGGCCGGCGACGGTGAGTCGACGTCAAGAGTCGAACCGAAGGAGCGCGACGACAACGATCGCGATCGTGATCGTGATCGTGATCGCGAGCCGGAGAAGGTGGGCGCATCCCAGGCTTCCGACAAGCCCAGTCGCACTGTGGTGTCGTTCGAGGACGAGTTCGAGTCGAGCCAGTAGCCCGTACCGAGAGGCTCAGCGGATAGGGCACGTTCTCGGGCGTATCTGAGAAGCTATCAGCTGAGCCGTGGCCCGAGCGGCCCGCCGCGAAGCGGCAAGAGCGGGAAATGGCGCCGGTTCCGCGGATAGGCACGATCTCGGGCGTATCCGAAAAGCTATCCGCGCGATTTCCAAGTCCAACGACACGCGATGATGCCCCGTGAGTTCCGGGGCATCATCGCGTACAAAGTCGTCGGCTCAGTCGTCGAGTACGAACGTGAGCTTCATGTCGACGCGGAAGTGCTTGATAGTGCCGTCCTCGTCGAGGATGACCTTCTGCTCGGAGATCCAGGCGCCCTTGATGTTGTTCACGGACTTTTGGGCTTTGGTGATCCCCTGTCGGATAGCGTCTTCGAAGCTCCCCGGGGATGTTGAGGTGATCTCGATCACCTTCGCAATCGTCACAAACCGGCTCCTTTCCTTGGCTCGGAATGGGGAGCGTACCTGATAGGGCCGGACGGGTCTGAATCCGGATGTGCTCGGTGTAAGTGATCTGTGAGAGGCGTCTGTCTCGTACCGCCATGCTGCGTTGCCGACCCCGAAGGTGTCCAGTCCTGAGATACGGTGGCGGAGCAGACCTGAGAGGGATCGCTTTAGAGCACCGATAGGTGACCGGTCGTCTAGACAGAAGTGGAGCCATTGTTTTCCCGCTCTTGCCACTGCGTGGCAGGCCGCTCGGGCCCCGGCTCAGCGGAGTTCTCTGGTCGTTGAGGCACAGTGGTCGCATCCGCTTCGCCTTCGTTTCCCGCTCTTGGCTACGGCCCGCTCGGGCCACGGCTCCGCAAATGGCCTTGTGACAGAGACCGGATCGTGCCCTATTTGCGGAGCCTCCTAGCACAAGCAGAGCACATGCAGAAGCGCTATAATGGCGCTATGGCCACGATCCAGATCCGCAATGTTCCCGAGGA
>Ga0114950_10003537_pt1 | contig 12057 bp, 10 predicted proteins | sample N075metaG_FD_83503 | JGI IMG/M metagenome (GOLD analysis project Ga0114950, IMG submission 83503) | Deep subsurface microbial communities from Kermadec Trench to uncover new lineages of life (NeLLi) - N075 metaG | ecosystem: Environmental > Aquatic > Marine > Ocean trench > Sediment | place...
CAATACCAATACCGGTGAGAAAAGCGGTGATCTCGACCCCCAGTTGGCTCAGCGCGACGAGCAACCCTAATATCATAATTCCCCGGTTTGATAGCGAGAGCAGCATTTCCCGCATCAACCGGGATGTTTCAACCCGACGGCTCTCAAAACTTCTCACCATGAGATAACTGGCTAGCCTGGCGATTAATTTAAAGACACCAATGATGACCAGGAATAATATGACCTGGGTAATGAAGTAACCTGTATTGTCTCTGGCAGCACCAAACAACTCGATTGCCTGTTTCTTTAAAATTCCCAGTACAATTCGAGGATTAAACAGGTCGGTGGAGACTTCCCCGGTTTGCAACAACAGCTGGCGATATCGCGTTGAATCTATTTCATTCTCATCCAGCATCACGACAACGGCAGAAAGTGCACCGAGGGTAGCGGTTTTACGCGTCTTCAGGGCAAGGGTTTGCGAACGTAATTCAGCGGAAGGTGGTTCATCACTGCTTGTCATTTCATGGGCGTCAGTTTCTTTTGTAATAAGCTGTATCTGGCCGGAAAGACTATCGGCATAAGGTACAAGCCGATTTCGTAGGTTTTCACGGTGGTTACTTGTGTCAATTTCGAGCTGCTCCATTTCTCGCATAATACGCATCTTCTTTTTGAACAGAGACTCTATTCCATTCCAGGTCATCCGAGACTGAACGCTCAAACTCAATAAGCTCGAATCCCTTGAGACTAGCTGTTTCAGACCGTCTGCTGACATTTTCAGCCAACTCCGTATCGAGAATGTGGTCCAGGGAATTGCTGTAGGAATTAAAATAAGTCACAACAGAATCTCGCAGTACTGTTGTATCCAGCGCCAGTTCAACCTGTTTTTTGAGAACATCCGAGAGGTCGAATAGTAGATCAAGCGTAATCAATGCTTTCTCCTGGAACTGGAGTTCCAGTGCAATCTTGTTGTCACCCCTGGCGACGTCAATCTGTCGTACCAGTTTACTGATGCCGTTACGCTGCTTTTCTATCTCTGCAGTGATCGAGATTCCCTCGTCGAGAAGCTCCTGGTTGGGGTCAACTCGCGCTGGTTCTACCCCTTGTTCCACTTGATCAGCAGACTGAATTGAACAGGTTACTATAAGGAGAAATGTAGCCAGCAGTGTGCGAATCATAAAGATACCTTTAGACTGATGTGGACCTTGCCGCATTATACCCGTAACTTTTGGAAAGGTGGTGGCCCCGTGATATTCATCAAAAAGTTGTTAACCTTATTTGTGGACCTTCTCAAAAATATTTATCTGGACAGGGTTGATGACTCACCAATAGTGATACCCCTGTCCATAGGCTAAGAAGTAGATCCCACCATCCTCGCTAAAATCGTCTAAGTCCGACAGACTCCTGGCCTTACATTAGAGGCCTGAACGCAGGTCTCGAATGGAAAGCCGGATCACTGGTCCTGCCAATTCTGGTGCCGGTTGAGGTCAAATATTCCAGTCATTACAGGATTTTGATTTTGATACTGACTTTGGAGCCAGTCTGCAGTAGTCCAGAAATGATCCTCGATTACATTCAACACGATCATGCCGCGGCAAACCGAACCCTTGATGAAACCCTCAATAAAAAATCGCGTGTCATTCAACTAGAATTCACATTGTGATTTAGGCGGTATTTCAGCGAAAGCTTTAAATGGAATTGCACCAGATCCAGGTCCATCGCTGATTTTTGTTCTTTATAGGGTGCATCCTTTGTTGCACAGGATGGAACAGCAAGAACAAGAAGAAGTATGAATAGGAAATACGTCTTCTTGCGGATAACCTAAAACAAGTCATTCGATCTACCGCATATACCTTTTCATCTCGTATATCATGTGCCTGCCCAGCGACCACAACGTCATTACTCCCAATGACATTGAGTCGTCTGCTGTGCTGATAATAATTCCGTCTGCACATGGCGTTCCTGCGCTGGCCGCAGGTTTTAACATAGATATGTTGGGTAGTTCCGCTCTAACTCTATTAGGTCATTTTCATAACAGTAACGCTTCAAGCCGAATGTACTTTATAATGGGCGGCGCGATGCCACTGACTTATAATGGTGGTCAGGATGGGCGACCCATGTGGATATGTACTCTATGAATTCTAGAATATTATTTGTTGCCCTGGCTCTAATCTCGGGTTGTTCAACGCTTTCATTTGATCGGCCCAAAGAAACCAGCCACACGATACTGGATGTTGCCGATACCCGTGCTGGTCAGGCGATGGCCGATTGGGAAACAGCCCATAAAAGGGAATCCGGATTCTACCCGTTGTCAGGAGGGATGGATGCCTTAGGCGTCAGGCTCCGGCTCGCGGAAATGGCAGAAAAAAGTATTGACCTTCAATACTTTCTAATGAAGAACGACACTGCTGGTGCCGTGTTAACACAGGCATTGTTAAATGCGGCTGACCGGGGTGTCCGGATTCGCTTTCTGTTGGATGATATTTTTACCAGTGCACCAGATCGAACGTTCCTGCTGATGGATCAGCATCCAAATATTGAGGTTCGCCTGTTCAACCCGATTTCGCGCTCAGGATTTGGTGGTTTGAATTATCTTGGCGATTTCAAGCAAGCGAACCGGCGGATGCACAACAAATCGTTTACTGTCGACAATTCCTTCAGTGTTGTCGGAGGCAGGAATATCGCCGATGAGTACTTCCAGTTAAAGCAAGATTCGGTATTTCTTGACTTCGATATGTTGCTTTTAGGTCCAGTGGTCCGGGAAATATCTGAATCGTTTGACGAATACTGGAACCATGAACGCGCCCTGCCAATCGAGTATGTGGCTAAAAATAGGAAAGATGAGACTTTGGAAGAAGTTCTCGAAGAAATATCTGGTCAATTGGAAGACATCTACACAGAAGTCTATAGCGGTGCCCTTGAAAGTAAATTGCTACAGGATTTGATCGCCGGTCGACGATCGTTATATGTCGGTAATGCCAGGGTTCTGGTCGACAAGCCTGATAAATTGATCAATAAAATAAGCCGTGAGCAAATGCATCTTGCGAACGACCTGAGAGAGGTGATACTTAGCACAGAGAAGGAAATATTTATCATCACGCCTTATTACGTGCCTGGCGATGCGGGCGTTGACCTGGTAAGACAGTTGGAAGAGCGAGGTGTTCGCGTCGTGATAGTGACCAATTCCCTGGCGTCAAATAATCATGTACCAGTTCATGGCGCTTACAGTCGCTATAGAAAAAAGGTGCTGCAAGTCGGGGTGGAAGTCTACGAAGCTCGGGTCAATGCTGCCAGGCAGATTGTCGGCAATGAGGATGGCCCGGATAATCTGACCATGCATACAAAAGCATTTGTTATTGATGGTCGATACCTGTTTTTTGGATCGCTTAATGTCGATCCCCGCTCTATCGAGATTAATGCAGAAATGGGCGTGTTGATAGATTCCGCTGAATTAGTGGGCGGCATGGTTGCTGGGGCAGAGGAAAGGCTGGCAGCCATTTTTTATAAAGTCATACTTAATGAAGATAACAAGCTGGAATGGCATGGGGTGATAGATGGCCAACCCGTGGTAAAGACGAAAGAACCGGATACGAGTTTCTTCAAAAGGTTCAGCGCCTGGTTTCTAAAAATAGTCCCGGAAAGCCAACTCTGATTTTCACCAAAGGGATTGTCCTGTTAGTGTTCGCTAGAGAATACGTCCGGTGCTATTGCTAACGGTCAACGGTATTATTGTGCGGCGGAAACTGCTCAATTCTATCCGGGTAAATGTCTATGTATCGCATGCGGCTTCTTTGATAAGATTTGTTAAATACTGGTTGTACTGACAGATGACATTTCACCGATCAAGCATAGCGACCATCTCCCAGGCGATGCACGATACCCTGGAAGCGAAAGGGATTGATGCGGATGAACTGTTTACCCGGTGTGGTATCGATCCGACTCAACGATTTGATTCAGAGGCCAGGTATCCCGTTTACGCCACCAATCGGCTCTGGCAGGCTGCCATCCATAAGACCAGTGATCCCAGTCTTATCTATGAGGTGGTGTCAAGAATAAAACCCCAGATGCTTCATGCCATGGGTCACGCGTGGATTGTCAGTAGAACTTTACTTGACGCGTTAAAGCGGTTTGTTAGATATCATCGTATGTTGAGCACTAACGTGGAAGTTAGACTCGAAGAAGCCCAGGGAAGTTATCAACTGGTGGTAAATGTCATCGACCCTATGGAGAGCCTGAAATCGGATGGAATTCTGACATTTACGCTGCACATGTGCCGTCAAGCCTATGGCGAAGATCTAACACCGCTCCAGGTTCAACTTACCAGGCTGGAACCAAGGGATGATTCTATTATTGAAAAATTCTTTGGTTGCGATATTGAATACGGTACGCCCGAAAACGTTATTATATTCAATCCCTTTGATTTGAACCGGAAGTTAAAAGGAGCCAATGCATCCGTTGCCAATGCAATGGATAATGTTACCGTTGAGTACCTGTCCAACCTTGATGCCAATGATGTCGTGACCAGGGTCAAGAAGTACGTGGCGGAAACCTTGATGCATGGTGATCCGGGTAAGCAGGATATTGCTGAAGAATTGGGTATGTCTGCACGAACCCTGCAACGCCGGCTGGATGAGGAGGGCACCTCGGTAAAAAAGATTGTTGATGAGACCCGACATCAGTTGGCATTAACTTTCATCGCCCAACGTCGATATTCCATCAAGGAAGTTGCTTACGGGCTGGGCTTCAGTGATCCCTCCAATTTCGCCAGGGCTTTCAAACGCTGGACGGGAAGAACGCCGCGGCAGTTCAGGAAAGAATGACCGATTCCTGGAGAATGAATGGGTGACAAATTAATGACTACTATGAAGATAAAAACGATCCCCGGTTTGAATTCGATTTTGAAATTGGCCTTACTCCTGAATAAGAGAGAGCGCCAACAGTAATGAGAAGGTTATTGATCGGTTTCTCCTTACTCGTATTGAGCGGCTGTTCGAGCCCGGATGCGGAAATAGTAGAAAAATCTCGAACAGAGCCGAGTAGTGCGCCTGGAAAGGCGACCGTTCTGGTTTATCGCTGTGACCATTCCCGGCACTTTGTGGTTGAGATTCGACCAGGCAGTGCATTTGTATTTTTTCCCGGCATCAATCGAAAGCTTCCCGCTCTGGGTGGAAGCCAATATGGAGATGGCCAGGTTAAACTGGATTTAACGGGGAGTGTTTCCCTGACGACTGCAGTTGAGACCTTGACCAACTGCATCAATGATCGTCGTTCTGCGATCTGGGAAGAAGCAAAACTGCGAGGTGTTGATTTCCGTGCTGTTGGCAATGAGCCAGGTTGGGTGATGGAGCTGTCCGGGAATCATGCGAATCTTCGGCTTGACTATGGTACACGCGTTATCGATGTTGAACTGTCCTCCCCTGTCGTCGATGACAGTGAAAGGAAAACGCGATTCAAATCACCCGAAATAGAGGTAATGATAGAAGGCAGCCGATGCTCGGATGTGATGAGTGGTGAAAGTTTTGAGGCTGTCGTAGAGGTCAAGGTGGGTAAGAGATTATATAAAGGATGTGGACGTGCGCTACATTAGCCTGCTTGTGTTCCTGTCGACGATGGGTGATCGCAAGATTAGTGACAAAAGCGGCAGCGGGTTAGCGGGTGATTGTAATGGCGTGTTGTTAGCAGAATTGCTTGTTTTTATCGTTGAATCAGGTTCGGGAGGAGAAAACCATGCTACGTTTTAGTTTTGTTATCGCCGTGGTTTGTCTCACCAGTTGCGCGAGTAGCAGTAGTGAACCTCAACCATCCATGACGAAATGCGAGGATCCGCGACCTCAAATTTGCACGATGATCTACGATCCTGTGTGCGGGGTAGCGGCTGACGGAACACGCAAAATCTATGCATCGGACTGTTCTGCCTGCTCCCATGCAGACGTTATCGGGTACGAGAAGGGGGAGTGTGAGAAGTAATACGCCCTGATCTGTTTAGTTTATTATTCTGCTGGTGTGTTACAGATGTAGCAACCGAGTAGATGCAATTCATCAAGTCCGTTACGAATTTGTGTACCCCATACCCTGGCGGCTCGCCGGACTTCCGACAGGTTTGTTGCTGGACTACTTTCCATGACGATGGCAGGTTCAACTGCTCGACGATCGGTTGCCCTGGCAAGTACTTCGTTTGTCCTTGAATCGCTGTATTCCATGACCAGCATGGCTTCACCAAGATTGCTGATGTAAAAATCACTTCGCACGCCTCTTTGCGGGGGAACCCTGGATACGACGTCGGCCAATCCCAGCTTAATTCGTAGCACACCGTTGCCGGGAGCATCGACGATAGTGAAGTATTCACTTTTTTTGATTTCACCCAATAGTGCCTCACCAACGGCGATTTTGATCCTGGCTTTCTGATCTTCATCCAACGGGAATTCATTGGCATTTCGCTTGTAGCGATTTTTTGGATCGACTACCCGATACTGGATACCGGTGCCTTCAATTAACAGTTTGTCGTATTTGCTGAGGTCAATTGATGGCTTGATCCAGACCGCATCCAATTGCGTATTATCGACGCGGTAAAGGCCATCGTAGGTTACTTCTGCGCCGGGACCTGCTTGAATTGTTGGCGTGGTTGCACAACCTGAAAGTAACAGTATTGTTAAGAATACAACTAAATTTTTCATCGGAATTATCCTGGTTGCGAGGCGCCGGATTGGGAGATCAGTATATCTCACTCTTTGGTACTTTACGCTGTCCACTGGTGTTTCCATCACGGTGACGGTATCGCTTGTTCCAGAAACTACTGGCAGGGAATGACGCTTTGAACCCACCGCTACCTGATTGATTAAAGTTCTGCTGCTACTCTCCCCGATAGCTAACATATTTGTTAGGTGTCTTCCCGGAGATTTCCGCGAATTTGTTAAGGCTTTTAAGCAACTTATCTTTTGGATTTGCAGTTAATCTGATCTCTATCGCCGTCATGCTTGAATATGATTCGATGATGAGATCCACCCCCACACTCATTGCGTCACGATAAGTGCTGATGTGCCCTAATCCCAATGTAGCACTCTACCCTATCCCTATAATGGGCGGCATGGGCTAGGCTTAACTTTGCCTCACTTGTGATGGAAGTCTGCTATTCTCTCCGGCTGCTACTGAGCCGTTATCGGGCTGACAAAATCATGGAATTTCTTCTGCTGGAATTTATACCGGAACATGGTGTGGTGGTAATACTTGTTTCGGTTATCCATATCCTGGGTGCCGCGGCTGCACTCCATGCGGTCATGCGTTCACGAACCCCGCAAGGAGCCGTGGAATGGAGTATTTCACTCATTACATTTCCCTATGTGGCCTTGCCTGCATACGGGATATTTGGGCGCAATCGATTCCAGGGGTATGTGTTAGCGCATAAGAGTGAATTGGCAGAAATAACGAGCTTACTGGATGCGACCAGGGACCGCGTGATCAAAAGTGCAAAATCTCTCGGCATGTCGGACGCATCTATTCTCGGTGCAGAAAATCTCGCCCGGATCCCCGAAACAGGGGGTAACGTTGTAGAACTACTAATTGATGGTGAGGCGACTTTTAACAGCATATTTGAAGGAATTGAATCCGCGCAGCATTACATACTGGTTCAGTTCTACATAATTCGCGATGACAATCTGGGAAGCGCGTTAAAAACACGCTTGATCAAACGTGCCGATGAAGGTGTGCGGGTGCTGGTTCTCTATGATGAGATTGGTAGTTTTGGCCTGTCTTCCAGCTGGGTTGATGACTTGCGTGCGGCTGGTATTTCTGTGCGAGCATTTCATTCAAGGAAGGGACCTTCGAACCGGTTTCAGGTAAATTTCAGGAATCATCGCAAAATAATGGTAGTAGATGGTGTGACATCCTGGGTTGGTGGGCACAATGTGGGTGATGAGTACCTCGGCAATGATCCTGATATTGGACCCTGGCGGGACACTCACATACGCATTAAAGGCCCTGCTACTATCCCACTTCAATTATCGTTTGTGGAAGACTGGCATTGGGCAACAGACACTCTTCCGGGAGAATTGAACTGGCAACCGGCTCATCCAGCCGAAGGTGATACCGGAATACTCATTATTCCCAGCGGACCAGCAGATCCGTTGGAGACATCGCATTTAATGTTCCTGCTGGCGATTAATATGGCGAAGAAACGGCTATGTATAGCAAGTCCGTATTTTGTTCCAGACCAGGGCATTATTTCAGCGTTACAGCTGGCGGCGCTGCGTGGGGTTGATGTGCGAATTATGATTCCCGATAATCCGGACCACCGTACGATCGCATTTGCCACCTATGCAATTTTTGATGAGGTCCATCGGGCAGGCGTTGAGTTTTATCGATATACAAAAGGGTTCCTGCACCAGAAAGTGATGCTCATCGATAATGTATTTGCATCGGTCGGCACGGCAAATTTTGATAATCGTTCGTTTCGGCTGAATTTCGAGATCACGGCTCTTGTGCTCAATCCAATATTTGTAGCCCAGGTAGAATCAATGCTTGAACGGGATTTTGCCCGGTGTCGAAAGATGCCTGGTGATGAATTTCAATTGAAACCGTTATGGTTCAGGTTGGCGGCTTCAGTTTCACGCCTCCTTTCCCCTGTATTATAGTGATGCATTGATCAGCAATACGAAGAAAGAAACATGACTAAAACTGTTGGAATATCCCTGGGTGGCGGCGGTGCCAAAGGTCTTGCGCATATTTCCATCCTGGAAGCGCTGGATGAGATGGGGGTCAAGGTTGTTGCCATTTCAGGTACCAGCATCGGTGCGATTGTTGGTACGCTCTACGCATCGGGATTGTCTGGTAGGGAAATTCGTGAGGCTGTCGATTCATTGCTGACCATGCCCCGGAGTTTTCAGGAGGCATGGGCTGCCAAACGAACTTTTGGTTGGCTGGAGTTCTTTAGTCTTGACCTGAAGCGCAGCCATCTCTTTCATGTGGATCCACTTGTGTCCGAGGTTCAGGCACTGCTCTCGGTGGAACAAATTGAAGACCTGAATATACCCATGAAGATAGTCGCTGCCGATTTCTGGAACCGAACCGAAGTAGTACTCGAATCAGGCCCTATTATTCCAGCCCTCAGGGCAAGTTTTTGTCTGCCTGGAATATTTAAACCCGTCACCATCGGTGAAACTGTATTGGTCGACGGGGGGTGCGTCAATCCTGTTCCATTCGATTTGATTCGGGACCAGTGTGACATTGTTATTGCCGTTGATGTTCTCGGCAAGCGAGTGCCGAACGGCAGCGTCTTACCCAATTTTGCAGAGGCACTATTTAATACGTTTCAAATTGCAGAAAAGTCCATTGCAGTTCAGAAGATGAATTCGCATCCGCCTGACATTTACATCGAGCCCAATATTGATAATGTAAAAGTACTGGAGTTTCAGAAGGCATCTCAGATCTACCAGGAAACTCAATCGGAATGTGAGAGGCTTCAGGTAGAATTGAAACGATTGTTGGATGATGGCGACTAGCTCGCGTGGTTTATTCTGGAGTTTTAAATCACAGCCGTTAGGAGTGTAAGTACCACGTAGTATTCATTCCGAAGTATAGAAGGAAAGTGTTATTTGGGCACCTTCGAAAGGAGTTGGCGGAAGTTTTCGATCGACTCGCGAGACAGAAGGAGTGTCTGATAGAAGAAGGTCATTTAATGGCTGATCATGTGCATATGATGATATCGATACCGCCGAAATATGCCGTTTCGCAGGTGGTGGGATTCATAAAGGGTAAGAGTGCAATTCATATTGCGCGACCATATTCGGGTCGACAGAAGAACTATGTTGGTCAGCATTTCTGGACCAGGGGATATTTACGCTGGATACGGCAATTTTTCGTACCCATTTGAAGTCAATATTGTCGCCAATATAATGGCGTTTAAATCGGGTGAATCACCTTGTGAGAATTGAATTACGGTTTCCAGTGTGAATAAAGACCGGGACAGTGTCACGGCGTACAAATGCCCACTTTTTCACTTACTCTCAATTCAACCTCAATTCAATTCTGAATACTTTGGACTTGCTGGCAGGGTCCAATTTCTTTAGCTCGTTGGTAAATCGAATGGCAAACAGCTCAAGCTCATTGTCCCTGGTTATATTGTTCTTAGTTATATCGTCCTTAATTATATTGTTCCTGTTTATATTGTCGTTATCTATATCGTCCTTATCTGTATTGCTCCCGTCTGTAGAGTAAATAATTCGCATGATCTTTTTGAACGCCGCCGACAGCCGGGGCTGGTTTATGTCATTAAGACCATCTTGTATAGAACCCTGGAACACCACCCCGCCATAGTTGTCCAGCCACTCGTAAAATAGCACCATGGCAGCTTGCAGATTGTTCTTCCGGCAGGCCGCTTTAAACCGCTTTCGTAGCGCTCTTTCAGAAAGCTTTTCTGGTTGATTTGCATCGGTGCCTGTCGAAACTTTGCTGATTTTGCGGAACGCGACTCCGGCTACGATAAAAACAATGACAACTAGCAAGAGGTGAAAACCTGTCTCAATCAGAGAAGAAATGAATGCGGCCATTGTTCGCTCTCCTGCAGGAGTCTGCACATGGCGACCACCGTCTGTCACCATTGTCAGGTCCTGAACCCTCATGACCTGTGCTTCGAGTTCTATCGTTTCAAATGTCCCGGTTTCGAGATTCCACCAATAAAAAGTCTGCTTCGGTAATTGATACTCACCGGGTCTTTCGAAGACATAGGTGATGACCTGCGTTCGCTCTGCCAGGTAGCTTCCACGATTCACTTTATCGATCAGTTGCGGTGGTTTTGGATAGATTGCTATCCCCGGTATCCTGTCAACGGATAGATCAGGCAGCATCATGGCAGGAAGGTCAACAGCCGACATGCTGATTGAGCGTACCACGGCATCGCCTGGTTTAAGATTATCGAACGATTTGTTAAAGCTTTCCCTAATTTCGAAATGGGAGGTAACGATCCAGTCTGAGTTTTCCAGCATCCCCCCAAACAAGGGTTCAGGTAGACTTGCAGTGAAGCTGAACGGCCTGGTATGCAGTTCACCAACAATGGATTCCAGGTTTTCCCCGGCGATTGATAGATGCACCGGAATGGCGGGAATGTCAAATATACCCTCACGCTGGGGATACACGGCCAGGGTCCATTGTTGCACTGTCCAGCTTCTTCCTCCCTCATTTCGTGAGGAGTTGACAGCAAATTTTTCGCGCTGCAGCACAATGGCGTCCTTGACGTCGAAATTGCCGATCCTTGTGCCTCCGCTGAACCACTTGTCAGTCGCTATTTCTACCAGCAGATTCACTTGTTGTCGTGCAGTGATATTTTCCCCAGGTTGGATCCAGGTTTTTACACGTACCTTGTCAGCCTGGTAAAGATCCTTCAGCGTCGTTGTTGATGCCGTAATATTCGGCACCATTGATAATGTGCATAGCGCTAGAAGGGCCGCCCGTTGCAGTACGTTTTTCAGTCTAGCGCTCAAGGTTCGGTATCCTCAGCTTCAGGGTTATCCCGGTGCTGTAACTGCATATAAAATTTCACACTTAAAAATCGAGATGGGTCTTTTTGCACCTGGCGCATCCAGAGTTCATCTATTTGATCGTCCAGCAACAACTCTTCCGCCGTGAGTTGCTGAACATCCTGTGGCATAAAAATTTCACGTTCTGCGCCGTCCGCGGTTTGTGGTTCATCATCACCCAGCGTTCGTTGTGAATCACCTTCCTCGGCTCTCTGGCTTGCGCTTAGCATGTTAATTTCGTCGACAATACCCTGCAGCTTGTCACGATTCTTTAGTGCACCAATATGCCCAGGATTCAGCGCCAGGACTTTGTCGTAGGTTTTCACCGCTAACAGATAATTTCTGCTATGGGCAAGGGAATTGGCCAGGTTAAAGTAGCCATCCTCGGTTTCGATGCGGGAGAACATTTCAACAGCGGCCTTAAAGTTCTCATCCCGGTAGTAGGCTACCCCTCTCCAGGCGATATCCTGGAAAATTGCAGATGCTGCTTTGTAGTCACTTTTGTCCAGGTAATACCTGCCTTGTTGATCTGGCGTTAACCACAAAGCCAAGAACTTAGCGGTGAGATTCTGCA
>Ga0114950_10003538_pt1 | contig 12054 bp, 9 predicted proteins | sample N075metaG_FD_83503 | JGI IMG/M metagenome (GOLD analysis project Ga0114950, IMG submission 83503) | Deep subsurface microbial communities from Kermadec Trench to uncover new lineages of life (NeLLi) - N075 metaG | ecosystem: Environmental > Aquatic > Marine > Ocean trench > Sediment | place...
CCGAGCATGCGACGGAGGAGCCGGACCCGGCCGTCGAGACGAAGGGTGCGGCACTCGTCGGTAAGTACACCACCGTGCCTCTCACCGCCGACCTGTCCGCACTCGATGCCGGCGATCGTCGGGTGCTCGAGTTGTTGATCGAAGCGTCGCAAGCGATGGACGATGCCTTCTGGAAACAAGCCTATGGGGACAAGAGCCGCCTGCTTGGTTCGATCTCCGATCCGGCGCTGCGCCAATTCGCGCTGATCAACTACGGTCCGTGGGATCGGCTCGACTCCGACGCGCCGTTCCTCGATGGCGTGGGACCGAAGCCCGCGGGCGCCAATCTCTATCCCGCAGACGTCACCAAGGAAGAAATCGAGAACGCGGGTGACGACGCGTTAACGAGCTTGTACACGATGGTCCGGCGCGACGACGACGGTGCGCTCGAAGCGATCCCGTACAGCGAGTTCTTCAAGGACGAGATCGCCGTTGCGGCGCATCGGTTGCGCCAGGCCGCGGCGGTCGCCAAGGATGAGTCGTTCAAACAGTACTTGTTGCTGCGGGCCGAAGCGATGGAGACCGACGTCTACCGACCCAGTGACATGGCCTGGATGGATATGAAAGACAATCGCTTCGACATCGTCATCGGTCCGGTTGAAACCTACGAGGATAAATTGCTCGGCGCCAAGGCCGCGTTCACCGCCTATGTGCTGATCAAGGACATGGAGTGGAGCGCGAAGTTGGCGCGCTACGCCGAATTTCTGCCCGAACTTCAGCGTGGACTACCCGTCCCCGATAAGTACAAGAAAGAAATGCCCGGCGGCAATGCAGAGTTGAACGCCTACGACGTGGTGTATTACGCCGGGGATTGCAACGCTGGCTCGAAGACGATCGCGATCAACCTGCCCAACGACGAAGAGGTCCAACTCGCCAACGGCACCCGGCGGCTCCAGCTCAAAAACACCATGCGGGCCAAGTTCGACCGCATCCTCGTGCCGATCGTGGATGAGTTGATCGCCGAGGACCAACGCGCGCACGTCACCTTCGATGCGTTCTTCGCCAACACGATGTTCCATGAGGTGGCCCACGGTCTGGGGATCAAGAACACGCTCGACGGCAAGGGGACCGTGCGCAAGGCCCTTCAGGAACAGGCCTCGGCGCTCGAAGAGGGAAAGGCGGACATCCTCGGCCTGTACATGGTGACCGCGCTTCACGACAAGAGCGAACTCGGCGATGCGCCGCTCGAGGACTACTACGTGACGTTCCTCGCGGGCATCTTCCGCTCGGTTCGTTTCGGTTCGGCCAGCGCGCACGGCAGGGCCAACATGGTGCGTTTCAATTTCTTCCGTAAGATGGGCGCGTTCACGCGCGACGAGGCGAGCGGGACCTATCGCGCCGAGATGGACAAGATGAAGGAAGCTGTTGCGGCGTTATCCGAACGGATCCTGAGACTTCAGGGCGACGGCGACTACGAAGCCGCCAAGCAATTCGTCGACTCGATGAGTGAGATCGAATCGTTGAAACCGGACCTCGACCGGTTGTCCGTCGCCGGGATCCCCGTCGACATCATCTTTAGGCAAGGCGCCGATGTGTTGTTCGAGGGCCCTTGATTCGAAGGAGCGTTCAACTTGCTTGGGCGCGGTAGAACTTGAGCACCGGCCGCGATTGATCCTGGAGTCGGTAGCCGAGTTTTTCAGCCTTTTTCACGACCGTGACGCGAGACGGCGACCAGGCGATCCCCTGTCCGGTAGCCATGTCTTCGACCTCAAACCATACTTGTTTGTCGTTGCCGCGATAGCAATAAACTTTGTACAAAACTGCCGTCATGTTGAGTCGCTCCGTTCGGGGGTGGTTCGACGTGTTCCGGGTACGGGGAACCTTCGATTGCGTCAAGCTGATAAAGGCGTTTGACGCGAAGAACCTCACCGCGGCGGCGGCGTTTTCCGGGTCGGCCGGAGATTCAGCGTTTCCACGCGGTGCTGTAAACTGCCTACATGAAGAAAATGTATCTTTCATCCTATCCGCTGCTCTCTTGCTTCCTGCTCACTGCCCTCACAACCGGCTATCACGCGGACGAGACTGACGCTTCGGGTCCCGCCTTCAAGAAGATCGATCAGGCACTCGCCCGCTCGGTCGTGGATCGCATCGTGCTCGACGTGGAACGGCTACGCGGGCTTAAGTTCAAGGATCCGGTCCCCGTCTCGGTCGTCAGCGACGACCAGGCCATCGCCCAACATATGCGCCGCATGGAAGAGTTCGGCGCGTTGGACGAGATCCGTTTCGGCGAGATCGTGATGAAAACTCTCGGCATGGTCCACCCGGACGACGACGTCATGGCTCTGTTGATGGACGCGTTGCGCGAACAGGTCGGCGGCTACTACGATCCAAAACTCGGGCAGTTCTACCTGCTTGACGACATGCCCGCCGCCCTGGTCGACATCCTCGCGGCCCACGAACTGACCCACGCGCTCGAGGATCAGCACTACCGGCTGGACGCGCTCCTGGAAGCGGGCGACGCCAACGACGATGAGATCTTCGCACGCGGATCGCTGACCGAGGGCAGCGCCACGTTGCTGATGACGATCTTCTCGATCGAGCAGACGTTCGACCAGTCGATCAACGAGGCTGACGTCATGGCGATGGTCAACGTCGGGCAGGAGGCGATCGACCGCCTGCCCAAGGTGTTGTTACGGCAGATGATGGCGCCGTATATCGTGGGCATGAGCTTCGTGCAACGCGGGAACGGGTTGGGCTGGATGGCCGGAGGCTACCCGGTCGCCGACGTGAACCTGGCCTACGAAGAACCTCCGCTCTCGTCGGAGCAAATCCTGCACCCGGAAAAATACTGGGACAAGGACCAGCGCGACGACCCGGTCCCCGTTTCGCTGGGACACGCCGGAGCAGCACTAGGTGGCGGATGGACCCGTGTGGACGACGGCGTGCTTGGAGAGATCAACCTGGCGGTGCTGGTCGGGGCGGACACACCGGACCCAGCCGATCCCGCGGGTATGGCCGGGTCGGCGTGGACCAACCGCGCCGCAGCGGGCTGGGGCGGTGATCGTTATGAATTATGGATGCGCGGCAAGAAAGCGGTCGTTCTTCTATCCACCGTCTGGGACAGCGAACAAGACGCCGAGCAATTTATCGAGGCTCTCGACGAGGACCCGGTTGCCGGCTCACGGACCGCAGGGCGCAACGTCGCATTGGTGTACGGGGACGTGCCGCGCAGGAAACTCGACAGTTTGCTCGCGGGGATGCTACGGGAGGCCCCGCAACCGTGATAGATTATTGGTTATCCCGGATCCGTTCGTAACAATCGAGACCCAAGGAGGTCGTTATGGCTCATGAACTTCCCGCGCTGAATTACGCACACGATGCCCTCGAACCGCACATCGATGCGCGCACGATGGAGATCCACCACGGTAAACACCATGCGGCTTATGTCGCGAATCTGAACAAGGCCCTCGAGGGTCACGAAGAGTTTCAGCAAAAGTCGATTACCGAATTGATCGGCGATCTTGCATCCGTCCCCGAGACGATCCGCGGCGCCGTGCGAAACAACGGTGGCGGCCACTTCAACCACTCGATGTTCTGGAAGTTGATGCAACCCGGCGGAGCGAATGCGCCGTCCGGGGATCTGGCCGCCGCGATCAGTTCGACCTTCGGCTCGCTGGACGAGATGAAATCCAAGTTCGCGACGGCGGCGGCGACCCGTTTCGGCTCCGGTTGGGCCTGGCTGGCCGTCAACGCCGACGGTGCGCTCTGCGTGTGCTCCAGCCCCAATCAGGACAGCCCGGTCATGACCGGCGTTTCCGACTGCCCGGGCAAGCCGGTCCTCGGCCTCGATGTGTGGGAGCACGCCTACTACCTGAATTACCAGAACCGTCGCCCCGACTACATCGCGGCTTTCTGGAACGTCGTCAACTGGGACGTGGTCGCCGATAACTTCGCCAAGGCGCACTAGCCTCCGCATCTTTACTTGAGTAGCAGGTGCCCCGGGGTTCTTCGCCCCGGGTTTTTTTTGGGCTCGCTTGCATCCCGGGAACCCAGGCCTAAATTGAACTTTCAGAAGAATCGATCCAGGAGGAGCGTCATGCAATCGGTGGAAGCCACCCCGTTCGATCGCGAGGAAATGTTGGAGCGGTTGGGTGGCGACACCGTGTTGCTGGACGACGTGTTGGGTGTGTTCCTCGAGGAGTGCCCCAAGATGTTTGAAGAGGTTCGCGGTGCAGTCGATGCGGGTGATCCGAGGAAGGTGCACCGCGCAGCCCACTCGATGAGGGGTGCGTTGCTCAACATCTCGGCCGGTCCCGCCGCCGCCGAAGCGAAGCAACTCGAGCTACTCGGCAGCGAAGATCGGCTTGCGGAAGGTGCCCCGGTCCTCGAACGCTTGCGGCGGGCAGTCGAACGACTCCAGCAAGCCCTGGCCGAGCAAACCGCCGGCTGATCGAACCCGCTCCGGCTCGCTTGTGCCACTCCCTTCCATGGACTAGCCTGTTTGGTCTCATGTGGAGGTGCAGCCGATGTCGGGCAAAGACGCAATTCGTCTAACCCAACTGGCGTCCAGCGCAGGTTGAGCGAGCAAGATGGGCCCCGAGGCTCTGGCGCAGGTGCTGCGCCCGCTCCAGGGCATGTTCGCCCCGGCGGACTACCCGGACCTCCTGCAAGGACTGGCCGAACCGGATGACGCCGCCGTCTGGCGTCTCGACGGGAATCGTGCGCTCGTCCTGACCTCGGACTTCTTCCCGCCGGTTGTCGATGACCCGTACAGCTTCGGAGCGATCGCCGCGGCCAACGCGCTTTCGGACCTCTACGCTATGGGCGCCAAACCGCTGCTGGCGATTAACCTCGTCGGTTTCCCGAACGATCTCGACCCTTCGATCCTCAGCGAAATCCTCCGTGGCGGCGCCGAAAAGGTGCGTGAGGCCGGCGCCGTGATCGCCGGCGGACACACCACGGTCGATACCGAACCCAAGTACGGGTTGGCCGTCATCGGCATGGTCCACCCCGAAAAGGTCCTGACCAAGGGCGGCGCCCGTCCCGGCGACCGGATCTACCTGACCAAACCGCTGGGCACCGGCGTGGTGACCACCGCGCAAAAGAAGGATGCGGTGGACGAAAAGGATATTCGTGCAGCCATCGAGAGTATGTGCCGGCTCCACGCGGGCGCGGCGGATCTGCTCGAACACCTCGAGGGCGCGACGCACGCGGCCACCGATATCACCGGCTTCGGAATCGCCGGGCACGCGCACGAGGTGGCCGAACTGTCCGGTCTGACGCTGCGGCTGAACTGGGACGAACTCCCCTTGCTCCCCGGCGCCGAGCGCTATGCCCGGGAAGGTTTCGTTCCCGGGGGCACCAAGCGCAATGGTGAGTATTACGGGAAGTGGATTCGCTGGACGCGCGAGCCGGAAGACTGGCAGGTGGCCTTGCTCGGCGACCCGCAGACATCGGGCGGCCTGTTCCTCTCCGTCGATCCGGCCAAACGGGACGAATTGGAACGCGCGTTCGAGGCCTCGGCCGAGCCGCTCCACCTGATCGGGGAAGCCGTTGCGGGCGATCCCGGCATGATCGAGGTCGTCTAGTCTTGGACCGACTCTACCGACCGCTCGAAGAAAAACTGAACGGGGTCGTCCTGACCCCTGACCAGTTGACCTCCGACCACCAGACCAACTTCGGCCGTCTCCATCACTGGATGCCGCGTTTCGTCGTACAACCGAAGACGCACCAGGATGTCGTCGAAACGGTGCGCTTCGCCCGCGAGCACGGCTTGTTCCTATCGACTCGCGGCGCGGCACACAGCCAGAGCGAACTGGGAATCAACCGCGACGGCATCCTGCTCGACATGAAATCGATGGACAAGGTGCTCGCGCTCGATCAACAGGCGCAGACGGTGGACGTCGAGGCCGGGGTCGTATGGCGCAATCTCGTGCACTACCTCAAGAAGTATTCGCTGGTGCCCCGGGTACTGACCAACAATCTCGGCGTCACGGTCGGCGGTACGGTGGCGATGGCCGGGATCGGCGTGGCCTCGTTCAAGTACGGAAGCCAGGGCGACAACGTGCTCGAGATGGACGTCGTCACGGGAGCGGGCGAGACCGTCACGTGCGGTCCTGACGGTCCCGAGGAGGAATTGTTCTGGAGCGTGGTGGCGGGTCTGGGGCAGGTCGCGATCGCGACGCGCCTGCGGCTGCAGTTGCGGCGGTTCAAGCCGATGACGCGCACTTACTACTTGCTCTACGACGATATCCACCCGTTTCTTTCGGATTCCGAAAAGATCATGGACGACTCGCGCTGGGACCATATCGAGAGCTGGTCCTCGCCGTGCCCGCAAGGGCTCAAGCCGGTCGACGGACACCGCCAACCGTTCGCCAAATGGTTCTTCCCGTACCACCTGACGGTTGAATACGAGGAGGGCAGCCCGCCCGACGACGTGGCGATGCTCGCGGGGCTGACCCCCTACGACAACCTCTACACCGACGACCTCCCGACGATTGATTTCTTCGAGCGGATGATTCCGGTCTTCGAACTGTGGAAGAAGGCGGGTACGTGGGAGTTCATCCACCCATGGATGGAGTGTGTGCTGCCGTGGAATATCGCGGCGGACTGCATCAACCAGATCCTGGTCGATTTGTCGCCCGGGATCCTTATCGGCGGACATATCCTGCTGTGGCCGGCGAAGGGACCCAGTTCCCGTTCGCGGTTGTTCATGCGTCCGGAGGGCGAGAATCTGGTGGGCTTCGGCATCCTGCCCGCGATCCCGCCCAAGTACTGGGATCAGGTCCGGCCGATACTGGAGAACGCCAGCCGTCTGTGCGTCGCGATGGGCGCCAAGCGCTACCTTTCCGGCTACATCGACTTCACACAGGAAGAATGGGAAACGCACTACGGCGACAAGTGGGACTGGTTCGCAGGCTGCAAGAATAAATGGGATCCGGACGGGTTATTGAATCCGGGGTTCGTTCCGTTACGCGTGCCTCCGGGCGCCGCCAGGAAGGGCTGATCGCATGGCTGTAAGATTCGGGACCGCCGATTGGGCTGCCGCTCTCAAACAGGAGATCAACGGCTCCAGCGAGTACCGCAACGCCGCGGACAAATGGGGCGTTGGTTTCAACGGCAACCTGCTGTTCGTATTCGAAGCCGATGAGGAGGCTCCGCAGGATCGCTCGCTGATGTTGAGACTATCCGGCGGCAGTTGCCAGGACGCCGAATTCGTCGATGCGAATTCGCACCCGGACGCCGGGTTCGTTCTACGCGGGCCGGCCCGCCTGTGGCGCGAGATCCTCCAGCGCAAGACGATGGCGGCGACGGCGATCCTCACCGGCAAGCTCAAGGTCGAGGGTGAGCGGATGCAATTGCTCAAGCACACCGCCGCCAATCGCGCGTTGATCCACTGTACCGCGTCGGTCGAAACCGGTTGGGACTAATCTAAAGGGCTTCGACGGCCTGCACCTCAATCCCTTTGATTCCGCTCATCGTCGACAACTTGCCGCTGATCTGAACCTTGGTTCCCGCGAGTTCCTTGGCGGCCTCGAACGCCGAGCCATCTTTGTGGCTTGCGTACAACACGTACACCATACCGTCGTCGGCCAACAGCCCCATCGGTTGTCCGCCCTTGACGCAGCGCTTGGCGCACGACGCGTGGTCCGGGCCTTTTGCCTCGTGGCTCACGTAGCAGGCCATGTCGATAATCTCGCCTTCCACGGAGAAGGCCCCGTCGCCCTCGTGTTCTTCGCCCTCGTGGCCCAACGTGACACCGAGCCCGAAGACGACCAGGATCGCGAGCGTCGCGCAAATCAGTTTCCCTGTTCGTCGCATGTCCGATCTCCTATTCACTGGTTCTTGCATTCCGGCAGAGACTCCATGCTACAAGAGGAAACGACCTCGCGCAGCTAGGGGCCTAAGCCCCCGCGGGCAACCTGTCCTTGCTGGATTCGGCGGCCGGTTTGGACAGGCGCCGCGAGAAGGCCACGAGGTCCTCGAGCACGATGTACGCCGCCGGGATCAGGATCAGCGTGATCAGGGTGGCGAACAGCACGCCGAACGCCAACGACACCGCCATCGGGATCAGGAACCTCGCCTGCATGCTCTTTTCGAGCAACAACGGGAACAACCCGACGAACGTGGTCAGCGAAGTCAACACGATCGGCCGGAAACGCGCCACGCCGGCCTCGCGGACCGCACGATGGATGTCGCCCTCGTTCCGCTCGCGGAAGCGGTTGATGAAGTCGACCATCACTAGGCCGTCGTTGATCACCACGCCCGTCAGGGCAACGAGGCCGAACATCGACAGGATGCTCAGGTCGTAACCCAGCGCGATGTGCCCGAGCACGGCGCCGACGATGCCGAACGGGATTGCGATCATGATAATCGCGGGCTGGAGATACGATCGGAGCGGGATCGCGAGCAGCGCGAAGATGACCAGGATCGCGATGATGAATCCCCGCACCAGTCCGGCGATCGTCTCGCGTTGTTCGGCCTGCTGACCCTCGAACGTGTAGCTCACGCCGGGGTACCTGGCGAGGATCTTCGGCAGCACGTCGTCGGCCAGTTCCTTGATCACCGTACCGGCCGACGCCACCGAGGAATCGACGTCCGCGGTCACGTTGATCGCGCGACGCCGGTCGATCCGCGTGATCGACGCGTACCCGCGCCCCGGGACCGCCTCGGCCACCTCCGAGAACGGGACCTCGATGCCGCCGGGCAAGCGGATGCGCATCCGCTCGAGGTTGGCGATCGAGAGCCGTTCGTCTTCCGGGTAGCGCACCATGACCTTGATCTCGTCGCGTCCGCGCTGGATCCGCTGGGCTTCCTCTCCGTGGAACGCCTGGCGCACCTGACGCCCGAGGTCCGAGAGCGTCAACCCCGTCAACTCCGCCGCCGGTTTGATCGCCAGTCGGATCTCTTCCTTGCCGTCGCGGAACGAGTTGCCGATCTCGAACACACCGGCGTATTCGCCGAGCCTGGATTCGAGTTCGTCCTTGGCCGCACGCAGGTTCTCCAGGTCCATCCCGGTCAACTGGATGTCGATGTCCTTGCCGGGTTCGAACAGCGAGGAGGAGAAGGTCTGCTCGACCGTGCCGGGGATCCGACCGGTGAGTTCACGCCATCGATCTGCGACGTCCGCGCTTGCCGCGCTCCGGGTTTCGGCCGGTTGCAGCTCGATCGTGACCTCGCCGAGGTGCGCGGCTCTTTCGCCCCCGACCAGCGCGCCCGAGTTTTGCTGCTGCATGGTGGCGAACGGATGCTCGCCGAGCGCCGTGATGACGTAGCGGAACTGATCCGTGCCGTAATTTTCCTCCAGTTCGCGGCGCACCTGGTCGGCGCTCTCTTCGAGCCACAGCACGGCCGCTGCGGTCACCTCGACGGGTGTCCCGGGAGGCATCGTGATCGTGGCGGACACGTAGTCCGATTCGACCTCGGGGAAGAAGACCCACTTCAACCGGCCGCCCAGGATCAGCCCCGCGGTCAGGATCAGTAGCGACAACGCGACCGAAATCGTGAGGTACCGCCGGCGCAGGCAGGCGTTGAGGAACGGCCGGTAGTAGCCCGTCATGGCCAGCTCGACCTTATTTGCGAAACGGCCCTGGAAACGTTGCCACAGATTCTCTTTTCGTGGCTCGTTCGGGTCGCGATGCTTGTAATGCGAGAGGTGTGCCGGAAGAATCCACAGACTCTCGATCAGCGACCACGCCAGGCAGGAGATCACGACGAGCGGAATCACATACATGACCTTCCCGATCATTCCGGTGATCGCGATTAACGGCACGAATGCCGCTATGGTCGTCAACACTGCGAAGACGACGGGAACCGAGATTTCCCGGGCACCGTCGATCGCGCCCTGCAGCGCTTTTCCGGTGCGATGCTGGTGCGTGTAGATATTTTCCCCGGCGATGATCGCGTCGTCGACGACGATCCCCAGCACCAGGATGAACGCGAACAGCGAGATCATGTTGATCGATACGCCGAGCACCGGCATCAACCAGATCGCTCCCATGAACGAGAGCAACATCCCGACCATGACCCACAGCGCCAGACGGAATCCCAGGAACAACGCCAGCGTGATGAACACGAGAATCATCCCGGTGGCGCCGTTACGCAGCAAAAGGTCGCGGCGGTCGCGTAGGATCTTGCTGGCGTTGTTCCAGGTAGCCAGAGAAACGCCTTCCGGCATCCAGCGCTCCGCGCGCTCAATGTACCGGCTGACCGCATCGCCGATGCTGAGTGCATCCTGGCCGCCGACCCGGAACACCGACACGAGCATCGCCGGTTCGCCCTGGAACTTCGTGCTCTGGTCGGTGTCCGCGAACCCGTCGACGACCGTCGCCACATCGGCGATCGTGAGGCGCGTTCCGTCCGGCCGGGTCAACAGCACGAGTTGCTCGAAATCACGCGCGGTGTAGGCCTGACCCTTGGTGCGCAGCAGCACCTCGCCGCCCGGCGTCTTGATCGATCCTCCGGGCAAGTCCAGGGAAGAGCGGCGAATCGCCGTGGCGATCCTGTCGAACGTCAGGCCGTGACGGCGCAACGTATCCTCGGACACCTCGATCGAGATCTCGTAGGGCCGCGCGTTGGACAACTCCACGATACTCATCTCGGGAAGAGCGGCGAGATCGTCTCGCACCCGTTCGGCCAGGTGGCGCAACGACAGTTCGTCGGTGTTGCCGTAGATCGCGACGTCGATCACCTGACGCCGGTTGGTTAGTTCCCGGATGATCGGTTTTTCGGTTTCGTCGGGGAACGTATCGATCGCATCGATGCGCGCCTTCACCTCATCGAGAAGTTTCCTCGAGTCGGCATCGGACTCCACGTGAATCGTGACCACACCGATATTTTCCCGCGCTCTCGAGGTCAACTTCTTGATGCCGTTGAGCCCCTGGACCGCCTCCTCGACGCGTAGGCAAATGGCCTCTTCGGCCTCTTCGGGAGCCGCGCCCGGGTACGGCACCTGGATGGTGATCAGGTCGATGGCGAACTCGGGGAACACCTCTTGCACGATCGATCCGCCGAACAGGCTGACCAGCCCACCCCCGATGATCAGCACCATGATCAGGTTTGCGGCGACCGGGTTGCGGGCAAACCAATTAATGCTGTCCATCAGACGCCGTCCTCTCGGACGATCACTTTCATTCCTTCGATCACGGCGCTGAGCACCGTCGTGCAAATACGATCACCGTCGGCCAGCCCGGCCTTCACGATGATGGTTTCGTTCAGCGCTCTCAGGATCTCGATGTCGCGGAAACGCAACCGGTTCTCCGCGTCGACGATCAGGACGCGGCCATCGGGCCGCAGCGAGGAGCGGGGAATCAGTGCGACGTTTTCGACCTTCTTCCCGACGATCTCCGCTTTGACGAACATCCCGACGGCCAGCGGTGGACGCCCCGGCTTGCTCCGGCCGTACGGGTCCTTCACCTGCACGACGGTATGAATCATGCGGCTGACGGGATCGATCATTCCCTCGGTACGCACGATGCGTCCGCTCCATTCGTGGACGCCTCCGGCGAACTCGGCGCGCAGGGTCGTCCTGGGCCCGCGGCCCGCGCCGCTCTCGCCACGGTAGCCGAGGGGCAAGTCCACAAACGCGAGTTCAGCATCGGGTAACGGAAGCCGGACTTCCGCCACGTCGATTGCATAGATCGTCGCCAGTGGCGTTCCGGGCGCCACGACCTGGCCCAGATCGACCTGCTTGGTCTGCACGCGACCGGCATACGGGGCGAGTACCTCGGTCCGCTGCAGGTTCGTCAACGCCTGCTCGACACCGGCTGCTGCGGCGGCGAGTGCGGCTTTCGCCTCGGCCAACTGAGGTTCGAACAGGGTCAGCGGGTTCGCCTCGCCGCGGCCGAGCGCCTGCCATTCCTCGCGGGCCAGTTTGGCTTCCGCCTCGACCAGTAGGAGCCGGAGACGCGCCTGCGCCTGCATGGACTGCGCTACGATCAAGGCCTGGCGATAGTCGTGCGGGTCGATGCGCAGCAACCACTCGCCGTCCTCGAAGAAACCACCCGGTGCGAACGCGGGTGAGACCTCGATCACGCGACCGGCCACCTCCGGCACCAGGACGCTCCGCGTGCGCGG
>Ga0114950_10003539_pt1 | contig 12053 bp, 10 predicted proteins | sample N075metaG_FD_83503 | JGI IMG/M metagenome (GOLD analysis project Ga0114950, IMG submission 83503) | Deep subsurface microbial communities from Kermadec Trench to uncover new lineages of life (NeLLi) - N075 metaG | ecosystem: Environmental > Aquatic > Marine > Ocean trench > Sediment | place...
CTGGTCCTCCAGTACGCGTTGTACGAGAACGACTTCCCGCCGAATCACACAGCTGGTGGCACCAACCTGGACTTCTTGCCGGTAGGCCCGATGATTCGCCGATCCGGGATCTTCTTCATCCGCCGCGAGTTCAAGGACAACGAGCCGTACAAGTTCGTCCTCCGCCAATACCTCAATTATCTGCTGGAAAAACGGTTTCCCCTCGAGTGGTACCTCGAGGGGGGAAGATCCCGAACCGGCAAGCTGCGCGAGCCGCGGTACGGCCTCCTCTCCTATGTTGTCGATGCCTATATTCGCGGTCTCGTCGACGACGTCGTGCTCGTCCCGGTATCGATCGCCTACGACCAGATCTCCGACATCGCCTCTTACGCCGCCGAACAACGAGGTCTCGGCAAGGAAAAGGAGGGGGCCACCTGGCTGGTCCGCACGATAAGCGGCCTACGACGACAATACGGGTCGATCTACCTGCGGTTCGGCAGCCCAATTTCACTCTCCGACAACGTCCCGCAAGGCGTCGACCTCACCTCCGAAGAGGGCAAGCTGGTCGTTCCCAAGATCGCCTTCGAGGTCAGCAAGCGGATCAACGACGCCACACCGATCACACCGGTGAGCCTGGTCACCCTTGCCTTGCTGAGCCAGTCGGCGGCCGGCCTCACCGTTGACGAGACCATGACGGTGCTCGAACCCTACCTGGCTTACGTTGCGCAGCGCGACCTACCGACGACCGTCCCGCTGTCGCTGACCACCACCGACGAGGTACGCGGTGCTCTCGGGGCGCTGGTTGCAAACGACGTGGTGTCGAGGATCGAAGGTCCCGCAGACGATGTATATGTCATCGAGCAGGACCAGCATCTCACCGCTGCGTATTACCGCAATACCATCATCCACTTCTTCGTCAACTCTTCGATCGTGGAGGTCGCAGTCGCCGGCATGCGTCGTGACGATTCGACAGGAGTCGATGAGTTCCTGTCTCGAGCCTTTGCCTGGCGGGCGTTGCTGCGCTTCGATTTCTTTTTCGACAGCAGGGACGAGTTCCGCGACGCCATCCTGGAGGAGCTTCGTCTGGAGTGCCCAGACGGTGTGGCGTGTCTCGAGCGCGGCGACCTCAGCGTCGTCCTCGCCGCGCTGGCGCCGTACGCCACCCCGGCAGTGCTGCGGCCGTTCATCCAGGCCTACCGGCTGGTCGCCGAGGTACTGGTGCGCGCCGACTCCGACGAGGAGTTATCGCGGTCCGAAATCCAGCAGCGCGCGCTCGATCTGGGCCGCCAGTACGAAGCGCAGGGAAAGATATCCACACCGGAGTCGCTGTCGTTCGCCCTCTTCGACGCCGGGATCGCCCTGGCGAACAACATCGGACTGCTGCACCCGACCACGGTCCCTTCAGAGCGGAAAAGTTTCCTTGCCGACATCGAGGACGCCCTGGCAGATATCGACGCCCTCAACCCGCCGGACCCGGTGCCGAAATAACTACTCAAGGCGACCCCAAAATAACTAGTTGACCACCTAGTGTGGCAACTGATATACTCAGCGTGGGCACAGGCGGGTTGCGGAAGTCGTCGGCAGCGAGTACCGAGGATTCATGAGCATCGGACCAACCGCCGAGCGCTACCCCACCGTACGACAGGGTTACGACCCCACCCTTGTCGAATCGGATCTCGCCGCCATGGAACGGGCACATGAGACGGTCGTCGATGACGCCGCCGCCAAGATCGCTGCCCTAGAGCAGGCCCTCGCCGTCGCCAACAACAGAGGCGGGCCCGAAACCGGCCACCCATCAGATGAGATCATCGCCGACGCCCGAAAAGAAGCATTCAACCTGATCACCGAGGCCAGGAAAGAGGCGGGGGCGGTCGTGGCCGAAGCACTCAGCGAAGCTGAAAAAGCCGAGCAGCCAGCAGCCCCCGGCGCTATCGGGTCGCTACGAGCCGAAGAGCTCCGGCTGGAGGCCCGCATCGTCGAGCTCCAGGCGACACTCACCGGGCTCGAGATAGAGATACGGTCGCTCACCGGGTTGGTCGATGGGCAGCAGCCCGCAGCCATCGCATCTCAACCGGCACCACCAACGATCGAATACGCGCCGACAACCACCCAGATCGAGTTGCAGTCGCCCCCGCTACTCGATACTTCAGGCGGAAACGGCGGTGCTGCCCTCCTCGAACCAGTTCTCAGTCCTCAGCAGAAACAGTCCCCTCCGCCTCCCCCGCCGCCTCTGGAGCCGGAGCCTGCCGCAGCCGTGCAAGTCGATGACCTCACCGTCGAGGTCAACGACCCGCATGCGCAGGCACCGGCTCCCGACGGCGGTCGCCCGTCGTTCTACTCCCGCCGCTCGGCGCAGCTGCCCCATATCGGTGCGGAAGCAGGACGCAGTGCGATCGCAGCTGCGACCGGCCTGCGAGCCACGATGAACAGAAAGAGCGGGTAGGAGACTTCGCAAACAGGATGCGACATGGGGCCCTGTCAGGGTGACCATCTGCGGAGCCGTGGCCCGAGCGGGCCGTTGCCATGAGCGGGAAAAATGGCTCTGCTTCTGCCGAGGCGACCGGTCACCTATCGGTGCGCGCTCTGGCAGGCTGCGGGATAGGAGCTTGTCAGCCCATGGCACACGGGGCACGGACCGTCGGTCGGATACGCTGATCTAGAAGTACGGATTCTCGCCAAGATCGTGGTTGGTGACGTCGACGATTTCGGTGATCTCGGGGATGGCGCTAAAGACCGCGGTCTCGATCCCCTGCCGCAGGGTCACCGCAGCCATTCCGCATCCCTGACATCCCCCTCCGAGCTCGAGGTTGGCGGTGCTTCCGACCACCGACACCACAGTGGCGACGCCGCCGTGGGCGGCGATAGCGGGATTGATTTGCTGCTCCAAGAGCTGGCGAACCTTCTCTTCTGTAGTACCGGTCAGCTCGATGTCGTCCCCGAAATCCACAGCGGGGCTGGCGGGCGCGTTCGGGTTCCTGATGACGAGACCGACACCTCCGCCGTTCCCCGAAAGGTCGAGGACCGAACCGCGCAGGTTTTCCAAAGAACTGAGCGGGATCGCCACCGGGAGGTCGCCGTGGAACTCGACATGATCGGTCGCTGAAACGTCGCTACCCCGAAGGAACGCCGTCTCGTACACGAAACCGGACGGCCCCCCACCGTTGATCCGAATCGCCAGATGAAGATCCTCGAGATCCTCCAGCGTGCGCAGCTCGATGATCTTGCTAAGGGCGTTATCGGTGATCGTGATCGCCAGTGAGTCGCTCATGCCTTTGCAATGTTACAGGCGCGCAGGCGCCTATTCGGGGACACCAACTACCCACTGGCGATGAACAAAGAGTTTGGAGCGTTCCGGCTCAGGTCTCAAAGCCGAAACTCAGTGGACCTCGACCAGTGTGTTGGTGGTGAGGTCGAGCACTCGCTCGGTCGCATTGGAGCCGTCGGCGATCCACCGAGCGAGGTCTTCGCCGGGAACGCGAACGATCCACCATGCGACGTCGGTGCTCCCGGATGCCTGAAACGCCTTCCAACGGGCACGCCCGTCGGCGACTGCCTCCCCCTCGGTCTCGAAGACGCCAAGTACTTGGGATTCGGTCCCGCCGAAGTATGCGCCCTCGCCCAGCGCGGGTTCAACGAATTCCACGAGCTCGAACGTATCCATCCCACCCCTTCCATCGACTGCCCCCGGCAATATGGTAGCACCGATTTTCGCAGTCTGAGCTTAGAGCGCGCACCGATAGGTGACCGGTCGCCTCGACAGAAGCAGAGCCATTTTTCCCGCTCTTGCCGCTTCGCGGCGGGCCGCTCGGGCCACGGCTCCGCAAATGGCCTTCGCCGATAGAGACTGGATCGTGCCCTAGTTGCGGAGCCTCTTAGGATTCTATCCGTGGATTTGCAGCCCCGGTTCAGCAAAGACGAGATCGCCAGCGCCGTTTCGCGTGTGGCCGCCGAGATTTCAGCCAATCATCCAACCGAAACGCCGCTGATGGTTGGCATCCTGACCGGCTCGTTCGTATTCCTCGCCGATCTCGTTCGCGAACTGACCATCCCGGTAGAGATCGACTTCATCAGGGCCCGTTCCTACGGGAGCGGAACCGAATCGTCGGGGGCGGTTGAGATCACGAAGGACATCGAGCACGACGTAACCGGACGAATCGTCATCATCGTCGAGGACATCCTCGATACCGGTCTCACCCTCCGTTTTGTCAGCGATCGCATCAGGGCAGGTAATCCGGGCACGATCGAGACTTGCGCCCTGCTGGTTCGCGAAGGGACAATCCCATCCGATTACATGGGGTTGTGGATCCCGGAGGGTTTCGTCGTCGGTTACGGCATCGACTACGCCGAACAACACCGCGAGCTTCCCGACATCCGGTCCGTTCCAGGGACCTGACCCGGCCCCCATACCAAGGGCTCACGCCGGCGTACCGGGTCTACAACCCTGGGTTCGGGATCCCGCTCATTCCGCGGGCTCACACCGGCGCATACGGGGTCTACAACCCTGGGTTCGCGCCGGGCCACGGGTGCCGGGGAAGCGAGTCCTCCCCGGCACGTCGGGTGGCGAGGGCCTAGTCGCCGCCCGCGACGAGCACGACGTCGACCCGCTGCCAGTCGTTGCCGATAACATCGAGGCCCGCGCTCTTCAAGTTGTCGACGGCCTCCTGGGCGATGTCGGTGATGAACGCGCCCGCGGTCGGTGGTGCATCAAGGATCGCCTCAGAGGTTGCAATCTCGATCGTCTGATCCCACAACGCCTGATCCATGATCCCCACGCCCAGCGGCGACGGCCAGATCAGCGCGTTGATCTCGTTGAGTTGCCAGGTCTGATGCGACTCACCGAGTGTCGGGCCCGCAGCGAGCACGATGTCAACGCATGAGCCCGGGTTGTCCCTGCAGTAGATCCAACCCCGTAATGAAGCCTCGACGAACTTCACTGCGGTTTCGCGATAGACGGGGTCGCTGGCGAGCCGGCCTTCATCCGCCCAGATGGCGTCCTGGAGCATGGCGGTACCCACATCGTTCCAGTTGATGACGTCGAGGTCTTCCGGCTGATACAACTCTCCGGTATCAGGGTTGACCGTCTCCAGCACCTGTGCGTACTCGTTGTAGATCATCGCCTGTGCCGCATCGATGTCGCCGCTGATCAGTGCCAGCATGTCGAACTGCTGCTGCACCAGGTCGACGTCGGTTTCCGGGTCGAGCCCAGCAGAGCGGAGCCCGGCCAGCAGCTCGAACTCGTTACCAAACCCCCAGTTTCCAACCGTGCGTCCGGCCAAGTCTTCGACGCCGGTGATGCCGGCGTCCTTGAACGACACCTGGAGAGTGGCCGACCGCTGGAACGGCTGTGCGATGTTGGTGATGTCGAGGCCTTCCTCACGCGGCACGAGACCGCGCGGCACCCAGGAAATCGCAAAGTCCGCCGCCCCCGAGTCCAGCACGACAGCGGGAACGATGTCGACCCCTCCCTCGAGGATCTCGACGTTGAGCCCCACCTCTTCGTAGAAGCCCTGATCAACCGCCGCGTAATAGCCGGCAAACTGCGATTGGGTAAACCACTGCAACTGCAGCGTGACGTCGGTCATCGCCTCGGGTGGTGCCGTCGTGGTGGCAGCGGCTGTGGTGGTTGTGGTGTCATCCGGTGCGGCAGCGGCCGTGGTCGTCGTGGTGTCATCCGTGCTGCCGCAGGCCGCGGCGACCATCGCCAGCGCGCCAAGCACCAACGCAAGGCGCGAACTGCTTCTCGTCCATCTTTTCATAGCCATTTCCTCCTCGGTTGTCTTGCCCCGACGTCTAGCGTCACCCCTCGATCCCTTGGTTTACTGCTGCCCGCCAAGGCATTGCAAACCGCTCCAAGGCCCTGACGATGGCGTAAAGGCCGATCCCGATCGCGCTCCCGGCGAGCACCGCGGCCCAGGCGTCTGTGTATCGGGCGAGACCCGCATTCTGGATGATCAAAGGTCCCAAGGCATCCTGGCGACCGCCGAAATACTCGGCAACGATCGCGGCGATCACCGCCAGCGAAGCCGCGATCCTCAAGGCGCTGAAGAAGAACGGCATCGCGTTGGGGACCCGCACTTCCTTGGTGATCTCCCACCGGCTGGCCCCGTACGACCGCATCAGGTCGATCTGATCCAGGGGGACATCGGTGAGTCCCCGAGTTGTGTTGATGAACACCGGGAAGAAGACCAGCAGCATTACGACCAGTTGGTTCGACCGCGGTGACAGTAACCCGAACCAGGCGTTGAATATCGGAGCGAGGGCGATGATGGGAATGGCGCTGATAGCGACAGCGAGTGGGGTGATGGCTTCGTCGGCCAGGCGGTACCAGGAGACCGCCACCGACAGGAGGACTCCGATGACGACACCGCTGATCAAACCTGTGATCACGATCCACCCTGTGCTCAACACCGCGGTCCAGATCACCTCGCGATTCTCAACCGCACTGAACAGGATCTCGCTCGGCGGGGGGAGTACGAAGCCGCCCGGCTGCACCACCCGAAGCACCAACTCCCACAGCAACAGTCCGCCGAGCCCGACTACCAGAGGTGGTGAGATCCTGCCGAGCCGTTCCCAAAATCTCATTCGACGCCGTCCGGCCGGCGCAACGCTTCGCGCACCGCGGTCACTCGCTCGAAAAACTCCGGCGACTCGCGGGTGTCGAAGTCGCGTGCGCCCAGGTCGACCGGAAGCTCGGCAAAAAGGCGCCCCGGCCGCGGCGACATCACCACCACCCGCTCCGACAGGAACACCGCCTCCGGGATGGAATGGGTGACGAATACCACCGTGGTGTGGGTCTCGTCCCAGATCCGCAGCAGCTCGGTCTGCATGTGCTCTCTGGTCATCTCGTCGAGGGCACCGAACGGCTCGTCCATGAACAGAATCGACGGCTGGAACGACAGGGCGCGAGCGATCGCCACCCGCTGCTGCATGCCGCCGGACAGCTCCCTGGGGTAGTGACCACCGAACTCCTCCAGCTTCACCAGCGTCAACATTTCGCGCGCTCGCTGTCTCCTGTCCCTCTTCGACCAACCCATGAGCTGCAGCGGCAGCTCGATGTTCTGCTGCACCGATCGCCAGTCGAATAGCCCGGCCGTCTGGAAAGCGATGCCGTATTCGCGATCGGCCCGTGCCTGATTCGCGGTCTTCCCGTTCACCGTGACCTCCCCTACGGTCGGATCGAGCAGGCCTGCCATCAGGCGCAGCAGAGTGCTCTTGCCGCAGCCGGAGGGCCCAATCAAGGTGATGAACTCGCGCTGGCCAACGGAAAGACTGATGTCGTCGAGGGCGAGCACCTCATTGGGCTTACCCCGGTTGAACACCTTGCTAACCAAGACCATTTCGACGGCAGGAGCCACACGCGTGGCGGTCACGTCGACACCGATTCCCGAACCCTGGCCGCCCTGACGAAACGCTGCGAGAGCGTCACCAGCCCGAAGGCGAGAATACCGAGGGCGGCGGCGCCGGCCACCGAGACGTACAGCCGTTCCGGCCCCGTGGTGTATCGACCAGCGAAGTCAAGGATGAGCCTCCCGAGACCGCCTCTGACGCCCGCCGAGATCTCGCCAACGATGGCGCCGACAACGGCCACCGTCGCCGCAAGCTTGAAAGCGACGAACAGATACGGCGTCGATGCCGGCAGGCGGAGCCTCACCAGCGTTTGGTTGGGTGTCGCCGCGTAGGACGCCATCAACTCCACATCCTCTGGAGCCGGCGAATGCAGGCCTCTCAGACCGTTGACCGCAACGGGAAAAAAGGTCAGATAGGTAGCGATGAGCGCCACCGACATCCAGTCCTCCCATGTGAATGGCAACCAGTCCAGGCTGGTTCTCCCCCAAATGATGACGATGGGTGCTATCGCCACCAGCGGGATGGTCTGCGAGGCGACGATATAAGGAGAGACCCCGCGCTCGAGCCACTTCGACCTCACCAGCAGGACGGCGATCCCGATACCGAGGATCACACCGAGAAAGAAGCCGAGCGCCGCCTCACGCAAGGTGAAGAGCGCGGCCTCGAGAACGAACACGCCCAACGGCTTGGCATTGTTGCGTTGCGGCGGAACACTCACTTCGGCAGCGATATCGAGAAGGGGTGGCATCGTCAGATCGTCGGAACGAGGGAGAAACGATCCGACGACCGGCCACTCTGTCTGGGCGTCGTCGATGGCGCCACCAAAAGCCTTGTACCCGGTGTAGGCGAAGGCGAGAACGACCAGAAAGGAGACGAACACGGCCACACGGCGGACCGCCATCCGTATGGCGACCCGTCGTTCGTAACGACGCACCTCGTCGGCGACGGCGGCGCTTGTGCCGGGGTCTGAAGAGGCGCCGATCGTCACCGATCGCTACACGTTCTCTGGGAAGCCGAGATCGACCGTGCTCGTCGCCGGGTCGGGCCACCGACTCGTGATGACCTTGGCCTTGGTATAGAAATCGATCCCCTCGGGCCCGTAGGCGTGGGACTGGCCGAACAGAGAGTTCCCCCAGCCCCCGAACGAGTAGTAGGCAACCGGCACCGGGATCGGAACGTTGATCCCGACCATCCCGGCCTGCGCCTCCACCTGGAACCGTCTGGCGGCACCGCCGTCGCGGGTGAAGATCGCCGTCCCGTTCCCCCACTCGCTGTCTGAGATGAGCTTGATAGCGTCGTCGTAGCTGTCGACGCGGGTAACGCCGAGCACCGGACCGAAGATCTCGTCGTCATAGGCCCGCATCCCCGGCTTCACATGGTCGATCAGCGACGGGGCGAGGTAGAAACCGTCGCCGTCGAATTTCTGGTCCCTTCCGTCGACGACGACCGTGGCTCCCTCGTCTCGGGCACCCTCCACATACGAGGCAACCCGGTCCCGGTGCTCCCGGGTGATGAGCGGGCCCATCTCCGTCCCTGGCATCGTCCCGTCCCCGACCTTGACCGCGGGGATCCGGGCCTGGATGGCAGCAACCAGCGGATCTGCCGCCGTCCCAACCGCAACGACGACCGAGATCGCCATGCAGCGCTCCCCCGCCGACCCGTACCCTGCCGACACCGCAGCGTCGGCCGCCAGGTCGATGTCGGCGTCCGGCAGCACCACCATGTGGTTCTTGGCACCACCAAGGCCCTGGGCGCGTTTTCCGTTTTGGGTGGCCGTTTCGTAGACGTATCGGGCCACCGGGGTCGAACCGACAAAGCTGACCGCTCGAACGTCGGGATGCTCCAGGAGGCGGTCCACCGCAACCTTGTCGCCCTGGAGGATGTTGAACACGCCGTCGGGGAGACCGGCCTCGACGAACAACTCACCGATGAGCAGCGTCACCGAGGGGTCCTTCTCCGATGGCTTGAGTATGAAGGTGTTCCCGCAGGCAATCGCGTTGGGGTACATCCATAATGGCACCATGGCGGGGAAGTTGAACGGCGTGATCCCGGCCACGACCCCGAGGGGCTGGCGCACGCTGTAGACGTCGACTCCCGTCGACACCTGCTGGCTGAACCTGCCCATCAAATGCCTGGGGATGCCGCAGGCGTACTCGATGTTCTCCAGGCCCCGGCTCACCTCCCCCATCGAGTCGGATAGAACTTTGCCGTGCTCGGCGGTGAGCGCGGCCGCGATGTCGTCGCGATGCTTGTCGACCAGATCACGGAACGCGAACATCACCCTGGTGCGAGTGGCGAGGGACGACGTGCTCCAAGCAGGGAACGCGTGCGCGGCGGCTGCGACCGCAACGTCGACCTCTTCGATCGAGGCCAGGGCGACCTCCCCGGTCTGCTCACCGGTGGCCGGGTTGTATACCGGGCCGGTTCGCCCAGATTTTCCTGCCACCATCTCGCCGTTGATCAAATGGCTGATCTGTTTCATGGCTGTCTCCTATGTTCGTTATGGGCGGGGCCCGGCGGCCGCCCGCGGGAGGTACCGGCCGTCTCCCTTCGTCCCCAGGTACTCGTCGCCATCGATGATGACATCGCCTCGCAGCATGACCGTCTCGACCCTGCCCTGCACCTCCATGCCCTCGTAGCATGAGTAATCCACGTCCATGTGGTGCTCATCTACCGACTTGGTCCATCGAGCGTCCGGGTCGAAGATCACGATGTCGGCGTCGGACCCCACTGCAATCGTGCCCTTCTTCGGGTACAGGCCGAACAGTTTGGCCGGCGCGGTGCAGCACACTTCGATCCACCGGTTGACGTTGAACCTTCCCTGGGCGACCCCGCCGTGGTACATGAGTTGGAAACGGTCCTCGACACCGGGAAGCCCGTTGGGGATCTTGGTGAAATCGCCGACGCCGAGCTGTTTCTGGGTCCCCAGGGTCGGATGGTCCTCCATGCAGAACGGGCAATGGTCGGTGGAAACGACTTGAAGGTCGTTGGTTATCAGGCCGTTCCACAACGCGTCCTGATGTCCTTCGGCACGCGGCCGGATCGGGGTAGAGCAGACGTACTTGGCCCCTTCGAACCCGGGTGCGGCCAGGTGCTCCTCCGCGCTGAGGAACAGATATTGGGGACAGGTCTCGCCATACACCGGCAACCCACGGTCGCGGGCCATCGTCACCTCGGCAAGCGCCTCCTTGGCCGACATGTGCACGATGTACAGGGGCACACCGACGAGCTCGGCGAGGGCGATGGCGCGGTGGGTGGCCTCCCCCTCGGTGATCGAAGGACGGGTCAGCCCGTGGTACACGGGGTCGGTCTCGCCGCGCTCGATGGCCTGCTCGCGCAGCACGTCGATGGCGATGCCGTTTTCGGCATGCATCATGATCATCGCACCGATATCTGCGGCCTTCTGCATCGCTCTGAGGATTTCGCCGTCGTCGGAGTACAGCACCCCGGGGTAGGCCATGAACAGCTTGAAGCTGGTCACGCCGGCCTCCATGAGCTTGTCCATCTCGGCGAGGGTGTCCTGGTTGATGTCGCCGGCGATCATGTGGAACCCGTAGTCGATCGCACAGTTCCCGCTGGCTTTGGCCATCCAGTTCTCGAAACCGTCCATCATCGACTCGCCCTTCACCTGAACGGCGAAGTCGACCATGGTGGTCGTACCACCCCAGGCGGCGGCGCGACTCCCCGATTCAAAGTTGTCGGAAGCGACGGTTCCGCCGAACGGCAGCTCCATGTGGGTGTGCACATCGAGGCTTCCCGGTACCACGTACTTGCCGGTGGCGTCGATGACGGTGTCGGCGGCTGCCTCCCAGTCGTGCGACCCTGGTGCCGCGATGCCGGTCACAATCGACCCTTCGACGTGCACATCGGCATCGGTGGTGTCGATGGCGGTGATGACCGTACCGCCCTTGATCAGGGTGCTCATCGGCTGCTCTCCCTCTCTCGGCTCAGCTCAGATCCCGTATCGCGTCGGCGATGATGACAGCTCCCTCCTCGGCTTCGTCGTCGGTGAGGCTCAGCGGCGGAGCCATCCGCAGCACGTTCCCGTATAGGCCACCTTTTCCGACAAGCAAGCCACGCGCCTTTGTGCCCTCCATCAAGGCTCCAGCCCGCCCCGGATCGGGCTCCAAGCCACCCGGCTCAACAGTCTCGATGGCCAGCATCAGCCCCTTGCCGCGCAGTTCGGCTATCCACTCGGTCTGCTCGGCGACCGGCTCCAGGATCTCGCGGATGCGAGCGCCTTGCTTGAGGGCGTTGCCCTGGAGGTCGTGGTCGAGCAGGTACTTGAGGTTGGCCAGCGCCCCTACGGTCGCCAACGGGTTGCCGCCGAACGTGGAGATCGAGTTGGCCTCGAATGCGTCCATGATCTCAGCGGTAGCGACCACGCCGCCCAGGGCCAGGCCGTTCCCGACCCCCTTGGCGAAGGTCATGATGTCGGGGGTGATGCCGTGTGCCTGGTATCCCCAGAAGTGCTCCCCGGTGCGCCCCCATCCGGTCTGCACCTCGTCGCTTATGAACAAGATGCCATGCTCATCCAAGACTTCCTTGAAGGCACCGAAGAACCCGTCAGGCGGCAGGGCGAAGCCACCGACGCCCTGGATCGGCTCGGCGATGAAGCAGGCCACGTCTCCCGACGTCATCATGTCGATCACCTGGCGCAGGTCGTCGACGCAGGCTGCCGTGAACGCTTCGTCGTCGAGATGGCCGAAGGGGCTGCGCAGCCGGTA
>Ga0114950_10003540_pt1 | contig 12052 bp, 10 predicted proteins | sample N075metaG_FD_83503 | JGI IMG/M metagenome (GOLD analysis project Ga0114950, IMG submission 83503) | Deep subsurface microbial communities from Kermadec Trench to uncover new lineages of life (NeLLi) - N075 metaG | ecosystem: Environmental > Aquatic > Marine > Ocean trench > Sediment | place...
GCGAATATATTCGTAGCAATTGCTATTTTGTAGCGGAGCCGTTGGAGCGTACGGTGGATATGGCCTTAGAGTTGGTAGGACAAGATCGAATCATGTGGGGCAGCGATTATCCGCATATTGATGGGTTGGCGGAGCTAGTTAGTCGCCCCGCACAGGCTGAGGTGTTGTCGGAGAATGCGCGGAGGGTATTTAATTCTAGATGATGGAAACGCCTATATTATTGTACTCGTATCCTTGCACATGGATATTCGTTGATGATCAAGAACGATTTCTCAATGCGGTAGAGATGTTGATCCCAGAAGAGCAGCCTTACCTATTGTGGGATAACCCGCTGAGATGTTTGGAATATCTTCAATCGCCCTCTCACGTGGTTGAGTCACCTCTGATGGGGCGCGGTGAGCGAAGTGAAGAAGATTTAATAGTACGATTTGAGCTAGACCGGATTGCGGCTCAGATATCCAATCGGATGAGATTTAGTGAAACATCGGTTGTTGTCTCCGATTTTGCAATGCCAGGTATAGATGGCATTGAGTTTCTGGCTGAAATTCAAGATTCATCAGTTAAGAAAATTCTACTCACAGGAGTCGCAGATGAAAAGTTAGCAGTGAGAGCGTTCAATTCGGGAATTATCGATCGGTTCATTCTGAAGAGTGATCCAGATGCGATCTCAAAAGTTGTCACTTATTCGAGAGAGCTAGAAAAACAAAGATTTAATGAGATCCAATCTTCATTGCGCAATTATCTACCAATGCGTTATGGCGAACTGCTTCACAATAGAGATTTTGAGGTGAAATTTCGCGAACGATTAATGAAATTAGGCATAGTAGAGTTCTACTTTTCTTCGAACCCTTGGGGCTACTATTGCGTGGACCGATACGGCAAAGTCTATTTTTTGTTGTTGACAGATACTCAACTCATCAACGAGAAGCTCGCAGAATTGGAAGCGAAATCTGCTCCAGATCCAATACTCCAAAGTTTGCGTGAGAAAAAGAGATTCGCTGGTATTTTCGAAGAATTTGACGGCGATGACTCAGTTGAATATGAATGGGAATTCAACTCCGTAGACATAGAAAAAGAACCGTCCTCGGCTCTATTGTATTGGGGCGTTCATGACAATCCCCCTATGGATGTCGATTTTGATCCCGGTGAATGTTCACTCGATGCTTACCTTTCGGCAACTTGAGAATCATGTTGGTATATGCTCCAACCTTAGATTCGCACGAAATGTTGCCCTTGAAATGATTTTCAATTGTCGCTTTGCAATATGTTAAACCGACACCGGTTCCGTATTGTGGAGACCCGGAATAAAATGGTTTAAAAATTTTCTTAATGTCTTTTGGCGCGATACCTGGGCCATTGTCTTTGAAGTGAATTTCGATTTCGGCCGCCGAGTCGTAAATGGAAATACTGATTTTTGGGTCGTGAATTGCGCCGAGCTGCTCAAACGAGTTCTTGATCAGGTTGAAGAATATGTGTACGAAGAGTAAGCGTGGACCCCTTATTGATATATTTGTATTGGGATGGAACTCGACCGCTTCTCGCTCACGAGAGGACCTATAAGGGAATCTTTCAATTGCTTCACTAATGGCTTCATGAGCATCAAAATCTTCACTCTTGGGGACGTTGTTTTTCGCATTGGATGCGTTAACTAGGAATATGTCGATTAGTGTGGCTGCCGAGTCCGCCTCTTCGATGATTGAAGACGTGGCTTTTTCCAACAAGTCGAGCTTCCTCGCGCCTAAACTTCCTCCTGACGCTTCATTTTCTTTTACTAATCTCGGAACAAATTTATCTAGTGCTTGTGCGCGAGTTTTAATGCTTAAGAGTGGGGTTCGTAACTCATGTGCTATGGATGAGCCTATCGCGGCCGACATTTCTGACCTGCTGTGTGCTTGGTCGATTCTTCTTCTGGCAATCAAGATCAGACAAACGTAAACAACCATATAGCCTGACATCAGGGTGATCCACGAAAGTTCTAACACCCCAAAGTCAGTCGAGCCAAAAACTAAGAAAAGAATGGTTAGTAGGCCGCACATTGTTAATGCGACCGTCAGGGCTACGATGAGGTCTGCAGAAGCAAGAAGCACAATGCCGAATACCGCAATAAATTCAAATTCGCGACGGATTACTACCACCAAGTCGGGCGAAACGGCACCAAGTTCCAAAAATAATCCGCTAAGTAGGAACATGGGGCCACTGATGGTAAGAGCGAACAAGAGCGAATTTCTTAAAGCTGTATCCCACCTTGCTTTTTCAAGTATAGGACTCGCTATATATGGGACCATTACCACAATCGCAATTATCCTGAAAAAAATGGATTCGGATTCTAGAGACTGTAAATTTGTTACGCAGAAGAATAGGTGAAAAACTACAATTAGCATCGCAATCAACGGTAGCCACGGCCTTAGTAGGTCGTAGGTATCTCGTGATGCTGACAAATATCTCGTGATCATTTTAAGATTCTCCACTCACATGCACATTGCTGGATGAGAACTCCTCTGATTGTGTCTGATTTTTGAAATATTTGTGAACTTCATCAAGTAATTGGTGTGATTTGAACGGTCACTCTTGCTACAGTCTAAAATCCAATTTTTGGGTCTAATTACATGAAGTGGTTAGAGTCGATTGTGGCTTATTTGGCGCCATCTATCTTATTAGAAGGAACGCCGTGGAAATCAGGCTGGCAAGAACAGGAAAGAAGCTCTTTCACATTTGCTCTGTCAATTTGGTTTGCGTTTGCCACTGTCGGATATATAGGACATTACTTTTTCTTTGACCGTGTCAATGGATTAGAACCGTTAGATTTTTGGTTTAGTTTTCGGATGAGCATGGCTACAGCAATGTTCATGGGATTTCTGTTCTATATATCTCCGTTAGTCTCATGGCGTCTATACAAATTTCCAGCATTGATACTGATATGGGTGATGTGTTTTACGCAATCGAAAGTGACGCTTTGGTATTCGATTGACGCCTGGTTCTTCTGCTTTGTTTTTATCATTGGTAGTGCGTTTATCTTGCGCCTTAGTCCAGTTAAGACGTTGGGATTTGCCGCCTTCGCGATTGTCATATCATTCCCAGCGCTGTCTGAAGCGGGGTTACCCACGTCCTGGTTTGGAAGCGCAGCCGTAGTTACTCTATTACTGATAGCTGTTGTGCGAGCAGCAAATCTTTCGGATGTGAAGACCTTTCTTCTTGAAAAGGAAAATGCCGCTGCACAGAAACAAATAATTGAATTGAACTTGGAGTTTGCGGACCGCATTCGAGCGTTCATTCCGAAGGTAATAGCAGAGCGTCTAGAAAATCTAGTTAGTGAGAAACGGTTTAGTATTCTACAGGCAAGCGTGGAAGTTTTACGCCCAGAGACGAAGAACGTGGCATGCCTATTTAGTGATATCAGGGGTTTTACTCAAGGGTCCAAGGATCTTCAAAGTTTTGTGAATGAATCTGTAGTGCCCGAAGTGCGAGCCTGTTCTGACGTTATTGAACTCTATTCAGGAATTCCAAGAAAAATTGGTGATTTGGTATTCGCCTATTTTGACGATGATGACATTGAACTGAATGTTGTTCGGGCAATGGTTTCAAGTATTGAGATGGCTCAAGTAAACGAGGATATGAATCAGACGGCAACGAGTCTTGAAGTTAGAAGATATATTCTTGTTTCCGCTGGCCCTGCAATTGTGGGTAATATAGGCGGTCTCGATTCCTCAATGGAGATTACCGCGCTTGGATCGCCGGTGAATTTTCTAAGTCGGCTGGACGATGCAACGAAGGTTCCGTCGCTAGCGAAAAAGTTGTCGGTTGGGGATGTTTTGTTCTCCGAGGAAGTTAAGCGAATACTAGATGGTCTAAATGCTTCTATTGAACTGGAGGGTTTTGATCTTGAGGAGCTCGATGTTCATATCAGGGATTTTCCTGAAACAAAAATGGTCTATGCAATGCGACCCACTGACGCTAATCATTCTAGATTGCTGGGTCTTTTAGAACGTAACTCAGGAAATACAGTTGAACTTCGAAAAAATAATGAGCCCACGGCAACGATATGGCGAGAAGCTTCCGGCGCTTCATGAAACTATCGAACCTGCCGATATCCGCAAGTTGGATCGAGTACTAGGGCGAATTAGAAAAAGGGGCTCTGAAAGTGAGTTCAGCGATATTCGAATTTGGAAGCTCAGCCCACTAGGTGTTGAACTGGTCGATGAATCAAATGATCAAAACTTCCAGAAAGGCGATTCGATAGATTTGCAGATTGTTGTTTCCGGTCAGCGTTCTCTTTTTGAAGGTTTAATTGTTGATGTAGTCGATCGAGGTCCTGAAATCTCACTGCTTGGAGTCCGGCTCTCTAGTGGGAGCGGTGAGCGAACGACTGATGACGACAAAGAGCGAAGGAATAAGACTCGTTGGATTTGTTCTCAAGAATTCTACCCTACCTGTATTGCGATAAGCCCCGGTCGATACAACGACTATATATATTTTCAAATTCGTGACATAAGCGCAGACGGGCTGCGCCTAACCTGTAGTCTACGCAATAAATTCCTACTCCAAGGAATGGTTCTAAAGTTGATAATCAGCTTGCCTCTAGTCGGAGAGGCAAACGCAGTGGTTAAAGTTTCTAGGGTTGGGTTAAGTACTGAAGGAGGCCGAGACTTCTTAGTCATTGGAGGAGAGTTTGTAAATCTAAGCGAGAATGCGAAGTCAGCATTCGCACAATATCTTATTCAATTTAGCAATGTAGAGGACCTCGATTCGTTGCGACATCAAGGTTTTTTGCCTGAATCAGTGGCGGATGGTGTGGATTTCTATTTTTTGAAAAGTGAGCAGGATTATCGAAAGGTCCTTGATCTACGATTCTTGGCTCATAAGCTTGATGGAAATTTCACCGGTGAAAATGTTCGCTCTGAGGATCTGGCGGATATCAGAGATGCGTCCGGGAGAATTCTCGTCGGTAAATATCAGGATAAGGTGGTTGCAACCGGGCGAATTCACTTTCCTGATGTCGACACGCCGTTGGAGCAAGAAGACTACATAAAGTGGCCGGAAAATTTGCCACGACGTGATCAAATTGTGGAACTAGGTAGAGTCTGTACCGATCCGAATTTTAGAAGAGGCGACCTGTTCTCTCGAATTCTTCAACAAGTGGTCGCAACCTGCATAAGAAATGAACGCCCATATGTATTGGTAGTTTCGTTGCCTCCTCTGTTGAATTTGTATAAAAAACTAGGTTGTGTGGACACAGGCATAACCCACGAGCAAGAATTCTGGAAAGGTGAACAGCACTTGCTTATCGTAAACGGGCTTGATGTATGCCTTGGAAAAGGCGTCAATCCCCTGACATGGAACTTTTTCTATAAAGAACCATTTGAGTACCTTCTGCAGAATGGAATGATTGATGTGGCTGGAATGGATAGAGTCAGGATTGTGATATACAAGTCATTCTCCTGGGTTTCCAAGTTACTCCAGCTATTCACTTCTTACACAAAAAGATAGAGAAAATGTGTTAGAGCTGATTTTCCGCCGTTCTAAATTTATCCTGGCGATCTCAATGTTTCTATTGAGCGTAATAGCAATTGGAACAACAAAGCTAGAAATTACTCCCGACAATCGAGTCTTCTACGGAAAGGATAGTGAAAAGTTTCTCGAATTAACGGAATTTGAAGATCAGTTCGAAGTAAATAGCGTTGTTGTATTTGCCATCACATCCGAAAAATCCCTTTTTGATTCGAAACGTTTTAGGGACGGCTTAAGTTGGATGGATCGTGAAGTAGCAGGTGTAAAAAACTTCGTCAGATCAATTTCAGTAATTTCAATACCGCACGCTTATTCAGATGACGGCGAAGTGACGATTGGTCGATTATTGAGCTACGTTTGCCCTGACGCTTGCATTGAGCATCGGCAGGGTCTAGTAGTTCAGGAAAGATATGCTGGGAGGCTCGTATCTCCGGATGCAAAAAGTTTAGCCGTTTACGCAGTTATCGACGTAGATCCAAGTGTGGTGACAGATGTGTCGTCAACTCATGCGTCAATAAACGTGCTAGCGAATAATTTTCGAAAGGAATTTCCCGAATTGCAGCTAACTATAACTGGCGCCATACCAATGATGCAGGCGTTCGTCGATACGGCAGCTGCAGATTCGGTAGGTGTACTAGGCGCTGCCTTCGGGGTCATTCTCATTTTCCTCTGCATTTCGTTAGGCAGCTGGCGGATAGGCGGTTTAGTGTTCTTAAACGGTATGCTTGCTTCACTTGTTTCGCTTGGTGTTGCTGGGTGGCTTGGGTATACCTTGAATACGGCGACGTCGATTGTACCCGTCGTGGTCTTCACGCTCGTTGTAGCAGGGTCTATGCACTTAGTGGTGCACTTTCTACAGAGGTTTGGAGATGGTGTCGCAGATCCTCAAATTAATATACGGGCATCTTTCAAGGCGCAGTTTGCGCCCATGGCCCTCGCAAGCGTAACTTCGTGCGTTAGTTTGTTATCATTATTATGGGTCGAGTCTCCTCCAATAAGGGAGCTAGGTTTCCTTTCGGCAGTGGGAGTGCTTGCGGGGTTTATACTTTCATTTCTATTTTTAGGCCTGATTCTGCCATTGATCCCAGTCAATCAAACAAGAGGCTTTATTGGAATTATTCGTCGTTGGCTAAATAAATTTGCGAAAAAATCCGAGCGATCCAATTTGTTAGGATATTTCGTAGTGATATTCTTCTGCGTGTCTAGCAGTGGATTATATCTGTTAGAAATAGACGACGATTTCATTCGCTATTTTGATTCTAGTGTAAAGTTCAGGCAAGACGTTGAGGAGATGGTGAGTCTCGGAGTCGGCAGTCCATATCACATCGAAATCGTGGTGACAGCGCCTGCAGCTGGGGAGGCGTTAGATACCAGCATGATAAATTATGTTCGTAACCTCCAAGGCGATCTGAGGAAAAGAGATGAAGTAATGAATGTAACTTCAATCATTGGAGTGATTGAGGATATCGCAATGGCCTTCGATACAAATATCTTGCTCGCTAACGATCAAATTATAAATCAGCTGTTTTTGAGTTATGAATTAGGGCTACCTACAGGGCAAACTAGTGTTTCGCTTATTGATTCGGATCACCGAAGCCTAAGGATATCCGTGTTACTTCGAGACGTCACGTCAAAGGAAACTAAGACCCTTGAAAACTGGATCTATGAAAGACATAAGGATGTGGGACCAGTCGGAACTAAGATTCTCGTTACGGGCGAAAACATCCCAGTGGCACACTTATCTCAGGAAAACATAGAAGAAATGTTACAAGGCATGGTGGTTGTTTTGGTGCTTGTATCGATGGTGATGGCACTGATCACGCGACGAATCAACCTCTTTTGGATTAGCTTGGTTGCTATTGCATTTCCCATTTCAGCAGGTTTTGGGATTTGGGGATGGACGATCGGATATATTGGCTTGTCGGCCACCATTATACTGGCAGTTACGATCGGTGTTGTCATTGATGACGCGATTCACATCGTGTATCGATATGAAGATGGAAGGAATGAATTGGGGCTCGAATCAAAAGAGTCTGCGTCATATGCAATTCATAAAGCGGGGCCTGCTGTAGTCACCACTAGCTTATGTTTGAGTATTGGCTTTGCGTTGCTCTACTTTAGTTCATATGCTGTGAATCAAGTTTTCGGAATTGCGGCATGCCTGATTTTTGCGTTAGCCATGTTGTTTGACTTGATTGTTCTTCCCAAGCTGTTAGCCTTGCAGCGTTTTGACTAGCCGACAATTATAGCAGCGCCATGGAGGGGCAAAGTGGGTTACGAAGTCGATGATACCTTTGATCTTGTTCAAGATACCCCAGAAGAACACATAGATTGGTCAGTTTATTCCGAGCATTACGATAATTTATGCTCTGCGAATCCCGCTTATCTAGAAAATATCGAAGATCTAGTTTCTAGAATTTCAAGTTGGGAGCTCCCCGCTAATGCTTCAGTGTGTGATGTCGGGGCAGGAACAGGAAGTTTTACGATCGCTTTAGCGAGTGAAATTCCCAATGCTAACTTGCATCACCTTGACTTTGACCCCGCAATGACGGCGATAGCTAGAAAGAAGTATGCGGAAGTTGGGTTGAATGTCTCGATCCACGAAAACGATGTTCGAACTATTAACCTACCTAACTCGACCTTTGATCTCTTAATTTGTGTGAATACTATTTACTCAATACCTGAGCACGATGTGGTGCTGAAAAAAATTAGAGATTGGACCAAACCGAACGGCCGACTCTACATAATAGACTTCGGACGAAAAGTGGCGTTGCTAGATTGGGCGGTTTATATACTGAGAGATCGGGTCAGAAAACTGGGAATTAGAGATACAATTAGATGGTACCTAGATAACTCCCAGAACCTAAAACAAAATAGAAAAGGCGCAAATGCGCAAGCAGCGGGATCGTATTGGCTGCACTCAACGGAAGAGTTCCGCGCCAGCCTCGAGAATGCTGGCTGGTTTGTTGATGAAATAAAAACCTGTTATAGGGACTGTTGCGATCTAGCTGTTTGTTCCAATCCGGCTAACCCGCCCTAACACGAATCTCCACCCGCGCTCCGGGCCGTGCCAACTCCGTGATCCCGATAGCCGTCCACGCTGGATAAGGCTCCTTCAAAAACTCATCCTTAATCTTCATAAAGGAACCGATGTGCTCTTGCAGCCCGACATGGTAGCTGGTGAATTCGATAATATTTGAATAATCTAATCCTGCCTCGGTCAATATGTCACCGACAAGCGTCCACGCACTGCGGAATTCTTCCTCGGCGGTGTCGCCGGTGCCGATTTGCCCGGAGCAATACAACACACCGTCGTGTCGTTGTGCTGGCGCGAAATGGAAATTATCGTAGCCACTTTTCATTCCCTCAGGAAGGATTAGGTCAGACATGTGTATCGCCAAATTGTTATATTGCATCGATCTTATAACCCCTGAGTTGGTTGGTAAACCGCGTGGTTGATACGTTTTCTTATTCGCAGAAAGTGAGTGTGACGGCGGCTGAAAAAGCTGAGTATTTCGAGTTTGCCGCCATCACGGCCAAGGCGGCGGGCGCGGTTACATTGCCCTTTTTTCGTGCGGATGTGATTGTGGAGAACAAGGGGGCAGATGGAAAATATGACCCCGTCACCGAGGCGGACAAAGCGGCGGAAACCGTAGTTCGTGACGCGCTTGCTCGGGCTTATCCTGGCCACGGGATCATGGGCGAAGAATTTGGTTATCAAACGGGTAATGGTCTCACCTGGGTAATCGACCCCATTGATGGCACGCGAGCATTCATGTCCGGCATGTTGCACTGGGGTGTATTGTTGGCTTTGTTTGATGGCGAGACACCGATTGTTGGCGCTATGTATCAGCCCTACACAGATGAACTCTTCGTTGGTGACACAGAGCGAGCGGTTTTCCGGCGAGGCGATGAACAAAGGCCGTTGCACACATCTTCGTGCACCGATGTCTCTAGAGCCGTGTTGGCGACCACGGGTGTCGAATGGTTCGATGAGTCAGAACGGGCTCAATTTGATCGATTGCGAGAGCAGGCTCAACTTTGTCGCATTGGCGGAGATTGCTACCTGTTTGGCATGCTCGCTATGGGTTATGTCCATATTGGTACAGATGCTAATTTGCAGCCTTATGACATCCAAGCGCTGGTGCCGATTGTGCAGGGGGCAGGAGGGGTGATCACCACATACGATGGCGGCGACCCGAGTATGGGTGGCACTGTCGTTGCTTCAGCCAATCCAGCTTTGCACCATGAAGTGCTCTCGCTGATCAACAATGCCTGAGTCCAGCGAGCGAGCCAATTCCGGGATGGCGTCTGTTTTTGAAAGTGATTTCGACATCACCTGGTATCGATCAAAAGTTGACAAAGATGTTTTGACGACCCTCATGCAACGCAATGATGCCAAGGGTTGGTTGCAGACGGTGAGTCATCTCGGCTTCTTTTTCGTGACGGGTGCCTTGGCTTACTTGGCATTCATGAATGTTGATGATACCAACTGGGCTTGGTCGATCCCTTTGCTTCTGGTCGCGCTGTTGGTGCACGGCACCATGGGTCCATTTATGGGCTTGATCGCGATTCATGAGCTTCAGCATAGAACCGTATTTAAGTCGCGCAAATTGAATGCTTTTTTCGAGAAGGTATATGCGTTCATCAGCTGGTCAGATTACATCTGGTATCAAGTCAGCCACACAAAGCACCATCAGGCGACCTGCCACGCAAAATACGATGGCGAAATTCAGTTGCCGATCAAGTTCAGTTTAAAGCGTTGGCAATTCTGGTCGAGTGTTCTCGCCTGGAATCCATCAGATACGTGGCAAAGGCTGAAGACAGTATGGCGCCATACGAATGGGCGTGTTGATGGTGAATGGAATAACCACGTGCTGCCGGAGACGGATCTCTCTCTTAGACGCAGGCACAAGAACTGGGCGCGCACGTTGTTGGTTGGCCATGGTGTTTTAGCGTTGCTGTTTGTGCTCAGCGGGCATTGGTTTTTGATCGTGGTGTTTACCTTCGGCACTTTCTATTGCAGTTGGCTGGGGTTCTTGTGCGGTACGCCGCAGCATTTTGGCTTGAACGCAGACATTGCAGACTTTCGCTATAGCACGCGGACCTTCACCTGCTCTTGGTTGCCAGCTTTCTACTATTGGAACATGCAATACCACCTTGAACACCACATGTTCCCCGCAGTACCTTTTTATAACCTTGCCAAGCTGCGTGCAGTCATCGAGCACGATCTGCCACCAGCCACTCATGGGTTATGGACAACCTGGCGCGAGTTGTTGGCGATTCGCCAGCGGCTTTTGTCCGATCCGGATTACCGTTATATGCCGGAAATCCCTTCGCACAATATCGTCTAGTAATTGGAAACTTTAGGCCGGCTGATCAACTCAGCAAGAGTGTCGATAAGAAGCTTTTGTTCCGCTGTCTTGACCCGCGCTTCGAGTGCATCGACGGTATCGTCTGCGTGCACCGGTACCCGCACTTGTGACAACATCGGACCCGTATCGTAGTCCGTATCCACCAGGTGAACGGTAGCGCCGCTTTCCGTCTCGCGCGCTGCAAGAACCGCCTCGTGGACTTTCCTGCCGAAAAACCCTTTGCCAGCGAACTTCGGTAGCAGGGCAGGGTGGGTGTTTAATATATGCCCGTTGTAGGCTGCCAGCGTCTGCACGCCGAGCTTTTTCATGTATCCCAACAACAGCACCCACTCGGCGCCTGCATCTTGTAAGGCGGTGAGCAACGCTGCATCCCGATCTTTGGCGTTGTTGTGCGTTTGACTGCTGATGTGGGCTACCTTTACGCCCGCCTTCCGGGCGCGTTGCATAGCGCCAGAGGCGCTGTTGTTGCTCACTACCAGCACCACTTCGGCATCCAGACTACCTTGCGCGCAAGCGTCGAGCACCGCCTGTAGAGTGGTGCCCTGGTGTGATGCAAGGACCGCGATGCGCACTAGTCCGCCAAACTGAATATAGCCGTATGCATGATCTCGGTCGTTATCTCATCGTCGCGCGTATACGTCATATAGACACGAATAAATTCATGCCCTTTCTTGCGCCACTTTTCTACAGGAACGGCGCGAATGGTGATGGTGTCCTCCACCCGCAGCAGTTGACGGTGGGTGGTGTCGGAGCCCGCGTGAAGCCAGGTGGGCATGAAATATTCGTTTGTGAGAGCTGTGTTTGCCAATGACAACAGCAAGTGAGGATGCACGACGCCGTTTTGATAGAGTGCGGTTTGGTCGTCTACTTCGCGGGTGTACTTTGCATTTGCTTCAGCGGAAAGGGTAAATTCCCAGGGTGCAAATGGTTGTTCGGGGACAACGTTATCCCAAGTGATTTCAACTCTTTCGGGATTTTTATATTCCCCTTCGAACAGGTCGGGTTTGCCGATTTCAGGTAGCTCGCGGGGCAGTTTGCTGGTCAACACCGCTGTCAACTCGCCAAGGTCGTCGTGACTGGTGACTTGGTGTTGGTCGTCTTCCACAGTGTACTGAAGGTTGACCGTTTCGCCGTCATAGGTCGGCTTGAGCAAACGTAAACTATCCGTCGAA
>Ga0114950_10003541_pt1 | contig 12049 bp, 11 predicted proteins | sample N075metaG_FD_83503 | JGI IMG/M metagenome (GOLD analysis project Ga0114950, IMG submission 83503) | Deep subsurface microbial communities from Kermadec Trench to uncover new lineages of life (NeLLi) - N075 metaG | ecosystem: Environmental > Aquatic > Marine > Ocean trench > Sediment | place...
CGTTCCCGTGTTGACGTTAACAGCACACTCCTCCATGGCACATCCAGTCCTGGAGCATGCCATGAATTGAACGATAGCCGAAGTGACACAATCGTTCGCCTTTCGACCCTTCGACATGCTCAGGGCTCAGGGTGAACAGAGGAGGCTATGATTGAATGTCATACAACATGAGGAAGCGGGCTAATCTATGAGCATGCCGTGCGGCACGGCGCCGACTACGGCGCCGACTCTAAGACCTTTGTAATCAGGGCCTGCGCTTCCTCCTGGATTTTCCTGAGATGGGTTTCGCCACGAAAGCTTTCTGCGTAAATCTTATAGACATCTTCCGTTCCTGAAGGGCGGGCGGCAAACCATCCATTCTCCGTTATGACTTTCAGCCCGCCAATGGCGTTCCCGGTTCCAGGAGCTGAAGTGAGAATGCCGGTGATTGTTTCACCCGCTAATTCTGATGTCTGAATCTGCTGTGGCGCAAGTTTTTTGAGAATGGCTTTCTGTGCAGGTGTCGCCGGGGCATCGATGCGTTCGTAGACCGGATCGCCCAATTCTTTCGTGAGGTTGCAGTAGAGTTGGCTAGGATCTCGTCCCGTTTTCGCCATCATCTCTGCTGCCAACAGATCTAGAATGATGCCGTCCTTATCCGTCGTCCAGACGGTTCCGTCACGACGAAGAAAGGAGGCGCCGGCACTCTCTTCGCCTCCAAACCCGAGGGACCCGTCAAGCAGTCCATCCACAAACCATTTGAATCCGACCGGCACTTCCATGAGCCGCCGTCCCAACTTCGCAGCCACTCGATCAATCATGCTGCTACTCACCACAGTCTTTCCGACTGCGGCATCTTGCCGCCAGCCTGAGCGTTGGGTGAACAGATATGAAATGGCCACAGCCAGATAGTGGTTGGGATTCATCAATCCTGCGGTCCGTGTGACAATGCCATGCCGGTCGTAGTCGGTATCGTTGGCGAACGCAATATCAAAACGATCCTTTAAGGCAATCAGTCCAGCCATGGCGTAAGGGGAGGAGCAGTCCATTCGAATTTTTCCATCCCAGTCCAGATTCATGAAACGAAACGTCGGATCTACTCCCTCATGCACAACTGTGACCGCAAACCCGTACCGCTCGGTGATGGGTCCCCAATAGTCTACTCCCGCTCCACCAAGCGGATTGACTCCAATGGATAGCTGTGCGTTGCGGATTGTCTCCATATCGATCACGTTTCCCAAATCTTCAACATACGAACCGACATAGTCATGCTGGTGCGTGGTCGAAGCCCGGCGGGCTTTCTCGTAAGAGATACGCTGTATTCCGCGAAGATCGTCAGCCAGTAACGTATTGGCCTGCTGCTCGATCCATGTGGTTACGTCGGAATCAGCCGGGCCGCCATGGGGCGGGTTATATTTGAAGCCACCGTCTTCGGGCGGATTGTGGGAGGGGGTGATGACAATACCGTCGGCTAAGCCAGTTTTCCGGTCACGATTGTAGGTCAGGATTGCATGGGAAATCACCGGCGTCGGGGTGTATCCGTTGTCGCGGTCCACCATCACAGCCACACCATTGGCGGCCAGCACTTCAAGCGTACTTGCCATGGCAGGTTCTGAGAGCGCATGCGTATCCATGCCTAAAAAGAGAGGCCCGTCAAGGTGCTGTTGCTGGCGATAGAGACAGATGGCCTGCGTGGTTGCCAGGATATGCGCTTCATTAAATGAGAGCGTTAACGAGGAACCGCGGTGGCCCGATGTCCCGAATGCCACTCGTTGCCCGGGCACCGAAGGGTCAGGCCGGCCAGTGTAATAGGCTGTGACTAACCGGGGAATGTTGGCGAGCATGGAAGGCTCGGTAGGTTGTCCTGCAAGCGGGCTCACGTTTTTCATAATTATCTCCACGTTCAGAAATAGGTGAACATCTCATCTTCTGCTTTCAGAGAAACGACGAAGACCTTATAAATTAGATTTTGTGACAATGGAGGTTATACTGGAAGGGCCGTGATTTTAGCTGACAAGCAAGCTTGGCGCAGCTTGGTATCAAGTGTCGCTAATGGCAGATCACGTCGCTTGGCCAACTCAAGGTACGAGGCGTCGTAAGTCGTGATGTTGTATTTTTTTGCTAATGACAGAGTTTCTTCTAACGCTCGTTCAGTACAAGTGGAATCGATTTCCAATGGCAACGCACAAAGTTCTGCGATCAAGTGACTCACATCTTTTGCTGTGAGTCGTCCACGTTTGACTGCGACAAGTAAGACATTTCCAATCTCTAATGGCCAAACGGGTGGAACATGTGCGATCTCAGTTGTTAGGCGATCGCAGAGGTGATCAAGTGTAGGATTGGCTTCATCGGGAAGGATCCAGGCCAATGCGACCGAACTGTCTAGGACAAAGGACATTAATAACGGTGCCCTCGATGAGCCAAGTCCCGAAGCGATTCGACTTTCTTGAGAATGCGCTTGGTGGTGACGCCTCTTTTACGAAGGGTTTCCCGGAAAGCGCGGATACCCTTGATTGTGTGGAGAACCACTTCGGGATCCTTGCGGGACACGGGGACAAGTTCGGCTACCGGACGCCCATGCTTGGTAATGGTAAAGCGTTCTCCCTTTTGGATCCGCTCAAGCAACTTGGGTAAATGTGTTTTGGCCTCATAGGCTCCAATTTCAGGCATGGCGAACACCCCTCAATTTAGACTAGACCTAGACTAGTTTATGGTGAAGACCAGAAACGTGTCAACATGCTGCTCTGTTTGTTGAAATTCTATGAGGCCAAAGTGGGTAAGAGGATGTGGTTTGAGATGAAATACCAGGCAGGACTCAAGTGGCCAAGGAATGGGAATGGCAAGTGCAGCGCCAGAGAACTTTTCGTGCAATCAAACGATGTGGTCTTCCCCTAATTTATTGAGTAAAGCAGTCATGATATGTGATTCCAAAATTTTACTCTTCCTCTGATCGAGTAGGTGAATGTTAGTTATACCTTCGATCTTTCCTTACATGCTCGCGATCAATGATTGGGATTCCTTGTGTTGTGATGGAGTTGACCTCACATCGAGTTCTTTTCAATCATTCAGCGGTTCGATTCTTCCTCTTTGTAAGGAGCTTGGGTTCGAAGAGGACTCAAGGAGGTGGGGTAGAGTCGTTCAATTGGCCACTACACATTGTGCACATCGGAGATGCGTTTGAAGAAGAGTAAGGGGAACACGTAGGTCTTGAAATCTGCTGCATCTACCGGGCCGCGCAAGAGATTAGCGGCTTCCCAGAGATGAGATTCGAGCTGACTCAAATGAACCGACGTATTGTTCATGAGGAAAGTAAAAGGCGGTATCTTCCCATCACCTCAAACAACGGAACCGTTTCGGGTTTCATAGCTGAATTTCTTGTTGCTTGGCAATCAGCATGGTTTTGTGTGTAGTGAGATAAATCCCGAATTGGCATGAGCTTGTTAAGAAATGCTCAGGTAGCAGACAGGTTTGAGGATTTAGTTCGGTCTCTTTTTGTCTTTTTAGACTTTTTCCATGCTACTCAATCTGTTGAATAAAGAACAGAATTATTGTTCATGAAGGTTTGGTTTTGCCCAACTGCAGATTGTCGGTTAAAGGGCAAAGATGGATTCCCGCCAATAGCCAATGGGAATGACAGCAGAGGGGAAGGATGGAGAAGGATGGATTCTGGCCGGCGAGGATGACGATGAAGAGAAGATGGAGGATTTGAAACTGGTCCGTGAGTTCACGGTGTATTTGAATTGTCTGATAGGATCACACACACGATCTCATGCGGAAGCCGGAAATTTTTCAATGCTAAGAATGGTTGTTATAAGAATCATTGTTGTCTGTGTATTCATGTTGTTGTCGGGTTGTGCCACATACCAACCTCGTAACCCCGATAATATCTGCCATATTTTTTTCGGTGAGACGGACTGGTACGAAGCGACTCGGGACGCACAACGTCAATGGGGAACGCCCATGTATGTGATGATGGCCATTATGCACCAGGAGTCGCGATTTGTTGATGATGCGCAGCCGGCGCGTCCTTGGTTCTTAGGTCTTATTCCTCTACCACGGGATTCTTCCGCGTATGGCTATGCGCAGGCTCAGGATCCTGTGTGGGAAGAATATATGAAGCATCGCGGCAATTCGGGCGCCGACCGTGACAATTTCGAAGACGCGATCGATTTTATTGGCTGGTACACTCATGGCACTCAGACGCGTCTCAAGATTTCCAAGTGGGATGCCTATGGACAATATTTAGCCTATCATGAAGGTCGTGGCGGGTATGAGAGAAAAACCTATCAAGGAAAGCCCTGGCTGAAAAAAGTTGCCAAAAAAGTCAAACGGCGGGCTCTCCGGTACAATCAACAATTGAAAATCTGTCAGGCGGAGTTGGATGATGAGGTTGATGGTTGGTTTTGAAATGAACTCTGTGTTCATTTCAGGAGGGAACAGCAAAGAGTGATAAGTGCATGCCGAGATCTGATTACCTAACCCTGACGAGCCGGATGCAAACAAGAGGAAACCTCGGGAGGCGTGAAGCGTAAAGCGGGAGGCGAGAAGAAAAGAACAAGACGAAGGTAAAGAAGAATGCCCATTTTGAAAAAAGTTGGATGTATTCAGAATGGCCTTCATCCCCTTTATAGACAAAGCTTTTGGAACATCACAAAAAAAATATTTCCAGGAAAATACAGGAATTTCATCCTAAGAGACTCAGTTGAGCGATTGTTATGGATGAGCTGTGTCAAAACCTTGGGATGCCAGGGTATTTGAAAAACGCCGGAAGACTCATTCGGTCTGTCGAGGCTTTTCACATATCCCTGGTGCGCAAGAGAATGGTGCGTCTCGCAGAGCGCGATTGGTGTTGAAGATCGCCATCAATAATCACTCAATTGCATCAGGGTGTACGGGGAAAATATGGAGGAGGGTTGAGAATGTTTCTTGTTAACACCGAAGAGATGAGAACTTGCCCTGGCCTCTCTATAGTGATATCATTTATGCTAACACTATGGGGAGGTAAGTGATGGGCCAAGTTATTGTCCGAAACCTTGATGACCATGTTATTGCAGCATTGAAAACGAAAGCTGAAATACGCGGGCATTCCTTAGAGCAAGAGCTACGAGGAATTTTAGCCGAAGCTGCCAAGCCCACCATTCAAGATCGTCGAACCTTAGTCGATCACATTCGAGCCATGACTCCTTCCATTCCTCAAACTGATTCCACGGCCCTATTACGAGAGGATCGAGATCGGTGACTTTCGTCATTGATGCGAATGTCGGTGTAAAATGGTTTATCGAAGAACCTCGCTCCTTAGCTGCGAGGAAAATTCTTGAAAAAGGGACTGCATTCATTGCTCCAGATATTTTCATCCCGGAAATCTGCAATGTGGTCTGGAAAAAGGTGAGGAAACAGGAAATTACGGCAGAACAAGGGCAAGCAATTGTGAATAATATACCAACTGTCCTTGATTATTATGTCCCTTCTTCAGACCTTGCAAGCAGAGCCTTTGTTCTGGCTGTGCAATACAATCACCCTGTGTATGACTGCTTGTATCTGGCCCTGGCTGAACGTGACTCCTTCACTCTCGTTACGGATGATGCCAAATTGGTCACTGTAGCCAAACGAGCCAAGCTTGCTGGTGTAGTTCAAGCTCTTTAGCCTGGAATCGTAGAGCTTCTCCCAATTCTTCTCTGAGAAATTTACGCGGCAGATTCTCCGATACCAGCAACAATTGAAAATCTGTCGGGACGGGTTGGACGATCAGGTTGATAGTTGGTTTTGAGTTGCCAAAGTTAGTATTTCGCGAACCATTACGACCGGGTAGGTGAAAAGATGAGGAACACTTGGTTCGGGAGAAAATCGAACTGTTGGTCAAGTATGTAGCCCGCTTCTTGTAATTCGCGTTGAATGACTTCGTCGGACGTATAATGGCCAATAATCTGCTGGAGCCAGCTTTCACCATTAAAATCGATGATGGCTATGCGACCATCAGGATGAAGGTCTTGTCGTATGTTCAAAAAGTACGTTATCCGGTTTTCGAGGTGATGATAGGCATTACTGGAGAAGATGAGATTGATGCTGCGATCAGGTAATCCAGGGTCGTCGGGTTGAGCCAATAAGACTTCGATGTTTTGGTACGCTTTGGCTTTGACTCGCTTCATGAGATCCGCATTCATGTCTGCATCGATATCAACCGCATAGACTCGTCCGGTTGGTCCCACCGCATCCGCTAGTCGAAAGGTGAAATACCCGCTTCCCGCCCCTAAGTCTGCAATGTGGTCGCCCGGCTTGATTGAGAGAGCGTGGATGACTTCGTCAGGGCGTTGCCATTCATCACGATCAAATCCTTCATAGGCCCACTTTTTTATTTCTGTGCAGGCCATACCTCCAAGCAAAAGAAGGATGAGGACGGTGTGGAGAATGGTTCGAGACATGGTGCGTTCGTGAGGGAAATGAACCTAAAGACGGCAGTTGAACGCGAAAAAGCTGTGCAAGCAATTGATGTGCATAGGGAATTGAAAATTTGCGTGGTCACCTTTTGGGTGATGAGTCAAATTTTCAATTCCCTAGGTGCGTCAAGGGGTTGTGCAGACTTTCGTGATCCAACTGCTGTTTTTAGGTTAAATGGTCAAGAAACTTGTACGTGTTCTCCTTAGACGTTGGCAAGTTTTTTGGCATTTTTGAGTTAGGATCTCTGTCCCTTGAGCAATGATGTTCTTGGGATTGAATAGGGGATGTGACTTGTATGGGAGAGGCCAGTAGGGCTAGAGAGATTTTTCCGATATTTGTGTAGGGAGTTCCCGAAGGTGGGTGGCTATCTTTGTAAACCAAGGGCCTAGTGCTTCAGTGTAGGGATTTTGTATTGCCCAACGGGAGCCTTTCTCACAGGTGTAGAGAGCGCTTTGTAAGGTGACGCCGACTTTATCGCGGCTCAGGCAATACTCATAATCCCACCATGGTTTATCTTCTTTGTATCTGCAGATTAACCCTAGGCGCACCGTTAAATGAAACACGCCATACGCATAGAAATAGTGGAGGGCTTTCTCATAGGGTAAGTCGTCAGCGAAGTGGGGGAGGTGGTTCGCTAAGAGGCGTTCTTCAACGGCTGGATATCCTGCAACATACTCGTCCGCAAGCAACCACACCATGTCGTCAAGTCGATTTCTGACGCCACAATGCTCCCAATCAAACCAGTAGACACGATCATCTTTCGTGACCATGGCATTGCCTGGTCGTGAGTCCCATTTAATAAATCGTGGTTTGCGTACCGAAAGAAATGTTTCCAATTGAGAGAGCTTTGGTCTTGGTGCCGGGATGTTATAAAATCGCCCGATAATAGCAGGGCGGTCCAACAATCCGACCATCCATTCGTGCGTATTCCCGAGTGTCGGGAAGGTCTGGTCCCATCCAGATTTAGATCCAGCCAGGTGAATAGAGGAAAGACTCGTTAACGCGGCATCAAGGAGCCGCTCAACGCGGGATTCTTCCTGAGCATGTAAGGCCTGCGACAGTCGCTCTCCATGAATCTCTTCCTGAATCAGCATAGCCCGTCCATCACTGGCAATAAACCGAGGGACGAGGGAACCTTGTGAGGAAAGCGTTTGCAAGACCGTGCCTTCAGTTTTCGCATGAAAATGATTCTCGCGAATGGAAGCAATCACGGACAATCCGTCTTCGAGAAGTACCCTGAACGATTGACGAGAACGTCCTCCAGGGTACTGTATGGACGAAACCCTTCCCCCCAAAAGGCGCTGACATTTTGAGACAAGTGTCTTGTGATTGCTGCGGCCTGTGTGACGGCCTGCCTTCTTGCGAACGCGTGGTTTTTGAGAGACTGTGCTGTTTGTCTTGTGGCTCATAAGTAACTGAAGCCTTGCACGTCATTGTGAGGTTGACTCATATCATTCCTTCGTCTTTTGTCGTGAACCCGAAGTCGCACCGAATGAGACCATATGATCGGATAGCCATAAGTCATATCCCTTCTAATCCTGTCTGAATGCCCGGTTGAAACTTTTAAGAATCGGGTCAAAGAGGTAACTGAAAGCGGTCCGTGTTCCCGTAATAATCAAGACCTCCGCTTGCATGCCTGGATAAATGGGGGCACCGTTCAAGACTTCTTCAGGATTGTCAAGAAGCTCAATTTTTGCGAGATAGTACGGCTCATTGGTAATAGGATCGATTAACCGATCAGCCGAGATCAACGTCACCCTGCCTTGCACTGCCTCTGTTACCCGTTGATTGAATGCCGAGAACTGCACTTCTGCAAATTGTCCGATTCTCACCGTGTCCCGATCCATGGGATTGACTCGTGCCTCAACGATCAGTCGACCGGAATTTGGAACAATATCCAGTAAGGGTTGTCCGGGGGCAATGACGCCCCCTTCGGTGTGGACCTGGAGATTCATAACCACGCCGGAAATGGGAGCTCGAATCAGGGTGCGTTCAAGGGTGTCTTTTGTTGCCGAGAGGTTTTCATCGAGCCGAACAAGCTGCTCGCGAGTCAGCTCAAGTGCATTCAGAATTTTTTGTGTGTGCGAGGCGATGAATGCGACCTTTTCCATTTCCAGATCATGGATTTCTTGATGAGTCGAGACGAGAGCGATTTTGTTAGCACTATATTCGGCCTGAATCGAGATACGCGCTCTTTTAAGCTCGAACACTTTGGTTTGTGTCACAATTCCTTTATTCGCCAATGAGATAAATTTATCCAGTTCTTCCTGATAGATGTCTCCCTCTTCGGCGAGGATCATATTTTCCTGCTCTAATGCCTCAATTTTCTGTTTGGCACGTTGGATTCGTTGGGCAAGAATATGTAGCAGTTTCTGATGTAGGGTATTGCCAATCTTTGCCGCAGCAATATGTCCCTGAATGGCCACGCGCACTTGCGGGGCCATTGAGTGAAGATCCAGCCATTCTGGAATGATGACCTCGTTATGTCCGGACTGCTCCGCCAAAAGACTGGAGACTTTTACCGTGGCAAGTACCTTCTGTTTATACAACAATTCAAATTCCGAGCGAGCCTGGATGTCAATCAATTCAATGAGCGTTTGTCCGGTTGTGACTGTACTGCCGTCTTTCACAAGGATGGTATGAATAATACCTCCCTTAAGGTGTTGAATGGTTTTTCGATAACCGTCTTTCCCAATGACCCCTGACGCAATCGAAGCGCTTGATAGTGGAACGAATGCTGCCCAAGCGATCGCTGAACACACAAAGAGCGCCACTACGACTATTCCGATAGCAATTTCTGTCTGGGCTATCGACACATTCGGATCGAATTTCTTGTTGATGTCCGATCGTGTCATTCCCTGGCTTAGTTCGGGATTGAGCAATGCGTTCATTGGTTGACCTGTTTGAGGGATTCGAGATTCAGCACATGTGAGCTGTCGACATGAGCGGATTTATTGAAATCGATTGCGTGAGGTTCTTGATGAATAGAAGGAGTGTCGATTCTGCCTTTCCGCAAGGTCAAGACGTAATCCGAAAAATCTAACACGCGTTGTTGATGAGAAATTAAGACAATCATTGAGCCCTTGCTCTGTAATTCCTTCAGGACATGCGCAAGAGCTCTTTTGCCTTTCCGGTCTAGATTGGTCTCGGGTTCATCCAGAACGAGAAGCTTGGGTTCCCCGTACACCGCACGTGCCAGCGCAATCCGTTGACGTTGCCCCCCTGATAAATAGACGCCTTCTTCACCAATTTCTGTGGCATATCCATCGGGAAATTGCATGATCATGTCATGAACTCCGGCCAGTTTTGCGGCATTGATGACTACCTCTATCTGACTTTCACCCATGCGCCCGATGTTTTGCTGGAGCGTCCCGGGAAAGAGTTGGCTATTTTGCGGGAGGTAGCCGATAAAAGGTCCTCGGTCATCTGCATTCCAGCGAGATAACTCAATCCCACCGAATTCGATGGAACCCGAATCAGGCTCGGCCAGGCCGACCAAGAGTCTTGATAATGTGGACTTCCCTGAAGCGGTCTCGCCGGCCAATCCCACGATTTCCCCGGGGTGTAATGTCAAGGTCACATTCTGTAATGTCGGACTGGACCGTTTTGGATAGGTGAAACTAACGCGTCGAATCTTGAGGTCACCACAGGGTATGGGTAGGGTTTTCCCCGAGTCTAATTCAGAAGCATAGTTAAGCTGTTTGCCGACACTGTCGAACGCATTGCGGGCTTTCACTAGTATTTTCCATGAGCTGATCGCCTGATCCATAGGCGCTACGGCTCGACGCATAAGAAAGGCACTGGCAATCAACCCCCCGACTGACAATTCATGAGATAATACCAACCATCCCGCTGCGCCGATTGTGATGATTTGAAGAAGCATTCGAAAGAATTTCGCTATGGTGACAATCCGGTTACTTTGGTTGCTGGATCGCGTTTGGATATCAATGGCCTCATGATGTTGTTGTTCCCACAATTGGATGACATGGTGTCGCATGCCCATGGCTTCTATCACATCAGAATTACGTAGCAATGCCGCGGTATACTTGAGAGATTTCGTGAAAGAAAGATTGCCCTCATGGATCAGGTCTCGGGTACTCAATTCATTAAACAGCGCGAGACCAAAAAGACAGATGGCGCCTCCAAGGGCAATCAACCCGATGACGGGGTGGAGGAAAAAGAGCACCATAATAAAAATAGGTGTCCATGGCAGATCAATAATAGGGAAAAGCTCTGATCCGGCAAACAGCTTTCTTATGGTTGTTAAATCTCTGATCCCCTGGCTAGAGGATTTGCGACCTTTTTTTATCGAACGAGCAATGGACCCACTGAGGACAAACTTACCAAGTCTTTTATCTAACCATGTGCCGAACTGGACGAAAATATAACGTCGGAAGGATTCCAAGGTAGAAAGTGTGATCAGGGAAACGAGAACAATACCGGTGAGAAAAAACAGGGTATCAGTACTTTGGCTAGGCAGGACACGATTGAAAATTTGGAGGAGGTACAAAGGTACGGTGAGATGTAAGACATTGATCACCAAGCTGAATAGAATCACGGCGAGAAGGCTTTTACGTTGTACTGCGAAGCATGTACGAAAAAAAACGTTTGACGTCATTTTTTCAGTTGTCAACGCTGTGTGTCTCATGGCACCCTACAAACCTCCTGAGTCTGTCTGCGTTATCTGCAGCCAGCCGATATGGGTTAACCGTCAAGGCATCCAGTTGATGCCTTCCTTGACCTACTAAAGAATATCGGCCTGGATCTATTAAACATCCAGACCTGATATTCATTTTCGGTATTAACCTAAAGATCCATATCGTCATCTTCACCATAGTACTCATGCGTACTGGCCTCAACAGGACTTTCCTCATATGAATAGCTCTCACCGCCACTTCCGGAGCCGCTGCCAGAGCCTTTTCCCGATCCTTTTCCGGAGCCTTTTCCCGATCCTTTTCCGGAACCTTTCCCCGAGCCTTTTCCGGAACCTTGTCCCGAGCCTTTCCCCGAGCCTTTCCCTGAGCCTTTTCCGGAACCTTGTCCCGAGCCTTTTCCTAAACCTTGTCCCGAGCCTTTTCCTGAACCTAGTCCCGAGCCTTTGCCAGACCCACTACCGGAACCTTCTCCTGATCCGTTACCCGAGCCACCACCCAAATAATCACCAAAAGTTAAATCATTGTAATCGCGCATTGATTTTTCTCCATGATTAAAAGTTTGAACAATCGATGAGTTGACACTTTCCGTTAACGTTGAAGGGTAACGGAATCGTCAGTTTGCCTACGCTCAGTATTTCACAGACCGGTCGTTCGTAATCCGTCTGCATTCCAAAGCTCATGTGTGTTATATGCAAAAAGGAGGCAACCTCATAGACTTCCCTCTCCATTTATGATGGGAAGGGTTACGATCACGAGTGGCTTATAATCCTAGCTTGACCTCATTTTTTATTTTTTTCCTGAAAACTGTTTATCGTCATAAATGTTAAAAACTTGAGTAACTTTTAAGCCAAAAAGACACACAAAGTGCTTGACACGTGTTTTTTGATTTCTCCACTCCCTGCTGCGGCTGCACCCTTGTCGCCAGGCACCCCCTCGCGGGGCACTGAAGCTTGCTGAGCGGGAGTGGGTAGGAAGGCGAC
>Ga0114950_10003543_pt1 | contig 12046 bp, 8 predicted proteins | sample N075metaG_FD_83503 | JGI IMG/M metagenome (GOLD analysis project Ga0114950, IMG submission 83503) | Deep subsurface microbial communities from Kermadec Trench to uncover new lineages of life (NeLLi) - N075 metaG | ecosystem: Environmental > Aquatic > Marine > Ocean trench > Sediment | place...
ACAGTTCGAGGATCAGGGCACTCTGGACCTGAAGCTCCTTGGCAAGCTGGTAAATGCGCATCTTCGCCATCGAGGCTTTACTCCGCCGGCGTTCCGGGCTTGTCCGCGTCGGCGTCTTCTGGGACCGCCGTTTCTTGGGTCGTTTCGCTCGCAGCGTCCTCGACGTCTTCGACTGTCTCGCTTTCAGCTGCCTCGGCCTCCACGGCGGAATCGGCACCCTCCTCGACTTCGTTCTCAGCCGCCGCTGCTGCTGCTGCGGCTTCCTCTTTCCGTTGCTTAAGCAAAGTTTCCGCTGCGTCGTGGAGGTTGATCGCCGTATCCTCGTCAATGCCTTCGATTGCGGTCAGATCCTCGAGGGACGCAAGCACGACCTCTTCGACCACTCTGAATCCCGCGTCGAGCAGCAGTGTGCTGATGGTGGGATCGATGCCCGGTAGGCTGGCCAATTCCCGGCTGGCCACGGCCATTCGCTCCATCTCGGCCTCGACCTCGGCCTTCTTTTCAGCCTCGCTCTTGATGTCGAGGTTCCAACCGACGAGCTTGCCCGCCAGGCGGACATTTTGCCCGCGCTTGCCGATGGCCAGCGAGAGCTGGTCTTCGGCCACGATGACTTCCATGTCGCGCGTCTCGTATTCGCGAATCCCGACGCGGTTGATTTGTGCCGGGTTGAGCGCGTTGCGAACGTAGTTCGAGGGATCCTCATCGTACTGCACGATGTCGATCTTCTCCCCGCGGAGTTCGCGGATCACCGCCTGGACGCGGGAGCCCTTCATCCCGACGCAGGCGCCGACGGGATCGACGTCGCGGTCCCTGGAAGCCACGGCGACCTTACTCCGTTCGCCGGCGTCGCGGCTGACGTTGACGATCTCGACCGTGCTGTCGTAGATCTCGGGGACTTCCATCTCGAACATTTTCTTAACGAGGATCGGGTCCGCACGGGACAGGATCAACTGCGGTCCCTTGCCCTGGCGCTCGACGTTGATCAGCACGCAGCGAATACGGTCGCCCGGGTTGTAGTGCTCGGCCCGCGATTGCTCACGGCGCGGGACGACGCCCTCGGTCCTTCCCAGGTCGACGATCATGTCGCCGCGGTCGAAGCGTTTGACCTGACCGGTGAGCAATTCACCGACACGCTCGTGATACTCGCGCCAGATCAACTCCCGCTCGGCCTCCTTGACCTTCTGGTAGATGACTTGCTTGGCCGCCTGCGCGGCGATACGCGTGAGCGGCGCCTCGGCATTGGTGTGCGGCGTTTCGAGGATGTCCCCGACCTCGATGTCGGCCTTCCTCTCGCGAGCCTCCTCGAGCGTGACTTCGGTCTGGGGATCGACGATCTCGTCTTCGTCTTCGACGACGACGTGCTTTGCGAACACCGAAAAGGCGCCCGTTTCGGTGTCGAACCGCGCACCGAAGTCTTTCTTGCTCTGGTAGTACTTGCGCGTTGCCGCCGCGTAGGCTTCCTCGATCGCCTCGATGACGACGTCCGTTTCGAGCCCTTTTTCGCGCCCGATCATCTCGATTGTCTGAAATAGCTCGCTGCTCATAGCGCCGTGTCCTCAAGAACCCGAATTGTGTCGCTACCCTGTCAATAAAGAGGCTTCCTGGCGGGCCGTCTGGATGCGATCCCGTGGAATCTTCAGAGTCTTCTCATCGTCGATCCGTAACTCCAGCCAATCCGCCTCACCACGTACCAGCACACCGGCGAACACCTTGCGGCCCTCGATGGGCTCGATCATTTCGATCTGGACTCGGCGCCCGGCATTTCTTCGAATGTCGTCGTCGGTCCGGATCGGCCGGTCGATCCCCGGGGAAGAGACCTCCAGTACGTAGCTGTTCTGGATCAGGCCTATTTCCTCGAGCGCCGCACCGAGGCGTCCGCTCACGAGCTGGCAATCCTCCAACCCGATTCCAGCGGGGCCGGCGCGGTCGATATCCAGGCGCAACACGCGTTTCTTGCTCGAGCCGCGCAAGGTCAGTTCCACGAGCTCCAAGCCCAACTCCCCGACCACTTTTGCGACCAGACGCTCAAGCTCTTCGAGCAGGATTACGTGCCGGCTCTGGTTCACCCGCGGTCCTCCCAACCGGATTCCAGGCAATAAAAAAGGTGAGCCCTGGCTCACCTACCAAAACCAGCGGTACTGTAGCGGAAACGGGTTGGGGAATCAAGCCGACGCGACGCGACGCCGTTGTAAGTTATTGAAACTTCAACGCTTACCGGAGGAGTTCAACTTTCGGGTGACTTGGTCCGCATCGGCGGCCCCGGGGGCCAATTCGAGGTACCTGGCCCAGTGTTCGAGCGCCTCTTCTTCTTTCCCGAGTTCTTCCAACGTTGCGGCCAAACTGCGCTCCGCCCGGGCGTGGGTCGGGTCGATCTCCACCACTTCGGTGAACGCGCCCCTGGCGTCGCCGAACCGCCCGGCCTTGAACAGGCGCGCCCCGACACTGTAGTAGTGGCGTGCCGAGCGGTGGCCGGCCTCGGACCCTCGGTGCAGAGCCAACAGCGCGGCATCGAGGTTGCTCGCGTCGAGGTGAATCGTGATCAGGTCGGCCCAGGCCTGAAGTCGCGAGGGATCGAGGTCCAGTGCGGACTCGAGTTCGACCGCGGCCTCGGACCATTGACGTTGTTGCTGGTACAGCATCGAACGATTCATGTGCGCCAGAAGTCGCACCTTGGGTTCCGTAGAGTGCTCCAGTTCTTTGCCGAAGGCTTCGATCGCTCCGGCCTTGTCGCCGCTCGATGCCAGTGCGGTCCCGAGTTGGAAGTGCACGCGCGGCCGCTCCGGTGCGATCCCCGCCACCTTCTGCAAGATCGGGACGGCCTCGTCGATGCGGTTCAGGGCGACGAGCAATTCTCCGCGTAACGCCAGCAGCCGTTCGTCGTCGGGGAACTCGGGCTGCAAGCCCGCCAGGATGGCTTCGGCACCCGCATATTCTTGTGCTTTGACCTTCTCGTAGGCTTCCGAAAGGTCGGGTCCGAGCGGTTCCGGAGGCGGGGCCTGCTCCACGACCTCACCCGTCAACGGGTCGATTTTTTGCGCGTCGGCCGGTGCGGCGGCGAGTAAAACCAGTGCGAGGGCGATCAAGAAGAGCGTGATTCGCATACCCTTTATTCTAGCACCGCGCCGCGGGCGGGAATCCCTGGCCGCAGCGGCCGGTTATTCTGGTTTCATGAGGGAGATGCCCGTGCGATCGATCGTTGCGGTGACGGCTGTGATCCTGGCGCCCGCACTGATGGCGTCGGCGGAGACGCCCGGTGACAGTGAAGAAAACCACCCGGACATCCTCTTGTTCTTTCAGGCGGCTTCGTCCGACGCGAAGGTCGCCAAGGCCGCGCTGAGGGAGATCGAGACGCACTGGAGGGACGGGTATACCCCGATGTTTATCGACCTCGCGCGGCTGCTGCGTCCGTCGGCCAGGACCGGTGTTCCCGGGGTCGGGGTCGAGCCGGTCATCAGCCCCGTGAAACACATCGATGTCCAGGCAAACCTTCAATCCGCTCGAACACCGGTCGAGGGGCTCCGGGATTCCGGTTCTCCGATCCGCCGTAGGTTGCTGCAGTTCCTGAAAAAGAGGACCGGACAGAAGTTCGGCGACGATCTCGACGGCTGGCGGCGTTGGATGTGGTCACTCCCTTACGAACCGCACCCGGAGTACGCGTTCTTCAAAGCGGGCGTCTATCGCAATATCGACCCGCGTATGGCGGAGTTTCTCTACCCCGACCGTCCGGCGGAAATCCGACTGGACGAGATCGACTGGGGGGGGGTGCGGGTCAACGGGGTCCCACCGCTGGATCATCCGACCACGATCCCGGCGACCGACGCGGGGTGGCTCGACGACGACCACGTCGTTTTCGGGATCGAGATCAACGGCCAGTCGCGGGCCTACCCGAAACGGATCGTGAGCTGGCACGAGATCGTCCGGGATACCGTCGGGGGCGTCGACATCGTACTGGTGTATTGCACGCTGTGCGGTTCGGTGATCCCGTACGAGTCGCATCTCGGCGACGAACAGCTCACCTTCGGCACGAGCGGGTTGGTCTACCGTTCCAACAAACTGATGTTCGACGAGGAGACGATGACGCTGTGGTCGTCGCTGTACGGCAAGCCCGTGGTCGGCCCGCGCGTGGGGAGCGGCCGGCGGCTGAAGCGGTTCCCGGTCGTCACCACGACGTGGGGCGAGTGGAAGGACATGCACCCACGGACGGCCGTGACGTCGATCGATACCGGTTTCGACAAGGACTACGCGGAAGGCGCCGCCTACAGCGATTACACGGGTACCGACCGGATCTGGTTCGAGGTGCCCGTGATCGACAAGCGCTTGAAGAACAAGGACGAAGTCGTGACGTTGGAACTCGGTGGCAAGGCGCTCGCCGTGTCACGTAAGTTCCTTCGACGACACGGGGTCTACCACCACACACTTGACGGCGAGCAGCTCGTCTACCTGACCAGCCACGAAGGAACGACCCGCGTCTACGCCGCGGGAACCCTACGCTTTGAGGGTTGGGGTCCTGGGATGGTGGTCTACGACCGGGACGGCGCCTGGTGGCGTGTCGAGGAGGACGCGTTGGTCGCCGAAGACGGGACGCGATTCCCGCGCGTGGCCACGAGCCCGTCGTACTGGTTCGGCTGGTACGCGCAATACCCCGAGACTGAACTGGTCCGATAACGCGTTCCGGCTAGCGCGTCCCGCCGACCGCTTCCGTCACGCGCTCCTGCTCGATCACGCGAATCGGGATCGAGTTCGTCTGCGCCCGTCCGGTCCGGTCGTTGGCTACCGTGACCAGCAACGTGTACTGACCCGCCGCCAGGCCGTGCGGGTGGAAGCGGCCGATCAACACTTCTTGACCGCCGGTCGCGGTTTCATTGGTCGTCCGCTCGAGTAGCCGCAGTTTCGGTTGGTCGTGGGTCGCGCCGAGCAGGTCGATCACCTCGGTGTAGATCGACACCGGTCCGTCTCCCAGGTCGTAGACCACGAGGTAGACCTCGACCTCGCTGTGCGACGGGATCGTCGGAAGTGCTGCCGGCAGGTACGGCTCGTTACGCTGCATGAACGGGTAGGGGCGGTCGGACTGCGGGTCGCCGTGGGTGCTCTCTCGCACCATCAGCCACTTTCCGCGCGGCTCCGGAAACATCGGCGGGAGGACGGTCGGCTGGTTGGCGGAGAACGACGGGACCCGCAATGTCGTGGCCCGCGTGCCGTACAGATCGAAACGCCCCTCCCTCACGAGCAGCCGCAGCGAGTATTCTCCGGGCGGGAGGTTCAGATCGCCGAACATCTTTAGGCCGCTCTCCGCCAGCTTTCCGCCGAACGTGGCGAGGTCCAGGTTGAGCCGCTGGGTAAAGAAATCCGCGATCGATCCATCCTTCGCGATGGCGTACAAGAAGATATCGAACTGCATCGCTCCATCGGGGACGTTGTTCGGCAAACTCGCCCCGTCGATCTCGATCAGGACGGGCACGTACGCATTCTCGCCGTCACGGAACGGTGAGGCGAGGATCGACGCCGCCAGCGTCCCACCACCGTCGCGGCCTTCCATGATGCGGCCCGCGGCCTGCATTCGAAGCTGTTCGGCCGTCAGCCTCTCGCCGAGTTTCGGTTCGTAGTAGCCCGGGCGGTGGGTCACCTTGGCCTTCTTCGGCGCACCGACCAGCTTGACCTTCAACTTGTGAAACTTGCCCCTGTGTTTGAGGTTTTCCGGCCGGAAAGCTAGCAGGTAGGTGACGCTCGTTTTTTGGAGCAAGTCGGACATCACCTCTTCGAGGTTGTTGAAGTCGCGGTACAACTCACCCCCGGTTTCGTTGGCCATGATGAACAGACTGTCCGAGCGCGACGACGAGAGGGATTCGCGTCCGTTGGCGGCTCCGATCTGGATCGCCTGGATCGTGCAATCGGCGCGGCGCAGTTCGTCGATCATCCTGCTGATCCCGTTTTGTGTCGATGAGTCGCCGAACATGTCCTCGGACTTGATGCTATTGATCGCGCCGACACCGCCGGTTTGAAATTGATCGGCGCGGCGCACGACCGACTCGCGATCGGTCCTGGCATAGGCCAGCGAGGCGTCGAATCCCTGGGATAGGAAGATCACGTGCTTGCGTCCGCGAACCGCGCGCACCTGCTTCGCGAAACCGGCGATCGAACGCGTCAAGGCGAGGATCTGTTGCCGCTGGCCCTGTCGTTGGACGGGTTCGATGACCGAGTAGTACATCGCGCGCATGGCGGCGATCGCGCTGCCTTCCTGGTTGGAGAAATTGCTCTGCGTCCCGCCCTTGTCCCGGACGCCGGGGTCCTCGGCGTCCAGCGGGCTCACGTTCGGCAACGCTACGCCGATCTCGAGCGCCAGTGGATCGATCCCGCGGTCCACGTACTGCGGCAGCCCGAGCGACTCGATGGCCAGTCCCAACTGCTCCCGGTCGGAGGTGAAGTTGAGCAGCAAATCGGCCCCGGTTCTTGCGCTGTACACGCCCACGCCGACCAGGTCCCACGGGTGCAGTTGGGTCTTGACCCAATCGCGCATTTTCAACTGCGCGCGACGAATCGCAACAGCGTCGGAGAACGAAAGGTCGAACAGCAGGAGGAAGTGCCGGCGCGCCGCCAAGGAGACCTCGTATTGCGGCGTCGGCATCTCGCCGGGAGCCGTCAGCGAAAGGTCGAGTACGCTGAACCCGGTAATTTCCTGGCGCCTTCCGGCGTCGTAGATCTCGAAGTTGTCCACCGTCAGACCGCGTACCGGCGTGGCTCCGAGACTGACGTGCACGGGCACTTCGACGAGAATCGACTCGCTGCGTTCGACGAGTGCGTTGTCTTTCGGATCGTTACCGGACGCCGGCAATGAAAGGAAGTGCAAGAGCACCGCGATTGCAGCGCCGGCGATCGGGCGGGGCAGCCTGGAGCGCAAATCCGCACCTCCTTTGGAGTATCTATACTGTAATTGTACGCATATCGCGCACCCCAGGCTATCGTTGACTTGAACGGGCCCAGGACGGATGTCGTTTAGGTGGGACAGTTGAAAAGAGTAGCTGCCGCTCGCCGGGGTTTCTGGATCGTCAGCGCGTTCTGCCTCTGCGCCATGCCGGCCGGGATCCGGGCGGAGAAAACGTTTTCGAGCGAGTCCCCCGCGACCCGTTTTCAGCAGCTGCGCAGCGGCGTCGCCCACCTCGGCCAGGCCGGGTTCGCCGGAGACCCGGGGGCGATCCAGTGGCTGGGCACGGCGTTCCTGGTCGATGATCGATGCACCGTCGTGACGGCCAAGCACGCGGTCGAGGGTGTTCCCGACGGTCGTCTTATCCTGCGCTTCGTCGCTGGGGATGGCCGCATGTTCACCCATCAGGCCCGCGTGATCCACACCGCAGACGTCGATCTGGTGTTCCTCAAATTCGGGCCGGAGATCAACCAGAAGCGATTCTGTGCCGGCCTTTCTGCGCGACCGTTCACGATCCATGCCCGTGAGGAACGCTCGCGTCTGACCGGCAGACCGGTCTGGGTGCTCGGATACCCGGCGCTCGAGGGCGTCCCGCCGCGCGACGTCCTGATCGTACGCCGCGGGATCGTGGCCTCCGCCGAACTGGACTGGCGGGGCACCCCGATGCTGTTGCTTGACCTGACCGGGCTGCCCGGTTTTTCCGGCGGACCGGTGATCCTGGAGGACACCGGGGAAGCCATCGGGGTGGTCTACGGTCCGGGGCGGACCGAGCGCATTTTCGATCTCGAGTGGGCCACCCCGCTGTCGAGCGGAGACTACCGCGTCGCGATCGAGTCCACTCGCTAGATGAACATGTTTCGTGGGCTGCCTCTTTCCTTGATCGTTGTGTTCGTTGCGTGTGAGGGCGAACCGCCACGCGCGCTGTTTTCGGAAGTCGCGGAATCGAGCGGTCTCGTCTTTCGGCACGTCAATGGAGCCTCCGGCGAGTTTCACCTCCCCGAGATCATGGGTGCTGGCGTTGCGTTGTTCGACTACGACAATGACGGCGATCTCGATGTTTATCTCGTGCAGGGCGGCCGGCTCGGTGGGGGCGACGACGCCGTGACCAACCGCCTGTTCCGCAACGATACCGAGGCGACCGGCGGCCAGAACCCGCCGCTGCGTTTTGTCGACGTCACCGCGGCCAGCGGGCTGGGCGATCACGGCTACGGGATGGGCGTGGCGACCGGGGACTACGACAACGACGGCCTTGTCGACGTGTACCTGACCAATTTTGGTCCGAACAAGCTCTACCACAACGAAGGCGGCGGCGTGTTCACCGACGTGACCGCCGAAAGCGGCAGCGGCGACACACGCTGGAGCGTGCCGGCCAGTTTCGTGGATATCGACGCCGATGGCTGGCTCGACCTCTTTGTCGGGAACTATGTCGAGTACACGCTGGCCAATCCACGGGAGTGCTTCAACCTGGTGCGGGATTACTGCTCTCCGAAGGTCTACCCGCCGGCGCCCGACCGGCTGCTCAGGAACATGGGTAACGGCCGTTTTGCCGACGTCACGGTCGCGTCAAGGCTGGCCACCGCCTTCGGCAACGCGCTCGGCAGTTCGGCCTTCGACTTCGATGGCGATGGCGCTCTGGATCTCTATGTGGCGAACGACGGAGGGCCGAACCAACTGTGGGCCAATCTCGGGTCGGGCCGCTTCGAGGACCGCGCTTTGGTCAGTGGGTGTGCGCTCAACGAGCAGGGCCGGCCGGAGGCCGGGATGGGCGTCGCCGTGGCCGACCTGGATCGCGATGGCGACGAGGACATCGTCCTCACCCACCTTCGCGGCGAGACGCACACGTTGTATCGCAATGACGGACACGGGCTCTTCTTCGACCACACGATCGCCGCCGGGCTCGCCGCGGCGTCGCGCCCGGCCACGGGCTTCGGCGCGGGTTGGGTCGATTTGGAGTTGGATGGCGACTTGGACCTGTTCGTGGCCAACGGCGCGGTGACCGCCAGCGAACAACTGGTCCAGGCCGGCGATTCGTTCCCGTACCACGAGCGGAACCAACTGTTCCGCCGGGACGGAGCCTCGTTCGTCGAGGTGACCGTCGGGCTCGGTGCTGTGTTTACGCTGTCCGAGGTCAGCCGTGGCGCGGCGTTCGGGGATCTCGACAACGACGGGGACACCGACATCGTCGTGACCCAAAACAACGGCCCCGTGCGTCTGCTGCGCAACAACGGTCCGGGTCGCGCGAGCTGGATCGGGTTTCGCGTGCTCGATCGCGAGAATGGCCGCGACGCGCTGGGAGCCTGGGTGCGGCTCGTCGGGGTTGACGGTGGGTTTTTCGGGGCGCGGGTCCGCACCGACGGTAGCTACGCCTCGGCAAGCGATCCGCGGGTGCTGTTCGGTCTTGCCGGGAAACGTGGGCCGGTCACGGTCGAGGTCGTGTGGCCGGGCGGGGCGAGCGAGCGTTTCCCCGGGCTTCGTACCCACCGGTACCACACCCTGATCCGTGGCCGGGGCAGAGATTGAACGCGTCCAATCGCGTCCGAGTGGCCGGCGTGACGGTGTGCGTGGCGTTTGCCGCGCTGGGGGGCTGTAGCTCCGTACCGGATACGGCTTCGGAGGCGGAGTTCACGCTGCCGCAACCGGTAGTGACCGGACTGGACTCCGAGGTCGTTTCGTTGCTGGACAAGCGCCGGGCGGACATCCAAACGGTGCAAACCGCGGCCCCGCGGGAGTATGGCGATGCACTCGGAAGATTGGCTCTGACGTACCACGCCCACCGGCTGTGGTCCGCCGCCGCCGTGTGCTATGCGGAAGCCTTCCGCCTGACCCGCGACCCCGACTGGGCCCATCTCGCGGGTTACCTCGCCGGTCAGCGGGGCGACGACGCAGCGTCGGCCGCCTGGTTTGCGACCGTCGTGGAGCACCGGCCGCGATCCATCGCGGCGTGGATCTGGCTCGCCGAGGCTCGGCTTTCGCTCAACCAGGCCGCCGCCGCACGGTCGGCGTTCGAGCAGGCTCGGGTGCTCGAACCGGATCACGCCCGTGTGCTGGCCGGGATTGGCCGAGTCGATCTGCTCGAGGAAAAACACGAGGACGCCCGTGAGCGGTTCGCAGCGGCGCTTCGATCCGACCCCGCAGCCGATGCCGTCCAGTACCTGCTGGCGGTCGCGTTGCGCGCCACAGGGCGTCATGCGGAGGCCGGGAAGGCGCTTTCGAAACGCGGCGATCGCGAGCCGAACCTGGCCGACGCGGTCGTCGCGCGTCTCGACGCCCAATTCGTCGGCGCGCAGTCGTTGATCGAGCAGGCGGCCAGATTAGGCAAGGAGGGGCGATTCGACGAGGCAGCCGCGCTGCTCCGCGAGGTTCTCGCAGAGCGGCCGCGGGATGCGACGGCCCATTTCTATCTCGGGTTTGTGCTCCTGTCGATGGACCGGCCTGCCGCAGCGCTCGAGCAATTCCGGAAGGTGACCGAGATCGATCCCGACCACGACCAGGCGTACCTGCGTGCTGGGATTGTGCTGGCGTTTTCCGGACGTGACGAGGAGGCGCTGCAGCAGTTCCAGCGTGCTGCCGAGGCGCGGGCGAGTCCCGAGGCATTCGAACGCTGGGCCCGCGCCGCGCAGCGCCTGCGCCGGCCAGGGGAGGCGTTGGCGGCGTACGACCGGGCACTCGAGATGGCGCCCTCCGAACCGCGGATCTGGAAGGGCCGCGCGCTGGCCCAGGTGGCCGATGCGCGCTGGGCGGCCGCTGCGGCGGGCCTCGAACGGGCCATGGAACTGTTTCCCGACGATTCGTTCTTCTATTTCTTGCTGGCCCGCGTGCTGGCGGCGGCCCCGGACGCCGCGGTGCGGGACGGCGAACGCTCGCTGGCAATTTGCTCCGGGTTGGCCGATCTCGGCCAGGATGCCGCGCTGGCCGCGACCGTCGCGATGGCGCTGGCGGAAACGGGGCGGTTCGACGAGGCTCGCGATTGGCAACACACGGCGATCGAGATGCTCCCCCCGGGCGACGCCCGAGCGAAGCGCTTCGAACGCCTGCTGGCCGGCTACGTGGTGGGCCGGCCGTGCCGCCTGCCGTGGGATCCGGACGATTCGATCTTCTTCCCGGCGCCGCGGACGGGCGGTTGATTCGCGTGGGTGCGATCGCGAATCGTCTGGTTTAAGATGAGCGCCGATGGGTCCAGGTTGGGGAATTCGCGTGCTGGCGCTCGTCGCGTTCGGTACGGTCGCTTGCGGCGAAACGCCGTCCACGCAATCGACGCCGAGCGACGCCCCGTTTCGCGAGGTGTCCGTCGAGACAGGTCTTTCGTTCCGGCATTTCAACGGGATGCGCGGCGAGTTCTATTTGCCGGAGATCGTGGGTTCCGGTTTGGCCTGGCTGGATTACGATCGCGACGGCGACATGGATCTCTTCATCGTCCAGGGCGCCATGATCGATCCCGCGCGCGAACCGCAAACCGTCGTTCCGACCGACCGCCTCTACCGCAACGATCTGACGGTCGATCCGTCCGGTGCGCGCCACGTGCGTTTTGTCGACGTTACGGAGGAAGCCGGAATTCCCGCGGGGGGCTACGGGATGGGTGTCGCCGCCGGGGATTACGACAACGACGGGTGGGTCGATCTGTACGTGACCGAACTCGGCGAGAACCGTTTGCTGCGCAACACGGGTACGGGCAGGTTCGAGGACGTGACGGTGGCCAGTGGGACGGGCGATGGGTGGTGGTCGGTCAGCGCGGCCTTCGTGGACATCGACCGTGACGGCTGGCTCGACCTGTACGTGACCGACTACCTCGACTGGAGCCTGAAGACGAACCAGGAGTGTTACCGGACCAACGGACTGGAGGACTACTGCGGCCCCGACAGCTACCTTCCGCTGCCCGACCGGCTGTTCCGCAACCGTGGCGACGGAACGTTCGAGGAGATCACGGCGACAGCCGGGATCGCGGCCGAGTACGGCGCGGGTCTCGGGGTTGTCAGCGGAGATTTCAACGCCGACGGTTGGCTGGACCTCTACGTCGCCAACGACGGACAGCCCAATCAGCTCTGGATCAACGACGGGACCGGGTCGTTCGGGAACGCTGCGTTGCTTGCGGGTTGCGCGCTCAACGCCGACGGGAAGGCCGAGGCCAGC
>Ga0114950_10003544_pt1 | contig 12045 bp, 10 predicted proteins | sample N075metaG_FD_83503 | JGI IMG/M metagenome (GOLD analysis project Ga0114950, IMG submission 83503) | Deep subsurface microbial communities from Kermadec Trench to uncover new lineages of life (NeLLi) - N075 metaG | ecosystem: Environmental > Aquatic > Marine > Ocean trench > Sediment | place...
AGTGAGTAGGCAAAGGCTGTAATCCAGGCCACAAACCACGGCAGCATAATGGCCACTCGTTGCTGGATGCCATAAGGCAGCAAGAGCAATAAAATCCTGCCGATATAAAACCCCAGTGCCGCTGCCAGTCCAACATGCAACCCTGAGATAGCAAGCAAGTGCCCGGTTCCGGTGGCAGACAAAATATTTCTGTCACGCCTGTCCAAACCCCGGCGGTCTGCCACAGCCAGCGCTGACAGCATCCGAAATGCGGGTACGTGACCGGCTTTTTGCCGGAGCTTGAGCAGCACGGTTTCGCGCCAATGCTGCAAGTCAAAGGCGCCGGGTCCTGCAAGCCGTATATTTTCACCGGCCTGAACGTAAGCGAGTGCACCAATTCCTTGTGTAAACAACCAGCGCTCGGTATCAACCCCGTCAAAATTCAAGCGGCCACGTGTTGTCCGTAACTCCAGCTGAAACTTCCAGCGTTCACCGGCATGCAGTTCAGGCAAGCCGTTTTCGCCGTCAGAGCCTCTGTCCCGATACCAGTAAACACGTATTTTGGGTGGGACCGGTGCTGAGATGTCATCGGGCAGGAACACAAAACGGATAAAATCACCGTTGAAAACCGGCAGGCTGCCGATTACACCGGTTATTTCATGCAGCGACTTGTTTTCAGACACTGGCAAACGAATTGCAAGACGATGATTGATCGCCAGTGTGGTAAACAAAAAGAACATTGGAAACAGGACATACATTCGCAACCGGGTTCGGATCGTAAGAATTGCCATCAACACCAGCAAAATAACGGCTTGCTGCGATGACAGCGTAGCAGTGAACAGAAACGGTGAAACCGCTCCTGCGACCAGCAGGCCCCCGGCTTTCAATGATCCCCCTTAATTCTCAGAAAATGCCGACCGAGCCGAAACACATTGCCCGTCCGGCATGGCGCTATAGTGCTTGCAAGCTCCCCATATGCAGCTCAAATCGTTGATCCATCCGCGCCGCAAGCTGCATGTCATGGGTCACCAGGATCAGGCTGGTTCCCAGCTCCCTGTTCAATTCCAGCAACTGGTCAAACACCTGGTTTGCGGTGCGCTCATCCAGATTTCCTGTGGGCTCATCACCCAGTACGCAGGCCGGCCTCCCCACCAGTGCCCGTGCCACCGCTGCCCGCTGCCGCTCACCACCTGACAATTCACCCGGCTTGTGGTCCAACCTCTGCCCCAGGCCAACGATCTCCAGCAGCGCGGCGGCCTGTTTGGCGGAAGTCGCGACGGATTCACCACGTATCAACAGCGGCATCGCAACGTTTTCCAGCGCGGTAAACTCCGGCAGCAAGTGATGGAACTGATAGATAAAACCCATTCTCGCATTGCGCAAATCACCGCGTTCGCGCTCGCTCATTTGCCACAAGGACTGGCCATCAATCAGCACCTCGCCTTCATCCGGCCTGTCGAGGCCACCGAGCAGGTGCAGCAATGTGCTTTTGCCAGCGCCGGAGACACCCACGATTGCCATCGAAGTGCCTGCAGGCACCCGTAAACTTATGTCAGTGAGTACCTGCACGCGCTTCAGGCCTTGCCGGAACCCACGGCTGACACCCCTGGCCTCGACCACCATGCTGCGACCATCAGTGTTGCTGTGATTACTCATAGCGCAATGCCTCGGCCGGGTCGGTTTTAGACGCACGCCAGGCAGGATACAGGGTGGATAAAAACGCCATTCCAAGCGACATGATGGTGAAGGAAATGACATCTGAAGTCCGCAGCTCGGATGGCAGTTCAGTGATGTAGTAAATATCCGCCGGGAACAAAGCAAAACCAAACAGGCGCTCAAGCACCGGCACCACGGTTGCAACGTTTTGTGCCAGCAAAATGCCGCCTGTTACACCCAGCAAGGTACCGATGATGCCAATCAGACTTCCCTGAACGACAAACACGCGCATGATGGTGCCGGCCCGCGCGCCCATGGTTTTCAAAATGGCAATATCTGACTGCTTGTCCGTGACCACCATCACCAGCATTGAAATGATATTGAAAGCAGCCACCGCAATAATCATCGACAGGATGAACCACATCACTGTTTTTTCGGTCCGCACCGCCTGGAACAGGTTGCCTCGCTCCTGGGTCCAGTCCCTGACCCGATACGCGCCGTCCAGTTGCTGGGAAATCTCACGTGCCACCCACCAGGCGGAATCAACATCCGTTAACCTCAGGCGGATGCCGCCAATGGAGCCTTCCGGCATACGCAGCAATCTCGCCGCATCTTCGATGTGCACCATCGCCAGGCTGCTGTCGTTTTCGTACTCACCAAATTCAAAAGCTCCCACGACGGTAAAACGCCGCATCAGCGGGCTTGCCCCAAATGGGCTGGCTTTGAGCCTTGGGGCAATGATTGTCACCCTGTCACCCAGCCCAACACGCAATTTAGACGCAAGCCCGATGCCAAGGATGATTCCGTACTCACCGCTGCGCAGGTCGCTCAGTTTGCCGCTGACCATATGCGTTCCGACTTCAGAGACATCAATTTCATAGGCCGGATCTATTCCCCTGACCAGCGCGCCACTGGACCCGTTCGCCTGCAACCAGACGCCGGACTCCACATACGGTGCAGCGGCGATCACATCATCTCTGGCATTGACTTCAGCGATCAACTCCGGCCATTGGTCCAATGGTTTATCCAGTGCCTGGATGGTGGCATGGGAAATCGCCCCGAGTATGCGGGCACGCAGTTCTTTTTCAAACCCGTTCATCACCGATATCACGGTGATCAATGTGGTCACCCCGAGCGCAATCCCGAGCATGGAAATCAGGGAAATGAACGAAATAAAATGGTTTTGCCTCTTGGCCCGCAGGTATCGCAGACCGATAAAGACAGACAGTGGTTTATGCATTCAAGAATTAGAACACAGCGCCACGCAGTCAACCAGTTGAAATTGCCCGTTGGCGTGTAAGTAATCCGGATAATCAGTGATCTGGTATTGAACAATCAACCCGTCTATCGTACGGCTTGCAGCCTTAACAAGTTGAATACATGAATGCAGCCTGGATCGGCACCCGATACACATGAACATTCACTGGGAACAGGTTTGAAAATGGATCAAGCCTTGATGCAGATTGACGGTGATTGTGGTTTACTCTTTGTTGAAAAACAACCAAGCAAGCAAACATGATTCGATCAATATCAGCAATACTCATCCTCCTCGTCAGCACCACTGCGCATACGTTCGAAATTGCTTTTTCCCAGGAAAAATCCAGCTGGACCAAACACATAGTCTCCTTGTCGTTTTTGGACCCGGTGACACATGATGTGATCACAACAACGGTTTTGGGTGAGATGGGAAACATGGCTCAAGCAAGCGGCTTTGCTGATGAGCAACAGGAGTTTTTCTATGTTCTGTTACCAGGCACGGGGCTTGAGCCCTGGCAACTCGTTGTTTTTTCCATCAAAGACCATGCAGAAATTACCAGGTTGCCAATAGGTAAAAGCAACCACGCCAAGCATGCGTTTGAGACCCAATTCATTCGCATTTCAGCCGATGGAAAATTGTTGATTGCCATTGGGCCCGACAAAAAAAGAAGTGGCGTCTTGATGTCTATACCAGACCTGCGCATAAGACTAAATGGAGCACGATACTGCCCAGGGGAGTTGCTGGTGCGATCGTACTCCCAACTGGGCACATCGCCATACTGACATCCCGCGAACTGGGTGGCAAAGATGCCTTGTTGGTTATTGATATTGATAAACAGGCCGTGCTTAACACCCATGAATTTGAACGCGACACCAAACTGCGCCTGATACCATCAAATAATCCCGAACAATTTATTTTGCTTGCTTCCAGAAATATTCCAATTGAAAGAGACGAGAAAACCCGCAAAGCCATCTATGCGGATATTGTTTATCTCAACACCTTTGATACACATTCGGGGCAACAAATCAACCGGATCAAACTGGGTTACAACCCAACACTGGTCAACCTGGATGAACGAAACGAAAGTGGGTATTTTCCCACGCGACGAAGTATCAGTAAAAAAGGCCTCACGCTCTGGAGTATCCGTGAAGGAATTGTAAAAAAGGTAATGGACACCAATCTTCACTATAGCCCCACAACAACTTTTGTCAGGGAGGACCTGGGAGTCGCAACCATCCTGTGTGGACGACGCGCAGTGATAATGAACCTGAAAACTCAAACAGTATCCCACGACATCAAGCTGCCCATTGATGCGGTTTCAGGTTTCATGAGTGATGATGGCGTGCTGGTCTTTTTCCGTGAACAGAAAGGTTCGGAAATCGGGGTCATGGATACCACCAAAGGTGACGTGATCGGTGATTCTCCTACCGGCAGCCAGGGTAAAAAATTTGCACAAGCGTTGCTTTCCATTGCCGGCGTTGCAATTGGTGCACATACCGGTTTTTATTACATCGCTATCCCTGTTGCCACTGAAACGACCATGATGACGGACAAGCAGGAAAACTACCTGTATGTCATAAATTACAGCACTGGCGACGTTACAATATTTAATGCTCGCAGTTTTGTACGACTGAAGACCATTCCATTTCCTGGTGTAGCCGCATTGGCCAGATACGATGGCTCCCCGTATATGTTCGTATTGAGTTTTGGGGGACTCGCACTCATAGATTCAGCAAGCAACGAGGTGTTCAGGAGATATCAGCAAGGACGTTTTGCGGGCATTAACGAGGAAGTGGGAAACGCATATTTCTCTGATGTTGAGGGATTAAAAATTATAGATATTGCGACCGGCGATATCCTCCATGTGGTTTCTGAGTTAGCGAATGTCTATTTAGTCGTGAGTTCACCTGCCAAATTTCAGACTTTGTAGTGATTTATCACCCGCTAAGCTGCGAAAAGTACCAAACGCATCCGGGGTCAGCTCAGACCATCAAGGATTTGCTTCAGATCATCAGGCAATTGTGAATTGACCAGTTGCTGTTGACCATCCGCCAACGTAAAACGCAACTGGTGTGCGTGCAAAAATAATCGTTTAACGCCATGGTTCTTCCAGTGTTTGTGGCGATCAGAAGACGCATAACGCCTGTCACCCACCAGCGGCGATCCCAGCCAGGCCGCGTGTACCCGGATCTGATGTGTGCGACCACTGTGAAGTTGGGCTTCTGCATAGCTACAGGCCCCGTATTGGTCTAAATGGCGAAAAGTCGTCCTGGCGGGCTTACCTTCCGGGTCAACCCGCATAAACCGCTCCCCGGAACGTTTCGTACTCGCAATCGGTTGATTCACGTCGACCACAGCCTGTTCCATCTGCCCGTCCAACAGGCACAGGTATCGCTTGTCAATTTCGTCATTCTTGATTTGTGTATTCAGCATCCGCAATGCATCACCATCAAGGGCCAGCATCAAGCACCCACTGGTTTCCCTGTCCAGGCGATGCACCAGGTCGATGTTTTTGGCCGGGCGCAACTTGCGCATCACATCAATGACGCCCCATCTGATGCCACTGCCGCCATGCACTGCCATACCGGCTGGCTTATCAATAACCATAACGCCATCTTTTTCATGCAAAACCGAACCGCTCAGCAACTCCAGCACCGCGGGTGGAATATCGGCTGTGCTGTTTGCACGTGTTGATGCCGGTGGAATACGGACAATATCTCCACTTGCAAGACGGGTTGAGGGTTTCGCCCTGCCGCCGTTTACCCGCACTTGCCCCTTGCGAATGAAGCGATATATAAGCGATCGTGGCACACCCTTGAGCCGTGCCGACAGGAAATTATCCAGACGCTGGCCATCACGATCCTGCGGTACTTCAACCTGACTTACGCCGGATGTTACCTTTTTCATCCTTAAACAACCCCAACTCGTTGATAGAACATAAAAAGACTGCTATATTACAGGGCTAAATGAATTCGTCCTGCCGAATCGTTCCCCGGAACCACGTTAATGTTGGATCAATATTTCTCGCAGACCCGGTGATAGATTAGCCAGAGGCTAACAGCAACGACAGTTTACACCGTGTATCACGGCTGGAAAACGTATAAGAATGCACGAATTCACTTGCCGGTGAACGGTAAGAAAGTCAGATTTTAACTGGCAGCCAGTATTGCTGCCACAAAGGCCCGGACAAAATTATTGGTCCGGCAATGAAAACAAATTTGGTACCCCCGGCAATGATGCAAAGCATCCGCCGGGTCAGATCAGTGAAACCAGGACGGTAATTCCGCCTGAAATATCACTGTCGCCCCGTCGTACCGGGGTGCCTGAGGATTTTATAATGAAAAGAATGCTGATTAACGCAACTCAGCCTGAAGAGTTGCGTGTCGCGATTGCCGAAGGGCAACACCTGTTTGACCTAGATGTCGAAGTTCCGTCTCAGGAACAAAAGAAATCAAACGTTTACAAAGGCCGTATAACACGGGTCGAGCCATCACTGGAGGCTTGCTTCGTAGAGTTTGGCTCCGCCCGCCATGGCTTTCTGCCACTGAAAGAAATCTGCGAAAGCTGCTACTCAAAGGACGCGCAAAAGAAGAAGGGGAAAATCAGTATCCGCGAGGCAGTCAAGGAAGGACAGGAAATAATTGTCCAGGTAGAAAAGGAAGAACGCGGTAACAAAGGCGCCGCACTGACGACATTTATCTCATTGGCAGGCCGTTACATGGTATTGATGCCTACCAACCCAAGCGGTGGTGGCGTTTCAAGACGCATCACCGGTACCGACCGCGACCACTTACGTGAACAATTACAAAACGTAACTACCCCGGATGACGTCGGGATCATCGTTCGTACCGCCGGTGTTGGACGCGAAGCAGAAGAACTGCAATGGGATCTGGACTACCTGCTACAACTTTGGAACGCAATTGAACTGGCCGCGACCAAGCGGACGGCACCATTTTTGATATACCAGGAAAGCAACCTGTTCATACGTGCGCTGCGCGATCACTTACGTGCGGATATCGGCGAAATTCTGATCGATAATGAGACTGTCTATAATGATGCCAGAGAATTTATGCAGCAGGTCATGCCGCATAATCTGGGCAAATTGAAGCTATACACTGACCAGGTACCATTGTTCAGTCGCTACCAGATTGAGAGCCAAATTGAGTCCGCGTATGCACGTACTGTGCATTTACCTTCGGGTGGAGCAGTGGTCATTGATCACACCGAGGCGTTGCTGTCAATCGACATAAACTCGGCCCGTGCCACCAAGGGCTCTGACATCGAAGAAACCGCCTATAACACCAATATGGAAGCCGCGAACGAGATTGCCCGGCAACTGCGTCTGCGCGACCTGGGCGGGTTGATCGTCATCGATTTCATTGATATGACCAGCCGCAAGCACCAACGGGACGTGGAAGAGTGTTTAAGGCATGCAATGCAAATCGATAAAGCACGCGTACAAATAGGCCGGATTTCCCGTTTTGGCCTGTTAGAAATGTCACGCCAGCGGTTGCGGCCTTCGCTGGGCGAATCCAGCCAGGAGACCTGCCCCCGTTGTGATGGTCACGGCTCCATCCGTAGCGTCGAGTCACTTGCACTTTCAATTCTCCGTCTGGTTGAAGAGGAAGTGATGAAGGACTTCACTGGTCAGATCGTTGTACAGGCACCGACCGAGGTCATCAACTTCCTGCACAACGAAAAACGCGCAGCACTGGCAGACGTGGAAATCCGTCACAAGGTTCCCATTGTCATGCTCGCCAACCAATACATAGTGACGCCTCATTTTGAGATTCTGCGGGTCAAGAAATCTGAGGTTTCCAGCGACGCGAGTTACAAGCGTGTCGTACAACCGGACGCTGAGTTGGTTGCAAATGAACGATCCCAGGCCAGCGCCGTGTCAACCGCCGCACCTGCAGTAAGTCGAATTGTGCCCAGTCGCCCAGCACCACAACGCGCTGAGAAAAAGGAACCCGGTTTATTCTCCAGGCTGGCAAAAATTCTTTTCTCGGGGACCAGGGAAGCCAAGAAAAGTAAGCCCGCAGGCCGCAGGACCACCACCAGCACATCAGCCAACCAGCGCAACAAGCACAGAAGTACGCAAGCAAGTGGTCGGCAGCAAAGAAAGACCAGTAAGAAACGTGGTGGACAACGTCACCAGGCAGGTGCGCAGAAACAACAGCAACAGCGCAGTGGCAAGAAGCGCCCATCGAAGAAGACCCAGTCTAAAGGCCAACAGGGCAGACCGGCACAAAGTAAGCCCGTTGCTGCAAGTAAAGAACAAGCAGCCAACGCCGATAATTTAACCACGACGAATGATCAAAAAGCTCAGGCCGAATCAATCGACAACGCGGTTGACCGCGGCAAGCAGTCCCAACAAAAAGATTCTACCAGTCGCCGGGGTGGTCGCAGAAGACGTTCTCCGTACAAAACAGGCGGATCGAAGCCCCGTGCTGAGCGTGGCGCTACTCAAGCGAGTCTGTCCGCAGATGTTAATGGCAATGTGAAGGAACCTGTAGGCAATACACAGCCAGCATCACCGCCAGAAACAGCCAAATCAGAACCGGTTAAAGCCGTGCCCAGCGACGTATCGAAAACGGAGTCGTCAACACCTGTTCCATCAGCAAAGCCTGATGTGTCTTCAGATAGCAAGGGCGAAAGCACGAAAGCAGAACCCAAACAGCGCCCCAGGAAGGTATCGGCCAGCAAAACACCGAAACCTGAAGCAGGCACTAAGAAGGTGACAACGCCCCGGTCTGCAAGCAAATCGCCTGAAAGCAAAACTGCGGATAGTGCTCCAGCAGCGACGGAAGACAAACCGGCTAAAACGGCAAAACGCCAGGCCAGTAAGAGCGCTATTGCTAAAAAAGTCAGTAAGAAAGCGACCGCTGCAAAAGAAACTGCCGATAAATCCGGCAGCGCGGCTACCCCGGACAAGGATTCAAAGGGCATTTATACGCTAAAACCACAGTCCGTGGAAAAACCCTCACCACCCGCTTCTGACGGTTGATCCAAAAACGGCGCGACCATTAATCCTGGTCGCGCTTTTTCTGGCGCCGCTTTATCGCTTTTCAGACAAAACAGGTTTCATCAATCAAACTGCTTCCACCAGGCCATATCGCATCGCCATACGCACAAGCTCAACCTCGCTTCGTGCCCCCAATTTGTCCAGAATACGATATTTATAGGTTGAGACAGTTTTAGGACTGAGACACATCAATGATGCGATATCGGGTATCCGTCGGCCATCAGTCAACTTCAACATGACCTCCATTTCACGCGCCGACAGGTCTTCGAATGGTGACTCAGGCATCCCTGGCAACATGGACAATGCCATCTGCTTTGCCGCTTCGCTGCCAATATAGCGCTGACCGGTTGTAACCGTTTTGATTGCCTCGATGAGTTCGTCAGCAGCGCAGTCCCGCGTCAGGTAACCACTTGCACCCGCATCCAGCAAACGTGTCGGATATGGCGGCTTGGCATGGCGGGCGAGAATGATGATCGCGGCCTTTGGATGTGCACGTTTAAGCTTGCGCGTCATTTCAAAACCGGTCAAACCCGGTAGATTGACGCTAAGCAGAATCACATCTGGACGAAATTTCCTGCAACGGATGAGTGCCTTTTCGCCTGAAGATGCCTCTGCGATTTTTGCGATTTCGCTACTGCGATCTAGAATTAACCGCAGCCCCGTTCTGACCAATTCCTGGTCATCGATAATAAGTATCTGGATCATGCTTTCCCCCTTTGGATAGATCCGGTATTTTAATCCTTACTTTTTGACCCGTTCCCTTAGTCTAACTATAGACTTCAAATTCATGTTAGTCGACATATCAAGCCGGCAAACCGTTCAGCAAGCAATTTTCCTACAAATACACCATCAATATTCATATATGAACGGTCCTGATAATCTCCTCTGGTTACAGATTTACGATTCGTTCATATAAAATAATCTTATTCTGCTTACAGAACACAGAGTTTTTGTCATCCTTGTGTGAACGAAACCTTGGGGGAGGATTCATGATTAAAGCACATTTTGTACCTGAAATAACCGAAGATTTTGTCAGGCTGCATGAAAAATATTTCGTGCCGGCCATTTATGCCCAATGGGCCCATCGTGTGGTGGAACTCGCGGAAATAGACGCTGGAAACAAAGTTCTGGACGTGTCCTGCCGCACCGGTGTACTGGCTCGCGAGGCGTCGCTGGAAATCGGCTTCACCGGCTCAGTCACCGGAGTGAGCGCAAGTGAGCAGATGCTGTATTCTGCAGAGTCAGCCATTGGACCATATGTTCTCCCAGGCGGCCAGATCGCCGTGCAACTGAACGCTTTGATCTACAAGCTGAGCGATAAATAACACCATCGCCAACAGCACCAATCGGCGATTATTCCGGTAGTGCAACTTCGACTGAAATCAATCCACCCTGATTTTAACGATCGCCCCATTGCGTATCGACACGATTTTGTCGTGACTTCCTTTGCGCCCATAGACCCAGTTTTTCACGCTGGCTTTGTATGACCTGCCATCCTCAGTCACGATTTCTTTGCTGCTGTACTTCCTCACCGGGTCGCCGCACTTTTTGATCAGCGCATTACTCGAATCCCCCACTTTGACAACTTTTCTTCCACACCGAAAACTGTCAGCAGATGCAATTCCAGACAGCATCAAAAATACTATTAACAATATTAATTTGTTCATTTCACCTTCCCCGTTTATCCGACTTGAATACAATATCCTAGCGTATGCAGTGTTTACGAATAAATGGTGGATCGGTGACATAACGTGTGAGAAATGGCTGAAAAACCACGAATGGTTTTACCTGCAATGCCGGTCTGTTCAGGTAACCCCATGCAGAATACTGCCTGAATGGCTGGCCATCGGCTTTAACGCAGAAGCTGCGATTGGTTTGTCTGACAAAATCGGGAAAGTTTGATGGTAATACCAATTCCAAATTTGCGTGAACAGTTCAAACGCAACTCGGTTGCATTGATCAGCCTGTCCATTGCGGTTTTTGCCTTGACCTACAACACCTGGCGCAACGAAAGGACGTCTGCTACTCGCAGCCCCGGAATGACGGTGCGCAGTTGGGAAATCGCACCGTCATCCCCGCAAACCAATGTCATCCCCGCGAAAGCGGGGACCTCGGTGGGTACCTGAGAGTTTTATTCGTGCAATTCTTTACCCTCTCGGGATCGTTAAGGGGTCCCGGGTCTCGCTATTCGCGATCCCGGGATGACGGTGCGAGGGCTGGGGGATGGCACTGTTGTTCGCGCGAAAGAACGTTGTTCACGCGAAGAAATGTCATCCCCGCAAACCAATGTCATCCCCGCGAAAGCGGGGACCTCGGTGGGATTGGCGGAGAGGCAGGGATTCGAACCCTGGAAGGGCTATTAACCCTTGCTGGTTTTCAAGACCAGTGCATTCAACCGCTCTGCCACCTCTCCTTAAAAACTGACTGCGTATTGAGCGCGCAAATATACAGAAAAACGGGGCCTTGTACCACCCCTGCCAACAAGCATGTGACAGTTATTGTAGAATTCATTAAAATAATAACACCACCTTCGAGATTTTTTCGGGGCTTGCATTGAACTTGCACAGAATTCCCATATCTTTAAGTATTGAACCAAACAAAATGGAGCTATGACCTCGGTATGAACCAGACACAATACAGAACCGGTGCCGTCCAGCCTTTAACCGGCGTGCAGATGAACACGGTGTTACGCAATACCTATGCCCTGCTTTCAATGACCTTGTTGTTCTCTGCGATCATGGCAGGTGTTGCGATGGTCTTCAATTGGCCGTATCCGGGAACGATGATCGTTCTGGTCGGGTATTTTGGCCTGCTTTTTGTGACCACCAAGCTGCGGAACAGTGCATGGGGCATCCTTTCTGTGTTCGCGTTGACGGGTTTTATGGGCGTCACGTTGGGGCCAATCATCAACATGTACATGTATCGCTTCGGCAATGGCTCTGAGATCGTGATGATGGCGTTGGGTGGAACCGGCGTTATTTTCCTGGCGATGTCAGGGCTTGCGCTGACCAGCAAAAGGGATTTCTCATTCATGGGCAAATTCCTGATGATCGGAATCCTGGTCGCTTTCCTTGCCGGCCTGGGTAACCTGTTTTTTCAGTTACCGGCCCTGGGACTGGCGGTCTCA
>Ga0114950_10003545_pt1 | contig 12045 bp, 11 predicted proteins | sample N075metaG_FD_83503 | JGI IMG/M metagenome (GOLD analysis project Ga0114950, IMG submission 83503) | Deep subsurface microbial communities from Kermadec Trench to uncover new lineages of life (NeLLi) - N075 metaG | ecosystem: Environmental > Aquatic > Marine > Ocean trench > Sediment | place...
TATACTGTTCGTTCGTGTAACAAGGTCGCAATGGGTAACGATGCGACCGATGCCGCGGAGTTGATTATGTGTTCCGATCGTAAACAGGCGGCATCGCCCGGCAGTGCGCAGCGCCAACGGCTGGCGCCGGCGGAGCGCGAACAGCAGATCGTCGAGGGCGCTGTCCGGTTCTTCGCCGAAGTGGGCTTCGGTGGACAGACGCGCGAACTGGCGCAGCGCCTCGGGATCACCCAGCCGCTGCTCTACCGGTACTTTCCCACCAAGCAGGACCTGATCGAACGCGTCTACGAGGCGGTGTTCATCGGCCGCTGGAACCCCGATTGGCGCGCCATGATAGAGGATCGCTCGCGCCCCTTGCGCGAGCGGTTGATCGACTTCTACCACGCCTACACGAACGATGTTCTGACCTACGACTGGATGCGCCTCTACATGTTCGCCGGGCTGGCCGGCGAGGATATCAACCGGCGTTATATCGCCATGCTGGAGACCGAACTGCTGCGCCCGATCTGCGCCGAGCTGCGTGCCGAGGTCGGCGCCCCGACGCCCGACGCCGTGGCCATCACCAGCCTGGAACAGGAGGCGGCGTGGCAAATTCACGCCGCGGTGTTCTATTACGGCGTGCGCAAACATATCTACCGCTCCGGGGTCGAACCCGATGTTGGCGCCTTCATTACCGACGCCGTCGACCGCACCCTCGACGGCGCCCTTGCCGTCACCCGGCGCCTATCCAAATAAAAAGGCCGGGTAAAGAACACCCGGCCTTTTTGGTGTGGCGAGGGACCTCCGCCTAATCGGCGGCGGCCGCTTTGCGTTTGTTCAGCCAGGTCTTGATGTCGAGCTTGAAGTGCTCGTAATAGACCTTGGGGAAGATAATCAGGATATCGTACAGCGCGAGCCAGCCACCCTTCAGGGTGACGGGGATGGTGATCCACGGCGCGGCGCCGACTATCGCCACATGCTCGTTGGTATTGATCTTGTCGCGGTTCGACAGCGCCCGGTCGACATGATGCGCGAACGACCAGTCGGCGCGGTAGATTACTTTGCCGTCCGGGTTGATCACGTAGACGGTGTTGGGAAGCAGGCCCCAATTGTGGTGCCACGTACCCTTGACGTCGTCGACGATGATCTTGCGCTGTTCGCGATAGTCGTCGCGGTTGCGCTTGGCGTAGGCGATCTTCTCGTCCATCGTTTTCGCCTGATGGGCTTTCTCGCCGGGATGCGCCTCGCGCACATAGACGACCAGCCATTCGACGTCGTGATATTTTTCTTTCAGCTTGGCGAACGGTTTCACGTTCTTGACGTACATGGGGCAGGTCAGGCTACCGGATTCGATGACCAGCCATTTACCTTTGTAGTCGGACAGTTGGACCGTGTTGCCATCGAGGTCGGTCAACGTGTAATCGAAATTCACGTCCTCGCCGGCTTTCGGTCCGGGAAAATTTCCCAGTTCGTAGTTACTCATTTTGAACCGGGGGTAGTTGTAGGTTTCATCACGAGCGGACACGCGCTACCTCCTCTGCAAACTATAGTTAGTTGCTTGCAGTGTAACGATTCAGCCGGTTCCTGAAAACTACACCAATAAATAGCATTACCACATTGGTTGGTTTCAAACCCAACGCGCCGCGTTCGCAGCTTGCTGTATTACCGTATGGAGGGTCCGCCCGCCTACTTCTCCCACCAATGCAATGCGTTCTGACCTTCGCCCTGGCTGCCACTGGGGCCGCCGCCGCCGGTGCGCAGGTAAATATTGCGGTCATGCCCGGGTTTGAACTTGCCGGCCAGCGCCTCGACCAGCCAGTCCATGCACATCATGTGACAATCCAGACGGGTGGAATCGCCGCCGAACAGCTTTGCCTGATGATAGCGGTCTTCGTACACCCAGAGTTCTTTGGGGGCGTTTATTTTGTCGTAGAAGTCGTAGATCAGTTCCACCGGGCTGCGCGCATCGTACTCGCCGACGGTCAGCAGGACCGGACACTTTATGTCGGCCTCGCGTCCCGAGACGGTCATCTGTCTCAGCCATTCGTCGAGCTGGGCTTCGCTGGTCGCCCCGGTGAGATAGCCGAATAATTGTTTGTAGCGCGGCGAGAAGGTGTCGAGGATGTAGTACTTGTCGATGTACGACGCCCAGGGCCCGGCCACCGCCTTGATCCGCGTATCGCCCGACGCCGCCACCTGCAGACCCCAGAACGAACCCATGGAGTGAGATTGCACGACGATGGCTTCGGCATCGACCTCGTCGCGGGCCTGCAGCCAATCGGCGACCGCCAGAATGGCGCGCTCGTAATTGTCGGGTGTGAGCTTGATATTGCGCAGGTTGCTGGTGCCCTGTCCGGGTCCATCCATGACCAGCATGTGCATGCCGCGGTGGTGGGCGTGATTGACCCGGGGATCGGGATAGATCTCCTTGGTCATATCGCAGCCGGGAATGTAGATCAGTACGGGCGCCTTGGGGCTGCCGGGCATGATGTGGAAGTTGCATTGCAACTCCACGCCTTCGAACGGAATCTCGACCCGTTCGAGCGGGTAGGGGCAATGTTCGATGACTTTTTCGTAGTTGGCAAGGCAGCGGCCATGGAGATAGGCCTTCTCGTCATTGGTCTCGAGCACCGGATGCTGGGCGTTGGCGAACGTCTTGGACGCTTGGTAATAGAGTTCGAAGGCGGTGGCGGAGTGGCCGGCTGCCTCTTCCTCTGTGGCGATTCTTTCGAGCCGCTGGCCGATGCGTCCCAAATGCTTGGCGATCTGGCCGTGGCTCTTAATGCTTTTCGGTAGCGTGCGGCCTTCTTCGTCCCAATGGAAGACCCGTCCGGTCTCTTTGACGATGAAATCGTAAATCCATTGCTGACGGTCTCTGTCCAGGCGTGGCGTACGCATCGGTGCAACTCCTCCGGGTTATTTTTGAAAATATCGATATTTTTACCGATTGTTTCCGTGCTTAAACAGCCGTCCAGCCGCCGTCAATGGTCAGGCTGGCGCCGGTGATCAACGCCGAGGCCGGCGACGCGAGAAACACCACCGAGCCTGTGATGTCGGAAATCTTGCCGAGCCGCCCCATCAAAATCCGATCCATGACGAAGGTGTGGAATTCGGGGTTCTCGAACATCGGTTTGGTCATCGGCGTCTCGATGAAGGTCGGGCCGATGCAATTGCTGCGGATGCCGTCGGCGGCGCCTTCCGCCGCGATGGCTTTGCTCAGGCCCTCGATGGCGTGCTTGGTCAGGCAATAGACGGTGCGGCGTGGCGAGCCCACATGACCCATCTGCGATGACATGTGGATGAGGCTGCCGCCACGCCCGCCGGCGAGCATGCGGCGCATTGCGGCCTGCGCCACCATGAACATGGATTTGACGTTGAGATCGAGCAGGAAGTCGAGATGCTCTTCGGTCACATCGAGGAACGGTTCGGGAATGTTCGCGCCGGCGTTATTCATCAAAATGTCGATGCGCTCGAGGCCCTCGATTTGCTCTGTGACCTGCGCCGCATCCGTGACGTCGCACACCACGGACCGCGCCCGGCCGCCGCGCTTGGCGATGGTCTCGCCGACAGCGTCGAGTTCTTCCTGGGTGCGGCTGACCAGGACCACTTCGGCGCCGGCATCGCCTAGGGCGATGGCGATACCCTCGCCGAGACCGCGGCCGGCGCCGGTGACCACAGCCGTCAAGCCGTCGAGGCGCATGGAAGGGGTTTGCAGGGCTTCGGTTTCGGCAACGCTCATGATGTCTCTCTCCTTGAAATTCGCTCTTTTTAATGTGACCGCCCCCGGTAGATGCGGGGTAGGGGCCGTCAAATTATCACTACCGGGGCTCAGCCCGAAACCGTTCCCGCGCCAGCCCCGCGATTGCCAAGAATATATGCTTGCTAAAAACCACTTTGGTATCGATAACCCTTAGCGCGTAGCGGAGAGGGCTGCGGCACAGCAAATCAATATAAATTCAGGCGAGGACGATATGGCAAGGAAACCAGCGGCGAAAAAGCCAGTAGCGAAAAAAAGCGCGGCGAAAAAAGCGCCGGCGAAGCGTACGGCAGCGCGCAAGAAAAAGGGTCTGACCAAGGCCGACGTGCTGCGCAAGTGTAAGCAGCTCAGCAACTGGGGCAAGTGGGGCCCCAAGGACGAGCTCGGCGTGCTCAACTACATCACGCAGAAGGACATTGCCGACGCCGCTAAATTGATCAAGCGGGGCAAGGTGTTCCGTCTCGGCCTGAACCTCGACGAACATGGCCCGCAGTCCGGCCTGTTCGGCGGCCGCTGGAACCCCATGCATCAAATGCTGGCGACCGGCACCGACGCCGTGCAGGGCATTCAGGAATCGTTTGCCGGCATGCGCTACGCCGACGACGCCATCAACCTGCCGACCCAGGCCGCGACCCAGTGGGACGCGCTGGCCCATGTCTTTGTCGGCGATAAGATGTGGAACGGCTACGACGCCACGCTGGTCGATACGCGCGGCGCCCACAAAAATGCCATCGATAAATTCGCCGACAAGATGGTCGGCCGTGGCGTGCTGCTCGACGTCGCCCGCTACAAGGGTAAAAAGCGGCTCGCCGACGGTTACGGCATCACCATCGACGATCTGGAAAAGACCGCCAAGAAGCAGGGCGTCGAAGTACGCCGTGGCGATTTCGTGCTGATCAATACGGGCCAGATGGCCGATTGCCTCGATAAGGGTAAATGGGGCGGCTATGGCGGCGGCGATGCGCCGGGCCTGGCCTTCGAGACGGCCGACTGGATCCACAAGAAAGAGATTTCAGGCATCTGCTCCGACACCTGGGGCATCGAAGTCCGCCCCAACGAGACGGTAGATGGCACCAACCAGCCCTGGCATTGGGTGACGATCCCCTACATCGGCATCGTCCACGGCGAAATCTGGTATCTGCGCGATCTGGTCGAGGACTGCAAGAAGGACGGCATTTACGAGTTCTTCCTGTGCGCACCGCCGCTGGTGATTACCCGCGGTACGGGCTCGCCGATAAATCCCCAGGCGATCAAATAGGCGCGATTAAATAGGTTCGATCCCGTTACGGGGTTTTAGTGGCGTGGTATCTGCGCAATAATTCGACCGGATAGAAGCTAGTCAACCAAACGCGGCCGTCGTTCAACAAGGCCACGAAGGGGGAGTGATATGCACCGCTACGACGAAGAAACGCACCGTTTCGACATAGACCTCATCAAGGAGAAGACGGAGAGCCTCAAGCAATGGGGTAAATGGGGACCCGACGATGAATGGGGAACCCAGAACTACGTCACCGACGAAGACCGTATCAACGCCGCCAAGCTGGTCAAGAAAGGCCATGTGTTCGCGCTGGCTCTGAACTTCGACGACCAAGGACCGCAGAACGGTCTGTTCGGGGGCCGCTGGAACCCCATCCACACCATGCTGGCGACCGGCACCGATGCCGTTCAAGGCAAGCAAACGGTGCCCGGCAAGAAATATCCCAACCAGTATGCCGATGATTCCATATCGTTGCCGCTGCAATGCGGCACCCAGTGGGATGCGTTGGGGCATGTGTTTAACCAGGACAAGATGTGGAACGGTTACGACGCCACGCTCGTCGGTTCGCGCGGGGCCGAGAAGAACGCCATCCACAAGATGCGCGACAAGATGGTCGGCCGCGGCGTGTTGCTCGATATCGCCCGCTGGGCCGGGGTCGACAGCCTCGACGACGGCACGGCGATCGACGCCGAGGACCTGGATGCCTGCGCCAAGGCCCAGGGCGTCGAAATCAGGCGCGGCGATACCGTTATCTACCGCACCGGCCACATGGAGCGTTGCCTGGCGGCGGGCGAGTGGGGCGGCTATGCCGGCGGCGATGCGCCGGGCGTGTCGTTCCATACGGTCGACTGGATGAAGGATATGGAGATCGCCGCGATCTGCGCCGACACCTGGGGCTGCGAGGTAATCCCCAACGAGACCGACGATGTGTTCCAGCCCTGGCACTGGATCGTCATCCCGATGATCGGCATCACCATGGGCGAGATCTTCTATCTCAAGGACCTCGCCAACGATTGCGCCGACGACGGTGTCTACGAATTCATGTTCGTAGCACCGCCGCTGCCGGTGACCCGTGGCGTCGGTTCGCCGATCAACCCGCAAGCGATCAAATAGCGCGGGTAACTGCAAAAAGAGTTTTGCGCGAGGGGCCGGCGGGAAATCGCTGGCCCCTTTTTCATAATGGGAAGGGGAGGCCCCAATGCCGGTTACGACGAAATACATTTTCATCGCCAGTATGGACGTGGAGCCCGATAAAGAGGCGCTGCTCAACGAGGTCTACGACACCGAGCATGTGCCGGCGCTATTAAAGGTGCCCGGCGTTTTATCGGTGACGCGCTACATAGCCGAGCCCTTCACCATGAGCATGGGCGGCGAAGAGCGCAGCGTTGCGGTGGGCGCGGAGCCGAAATTCTCGGCGGTCTACGAAATCGACAGCCCCGATGTGCTGGTCAGCGACGCGTGGGCCGAAGCGGTCGAGGCCGGCCGCTGGCCCGAGCAGGTCCGGCCCTATACCAGCAATCGCCGCCAGGTCCTGCGTCGGGTGATCTAAGCCGGCGTTTGAAGCGCCGCCTTGCTGAAGGGCCTGTTCTGCGTTATGTGCGGGCAAATAATTACGCCAATCAGGGAACAAAATAATGGCAATCGAATTCCTCAAAACGGGTATCGATGCGGACGCCGCCGACGAGACCGACGCCAAGGTGCGCGAAACGGTCGAGGGTATTCTTGGCGACGTGCGCAAGCGCGGCGATGCGGCGGTGCGCGAGCTGTCGGAGCGCTTCGACAAATGGTCGCCCGAGAGTTTTCGCCTCAGCGACGCCCAGATCAAGGAACTGGTCGATTCCCTGCCGCAGCAGACCATCGACGATATTAAGTTCGCCCAGGCGCAGGTGCGCAATTTCGCCCAGATACAAAAAGACGCGCTGCGCGATGTGGAAGTCGAGACCCTGCCGGGCGTGACCCTGGGTCACCGCAATATCCCGGTCAACAGCGTCGGCTGCTACGTGCCGGGCGGCCGCTATCCCATGGTGGCGTCGGCCCATATGAGCATCGTCACCGCCAAGGTGGCCGGGGTGCCGCGGGTCATCGCCTGCACGCCGCCCAACGAAGGCGGCCCCCACGCCGCCACCATCACCGCCATGCATCTGGCCGGCGCCGACGACATCTATTGCCTCGGCGGCGTCCAGGCCGTCGCTGCGATGGCGATCGGCACCGAAACCGTCGATCCGGTGGCGATGCTGGTCGGCCCGGGTAACGCCTATGTGGCGGAAGCCAAGCGCCAGCTCTACGGCAAGGTCGGCATCGATCTGTTCGCCGGGCCGACCGAAATTCTGGTCGTCGCCGACCACACTTCGGATGCGGAGATCGTCGTCGTCGATCTGCTCGGCCAGGCCGAGCATGGGCCGAATTCGCCGGCGGCGCTGATCACCACGTCGCGCGAGCTGGCTGAAGCGGTTCCGGCGGAAATCGAAAAGCAGCTCAAAGTGCTGCCGACCGCCGACGTCGCCAGCGTGGCGTGGAACGAGTACGGCCAGATCATCCTGTGCGGCAGCCGCAACGAAATGTTGGCCGAGGCCGACCGGCTGGCCTACGAGCATGTCGAAATCCTCACCGAGGAGCCGCGCTGGTTCCTCGACCACATGACCAATTACGGCGCGTTGTTCCTGGGACCGGAGACCAATGTGTCCTATGGCGACAAGGTCATCGGCACCAATCACACGCTGCCCACCAAGGGCGCGGCGCGCTACACCGGCGGCCTGTGGGTCGGCAAGTTTATGAAAACCTGCACCTTTCAGCAGATTACCGAGGAAGCGAGCGTCCTGGTCGGCGATTACTGTTCGCGGCTGTGCGAGGTCGAGCGGTTCTGGGGCCACAAGGAACAGGCCGATTTGCGCCTGCGCCGCTACGCCGGCCGCAATGTGGGCATCGGCGCGAGCAACTGATATTTTCGGCATAAAAAAGGGCGGCTCGGGGGCCGCCCTTTAGTTTTTTTTCGGTATCCCTTGCAGGCTATTTGATGGTGTAGGTGTGGATCGGCTTGGCGCCGCCTTCTTTCAGCAGCACCATCAACCGGCCGAAGCTCTCCTTACCGGGGAAACCCTTGGCTTCGTATTCAGCCGCCTTCTGGTTGACCTAGGCCAGGGGCGGCGCCGGGTGACCGGCGGCGATGCGCAGCGTGAAATTTTCCGCCTGGGCCGGTGCGAATGCGGCCGTCAGGCCGATCATGGCGGCCCCGGTTAACAGGGTTCCGCGCCTGAGCGCGTTAAATGCTTTCATTGGCTTCCTCCCATGTGTTCCCAATTGGCGTCATTGGTTAGATCGTGCGCCTAATTTGGCGCTGATGGGCAATAGCATGGATGCTATCGGGGCGGTTATGAAGCATATATAAGGCGCAATAGGGGGCTAGCGGAGTAATGATTTTGATAGTGATTAGCTTGCTACTTGTTGTGCATAGAAAAGGGGCGACCCGTTAAACGGATCGCCCCCGCAAATTCTCTAAAGCGAGAATACTGTTACTTGATGGTGTACTCGTGAACCGGCGTGGCGCCTTTGCCTTTCGCGACGACGATCAGACGGCGGAAGGTCTCCTTACCCGGGAAGCCGAGTGCCTCGTATTCCTGGGCCTTCTGGTTGACCCAGGGCTCGATGGCAACGGCCATCTTCTTACGCTCGGTATCGCCCAAATCACGCACCGTGACACCTTGAGCTTTCAATTTCACAAGCGACGTAGAGTATTTGGTGGCGCTTTCGTCCTCGACAGCGTCTTGGTAGACATCGATTTCCTCGATGATGATCTTTTTCACCGAGTCGGGAAGTTTTTCCCAGGTGTCGTTGTTGACGGAGATGGGATAGGCCGCGACCGAACCCCAGCCCATGGTGGTGTAATACTTGGCCACTTCGCCGAATTTGAAACCGAAATACGGCGCCGGGAAAATGACGATACCGTCATACACGCCTGACTGCAGGGAGTTGTAGACCTCGTTCAAGTTGGTCTGCACCTTTGAAGCGCCGGCAAAATCGAGCCATGGCAGGTTGGGACCGGCGGCGCCGATCTTCACGCCCTTGAGCTCTTCCATCTTGGTCCACGGAAACGTGGTGCCGAGGCCGTAATCGTCGAAGGCGCCGGTACCGAGATAAGTTTGGTCGAACCTCTGGAATACTTCGGAGAAGTAATCGAATTCAGAATGAATCTGGCGCGTTGTCGGACCCATGATTTTGGGATTGCCGGATATGAACGGCATGAAGTAGTTGATGTTGTGGACGAACAGCTTGGTCGGCTCGAAGCACGAGCACATGGCGCCGATATCGACGAGGCCCTTCTGGGTCGATTCCAGAACCTCGAACAGGTTGGCGATGGTGCCGCCGTAACCCTCGATGAAGCGCACGGTGTGCTCGGTCTCCGCCGCCACCCGTTTGGTGACGTTCGGTACGAAGGTTTTCTGCAACTGGTTGACCGGTGACAGCGGCGGCGCCGGATGGCCGGCGGCGATGCGCAGTGTAAATTTTTCTGCGAAAGCGGCTGGCCCCGAAAACACCAAGCCGGCAGAGATTAGCCCTGCGGCGGCGTAGGTTATTGCTTTTTTATGAAATTCCACGTGTCGTCTCCCTATTCGTTATTAACCTCGATGTTTCAACCCGAAACAGGTCTGGTTACGTGGTTCGCGATCGACAAGTGTCGATGCTGTTGGAACCAAAGCAGGAATCCGCGAAAAAAGCTAGGTTGCGCGGCGGCAAATTTTTGTTCCCCGAGTCGCATCCTCGTTGGGCGGCGAACTTCCCATTTCGGGCCAACGCGGAGAGCCCCGGAGTTTGGTGGTTGGCGGTTAACATGCGGGCAGAATGGCCGCACAATCTGGCGAAAAGATCACCAAGATGTGAGCGGATTAAGGCGGTTGAATGGAGACGTTGGGGCGAAAAGCGGGGTGCAAGAGTTTACACCGGTCGCGATTCTGTTAGGTTCCCTGCTGCTTCTCATCGTGGATTCGAGGGGAGGGGCAGCTTGGAGTGGCCGGAAGCGGTTGCTTGAGGCAGGGATCACACCCCTGCAAGAGTCCTGGGAGGGGCGCTGAATGGTCGACAACGTTTTCAACAGTGTTTCGCGTGTGTGCAGCACGATTGCCGCTTTTTGGGCGCTGGCGCTGGCATTCCTCATTCTCTACGACATCGTCGGGCGCACCTTCTTCAATACGCCCTTCGACGGTACCATCGAAATCGTCGCCAATTCGATGGTGTCAATCCTGTTCCTGCAATTGCCCTATACGATTTATCGTGGCGCCCATCTGCGCACGGCGGTACTCTATCAGAATTTGAGCGAATTCGGTCAGCGCGCGATCGATTTTACCGTCGCGGCATTGGGTGTCTGGTTCTTCTTTTCGATCGCGCTGGGCGCATGGGAAGACATGATCATCGGCTGGGAGGTCGATGAGCGTGAGGGCGAGGGGTCGATCCGGGTGCCAATCTACCCGGTGCGCACGCTGCTCGTCTTTTTCGCCGGCGTCTCCATGATCGCCTATATGATTTTGGGCTGGCACGCCCTGTTAGGAACGCGTCCGATCTTCTACGACGACGAGATGGAAGGCGTCGAGGGAAGCCACGTCGAACAGCCGCTTTAACGTACAACAACCAATAATTTTGGGGGGAACGATGTTCGCCCGACCATGCCTATAAGCAGGGGAACGCTAGGGAAATGGATCCGACAACAGTCGTAATTTTAATGCTGGTCGCACTGATCGTGATGGTCGTGATCGGTATTCATATTGGCATTTCTCTGGGTATTACCGCGCTGGTCGGCACCTGGATGATGTTCGGGACGTACGAACTCGCCGCGGGACAGGTCGGCAGCACGTCGTTCTTTGCCCTGCGCAACTTCGTTTTCGCGGTCATTCCCTTGTTCGTGCTGATGGGCGAATTCGTCAGTAAGGCGGGCTCAGGCGCCGATCTGTACCGGGTGATGAACGTCGCCATGAAGCGCGTGCCGGGGCGGTTGGCGGTGGCGACGGTGGCCGGCAACGCGGTATTCGCCGCAGTGACGGGCACCAGCCTGGCATCCGCCGCGCTGTTTTCGCGGCTGGCCTATCCGGAAATGATCGCGGCCGGCTATTCGCGTAAGTTCGCTTTGGGCTCGATCGCCGGCAGCGCCTGTCTGGGCATGCTGATCCCGCCCAGCGTATTACTGATTATCTGGGGAATCGTTACCGAAATTTCGATCGGCTTCTTGTTCCTGTCCGGCATCCTGCCGGGTATCCTGCTGGCCACGCTGATGGCGATCTATAGTTCCGGCACCGCGATGATCTGGCCCGAAGTGGCGCCCTCGGTCAAGGACACGGGCGCCGAGAAGCTGACCAGGCAGGAAATCATCAGCGGCGGCGGCGTCATCGCCCTGATTATTATCGTTCTCGGCTCCATCTGGGGCGGACTGGCGACACCCTCGGAAGCAGCGGCCATTGGCGCGTTGGGCGGTCTGTTACTCGCTATCGTCAAGGGTGTCCGGTGGGACGGCATCCGCGAATCGATCATCGATTCCGGCAAGGTCATCGCGCCGATCCTGTTCCTGCTGCTGACCGCGCAGATGTACGCACGCCTGTTGACCACCGGCGGTATCGTTGGCCTGATTACCGAAACCATCACCGGATCCGGCTTCGAACCCAATATGGCTGTTTTGGTGATGATTGCCATCTGGCTCATCCTCGGGATGCTGCTGGACTCGGGCTCGATTATCCTGCTGACCGTGCCGATCTTCTGGCCGATCGCGCAGAGCTTCGGCTACAACGAGTACTCGTTTGCAATCATGGGTATTTTGGCCATTGAGGCCGGCCTGCTGACGCCGCCGGTCGGTTTGCTGGTCTATGCCGTTAAAGGATCGGTGCCCGATAAATCGGTGCAGTTATCGGAGATATTCTATGGCTCGATCCCCTATTGGATATTGATGCTGCTGGTGTTGGCGCTGGTCTGGTTATTGCCGGGGCTCGCCACCGAACCGATCACCTGGAGCACCGGTATCAATTTCCATCATCAGATCGGTTTCGATTGGCGCAACTAGAGCCTATTCAGGTAA
>Ga0114950_10003546_pt1 | contig 12042 bp, 13 predicted proteins | sample N075metaG_FD_83503 | JGI IMG/M metagenome (GOLD analysis project Ga0114950, IMG submission 83503) | Deep subsurface microbial communities from Kermadec Trench to uncover new lineages of life (NeLLi) - N075 metaG | ecosystem: Environmental > Aquatic > Marine > Ocean trench > Sediment | place...
AACTCGCGAGCAACATATAAAACGCGAGCGGGCAACGTCAAATATTTGTACGGCACAAGTGCTCCTTGCCGTATTGGCTGGCATGTATGCGGTGTATCATGGTAGCAGCGGACTGGAAAAAATTGCCGGCAGAATTCATGGCTTAGCGAGACTACTGGAGATTAATCTTAGGGCCTTAAACTACACACAGCAAAATGAGTACTACTTCGATACCTTGAAGGTGACTTTACCCGAGGGAGTATCGGTAGATAAGTTAAAGGAGATTGCCGAAGCCGCAGAGGTGAATTTAAGATATTTTGGTGATGAGTCTGTTGGCATTTCAATAGATGAAACATCGAGCATAGAAAGTGTTAAGAAACTAACTAATATTTTTGCCCAACTCAAAGGCTCGTCAGTATCCTTGCGTTCAGATGATAGCTTAATCTTAAACTGGCCGACGGAATTACAACGTAAATTGGCGTTTCTCACCCATCCTGTATTTAATAGTTATCATAAGGAGCACGAGATGTTGCGCTACATTAAGCGTCTTGAGAATAAGGATGTTTCCTTAACGCATTCAATGATTTCGTTGGGCTCTTGTACGATGAAACTTAACGCGACCACGGAGATGTTACCCATTACCTGGCCAAAGATTGCCAATATGCATCCTTTGGTACCCGTTGAACAGGCTAAGGGCTTCCAAAAAATGCTTGCAGAGCTGGAGCTTTGGCTGGCAGAAATTACTGGTTTTGATGCCACTTCACTACAGCCCAATAGTGGCGCCCAGGGAGAATATGCCGGTCTCATGGTAATTAAAGCTTATCATCAGAGCAGGGGTGACGACAACCGGAAACTAGTTCTTATCCCTGCCTCGGCACATGGCACAAATCCTGCCAGCGCGGTGATGGCTGGTGCCAGGATAATAATTGTCGGTAAAGATGAGGATGGTAATATTGATGTAGCAGATCTTCGCGAGAAGGCTGAGGCCAACAAGGACGAACTGATGGCACTGATGATTACCTATCCTTCTACACACGGTGTGTATGAAGAGAGTGTAAAAGAAATATGTGAGATAATTCATCAAAATGGCGGGCAGGTATATATGGATGGGGCTAATATGAATGCCCAGGTTGGCCTTACCAGTCCCGGATATATTGGTGCTGATGTATGCCATCTAAACCTTCACAAAACATTCGCTATTCCGCATGGCGGTGGCGGCCCAGGAATAGGGCCAATATGTACTGCGGCACATTTATCTCCGTTTCTGCCAGGTAACCCGGTGATAGCAACGGGTGGGGCTAAGGCAATTACCGGCATATCTTCTGCTCCATGGGGTAGTGCCGGAGTTACTGTAATTAGCTATGCCTATATCGCCCTTATGGGTGTTAATGGACTTGAAAATGCTACGCGGATTGCCATTTTAAACGCAAATTATATTAAAGACAGGCTAAAGGAGAAGTATCCTATTCTTTATCTTGGCTCTCAGGGAAGATGCGCCCATGAAATGATAGTTGATTTCCGTCAATTTAAAGAAATTGGTATTGGAGTGGAAGATGTGGCCAAGCGTTTAATGGATTATGGTTTCCATGCGCCAACGGTTTCATTTCCTGTTCCAGGCACCTTAATGATTGAGCCGACAGAAAGCGAAAGTAAGGCTGAACTCGATAGATTCTGTGATGCATTATTGTCGATTCATGGCGAAATAGAAGAGGTTGCCAGCGGCAAGGTAGATAAAATCAATAATGTCCTTAAAAATGCCCCACATACTGAGTATGCCGTGCTTAATGATAACTGGGATAAACCGTACTCCAGAGAAAAAGCTGCTTATCCACTGGAATTTGTACGTAATAATAAATTTTGGCCGGCCGTCGCCAGGGTTGATAATGCCTATGGAGATAGAAACCTGGTGTGTAGTTGTTTGCCGATTGAAGAATACGCCGAGGCTTAAAAGATTCTATTGCTCCACTTGCTCCACCGAATCAGTCTCGCGTGCAGGTACAGGCAGATGCATTTTTTCTCGTCTTTTGAGCCAGAGTTTCAATTTATTTGGCTTTTTATCAACATTACCTGCTTCAGAGTAGGTGCGAATTTTGTTACCAATCTCAAAGCCCACATAAATTTCATCATTTATTAAATCAATAATTATTGCTCCACCGGTTGATTCGGGATTATTTTCTCCATAGCCCATCCAGTAAATCAGGTCGTTATTAAATCCAATTGGTGTACAATCAAACATGACGCGCACAAGCGTGTCATATTTATCTTCACCCATTAACTTAATAAGTCTTTGTTTTAAATATGGGGTGGTAAAAACACCTTCTTCTTTAGGATCATGCCCTTTTAATGGTATTAGTACTTTAAGTTCACTCTCATAGGCTGTTTCTGCTTCCTGCACAGAGGAAGAGCAGGCATAAATTGTACTTAGAATAAAAATAAGAACGAGTACTCTCATCCGGTAAAAATAGCGAATTCTCAAAATATCTAATCAATTTAGTGATATGAAGGATGGTTTTTTTGATATGGTCTATGAGGTGGTGAAACTCATTCCCGTAGGAAAAGTGACCAGTTATGGGGCAATTGCTAATTTCCTGGGCACCAAAGGTAGCGCCCGCATGGTAGGCTGGGCGATGAATGCGGCCCATAACTTACATAATGTTCCGGCACATAGGGTCGTGAACCGGAACGGCCTTCTTACCGGTAAAAATCATTTTGAAGATCCTGATAGAATGCAGGAGATGCTTAGCAAAGAAGGTGTTATAGTGAAAGAAGATCAGATTCAGGATTTGACCAAATACTTTTGGGATCCTGCTAAAGAACTCGAGCTTTAATTATTCGTTGGTAGTGTTCTCCTTCTTCCTGATAAGCATTAAACCAACAAAAGTCAGCAAACCATTAAGTATTAGCAGCTCAAAACCCATGTTATAACCAGGTATAATAGTTCCTGAATATTTGCTTGCCAGAAATGCAAGTACGGGGGCAATAACAGCCACATAGGGTACCAGGCCATCTTTAATTTTCCATTTGGTGAACATGCCAAAAGTGAATAAACCAAGTAAGGGGCCATACGTATAGCCGGCAATCCTAAAAACAGTCGTTATTACACTATCGTTATTTATTATTCTGAACCCAACTATAATCAGGAACAGCAGAATTGAAAAACCAATATGCACAATTAAGCGCCTTTGTTTACGCTTTACTTCAGGAAGTTTTTTCAAGTTTAGGAAGTCAACACAAAAGGAGGTGGTAAGGGACGTAAGGGCAGAATCAGCACTTGAAAACGCCGCAGCTATTATTCCTAATAGGAAGACAATGCCGATAAATGGCGAAAAATGCTGGAGCGCCAGTACAGGATATAGATCATCGGTTCGTTCGGGGATAGCGATGCCCATCTGGGCAGCATATAAATATAACAGCAGACCAAGTAGGAGGAAAAGAAAGTTTACCGGTACCAGGATGAAACTAAACCAATACATATTCTTCTTAGCTTCACCGATATTCTTACAGGTTAAATTCTTTTGCATCATATTCTGGTCAAGGCCGGTCATTACGATGGCGATAAAGGCGCCCGAGAAAAATTGTTTAACAAAGAATTTGGAGCTTTTCCAGTCCCAAACAAAGATTTTGGCAAACTCGTGCTCATCAATTACGGATACCAAACCGCCAAAAGACAAGTCAAGATCTCTGGATATTACATAAATACAAATTGCCACTGCCAGTAACATGAAAAAGGTCTGCAATGTATCTGTCCACACTATGGTTTTTATACCTGCTCTATAGGTATAGACCCAAATCAACATAATAGTAATGGTAACCGTGACTACAAAAGGAATATTATAGGCATCAAAGAAAGCAATTTGAAGGACACCGGCCACAAGGAATAACCTTAGCGATGCACCAATAGATTGAGATATAAGAAAAAACAAGGAGCCCGTTTTATAGGTTTTAATACCAAACCGCTGGTCGAGATAGCTATAAATGGAAACAAGTTTGAGCTTATAGTACATGGGCATTAAGACATTGGCAATTACAAAATAACCCAGTAGGTAGCCCAGTACTAACTGGAAATAACTAAAGGCTTTGTATACGGGTTCGGAACTTGAAATGAGGGATCCAACCTCACCGGGTATGGATATAAATGTAACTCCGGATAGAGACGCGCCGATCATTCCGAAGGCCACTACGAACCATGGCGACTGCCGGTTACCGGTAAAGAAAGCTTCATTGGTAGCTTTCCGGGAGGTATAATGTGATATTACCAGTAGAATAAGAAAGTATCCGCCGATGACGCTCGCAACTAATAAAGGATTCATATATAAGTGCTATTACATTTTAATAATAGCAATTTTCGATAAATTTGCAATGACAAGTATAATAATTGCATAAATAATATTGGCATGAACACTAATCCACATGAATCTGAGCAAATCTATTATGAGGTTGATGAGATAACTGTAGATGAACAAAATGTTATCATTTACAACGATGACTATAACACCTTCGAACATGTAATTGATACCTTAATACGGGTGTGCAAGCATAACCAGGAGCAAGCAGAACAATGTACATGGTTGATCCACCATAAAGGTAAATGTGCAGTTAAGTCCGGCGAATTTGATACGCTGGTGCCGATAAAGGATGCCATATGCGAAGCCGGTATTGACGCAAAGATTATTTAATAACTTGCATGGCATATTCCTCTAAACTTATTGAACAGGCAATTACAGAAGTGGCCAAACTGCCTGGTATTGGTAAGAAATCAGCATTGCGAATAGTGTTGCACCTGCTAAAACAGGAACCCATTGAAACCAATATGCTTGCCAGGGGGCTGGAAGAATTAAGAGAGAATATAAAGTACTGTACCGTTTGCTATAATATTTCTGATGATGATGTATGTGCAATTTGCAGTAGCCATAAACGTGATGACACATTAATTTGCGTTGTCGAGGATATCCGCGATGTAATGGCCATTGAAAATACTGAGCAGTATTTTGGCCGATATCATGTGCTTGGTGGAATAATATCACCTATCGACGGTATAGGGCCTGAGGAGTTGAATATTGAGTCCCTGGTAAGCAGGATTGATGGAAATAATGCGATAGAGGAAATTATTGTGGCCTTGCCGTCAACGATGGAGGGAGACACCACAGCTTTTTATCTGACAAAAAAACTGCAAAACTCAAACGTTAAAATTACTGGTATAGCCAGAGGCGTACCCGTTGGCAGTGAACTGGAATATACTGATGAGGTTACCTTGGGTAGGAGTATATTAAACCGTACCCAACTTTAACTCATCAGCCAGACATTTTATTTATGTATTTTTCTAATGGCTCTTAAGCCGAAGGTTTTATTTTTGTAGCCTATCAAATTTATCTCATGAACCCACTATCACAGCGCGTTATTAACATGCAAGAATCGGCCACCATTGCTATGGCACAAAAGGCCCGGGATCTTAAGGCAAAGGGAGTTGATGTAATTAGCCTTAGCATCGGTGAGCCTGACTTTAAAACGCCAGTCCATATTCAACAGGCAGCTAAGGAAGCTATAGACTCACAGGAGTATTTTGGCTATCCGCCAGTACCTGGTTATCCTGATTTCAGGGAGGTAATAGCTAACAAGTTTAGAGAAGAAAATAATATTGACTGCAGTGCAGCGAATATAGTCGTATCAACAGGGGCCAAACAATCGATTGCCAATATTATGATGTCGATGATGGATCCTGGTGACGAGGTGATAGTGCTCAGCCCGTATTGGGTGAGCTATATAGATGTAATTAAGGTGGCTGAAGGCGTGCCGGTTTATGTGAAGGGTAGTATCGATGACAACTTTAAAGCGTCGGCTGCCCAGATTGAAGCAGCAATAACGGATAAAACCAAGATGATGATTTTCTCATCACCATGTAATCCTTCAGGCGAAGTATTTACCAGAGAAGAAATTGATTCGATAGTGTCTGTTCTTGAACGCCACAAGGATATTTATGTAGTTTCGGACGAAATTTATGAGCACATTAATTTTACCGGAGAGCATGTGAGCATTGGTTCATACGCATCAATAAAGGACAGGGTAATTACTGTAAATGGGGTAGCCAAGGCCTTTGCTATGACTGGCTGGCGAATTGGTTATATCTGTGCACCTGTAGAAATTGCCAGGGCATGTACCAAAATTCAAGGCCAGTTTACCTCGGCAGCAAATGGCATTGCCCAGCGTGCGGCAATGGCGGCACTTAAAGCAGATTTAAGTTCGACAAAGGCTATGCGGGATGAGTATTTTGAACGACGCCAGATGGTTTATGATCTGCTTCAGCAAATTCCGGGATTAAGAACTGTGATGCCGGATGGCGCTTTTTACTTCCTGCCGGAAGTATCTTCCTTCTTTGGCAAGTCAGCCGGTGATTGGCAAGTTAATAATGCCAGTGATTTATGCATGTACTTATTAGAGGAGGCTCGCGTATCTGTGGTTACCGGCGAAGCTTTTGGTGTACCAGAGTGCTTTCGTTTATCATATGCTGCATCCAGGGATGACCTGAAAGAAGCTCTGAAGAGAATAGCTGAGGCACTGGCAAAATTGCAATAATGATATCTGCCTTAAATTGTAACAACTTATTTAACAAGTGCATTGGGCACTACCATATTTTAGATACCATTGAGCAATCTTTTGAGCCGAATGTTCAGGAGAGTGAGATAATGCAGTTACTCTATCGCAAATGTTGGATAGATACTGTACAATGGCATTATGAAGATTTAATTCGCGATCCGGAGATAGATCCTAAACAGGGCATGGTATTGAAGCGCTTGATTGATAGCTCGAACCAAAAGAGAACGGATATAGTGGAGCAGATTGACGATTGGTTTTTGGCCCAGTTTGAAGGGGTAGCTACGGTTAATAATGTGACAATAAATACAGAGAGTCCGGCGTGGGTGGTTGACAGGTTATCTATACTTGCACTAAAAATTTATCATATGCGAGAGCAAGGTGGTCGTGATAATGTGAATCCTGAGCATGTACAACAGGCTAAAAGAAAGTTGACGGTCCTGCTTGAACAGCAAACCAATTTATCGGTCAGCTTCGACCAATTACTGACCGACATAGGTAACGGCAAGCGGAAGATGAAAGTTTATCGACAAATGAAGCTATATAATGATCCGGCTACTAATCCTGCTTTGTATAAAAACAAATAATCCTAATTTAGAACATGCGTTTATTAGTAGTCAGGTTTTCTTCTATGGGCGATGTTGCCTTAACAGTTCCGGTGCTTCGGGGCGTATTAAGGCATAATCCAGAACTGGAGATTACCATGGTATCGAATGGGAGGTTTGAGGCCATGTTCCACGATATTGAGCGGTTAGCTTTTTATCGGGTTAACCTTAAAGATTATTCGGGTTTTGGTGGCTTATATAAACTTTTTAAAGAATTAAAATCTCTGAATTCATGGGATGCGGTTATCGATTTGCATAGTGTGATGCGCACCTGGGTGATAGGTGGTTTTTTTAGAATAAGTGGTATACCGGTATTTAAGCTTGATAAAGGCAGAGCTGAAAAGGAAGCCCTGGTTCGCAAGGAAAACAAGATATTCAAACTACTAAAACATACGACCGAAAGGTATCTTGATGTTTTTAGAAAATTTGGTTTAAAAGGAGAAGTGGAAGCAGGGGCTGTATTGCATTTAAATGAAAAAGCAAGGGCAAGTTTGCAGGAATTTCTCAGTGAAAACGGCATTATAAAAGATAAAATTTGGCTTGGTTTAGCGCCATTTTCAAAGCATAAGCAAAAAACATGGCCGCTAAGTAAGATTACCGCTATAATTGAGACTCTGGGTGAGAAAGATAATTACCAGATATTCCTTTTAGGTGGCGCCGAAGATGCAGAAGATTTAAATAGCCTGGCAGCACTTTACCCACATTGCCTGAATCTTGCCGATGTATTTTCGCTTGACGAAGAAATTGCCCTTATGCACCAGCTTGATGTGGTAATAGCCATGGATTCGTTTAATATGCATTTGGCGGCTCTCTGTGATACCAAAGTAATTTCTATCTGGGGCGGTACCCACCCTTATGCCGGCTTTGGCCCATTAAATGACAACAGTAATAATATTGTCCAGGTTGACCACGATGAACTGGCCTGCCGGCCGTGCTCGGTATTTGGCAACAAAACATGTTATCGTGGTGACTGGGCGTGTTTAAAAGCTATTGAAGCGAAAGATGTGCTGAGATTAGTTTAAATTAACTATTCTTAGTCCTAATTATCGAAACTCATCGATAATAAATTTTTTAGCAACATTCTTGTGTTGAGTTTGCATAAATAAAAAAGTAAAGTATATTTGTCATAAAGTAAAATAAATAAGACTTAAAGTAAAATAAATAAGACTTAAAGTAAAACAAAATTGTCATGAATATAAAAAATATCCTTGCCCACGAGGAGAAAGATCTCAAGAAACTGGAGAACTTAAAATTACTGCCCAACCGAGTAAAAACCATCGGCATAAATTTGTTAATCCTGAGTGTTATTTTACTTTTTGCCGGTAAGTTTTTATTTACCGAATATCATACAGTGAGATTAGTAATTAAGAACCTGATTTTAATATCATTGCTGTTGATTTCCGTTTCAAGAAATAAAATTGAGGATGAGAGAACATTGAGATTGAGGGTACAATCTTATGCATTTGCTTTTATCACCGGCGTACTTTATGCGATGGTTCAGCCATTTGCTATCCTTCTGGTAGAATCCATCATGCAATCTGAGCTTGCTACACTAGTTGAGCTCTCGGTTTTCCAGGTGCTGATTTTTATGCTACTTGTTCAAATAAGCTATTTTAATTTTACCATGCGCCACCGATAATGTACAACAGCCTAAAGGTAGAACGGGCGATATTAGATATTACCCAGGAAGAATTGGCTCAGCACATTGGAGTGTCCCGACAAACCATTAACTCAATAGAGAAAAACAGGTATGTGCCGTCCACTGTTCTTGCCTTGAGAATATCTGCCCTGTTTAAGAAAACTGTAAATGAAATCTTTGTTCTGGATGACTCAGACGCTTAGTTATTACAGAGCCGGCACAAGACAGGTGAGATATAAATAGGTTCAATGAGTAATCTTATATAATACACAATTCCTCAGCCTCACATGCTCATGAAGCTGCGGATGGTTGAAGGTTTTTACCAGCTGCATACCAATTTTCTTCATCACTTCCTCCGATTTAGTATTTACCACAGGTGTCACGGAATAAATATTTTCCAGGTGCAATGTTTCAAAACCAAACTCAAGACATCGTTTTGCCCCTTCTGTGGCAAAACCATTATTCCAGGCAGTTTTGGCCAGGCGCCAGCCAATATCTATACAGGGAGTAAAATCGGCCTGATAATTTTGCTCTGAAAGACCAATAAAGCCGATGAAGGATTCATCGGTAAGTTTATCAACCGCAAAATAGCAATAGCCCTTGGTACTAAATTGTTTTTGCATGCGATCCACAAAAATCGTAGTTTCACCATAAGTACGGGTTGTGGGGAAAAACTCCATAACCTCCTTATCCATATTAATCACCGTCATTTTATCAATATCTTCCTTTTGCCAGGTTCTAAAGCCTAATCGCGATGATTTAAACAGGTAGTTTTTCATTATTTCTAAAGATAATATTTACGCAAATAGAAGTCAGGGGATAATATATAATAAGAGTTATTACTTATATCTACTTTTGTACAAACACAACTGCTATGGCATATTTATTTGAAACCTTCGAGGGCTGGAAAAAGCACTGTGAAGAAAGCCAGGAAACTCTGGTAGACTCTATAATTAATTACGAGATAAGTGAGAATGGTGGTACTAAGGAAGAAATTCTCAGAGGTGTTTCAGCCAATTATAAAGTAATGAAAGAAGCCGTTGAAACGGGCTTTACTAAAGACATGACTTCTCGCTCTGGCATGATAAATAATAGTGCTAAAAAGGTGAAGTCAACCAGCAAAACCGTACTCTCACCAGAATTTCAGCTCTTAATAGCCAGAGCCCTAAGTGCCAAGGAGGTAAACTCCTGTATGGGCCGGGTAGTAGCGGCACCAACAGCGGGAGCATCGGGAATTATGCCCGGGGTACTGGTAACCATGCAGGAATTGCATGGTTTTAACGATGAGAAAATGAGTGAGGCAATGTTAATTGCCGCTGGTATTGCCTTAATTATTGAACATAAATCTAGCCTGGCGGGAGCTGTTGGCGGTTGTCAGGCGGAAACTGGCAGCGCCGCGGCCATGGCTGCCGGGGCCATGGTTTATTGCTTAGATGGCAGCACCGATGAAGTTTTTAATGCGGTAGCCATTACCATCCAATGCATGCTGGGTCTCGTATGCGATCCTGTGGCTGGGTTGGTAGAAGTGCCTTGTGTAGTGCGTAATGCCAGTGCGGCAGCCATCGCCAACAGCTCAGCTCAAATTGCCATCGCCGGCGTTGATTCTGTTATACCGGTAGATGAATGCATTGAGGCTATGGGAGAAGTAGGGGAAGCGATGGAGAATAGATATAAGGAAACAGCATTGGGTGGTTTGGCTGCTACAACCACCGGTCAGAGAATAGCTAAAAGAGTATTAATTCATGATATTGATATTCTTCCGGACGATGAGCCAACTTTAGACTAAGACTTTCTGGCACCTAGGAATTCCCTTATTTCATCTCCGGCATAGTAGAAGCTGTAGGTGATAATTGTTGTCCATACCACGCTCCACAGCAACATATAAACAACTGTTTTTTTTCGCGAGCCACCAAGGGCTATGGCTATAATTGATCCACCCGGCGGAGAGAGTAAGATAGGGGTAAGAAAGGAGATGCCTAATTCACCATACTTACGCCAGATTTTGACAAAACGCCTGTTCTTTGCCGTAAATATTTTTTTCGGCTTCATGTATTTCTTAAGTACTGTATTCCTTAGCCTCTCTCCAAAAAAAGTAAATATCAGTACAGTTGTCATCATACCAGACACTGTAATAATTACCGTTACCAGGGGGTGTAAGCCAGCTGCATAACCCATGGTAGGTCCAAAGATTATTTTAAACATGCAAAGCAGGTAAATTGTTATGATTGTCAGCACTTCTTCCATTCGACGTTCTAATGATTACATTATTACGGTATAAGTATAGTATACGTAGATTACCAGCAAAATGACGCCATCAAATCTTGCTAATTTTCTTTGGAACAACATTAGTGGTAATATTAACAGGGTTATCCCAAGCATCCACAACATATCCACCTGATGAATTAGCTCACTCACTTGTATTTCCGTTACTATACTGGTTATTCCAAGAATAGAAAGGACGTTGAATATATTTGATCCCAAAAGGTTGCCCAGGGCCAGATCCGTTTCTTTTTTGAAAGAAGCAACAATCGAGGTAACCAGTTCGGGCAAGCTCGTACCAAGAGCTACAATAGTAATGCCTATAATACGTTGGCTTACTTCTAAAAATATAGCCAGTTCTTTTGCCCCTACAACAAACCATCTGGCACCAAAAAAGAGGCATAAAGAACCTATTATGATAATTACAACATCCTTACTTAAGCTTTTAGATGGGGCATCAGTTACTTCAAGCTCTCTTTCCATTTCGATTTCAGCCTTCATTTTTTTCCTCGACCTCCTGATTATAAGGAAAATGTAGGTTAGCAGGGCCGATACAAAAAAGATACCTTCTATAAGATTCAGCATACCATCCATAACCACATAGAAAAGTAATAATGAACTTCCCATAGTAACCGGCCAATCTATCTGGATACTGTCGGCATTTACCTTTACCGGGCCAATGAGAATGGTTACCCCTAAGACCAGGCCAAGGTTACATATATTAGACCCAACTACATTGCCCATGGCCAGGTCTGGGCTACCACTAAGGGCTGCACTTAAGCTAATCAGAAGTTCAGGGGCTGAAGTACCAAAGGCCACGATGGTAAGGCCAACCACGAGAGGTGTCATATGAAGCCGTAAGGCAATACTGGATGCACCCCTCACCAGAAAATCACCACCTATAATGAGGGTGAAAAGTCCAATAATTAAGAGTCCAATATTAAACAGCATTAATCTTATAGTTTCGGCCCA
>Ga0114950_10003550_pt1 | contig 12040 bp, 7 predicted proteins | sample N075metaG_FD_83503 | JGI IMG/M metagenome (GOLD analysis project Ga0114950, IMG submission 83503) | Deep subsurface microbial communities from Kermadec Trench to uncover new lineages of life (NeLLi) - N075 metaG | ecosystem: Environmental > Aquatic > Marine > Ocean trench > Sediment | place...
CGGGCCGGGTTTGTATTCCGGCTTGCAGGGCCCCTACCTGTTTTACTATGGCCTGAGCTTTGGGGCGATGGGGATCGGGCACCTGCTGCTGGGCCTGTTCGCGGGCGCTGGCCTGGGGATATCGGCGTGGCGCGCGCCACTGTTTTTGTTACCGGTATTGGCGCTCGGTAGCCTCGAGGGACTGGGCTTTGCGCTGTTCAACTACGACCTGCTGGTGTTCCAGGGTTTTCTGGCGGGTTATAACGCGCTCTTTGGCGGATAATTGATAATGAAAATATTGAAGAGAACGGCGCTGGCCATATTGGTGTTAGGCCTGCTGGGCTGGATATTCCAGGACGCGTTGCTGAAGGCCGTTAAACCGACGGTCAACAACTTCCTGATGACGTTTCCCGAGTCGAAGTACCTTAACCGCGAGGTAGTGGGCGCCTACCCGGTGCTGGCCTGCCAGAACAGCCACAGCGACTGGGGCGAGCGGGTGCGGGTAACCCAGAGCCTGGATGGCCAATGGGATATCGCCCAGGGCGCCCTGGACGACAACATTCCGGGGCGCTTTGACCATACGGTGCCCGTGCCCGGCTTCGTCACTGAATCGACGCCGCCCTTTGCCCGAGTGGGCGTCGACAGCGACGAGCGGGAAGCTTTCTGGTACCGCAGGACCTTTAGCGGGCCGGAGCAGCCCGCCGCGCTGGCGGCACTGTGCCTGCACAAGACAAAGTACGGGGTCAAAGTTTGGCTTAACGGCCAGGCCCTGGGCATGCACTACGGCGCCTTCACCCTGTCTGAGTTCGACCTCTCCGGCGCGATCCGCTACGGCCAGCCCAACGAGCTGGTGGTGCGGGTTGGCGCCGAGCACGGCGCTGTCCCGGAATTTATTCCCATCGGCTCGGATTTTGAAAAGTATGCCTTTTATCCGGGGCTGTGGGACAGTGTCAGCGTGGTTTATACCGGCCCGGCGTCCATCGTCAGGACCAAGGTCGAGCCGAATATCGATCGTGAGCTGGTGCTGACCCGTACCACCGTGCGCAACAACAGTGACAGCCCTGCCGAGTTGACCTTGCAACAGCGGTTACGGGAGTGGCAATCAGGGGATTGGGTGAGTGACGCCGTGTCTCTGCGATTGACCCTGGCCCCGGGCGAGAGCACCACGATTGTGCAGCAGCTGCCCCTGGCCAACGCCACCCTGTGGACGCCGGAACAGCCGCGGTTGTATGTCGCGCAGAGCACCTTGTTGCTCGGCGACATCCCCTCGGACGATAGAGCCACCCGCTTTGGCATGCGCAAGTTTCAGTGGAAATCAGGTGCTGACAAGGGTTTTTACCTCAACAATCAACGGTACTACCTGCGCGGTACCAATATCGCCCTGCATCGTTTTTTCGAGGATGGGGACCGCAGTGCGCTGCCCTGGAATGAGGTCTGGGTAAGGGAGCTGTTAGCCGGGCATATGAAGGATTTCCACTGGAATTCCTTTCGCTTTCATGTCGGGCGCGCCCCTAATTTCTGGTACGACCTGGCGGATGAGATCGGCCTGGTGGTGGCGGACGAATATCATATTTTCGCGCCGATACGCCTGGGTATCCCCGGTCTGCCCAGTTCGGTAAACTGGTCCCTGAAGGAGCTGGAGAAGGAGTTCACCGCTTGGGTGCAGGAAAACTGGAACCATGCCGCCATCGGTTGGTGGGACGCCTCCAACGAGAATCACAACCCCCTGCCGTATCGCGCCGTACCCCGGGTCCGTCACCTGGACACTACCCGCGCCTGGGAATCGGGTAGCTATCGGGCGGCCGACCGCGCGGACGATCCCCTGGAGGAACACCCCTACAAGCTCAACGGCACCGGCTTCATGAATAGCAACGTGAGGGATTACACCCTGGCGGATCTGGACAGCTTTGACCGCCAGCCACCCATGGCCCTGGGGGGGATATTTGCCACCTGGGACGGGAAAGGGGCGCGTAACCACGCGTACATCAATAACGAGTACGGCTGGCTGTGGCTGACCCGGGACGGCAGCGACGCCACCCCCATTGCGCAGGCGGCCTACGATTTACTGGCGCCCGGCGTCGACCTGAGCCCGACGCAGCGGCGTGAAATATACGCCTACGTGGCCTCTGAACTGTCCGGCTACTGGCGCGCGGGCCGCGGTTACGCCGGCGTCCAGCACTTCCTCTACCTGGGTAAGTGCATCGACAAGGATGACCTTGCCGAGGGCGCGGATATCACCGAGCCCAGCGCTACCTGTGACAACTTTATCGACATCCCGAGCCTCACCATGGAACCGAGGTGGGCGCGGTGGGCGCCCCAGGCCTTCGCACCGGTGGCGATCAATATCGATCGTTGGGCAGAGGGCTTCTATCGCGGCGGCTCCCGGGCGGTGCCGGTTACGCTGATCAATGACAGCTACCGGGACGAGGCTGTCACGGTGCGGGTGCTGGCTGCCGATGAGGCAGGGAACGTGCTGGCGCAGTCATTGCCTTACCAGACCGTCCTGCCCGCCCTGGGCAAGCTGAATCCGGTGCTGGATCTGGACATCCCCGCAGAGGGGGGCTTCGTGCTCTATGCGTCGATAGAAGGTGCTTTCGCGCCGGTTCCCGTTTACAGTCGACGCAAAGTCGGGCTGGCTCATCCCGGCGTATTGGTGGATCTTCCCGCCCGCGTCGCAGCTGACCTCTCGGGAGAATAAACTCATGCGATTACTGCTTGTGTTCAGCGTGGTGTTTGCCATGCAGGCCGCTGCGTTGGAGCGGCCCAACATCCTGTTCGTGTTCGCGGATGATCACGCCACACACGCCATCGGGGCCTACGGATCGCGTATCAACGAGACTCCCAATATCGACCGCCTGGCGCGGCAGGGCGTTTTGTTCAGCAACGCCTTTGCGACCAACGCCATCTGCGGACCGAGTCGGGCGGTGATTCTCACGGGTAAGCACAGCCACATGAACGGTTTTGTCGCCAACGAGTGGGGTGGGGCATTCGACGGCAGCCAGCAGACCTTTCCCAAACTGTTGCAGGCATCGGGCTACCAGACCGCACTGATCGGCAAGTGGCATCTGTACAGTGACCCCACAGGGTTCGACCACTGGGAGATTCTTCCCGACCAGGGTCGTTACTATAATCCCCGTTTCCGCAGCGCTGCCGGCACGACCATGATCGAGGGCTACACCACGGATGTGATCACCGATCGTTCTCTGGCCTGGCTGGATCAGCGCGCCAGGGACAAGCCTTTTATGCTGATGTACCAGCACAAGGCGCCGCACCGGGAGTGGGCGCCCGGCCCCGATCACCTGGAACTCTACAAGGGTGAGGATATCCCGGAACCGTCTACCCTGTTTGATACCCATCGGGGACGGGCGGGCAGTTCGCCCGATGTGGAGATGTCAGTCGCCCACCACCTGACCCGGGCGGACCTCAAGCTGGAGCCCCCTGGCTATCTCAACGAGGAACAGTTGCAAACCTGGGAACGCGCCTACGCGGAGGAGAATGCCGCTTATCTCCGCAGCGACCCCCAGGGCAAGGAACGGGCACGCTGGAAGTACCAGCGCTATATCAAGGATTACCTGCGTTCAGTCGCCTCCATAGATGACAACCTGGGGCGTGTTCTGGACTACCTGGACGCCAACGACCTCACTGACAACACAGTGGTGATCTACAGCTCTGACCAGGGTTTCTTTCTGGGTGACCACGGCTGGTACGACAAACGCTGGATGTACGAGCAGTCCTCCCGTATGCCCCTGATCGTACGCTGGCCCGGCAGGGTGCCCGCCGGGACGAAACGGTCAGAGCTGGTACAGAACCTGGATTTCGCCCAAACCCTGCTCGCAATCGCCGGTGTGGCGGCGCCCGCGGACATGCAGGGAAGGAGCCTGCTGCCCTTGTTGGAGGGGAAGGCCTCTCCTCCATGGCGGGACAGCATTTACTACCACTTCTACGAGAACCCCGGCTGGACGTCAGTGCCGCGGCACTACGGTGTACGCACGGATCGCTACAAGCTTATTCACTACTACCAGTTGGGGCAGTGGGAGTTGTTCGACCTGCAGGAAGATCCCGATGAACTGGACAACCGGATCGACGACCCGGTGTTGGGGTCCGTCAGGCGAGGGCTGGAGCAGGAACTCGACAGCCTGAGGCGGCAATACCGCGTGCCCGAGCTCGACCCCGAGCCGACCCTGAGCGAGCGGCTGAAATTCTACCTGTTAAATCTGGCAGTGAGCTTTCAGTACGAGCGCTGAGCAGGGCTAATAAAGGACAAAGTAAAAATGCGCAAATGGATAAAGTATTCGGCGATCACCCTGGTCATTCTTGTTGTAGTGGTATTAGCCGCTGCCAGCAAGACCCTTTTCATCAACGACTGGCTGGGGAAACGGGCCGTGGGTCCGGAGGCGCCATGGCTGGTGGTCGACGGCACGCGTTTTCGGGACCTGAACAAGAACGGCGAGCTCGATGTGTATGAAGACCGCCGCCAACCGGTCTCGCGTCGAATAGATGACCTGATCGGCCGGATGACAGTCGCTGAAAAAGCCGGCCTGATGTTCCAGCCGCCGATGACCTTCGATGCCGAGGGCAAGATGTTGGAGCGTATGAATGTCAGCATGGGCTACGGCACCTATGACGTTATCAACCGACGTCTGATCAATCACTTCAATGTATTCGGTTCGGCGCCGGTCACTACCATGGCCGCCTGGCACAACCAGATCCAGAAGCTGGCGGAACGCACCCGCCTCGGTATTCCGATTACCCTGTCCACCGATCCCCGTCACGGCCTGCGCCACGGCGATCGCGCCACCAGCGTGCGCACCGAGGGATTCTCCCTGTGGCCCGAGCCGATCGGCTTTGGGGCTATAGGGGATGCGGCTGTCGCCGAGGAGTTCGGCCGCATCGCCAATGTTGAGTACCGTGCCGTCGGTATCCGCATGGCGCTGCACCCGATGGCAGATCTGGCGACTGAACCGCGCTGGGCCCGGACCGTGGGCACTTTCGGCGAGGAGGCGGAATTGTCCTCGCTCCTGGTGGCGGGCTATATCCGCGGATTTCAGGGCGAAACCATCGGCACCGACAGCGTGCTGACCATGACCAAGCACTTTCCCGGCGGCGGTCCCCAGGCCCGGGGCCTGGACGCCCACCAGTTTTACGGCGCCGACCAGGCTTACCCCGGCGATAACTTCGAGTACCACCTCAAGCCCTTCGAAGCCGCGTTCGAGGCCGGTACTGCGCAGATCATGCCCTACTACGGTATTCCCAATGGCCAGACCAGCGAAGATGTGGCGATGGCTTTCAATAAGGACATCATCACTGGCCTGCTGCGCGGACGCTATGGCTTCGACGGTGTGGTCTGCACCGACTGGGGGATTATCACCGACAAGGGCGGCCCCGGTTTTATCGCCATGCGGGCCCGAGCCTGGGGCGTTGAAGGCTTGTCGGTGGCGGATCGCTTCGCCAAGGCCCTGGACGCCGGCGTGGACCAGTTCGGTGGGGAGGAGGTTCCCGGCATGCTCATCGAGCTGATCGAGAGCGGTGCCGTGTCCGAGGGCCGCATCGACCGCTCGGTGCGCCGCATCCTCAAGGACAAGTTCCGCCTGGGTCTGTTCGACAATCCCTATGTGGACGTGGAACAGGCGCGTGAAATCGCCGGCCAGCCAGCGTTCATGGCGGCGGGCAAGCTGGCCCAGCGCAAGTCGCTGGTGCTGCTGAAAAATGATGCGGGGCACGGCGCCGCCGCACTGCCTCTGGCCCAGGGCCTGAAAATTTACCTGGAAGGCGTCGACCCTGCGGTGGCTGGCGAATACGGTGAGGTGGTTGCGCAGCTGGAGGATGCCCACGTCGCCATCCTGCGTCTGCAAGCGCCGTTTGACCCGCCGCGCACCGACCTGTACATGGGCGAGAACATTATCGAGACGATCCTCCACCAGGGGGATCTCAACTTCAAAGGCGAGCAATTGGCCCATATCCAGCAGGTGATGCAGGCGAAACCCACGGTGATCATCATTTATATGGAACGCCCCGCGGTGATTCCCGAGATAGCGCAGCAGGCTGTCGGCGTTCTCGCCGAGTTTGGCGCCGAGGATGACGCCGTACTGGATGTGGTTTTCGGGGCGTTCAACCCCAGCGGCAGGCTCCCCTTCGAGCTGCCTCGATCCATGGCGGCAGTGGCGGCACAGTTTGAGGACGTCCCGGCGGATTCCACAGACCCTTTATTCGCTTTCGGTTTCGGCTTGTCGTACCAGTAGCCGGGTTTCTACCTACAAGTGCTGGCAAATTCAGCTGTAATTAAGCGAGGGCGTATACACTGTTGCTGGTTTTATATCCGATCATAAGGTGATGATGAGTATGCGACAGGCTCGTGACAAGTATCTAGAACTCGGCCGTGAACGCGTCGCGGCCATGACGCTGAAGGAAAAAGTCGGCCTGATGACCGGCAGAGGCCTGACTAAATTGCTCCTGCCCATTCATTTTATGCTGTTCAAACAATATAACCGGGCGCCTTACCCCAACAATGGCGTAGCGCGTTTGGGCGTGCCGTCCATGAAATTCTGCGATGGTCCGCGCGGTGTTGTCAGCCAGAAATCTACCTGCTTCCCCGTTGCGATGGCGCGGGGCGCCACCTTCGATACGGCGCTGGAGCGTCGGGTAGGCGATGTCATTGGCAAGGAGGTCATCGCTGCGGGGGGTAATTACTTCGCTGGCGTTTGCATCAATTTACTGCGTCACCCAGCTTGGGGCCGAGCGCAGGAAACCTATGGTGAAGATCCCCACCTGCTGGGGCAGATGGGAGTCGCTGTCACGGAGGGTGTGCAAGCATTAGGCGTGATGGCTTGCCTCAAGCATTTTGCGATGAATAGCATGGAGAATGCACGTTTCGAGCTGGACGTACTGTGTTCCGAGCGCACCTTACGGGAAGTGTACCTGCCCCATTTCAAAGACTGTGTTGATGCTGGAGCCGCCAGCGTGATGACCGCCTATAACAAGGTCAGGGGCCAGTACTGCGGACAAAATCAGGAATTGCTGCGGACTATTCTCAAACAGGAGTGGGGCTTCGAGGGTTTTGTGATCAGTGATTTTATCTGGGGTATTTACGATACGGATAAGGCCGCTGAATATGGCATGGATATTGAGATGCCCTGGCCAACACACTTCGGGAAAAAACTGATCAAGGCGGTGAAGTCTGGTCTGGTCGATGAAAAAACTGTGGACGAGGCCGCACAGCGCATCGTCAGTACGACCTTGCGATTTGATGAGATCTTGCAGAAGAACCACTTTCATCCTGGTATCGCTGCCTGCGAAGAGCACCGTACATTGGCAAGACAAGTGGCCGAGAAGTCCATGACCTTGCTGAAAAATGACAATGCGGTGCTGCCCCTAAACCGTGATTCGATCAAGCGACTGGCGGTATTGGGTGAATTGGCGGATGTAGCCAATACCGGTGATCACGGCTCCAGCAAGGTTATGCCACCCTATGTTGTCACCGCATTGGCGGGCTTAAAAAATTTCCTGGGGAGAGACGTGGTAATCGATTATTTGTCCGGTGCGGATATCGCTGCGGCGACTGCCGCCAGTGCGGCGGCGGATGCCGTGGTGCTGGTAGTAGGCAATCGCCACAGCGATGAAGGTGAATATATTATGAACAAGAAAAACTCCCCCGGAGGTGATCGTGACAATCTGTCTTTGCGGGCCGATGAAGTGGCACTGATTAAAGCTGCAGCCAAAGCCAACCCCAATACTGTCGCTGTATTGATTGGTGGCAGCGCGATCACGATCTCAGAATGGGATCAGGATGTGGCCAGCATACTCTTTGCCTATTATCCCGGTATGGAAGGTGGCAATGCACTGGCAAATACCTTGTTTGGGGAGGCCAATCCCGGTGGCAAACTGCCATTTACTATCCCCACCGATGCAGCGCACCTGCCGTTCTTCGATAAGGAGGCCGAGTCTATCGAATATGGCTACTATCACGGCTATACCTTGCTGGATAAGGAAAACGTCGAGCCCGCCTATGCCTTCGGTTTTGGGGGGTCCTATACGAATTTCGAACTTTCCGAGCCCGAGTTTTCTGCGCAGGACGGTCAGTTTCATGTCCGGGTGACCGTCACCAATGTGGGCGATTGTGCGGGTGACGAAGTGGTTCAGTTGTACGTCGGATGTAGCCAGTCCAAGGTTGATCGCCCGAAGAAAATATTGCGTGGTTTCGAGCGGGTATCACTGCAAGTGGGGGAGACGGTACGGGTGAGCTTGAGTACCGGTTTCGACACGCTGCGCTGGTATGACGAAGCAATTTCGGACTGGCAGGTCGAAGGCTTGCCTCATGAACTCTATATCGGCACCAGCAGTCGACATCAGGATTTGATGATAGGTGTGGCTACCCCGACGGGGTGAACACCGTTGCAAAGATTGGGAGACAGCATGGACAACACAGCGTATTCGCTTGGCGGTAAGACCGCACTGATCACCGGCGGTAATCGAGGTATTGGCCTGGGCATCGCCCGTCGGTTTGTCGAATTGGGCGCCACTGTGATTATCACTGGCCGTGACCAACACGCTCTCCTGGCGGTCAGTTCGCAATTGGGTGAAGCCTGCCATTTCCGTATCAGCGATATCGATGACTGCAAAGCCCACGAAGAACTGCTTGATGAGCTGGAGCATAGCGTCGGTGCTATCGATATCCTGGTCAACAACGCAGGGCGGCACTGTAAAAAACCCAGCGTCGACACCACTGCGGAGGAATTTCGCGCGGTGCTGGAGACCAACCTGGTCAGCCTGTTTTCCCTCACCCGTCATTGTCTACAGCGCATGATGCCGCGGGGCGGGGGCAGTATCATCAATATCAGTTCCATGTCCGCGATTTACGGTTTGCCACAGGTGGTCGCCTACAGCAGTTCAAAATCAGGCTTGCTGGGTTTGACCCGCACCCTGGCCTCCGAGTGCTCTTGCTCCGGGGTGCGTATCAATGCCATAGCGCCCGGTTTTATCGAGTCGAAGATGTTCCTCGATATCATGGACAAGGACCCTGAGCGCAAGGCCAGAATTCTTGCCCGCACACCGATGAATCGCTTCGGCCAGCCCGAGGATATCGCCCATGCGGCGGCATTCCTGGCCTCTGATGGCGCGTCGTTTATCACCGGAATATGTCTGCCCGTGGACGGGGGAAATGCGATTGGCTTCTAGCTCTGGTGTAAAAGGCGGCAAGTGGTCGCAGCTATTGGCCTCACTGCTGCCCGGCATCTTCCTGATCGGCTACAACGTGGGCACCGGCAGCATTACTGCCATGTCAAAAGCCGGCGCGATGTTTGGCACAGATTTGCTGTGGGCGGTACTGCTGAGTTGCGTGATCACCTACTACCTGATGTCGCTGTGCAGCCGTTTTACCATCGTGACCGGTATGACCCTGATTGAGGGCATTCGCCGGCATATTCATCCCGCGCTTGCCCTGTTCTTCCTGCTGGTGCTGTCAGCCATCATACTCAGTGCGCTGATCGGCGTGTTGGGTATTGTTGCCGACGTTTTGGAGGTCTGGTCTGCGACTCTGTTGGAGGACGGCATTTCCCGCAACTGGTGTGCACTTTTTACTGCCACTCTGGTATTGGGCCTGGCTGCCACAGGTGATAGCCGACGCTTTGAGAAACTGCTGGCCCTGCTCGTGGCGGTTATGGCCCTGGCTTTCATCTCCACTATGGTTATGGAGTTTCCCGGCTGGCGCATTGTGTTGGGTGGGCTTGTTCCCTCAATACCTGACAGTGCTTCTGGTAGTGACAACAGTTCCCCGGTGGTTGTCGCGGGTGTGGTAGGCACTACTGTATCTGTATTTGTACTGGTAATACGCACCGGCCTGATTAAGGAAAAGGGCTGGCAATTGGAAGATCTTGCAACGGAACGGCGAGATGCTCGCGTGAGTGCAAGCCTCATGTTTATCATTAGTGCAGCAGTAATGATAACCGCTGCCGCAACGCTGCATGACAAGGGTATTCAGCTCAATCGAATTTCCGAGATGATCCCAATGCTCGAACCCGTGTTTGGCTCGTTTGCACTAAACGCATTTGTCATGGGGGTGGTTGCTGCCGGTCTCTCCTCCCATTTGCCCAATTTACTGGTAATCCCCTGGATCATCGACGATTACCGCGGTGTGACGCGCGACACCCGGTCTAGACCAAAACAGTTGCTGTTACTGATACTGACTATTTTCAGCCTGCTGGGCGTCGCGTTCGGCGGCAGCCCCGTGTTTCTTATGTTGATATCCCAGGCCAGTATTGCCGTCGTTCTACCGGCTTTACTGTGTGCCCTGATTTACCTGACTTGCTCCCGGCGCGTAATGGGAGACCATCGCAACGGTATGAGGGATTTCCTCATTCTTGCCGGAATACTGGCGTTCGCCTTATACATGAGCGCCCAGGGTGTGCAGGGCCTGATAGCTGATCTGGGTTGGCTATAACGAAATCCAACCGCTGTATATTTAACGGAGTATTGCTATGAAATTAGGATTTGGTCTCTATCGGCACCAACTCGATACCGCCCACTACGAGTTCGCCCGACAGTGCGGAGCCACCCACCTGGTAGTGCACCTCTGCGATTATTTCAACAAGGCGGGGACAAGCCAGGCCGATGACAATCAGCCCGTGGGCGATAGTGCCGGCGGTTGGGGCAGGGCGGGCGCTATCGATGATCCGGTCTGGTCCCTGGAGGGGCTGCGCTCGCTAAAGGCTGAAATCGAGTCTCACGGGCTACAATTGTATGCCATCGAAAATTTCGACCCATCAATGTGGCACGACATCTTGCTGGACGGCCCCCGCAAAGTGGAGCAGATGGCATTCCTTAAGCAGTTGATCCGCAACGTGGGTGCGGCGGAGATTCCGGTGTTTGGTTACAATTTTTCCATCGCCGGCGTGAGCAGTCGCCAGGTGGGACCGGTGGCACGGGGCAACGCGCACAGCGTGTTCATGGAGGCGGTAGACCAGACGCCGATCCCGTCTGGCATGGTCTGGAATATGCGTTACGATGCATCGGCAGCCGCGGGCGACCTGGAATTTTTCTCTCACGAGGAGCTCTGGCAGCGCCTGGGCTGGTTTCTGCAACAGCTGGTACCGGTGGCAGAAGAGGTCGGTGTGCGCCTCGCCGCGCATCCTGACGACCCGCCCATGCCGGTGGTTAGAAACTCGCCGCGGCTGGTGTACCAGCCACATATGTACCAGGATTTACTGGGTATAATGCCCAGCCGCAGCAACGCCCTGGAGTTTTGCCTTGGTACGGTGGCCGAGATGACCGAGGGTGATGTTTACCAGGCCCTGGATCAATACAGCAAAGCAGACAATATCGCCTATCTGCATTTTCGCAATGTGAAAGGCAAGGTACCCAACTACCGGGAGACCTTTATTGACGATGGAGACGTTGATATGTTCCGGGTATTGGAGATCCTCAAGGCCAATAACTACGATGGCGTGCTCATCCCTGACCACAGCCCCCAGATGAGCTGTGACGCGCCGTGGCACGCGGGTATGGCCTACGCAATGGGCTATATGAAGGCTGCCATGCAAAATTTGCAAATTAGCTAAGGGAGTCCTGTGAACACGTTCATGACGGAGAATTTCCTGTTGCAGACCGATGCGGCGCGGACACTATATTTCGACAGTGCTCGAGACCTGCCCATCATCGACTACCACAATCACCTGCCCCCGGAAGATATCGCGGCAGACCGGCGCTTTGCCAATTTGACCGAGGCCTGGCTGGAGGACGACCACTACAAATGGCGGGCCATGCGCAGCTGGGGTGTGACAGAGGATTACTGTACCGGTGGCGCCTCACCTGAAGAGAAGTTTCAGCGATGGGCGCAAGTGGTGCCCCATACCGTGGGTAATCCCCTGTACCACTGGACCCACCTGGAGCTGAAGCGCTACTTTGGTATCGAGGGCCAGTTGAACGGGGACAGCGCGATGAGCGTGTATCGGCGTGCCGGGGAGCTGCTGCAAACCCCGGAGTACCGCGTAACAGGCCTGCTGCGACAGCGGCGGGTGGAACTGGTGTGCACCACCGACGAGCCGGATTCGGATCTGATCCATCACCAGAG
>Ga0114950_10003551_pt1 | contig 12037 bp, 7 predicted proteins | sample N075metaG_FD_83503 | JGI IMG/M metagenome (GOLD analysis project Ga0114950, IMG submission 83503) | Deep subsurface microbial communities from Kermadec Trench to uncover new lineages of life (NeLLi) - N075 metaG | ecosystem: Environmental > Aquatic > Marine > Ocean trench > Sediment | place...
GAGTGATACCGATTTTACTGAAATTCGAGAGATTCGCCCATCAAATTCGAAAATATGCACGATAAACACCCCAGTAGCGAGGGTGGGTCGCTCAGGCAGTGAAATGAATCGCCCCTCGTAGGCCATCTTTTAGCCTGGCGAAGTAACCTTCTAAAACCTGAAAATAGCGATCCATACGATAGAAATTACATCAGTTAGTCTAATTAAATCACTGGTTTTACATGGGAAGATCACTATAATTAATAGAGAAAATTAGATGGTCTCGGCCAGGCTAAAACCCTTGGGGGGAGATGTGAACGAGAAGTCACAAAATGTAAATGACGCCGTTAAGCTGACCGGCTTGAATGCCAAGGTGATGGTGATTGACGACAGTAAAACGATTCGGCGAAGTGCGGAAACTTTACTCAGAAAAGCGGGTTACGAAGTTGTTACCGCAATCGATGGTTTCGAAGCGCTGGCGAAGATTACGCTTCACAAACCAGACATAATATTTGTCGATATCATGATGCCAAGACTGGACGGCTATCAGACTTGCGCCCTGATCAAGAACAATCAATCTTTCAAATCGACCCCGGTCATCATGTTGTCCAGCAAAGATAGCATATTCGATCGCGCCCGTGGACGTATAGTCGGATCAGAAAAATATTTAACCAAGCCGTTTTCCAGGGAGGATTTAATTAATGCGATTACCACGCACGTTGGTAAGGCATGATCTTTTTGTTGGTGCAGGGTATAAAAGAGGTAACACACTATGACGCACATCCTCATAATTGATGATTCACCTACCGAGGTGCATGTTTTCAGGACGATACTGGAAAAACACGAGATTCAGGTATCGGCTGCCGTTGACGGTGATGATGGCATTGAAAAAGCGCTCAAATTTAAGCCAGATTGTATTCTAATGGATGTAGTAATGCCGGGTAAGAATGGTTTCCAGGCGACTCGTGATCTGAGCAGAAATCCACTGACATCATCAATACCAGTCATCATTATCACCACCAAGGATCAGGAAACTGACAAGATATGGGCAATGCGTCAGGGCGCGAAAGATTACATCGTAAAACCTGTCAATGAGGTGGAATTGATCGACAGAATAAATAAAGTACTGGCCTAAAAGTAATGCCAGTTACCTCGCCTTTCAAATTACTGCAGACACTGGAGGCCAGTTGCCGAAAGAACTCCAGTGGATTGCCCGTCAACCAGTCGATAGTGGACGAATGGACCGGCATTGGATTCAAGATCAATGGCATTCCGATGCTGACAAAAATGGATGAGATAAATGAAATCCTGCCACCACCAGAAACCATCCGCGTTCCCGGGGTTAAACACTGGGTCAAGGGTCTGGCAAATATTCGAGGTACCCTGATGCCTGTGATCGACATGAATTCGTTCCTGTTCGGCAGTGATACCGAGTTGCGAAAAGAGAGCCGTATATTGATCATCAACAAGATGGGAGTGGTAGCAGGTTTGCTGGTTGATGAGGTGTATGGATTGAGGCGATTCAAGCCCGAGGAGTGCCGAGACGAAATTGATCCTGAGGTGGGGCCTGTTCGAGATTATCTGACTGGTATTTTTGTCGACCAGGTGCAGCGATGGAATGTGTTCAGCGTCGATAAGCTGGTTAAAACAGAGCAGTTCATTAGAGTTGTATGAGGCCAGATTGACAATGATTGAGTCAATGAGGGGCCCATGGCACTGCTGCAAAAAATAAGCGACTTACTCCCGGAAAGCAGCGCAGGCATGTCTGCTGTTTCAGACGGTAGCGCTAGAGCGACCAGTAAAAAGGTTATTTTCATGGGTGGCTTACTGGTGATATCTATACTGGTCATGGCCGCCCTGTTAAGTTTCGAAACCGTGCTTTCTCGTCAGAGCAAAACCTATAGTTCGATAGTTCTCGAGCAGCAGGTTATTTCGCAACAAATTGCGATCAATGCACTGGGAGTCGCCAGCAGAAATTCAAGCGCCTTCGTACAACTGGCAGAAAATAGAAATCGTTTTATTAATTCTCTGCGCAGTCTGGAGGAAGGCGACAGTTCTCAAAATATACCCCCATTGCCAAGAGAATTTGCGTCCACATTTGCTAATCTTCAGGATACCTGGGAAAGCTACGATAATAATATCAATACCCTCGTAGGAGCTGAGGTCCCGATCGAAACCGTGAACGAGTACGGTATCTTGATCAATGAGTCTCTGCCGCAACTGGGAAGGTTATTTGACGGGATTATTAAAGACCTGGTAAAGGCTAAAGCGCCAGGCGAGGATACAGAGGTTGCAGTGCGCCAGTTGATTTTGATTCAGGGCCTGGAACATAGCATGCAGCAGATTCTGACCGGTGGTGAAAACGTGATGGCCGCAGCCGAACAGTTTTCCAGCGAATCGGAGAAAATCGAGGTCCAGCTCATCGCCATGCTGCAGGGAAATTCTGCTCTCGGTATCAACAAGTTCGAAGGCCAGGCAGTCATAGCCAAACTGGTGAGGTTTGCCGATCTATTCTCGGTGGTGAAGAATAATGTTACTGAATTACTGAATAATTCACCTCAGTTGCTTAAGGTCCATGAAGCAGCGCTCAAGATCCAGTCCCTGGGTCCGCGTATGTTGGCAGCGTCGAACGACCTTGCCAGCAAAATAGCTGCCAGAGATGCAGAGCTGCAAATATTGACATTAGCTGGATATGGTTTTGGGGTACTTACGCTAATTTTTTTGACGATGCTCGCGGCCGCGCTGACGCGTCAATCTCAGCTTGGCCTGCTTGAATCCCAGGAGCAAAATGACAGGAACCAACGTGCCATTTTGCGCTTACTTGACGAAATGGCGAATCTCGCCGACGGAGATCTTACAACTCATACGACGGTGACCGAAGACATAACCGGAGCAATTGCTGATTCAGTTAACTACTCTATCGACGCACTTCGTGATCTGGTTGAAACGATTAATAAAACCGCTTCGCAGGTAGGTAACGCGGTGCGGAAAACGCAAGGTACGACAGGGCAACTGGAAAAAGCGAGTATTGCCCAGGCCAAGGAAATTTCCAGCGCCAGTGCCGCTATCACCGAAATTTCCCGGTCGATGACCAACATTTCGGCCAAAGCTGGTGATTCCGCCGAAGTGGCGCGTAAGTCGGTAGGTATCGCACATAATGGCGGTGAAACCGTTCGTCAGACTATCGAAGGCATGGAAACAATCCGCGAGCAGATCCAGGAGACCTCCAAGCGTATTAAGCGCCTGGGTGAAAGTTCGCAGGAAATTGGCGATATCGTTAATCTGATCACGGAAATTTCGGACCAGACCAACATACTCGCCCTGAATGCAGCGATTCAGGCGTCGATGGCAGGTGAAGCGGGGCGTGGATTTGCTGTTGTTGCGGACGAGGTACAACGGCTCGCAGAGCGGACCGGAGATGCTACCAAGCAAATAGAAGCCCTGGTAAAAGCGATTCAGGCCGACACCAACGAGGCGGCCGTGTCAATGGAGCAAAGTACCGCGAACGTTGTTAAGGGTGCCAGGCTTACCGAAAAAGCCGGTAGCGCGTTGGACCAAATTGAGCAGGTGTCGATGAACCTGGCACAGCGTATTCTTGAGATTTCGGATTCAACCAAATCTCAGGCTTCTGCCAGTATCAAAATTACCGAGGCCATGAGTGTGATCCAGGAAATAACGCTGAAAACTTCAGAAGGATCAGGCCAGGTATCGGGTTCAATCGGCATCCTGTCGAGCATGGTAGAGGCAATGCATAAGTCGGTAGCAGGCTTCAAACTACCCAGCGCGGTAAGAGCCGACAGCACCCTCATCACGAGCGCAGGCCAGCCTGGAGTGCTGGATAGTAAAGATTCCTAAAGGGAGCCTCTGATCAGTTCATGAATTATCAACAAACCTCGATAAGACATAGTGCGCTCGGTTGGGTTAAGAAATCCATAGACGATAATTTGTCTGAAATTAAATCCGATATCAAGCGATACACTGAAGAGGACGATCAATCCCTGCTCGGTTCCGTCAAAGAGCGGCTCGGAGTTATTCAGGGCGTATTGACGATGATCGAACAATATGGCGCAGCCATGTTGGCCGAGGAAATGTTGTCGCTTTGTGAATTTATTACTGATCAGAAGAAGGACAAAACTGATCAGTCGCTCGAAGTATTATTACGCGCCGTCCTGCAATTGCCTGATTATCTGGAACATATACAATCCGGTAACAGGGATATTCCAATTGTTATATTACCGCTGTTAAATGATATCCGCGCGGTAAGAAATCAGGATCTTTTCTCCGAAAAATTACTCTTCCTCCCTGACCTGTCTATGCATATGGAGAGTGGGGAGGCAGAGAGCATCGATGATCGCAGTAATCAGGCTTCGAGGTTACTGGCAAAAAAATTACGCCCGGTATATCAGTACGGCTTACTCAATGTCATCAGGGAAAAGTCTATCGAAGATAATTTGAGACGCCTGGAAAAAGTTTGTGAAACCCTCGAGGAACGAGCGTTTACCGAGCAGGTGGCGAGGATATGGTGGATTATCGGCGCCCTGGTTGAATCGGTTTCACGCCAGCAACTTGAACTGGGCGTTTCAATTAAAAATCTACTGGGGAAGGTTGACGCGTTATTTCGAGTGATCCTGATTATTGGAGAGCGAGGGTTGCTGCAACATCAACCTATCGAATTGATCAAGAATTTTCTATTCTATATAGCGCAACCTGAATGTGACGGACCCAAAACCCAGGCGATCAAAACGGCCTATCGCCTCGAACAGTTTTTACCCAGTGAAGCGAACCGCAGCAAAGTACTTGATAATATTGCCGGACCTAACCAGGCGTTATTAAAAACCGTTGCTGAAGCGATGAAGGTCGATATTGAAACGGTAAAATCAACGCTTGAGGTGTATATCAATGGTGATTTGGCCAATATAGATTTGCTCAAGGATATTCCGAGGGAACTTCATATTATTTCCGATACCCTGGCCATGATCGGCCTTGGACAGCAGCGGCAGTTAATCGAATCACAAATCATCTCAGTGAAAAAGATTATCGAAGGCGAGCAACCTGGCATCGAAGAGACCATGCTATCGATGGCCGAAGAGTTGCTACAGGTAGAACAGGCCCTGGATGTTATGCAGAAGCGGCCGCCCGTGGATGATGAGCAGGAGAGTTCGGAAAGCGACATATCAAGGGACTATGAAATGGAAGGTGTACTCTTTGCAGTGGTCACTGCAGCACTTGACGATATTCAGAAGACCAAGACCGCGATTCTGGAATTTGTAAAAGACTCTAGCCGTAGTGAGAACATAGAATTATGCGTGGCCTTGATGGAAGAAACCAGGGGCGCGCTGGTCTTGCTCAATGCGCACCGGGCAGTGGTAGTGATCGATGGTTTGCTCCAGTATCTGAAAGGGCATGATATTGTCGAGTTTATGGATTCGAATCGACTCGATGCCCTGTCACAGGTGGTCGTCAGCCTCGAATATTATCTGGAAGCGCTGGGTGAAAAACGGGGCGATGCTAACAGTATTCTTGATTTTGCCGATGCGCAGCTTGAGGCCTTACTATCGGTAGCATCCCCCGTAGCCGAAACCCTCGAAATCAGCCTGCCGGCCCTGGATCAGGAAGGGACTGGAGTACCGGAAGAGGAGGCCAAAACTGATTTAATCGATGCCCTGGCGGCCGAGTCTGAAGAGCCTGGTGAATCCTTTGCCTGGAATGCTGAGACCATAGTTATCGATGAGAAAGACATCGATATCGACGATGTCCCCGCACCGCTAGAGTCAACTGGTATCGAGGTCGTTGAGGACGATGAAGAGGTGGTTGAAGAATTGGGCCGGGATCTGGAAGCATTGCATAGCGTACTGGATGTGACTTCCCGCGGGGTGTTTGACTCAGACGAAGATGCCAGCGAAGAATTCGCAGCTGCTAGAGACAGACCGCTGCAGGTGGTGCCTGTACTCGAGGAGGCGGAGGTATTAGTACTGGGTAGTGATCCGGAAATACTCGAAATCTACCTGGAGGAAGCCGAAGAAGAGGCGGTTAATGTTAATCGTCTGCAACGGGACTGGTTATTACACCCGGAAGATGCGAATGCGTTAAATAATATTCGGCGCGCGTTTCATACAATCAAGGGTAGTGGTCGCCTGGTCGGTGCACTGAGAATCGGTGATTTTGCCTGGGATTACGAACAGCTGCTCAACCGGGTTATCGACAAAACTATTTTACCCAGCGATGAAGTCATCGATGCAGTCGGCCAGGCTGCCATTGGCTTATCCGAATTGGTAATAGAACTCAAAGGTGGTGAGTCGCCGAAGGTAGATATTCCCTACCTACGAGGGTTGGCCAGGGCCCTGGCAGAATTTAAAGCCGAGCAAGTTTTTATCGAACGCGCGGGGAGGCCGGGAGCAGAGACTGAATCACCCTACGACAGGATTACCGATAGTCCAGCAGGCAGCAGTGATATTAGCGATGCTGACCAGGAAATGATTTCGGCACCGGATAGCAGCTTACAGAATTTATCCGAAACCGAATCTTCGAGCATAGAGCCATCCGATCTGGATGGGCCTGTTATCGAAGCGACATCCGACATCGATGTAATACTAGACGATCTGGCATCTCCAGCCATACTTGATGATAAACTGCCTGACGCGCGTAGCAACAAGGAATCGAAACCGAAGTCAGAGTTTGAATTGTTAACTGCGGAGGAACCCCCGGTCCCTTTAGTAGGGACGACAAAAACCCACCTACCTGGAGCAGAGGTAGGCAAGAGGGTGTCCGGCGTTCAAGAATCGGGCGCAGTAACCGGCCTGTCGTTCGCCCCCGAACTTCTGACAATTTACCAACAAGAGGTCGAACAGCACCTAAGCACAATAAATTCCGCCCTTGAGTATTCGGAAAAAATAAAGCAACTGATTCCGAGCGAGGATTTTTATCGGGCATTGCATACTATTCACGGTGCTTCTCGTACGGCGGATATCGGCAGTATCGGTGAACTCGCGAGTTTATTGGAAAAGCCACTCAAATTGGCACTCGCGCAGTCCATGGCGCTCGATCACGAGATCATAGCCCTCTATCGAACTGGTTACGAAGCGCTCCAATCTATGACAACCGAGCTGGTCGAAACCCGACAATTGCCCCACATACCGAAAGATTTGAAAATTAGCCTGGAGGCTCTGGCCGAAGACCTGGAGGAACATACCGTAGAGATTCCGGATGACGTCGATCATCCGTCGGGCGAATTCATCGATACTCTGACAATGATGAGCGAGTCAACTGAAGACGAACAGGATACTGAACTGCTAGCTATTTTTGTCGATGAGGCAAAAGAATTGCTTGAAATGAGTGATCACACCCTGCACCAATGGGCCACTCAGGCACCTGACGAGAATGGATTTTTTGACTTTACCGCGGTGATGGAATTGCAGCGCTACCTGCATACCCTGAAAGGCGGTGCAAAAATGGCCGAATTAATAGAAATCGGTGATCTCAGCCACGAACTTGAGTCCATGTTCATTGAGGTGATCGATAATCGGGTAGAAAAAAATGAAGATCTGATAGAACTATTGAGGGAGAGTTTTGACCTGTTGTACAAACAGGTATTAGAGGCACAGGAAAGACAGCCACTCAGTAAATCGGCGGATCAGGTTAATTTGTTGAGAAAACTGCGCATTGGAGATGAAAAATATCAAACCGAGGTATTGAACCAGGGCGACAGTGACCTGGGTAGTGAAGCAATCGATATTGTTAATGAGGACTATTTTAGCGATGTCAGCGACGGTCTTGACAGGCAGGCGCAGGAAGTTATCAAGGTGCGCTCCGATTTGCTCGATAATCTGGTCAACTCTGCAGGTGAAGTCAGCATTTATCGCGCGCGCATGGAGCAGCAGGTTACGGGACTGGGTTCTTATCTCGGTGAACTCGATCAAACCATTTCCCGGCTAAAGAATCAGCTTCGCAGCCTTGAAGCAGAAACCGATGCGCAAATTCATTATGGTCATCGAGCCGATACAAGATCGTCCAGAGATTTCGATCCGCTGGAACTCGATCGCTATACCCTGATTCAGGAACTTTCCCGCTCGCTCGGAGAAAGTGTCAACGACCTTTCGAGCTTACAGAGTTTGCTGGGTGAGCAGGTCAAGGATTCTGAGACATTGCTACTGCAGCAGTCGCGCGTTAATACCGATTTACAGGATGGATTGATTAAGAGTCGCATGGTCAAATTCTCGGGTCTACTATCAAGACTACGGCGGCTGGTGCGACAGAGCAGCCAGGAACTGGGCATAAAAGCAGAGCTGGTGATTACTGGTGAAGAGAACGAAATTGACAACAAGGTACTCGATCGCATGGTTGCGCCGCTGGAACATATAATTCGCAACGCGGTATCGCATGGCATTGAAAAAGCGGTCGAACGGATCGAAAAGGGAAAACCGGAAACCGGTGTGATATCAATCGATATAAGCCGGGATGGCTCGGATGTTGTTATAAAGGTAAGTGATGATGGTGCCGGCATTAATCTCGATAAAGTTCGTGGCCGGGCGCTTCAATTGGGCTTGATCGCAGAAAATCATTCAATTTCCGACAGTGAACTGGTGCAGTATATTCTTGAACCGGGATTTAGTACTGCCGAGCATGTCACGCAGTTGTCGGGTCGCGGTGTCGGTATGGATGTTGTCGATATCGAAATTAAACAGCTAGGCGGTACTTTACAAATTGAAACTGGCCCTCAGGGGTCTACCCTTATAGCCCGGCTGCCTTTCACGCTGTCGATCAATCAGGCCATACTGGTACGAATTGGTGAAGAATCCTATGCAATTCCACTGATTAATATTGAGGGTATCACGCGAGTTGAAACGCGCACACTAGTAGGACATTACCAGAAAGAGGAGCCGGAGCTCGAATATGCCGGCCACAAATATGCGCTGCATTATCTATCTGAACTGGTAGACGAAGGTTCCCATTTTAATGCTGAGGATGATCAACTCAAACAGCCGGTGATCCTGAGTCGGTCTGGTGATATCCGTATCGCCCTGCACGTGGACGAAATTCTGGGCAACCGGGAAATTGTGGTAAAGGCCCTGGGCAAGCAATTGAGCCAGGTCAAAGCGCTTGCCGGTGCCAGTATACTGGCCGATGGCAGCGTGGTATTGATTCTTGATATTAATGGTGTCGTTCGTCACAGCAAGAGTAGCCTGGTTAAAATTGTTTACAAACGCGACACTGAGGATACTGGTGGCAGACCCCGGCAAATTGTAATGGTGGTAGACGATTCGATTACCATGCGTCGTGTGGCGAGTAAATTACTGGAGAGGCATCAATACAAGGTAGTTACCGCAAAGGATGGCGTTGATGCCCTGGCCCAGCTGGCAGATGTGCGACCCGATGTCATGCTGCTCGATATAGAAATGCCGCGCATGGATGGTTTTGAACTGGCAACGCACATGCAAAATGAAGCGTCCTACTCGAATATTCCAATCATTATGATCACTTCGAGAACCGGAGAAAAACATCGTGACAGGGCGCTGGAAATTGGTGTTACCAACTATATGGGTAAACCCTATCAGGAAGAAGAATTAATCGCTAACATCCAGGGTGCTATCGCTGGATGAACTATAGATATCGTCGCGCCATGAAGGAGTATTAACCCGATGAGTGACAGTGCCACAACGGTGCGCTGTATGCTATTGCCCCTGTCTTCGATCAACCTGTTGATTCCAAATGCGGCCGTGGCTGAAATTGTGGGTTACTCAAAACCGAGGCCGCTAGCGGAATCGAGTGACTGGTTTGCGGGTGTGGTTTTGTGGCGCGGTGTTTATGTGCCGGTGGTCGTGGTAGAGGAAATGTGTGAAATTGATTCGGCGCATGTTGGTCCGAGGGCTCGCATCGCTATATTATACAATCCGAGCAAAGATACTGAGCTGCCTTATCTGGGGATACATATTCAGGATATTCCGCGAGCCTACCTGGCTGAAGCCGAGAAAATGGAATCCGGTACTGACGACGAGCTAAGCCAGTATCTTTTGTCCAGGGTTGATGAAGATCAATATGCGCGCTTCATTCCAAACCTGGAAGTCATCATCACTAATTTGAAACGGGAATATTCACCGGATAAATTGAATCAACTGAATAACTAGGTTCCCTATATATCTCCCCAGGTAGATTGAACGATTGCGAGTGCCGTGGTCGCTGCGGTCTCGGTACGTAAGACTCGAGGACCCAGTCGGGTCGGGATATAGCCGCATGACCGTGCTAGTTTAATTTCCGCATTTGACAATCCACCCTCTGGACCCAGCAGTAGTGATATGTGCTGTGCAGGGTCGCCATGGATGGGGGTGTCCTGCAGGCGACGACCCTCAAAGTCGAGCAAGATCCTGACATCACGAACAATCGGCTCTTCGAGTAGTTTAGCCAGGGTTTGGTGGAAACCGATTTGAGGCGGGCGATAGCGTCCAGATTGCTCGCAGGCCTTGATAGCGACTGCCAGCCAATGCTCCAGTCTTTTGTCTCTCGCTTTCGCTTTTAGGGGAATCTGACTATGCTCGGCGTTAAACACAGATATTCGCTGTACCCCCAGTTCGGTCGTTTTCTGAATCATCCAGTCCATGTGATCGAATCGGCTCAGACCCTGAATAATCTCTGTCGGCAGTTCAGACTCGCTATTTGCCAGGGTTCGCTTTTGGACTATGACGAGCGCTTGCCTGCCCTGGTACGACAGTAGCGACGCGTAATCGTAACAATCATCGCCATTGAACAGCGCCACCAGAACCCCGGGTTTCAGTCGCAGCACGTTACGCAGGTAGTGACTAGCGTCCTGATCGAGCAGTATTCGAGCGCCGACTCGCAGCGGCTGCGCGACAAAGATGCGTGACAGCCACATAGCGAGAGGCGTAGGAATAAACCCTTATCTAGTAGCGGTAATGTTCCGGTTTGTATGGACCATCGATGTCTACACCGATATAACTGGCCTGTTCATCGCTTAATCGGGTCAGTCTGGCTCCGACCTTATCGAGATGCAGGTGGGCGACTTCTTCGTCCAGCTGCTTGGGTAGTGTGTAGACTTCATTGGCGTATTTGTCCGGGTTGCAGAATATCTCCATTTGCGCCAGGACCTGGTTGGTGAAAGAGTTAGACATGACGAAACTTGGATGGCCAGTGCCGCAGCCAAGATTTACCAGGCGACCTTCGGCGAGTAAAATAATGCGCTTACCGTCCGGGAAAATAATATGGTCGACCTGTGGTTTGATGTTTTCCCACTCGTATTGTTTCAGTTCGGCGACTTCGATTTCATTGTCGAAGTGACCGATGTTGCATACGATAGCCTGGTTTTTCATCGCCTTCATGTGGTCATGACGGATAACGTTGAAATTGCCGGTGGTGGTGACAAATATATCGGCTTCTTTGCAGGCGTCGTCCATTCGCACCACACGAAACCCTTCCATCGTGGCCTGCAGCGCGCAAATCGGATCTATCTCGGTTACCCAGACCGTGGCGCCAAGGCCTTTTAGCGACTGGGCACAGCCTTTACCCACATCGCCGTAGCCGAGCACCAGTGCAATCTTGCCGGCGATCATCACATCGGTAGCCCTTTTAATGCCGTCGACCAGCGACTCGCGACAACCGTAGAGGTTGTCAAATTTTGACTTGGTAACCGAATCATTGACGTTGAATGCCGGAAACGGCATTTCTCCACGGGCTTGCATTTGGTAGAGCCGATGCACACCGGTGGTGGTTTCTTCGGTAACGCCACGAATATTGTTTAAAATATTTGAATACCAGTCAGGGGATTCGGCCAGTTTTGCCTTGATCGAGGCATACATGACGATTTCCTCTTCACTGCCTGGATTATCCAGCACCGAAATATCCTGTTCAGCCTTGCTGCCGAGAACGATCAGCATGGTCGCATCGCCACCATCGTCGAGTATCAGGTTTGGTGTGCCACCGCCATGCCAGTCCATCATGCGGTGGGTAAATTCCCAGTATTCAGCCAGTGATTCGCCTTTGAAGGCAAACACCGGCACCCCAGAGCTGGCAATAGCCGCTGCCGCGTGGTCCTGGGTAGAGAATATGTTGC
>Ga0114950_10003552_pt1 | contig 12036 bp, 9 predicted proteins | sample N075metaG_FD_83503 | JGI IMG/M metagenome (GOLD analysis project Ga0114950, IMG submission 83503) | Deep subsurface microbial communities from Kermadec Trench to uncover new lineages of life (NeLLi) - N075 metaG | ecosystem: Environmental > Aquatic > Marine > Ocean trench > Sediment | place...
GAGACCGGCGAGACCGGCGAGACCGGCGAGACCGGCGAGACCGGGGAGACCGGGGAGACCGGGGAGACCGGCGAGACCGGCGAGACCGGCGAGACCGGCGAGACCGGCGAGAAGAAGGCCGAGCAGGAGTCGTCCACCGAGCCGTCCGATGAAGCGGCGGATGAGGAGCTCTCCTGGGAGTACGAGGAGCCGCTCGGCGTCCGCCGCGAGAAGCGCCGGGAGTGGCTCGAGAAGCGGGATTCCGCCATCCGGTTGCACGAGGCAGGCGTCCGTGTCCTCTTCTGCTCGGGCACGGACAAGCCGGCGGACCTCCTGAAGAACGTCCGCACCCTGGTCGAGAACGGCTTTCCGAAGGCGGCGGCCGTCGCCGCGCTCACGAGCGGCCCGGCCGAGGTGCTCGGCGTCGATCGCCACTTCGGATGGCTGAAGCCGGGACACTCCGCGTCGATCGCGCTCTGGACGAAGCACCCGCTCGACGAGGGCGCCAAAGTCACCTGCGTAGTCGTCGACGGGTTCCCCTACGAATTCGAGGTGAAGGAGGATGACGACGCGGGCGGCAAGCCCGCGGACGGCGTCGACCTCACGGGCTCGTGGGTCATCGCTGCCGATGACGACGAGGCCGACGAGCCGCCCGTCGCCACGCTGGAAATGGACGAGGACGGCAAGCTGACCGGGACGCTCTCGTTCACCAGCTCGATGGACGAGACGCGGAGGACCGAGGATGTCACGGGCCACGTCTCGGGCCACGACGTCTCCATGAAGGTGGAGATGACCATGGGCGAGTTCACGGTCACGATCTCGTTCGAGGGCAAGTTCGAGGACGATGAGTTCTCGGGCGAGCGTACCGTCGAGTTCCCCGGCGGCGAGCGCTCGGCCAAGTTCACCGCGACACGTTCGCCCGACCGCTCGTTCGAAGGAGTCCGTTGATGTCTACCGGAAATCGCACCATGCACCTGACGCTCCTCACACTCGCCTTCTTCGTCACACCGGCGCTCGCACAGGACCATCCGTACGAGACCGACGCGGAGCGGATCCCCGCGTTCACGACGGGGGGCACGTGTCTCATACGCGGCGCCACGATCCACACGGCTGTCGGTCCGGCGTTCGTGGGCGACGTGCTCGTGAAGAACGGGAAGATCGAAGCCGTCGGCGAGGTCGCCGCCCCGGACGGGATCCTCGTCATCGACGGGACGGGCAAGCACCTCGCGCCCGGCGTCGTCGACTGCCACTCGCACATGGCGATCGAGCAGGGGATCAACGAGGGTTCGGTCTCGATCTCCGCGGAGGTGACGATCGCGGACTCGGTGAATCCGGATGACGTGGGAATCTACCGCGCGCTCGGCGGCGGAGTCACGACGATCCGCCAGCTCCACGGCTCGGCGAACGTGATCGGCGGCCGGCACGAGGTGTTGAAGCTCAAGTGGCACGAGACCGCGGACGCGCTCCGGTTTCCGGACGCTCCGGAGGGGATCAAGTTCGCCCTCGGCGAGAACCCGAAGCGTTCGAATGGACGGCGCCGCGGCAGCTCGCGCTTCCCCGGCTCGCGCATGGGCGTCGAGGCGATCATCTACCGCGCGTTCGAGCGCGCGAAGGAATACCGCGCCGAGTGGGACGCGTACGAGGCCGGCAAGCAGCGCGGAGAGGACCCGCCGCCGCCGCGGCGGGACATCCGTCTCGACGTGCTCGTCGGCATCCTCGACGGCAGCGTCCGGGTCCACTCGCACTGCTACCGTGCGGACGAGATCCTGATGCTGATCCGGGCCTCGCAGCACTTCGGCTTCCAGATCGCGACGCTTCAACACGTACTCGAGGGCTACAAGGTCGCGCACGAGATGGCGGAGGCCAACGTGGGCGGATCGACGTTCGGCGACTGGTGGGCGTACAAGGTCGAGGCGTACGACGCGATCCCACAGAACGCGGCGCTCATGACGGAGGCCGGCGTGCTCGCTTCCGTGAACTCCGACAGCAGCGAGATGGTGCGGCGCCTCTACGGCGAGGCGGCGAAGTCCGTGCGCTACGCCGACCTCGATCCCGTGGCCGCCCTGCAACTCGTCACCCTGAACCCGGCGCTGCAGCTCGGCATCGGAGACCGGGTCGGCTCGATCGAGCCCGGCAAGGATGCGGACTTGGTGCTCATGAACGGCGATCCGCTCTCGACGCTCACGCGCGTCGACTGGACGATGGTCGACGGGGAGATCGAGTTCACGCGCATCGACGCTTTCGAGCTCGAGACACGGCCCGGTGCCGTGTCGGAGCTCACCGAGGAGCCCGGCGCGCTGGATGGCATCGACCGAAGTGCACCGGTCATCGTGTTCTTCGGCGGCACGATCCACCCGATCACGGGGCCGGACATCGCCAACGGCATACTGGTGGTTCAGGACGGGCGGATCGTCGGGATGGGCACGGACATCGACGTGCCGCAGGGCGCCCGCGCGATCGACGTGACGGGCCTCGACGTATGGCCCGGCATGATCTCGCTCAACAGCGCCACGGGTCTGCACGAGATCGGCGCGGTGGCGTCGACCAATGACACGGGCGAGATCGGCGGCAATCAGCCGGACGTGCGCGTCACGGCTTCACTCAACGCCGATTCCGCGCACATCAACGTCACGCGCCACAACGGTGTCACGCGCGCGCAGACGACTCCGCAACGTGGCGGGCCGGTGAGGGGCCAGTCAGCGATCGTGCGGCTGGCGGGCGATACCTGGGAGGAGATGCTCACCGTCGACCGCGACATGATGCACGTGAGCTTCCCGCGCACGGCGAACGACGCGAAGAAGAAGGAGAAGGAGAACGAAGCGGTGACAGGCATCGCCGACCTGTTCGACGAGGCGCGCGAGTACGGGCGGGTGCGTGACGAGGCGCGGCGCGACGGGCTCTCGGCTCCGACGTACGACCCGCGCCTCGAGGCCCTGGTGCCCTACGTGCGCGGCGAGAAGCGGATCGGCCTCCACGTGAGCAACGCGCAGACGATCTTGAACGCCCTGAAGTTCGCACGGGAGCAGGAGCTCGACGTCGTGCTCTACGGCGCCTCCGAAGCCTGGAAGGTCGCGGACGCCATCGCGCGCGAGGGCGTGCCCGTCGTCGTCGGGCCGGTCTGGGCCACGCCGAGGTCGAAGTACGATCCCTACGACTCGGCGTATGCCAACGCCGCCGTCCTGCACCGCGCGGGCGTTCCGATCGCGATCATGACCGCCGATACGGACAACGAGCGCAACCTGGCGTTCCAGGCGGCGATGGCGGCGGCGTTCGGGCTGCCCCACGAAGAGGCGATCCGCGCCGTCACCTATTACCCCGCGAAGATCCTGGGCATCGAGGCCGAGCTCGGCAGCCTCGCGGTCGGCAAGATCGCGGATGTCGTCGTCACGCGCGGCGACCTGCTCGAGATCACTTCGCCCGTCGTGCACCTCATGATCGACGGCGAGCTCGTCGATCACCGAGCCGACAAGCAGACGGCCCTGTACGAGCGCTACCGCGAACGCCTGCACAAACTGCAGGGCATGGAGTAGTACGGAGCCAGGACAAAATCCGCCGGCACTTCCAACTGCCGGTGCTCCGCACCGGCAGTCGGAAGTGCCTAGCAGTACGGTGCCGCACACTCTCGCGCGCATCGGCGACGCGAAAGTGTGCGGCACCGTACTACCGGCTGATGTTGAGCAGCACGGCGATGAGCGCCCCCCAGAGGACCAGCCCCAGGACCCGCTCGAGAGTGCGCGGGTTTCGCAGCATCGCGTGCATGCGCACGGCGATTCGCGTTGGAAGGGCGTCGGGGGTGGTCATGCTGTTCACCGCTCACCTTCGGGGGGCTCTAGCCGGCGGAGAGCGTCGGGTAACACGGTACGGAGAATCCAGGCGGGCCTGAGGGCCCAGGGCTAGACTGCTCCTTGCAATAGAGAGTCCGGAAACGGTCCGACCCGATCAAAAAAAACATGAATTCCAAACAACTGGACGTCGCGTGCCCCTGTTGCGGGACAACTTTGACGGTAGACGTACTCACGGGCAAGATCCTGCGCCAGGCCCGGCCGCAGGCAACGGACGAGACCGGCAAGCCGCTGCTGGACCATGGCCGCTGGGACGAAGCCGCCAATCATGTAAGAGGCCGGGCACAGGGCGGGTTGGACGAGTTCGATTCCGCGCTCGACAAGGAGCGAAACCGATCAGGGGACCTCGACGACCTCTTCGACAAGGCGAAGGAGAAGGCGCAGAGGCGGAGAAACGAGGAAGAGAGTCTCTGACGGACCGGGACCGGGCCGGGTCTCCAGCCGTCGGGATGTCGGACGGTTGGGCCGGCGCCCAGTTCCCGTGAATCGAGGATTCGTCCCGGGCCTCTTACACGAGGCGAACCCAGCGCAGACGAAGGCTGTTCAGGACGACGCAGACGCTGGATGCCGCCATCGCCGCGGCTGCCCAGGAGGGGCGGATGCTCAGCCCGAGGCCGGGCTCGAAGACCCCTGCCGCGAACGGCAGCCCGATGATGTTGTAGAGGAAGGCCCAGGCGAGGTTCTGCCGGATCGTGCGCATCGTCCGCCGCGCCAGGCGGACGAGCACGGGGAGGCGCGCGAGGTCGTCCGTGAGCAGCGCGCAGTCCGCGGCCTCGAGCGCCACGTCCGCCCCGCCGCCCATGGCGATCCCGACGTCCGCCGCGGTGAGGGCGGGCGCATCGTTGATCCCGTCCCCGACCATGGCCACGCGCCGACCGCTGGATCGTAGAGCGCGCAGCACTTCGCCCTTCTCCTCGGGGAGCTGCCGGGCGCGAGCGTCATCGATCCCGAGCTCGCGCGCGAGCCTGCGGACCGCGCTCTCGTGGTCACCGGAGAGCACGAGCGTCGCGAGTCCGAGCTCGCGGAGCGCCGCGAGCGCTTCCAAGCTGCCTGGACGGGGGGCATCGTAGAGGCCGAGCGCCGCGACGAGCCGGCCGTCCTCCTCCACGAGCACCGGCGTCTCGCCGCGGCGCGCGATCGGCCCGATGAGGGCCTCGATCGCCCGGGGCGGGTGTCCCCGCTCGCCCGCCGCGCGTGGGCTGCCGACCCACATCGACCGGTGGAGCACGCGTGCGCGCACGCCGGATCCCGGGTCCGCTTCGAAGTCCGTCGCGGCCGGGACCGTGAGCCCGCGCGCTTTCGCAGCCTGGACGATCCCATGCGCGAGCGGCTGTTCGCTCGACCGCTCGACGGCGGCGACGCGCGCCAGGAGCGCATCCTCGTCCCCGTCTCCACCCGCCGGTCCGTCGGCCGTGAGCTCCACGCTCGCGAGCTCCGGCCGGCCGGCCGTGAGCGTCCCGGTCTTGTCGAAGGCAAAGGTGTCGACGCCCGCGAGGCGCTCGAGTGCCGCCGCGCCGCGGACGAGGATGCCCTCGCTCGCTCCGCGCCCCGTCCCGACCATGACCGCCGTCGGGGTGGCGAGGCCGAGAGCGCAGGGACACGCGATGACGAGCGCGCTCACGCCGTGTGCGATGGCCGCCTGCAGGTCGCCCGTGAAGACGAGCCAGGCGACGAACGAAGCGACGGCGATCGCGAGCACGATCGGCACGAAGACCGCGCTCACGCGATCGGCGAGACGCTGCACCGGGGCGCGCGAGCCTTGCGCGCGGTGCACCGCCTCGGTGATCCGACCGAGCGCCGAATCGGCGCCGATCCCGGTCGCCTGGATCGCGAGCGCACCCAGGCCGTTCATCGTCCCCGCGTGCACGCGATCGCCGGGTCCGCGCTCCGCCGGTGCGCTCTCGCCGGTGAGCATCGACTCGTCCACGCTCGTCCGCCCGTCCATGACCGCGCCGTCGACCGGGATTCGTTCGCCCGGTCGGACGAGGACGAGCTGGCCGACGCGGACGTCCGCGAGCGGAACGATCGTCTCCTCGCCACGCACGAGGATGCGCGCCGTCGGGGGCGCGAGGTCGAGGAGCGCGCGCACGGCGTCGCTGGCCCTGGCCCGCGCGCGCCCTTCGAGCCAGCGTCCGAAGAGCACGAATGCGAGGATCATCACCGCGGCGTGTACGTGTCCTCCAGCCGCTCCGAAGACCGCCGGTGCGACCACGCCGAAGGCACCCGCCGTCCACGCGGTGAGTGCGCCCAGTCCGACGAGCGTGTTCATGTCGGGGGCGCGCCGGCGCGCTGCCTTCCAGCCGGAGGTGAGGATGCCGCGCCCCGCGATGAACACGGCCGGCGCCGCGACGACGGGTCCCAGCCAGGCCGGTGCCGCGAGCATGTGAGCCGCGAGGAGCGCGAGCCCCGAGCCGGCGGCCACGCCGACCGCCGCGAGGTTCGCGCGCTGGGCGCGCGCCTCCTCGCGCTCGGAATAGGCGACGTCCGCGGCCACGGCGCGGCCCCCGAACGCTCCCTCGGGGAGCCCGTAGCCGGCCTTGGCGAGGACGCTCCGAACCCGACTCTCGTCCGGCCCCTCGCCCTCCAGCGTGACCGCTGCGGACCGCGAGCCGAAGCTGACCTCCGCGTCGCGGATGCCCTCCACGGAACGCAGGAGCCCCTCCACCGAGGCGGCGCAGGCCTGGCAGGACATGCCGGACACGGGGAACCGCGCCTGGGCCGGAATCGGTGTGGAGGTGGGCATCAGATCGGAAGCGTTCGAGTCGATAGGCCCTGAATGGCGTAACCTCCAGGGACCCGGCGCTGCGCGCGACGGGCAGGTTCCGGGGGCGCCGCACGGCGGGCCCCCGCTCCTTCCCATCCTGTCAACACCATGAGCGACAGCCGCTACCGAGCCGTAAAAGCCTACAAGAACGAGCAGTTCCTGAGCAGCAGGGACGCGCGCGCCCTCCGGATCCTCGCGGAGTACATGGAGCCCGATTCGCGCTTCAATGCTCTCGACGTCAAGGACACGATCGTCTTTTTCGGCTCGGCCCGGATCCTGTCTCGCGAAGTGGCGGAAGCGGGGCTGGAGACGGTGAAGGCGGAGGGCGGTGACCTCGAGCGGGCCGAGATGAGCGTGCACATGTCGCGTTACTACGAGGCGACGCGCGAACTCGCGACGCGGCTCACGCACTGGTCGAAAGGACTCGAGGGGCACGACCGACGCTTCGTCGTCTGCTCGGGCGGCGGCCCCGGCATCATGGAGGCCGCGAACCGCGGCGCCTCCGAGGCGAAGGGAGAGAACATCGGCCTCAACATCTCCCTGCCTTTCGAGCAGAACGACAACCCGTACATCACCCGCCGCCTGTCGTTCGAGTTCCATTACTTCTTCATGCGCAAGTTCTGGTTCACCTACCTCGCCAAGGGCATGGTGGTGATGCCGGGCGGCTTCGGCACCCTCGACGAGTTCATGGAGACGGTGACGCTCGTCCAGACGTTCAAGATCAAGAAGGCCCTGCCGATCGTGCTCTTCGGCAAGGAGTTCTGGAGCGAGGTGCTCCATTTGGAACCGCTCGTCAAGTTCGGCACGATCAGTCCGGAGGACGTGGACCTGTTCTTCCAGACGGACTCGGTCGACGAAGCCTTCGACTACCTCGTCGCGGAGCTGACCACGAACGCCCTCGATGATCCGGGGCCGAGTCTCTAACCCCCCCTCCCCTCCCCTTTCCGTTCCCGCTCTCCTCGCCGGCCTTCCCAGCTCTTCCGGTCTGCCATGACGGACCGGAAGAGCTGGGAAGGCAGGCAGGCAGGCGAGGAAGGAGAGCAGGAACGGAAAGGAAGGGGGGAGCCGCGTGCGCGCTACCCATGCGCGCTACCCATGCCCGCTACCATGGGGTTCTCGGGCAAGGCCAGTCCATCGAAACCTCCAACGGTGAGCCGAGCGGGGGCAAAGAGGGCCCGAAGCGATGGCAGGCGAGACCGCACAACCGCACCTCGAGGAGTTCCTGTCCCACGCCGAGTGGCTGCGGGCCCTGGCGCGGCGCCTCGTGGCGGACGCCGCTGCCGCCGACGATCTCGTGCAAGAGACGTGGCTCGCCGCGATCCGGAACCCGCCCGACCCGGCGCGGGGGCCAGGCCGTGGCTCGCGGGCGTGTTGCGCAACCTCGCCCGACTGCGCGCCAGGACGGAGGGCCGCCGTACGTGGCGCCAGAGAGTCGTGGCGAAGAGCGACGAGCTGCCTTCGACCGCGGAGTTGATCGAGCGCGTCGACACGGGCCGCCGACTGACCGAGACGGTGCTCGAGCTGCCCGAGCCGTACCGCACGACCGTGCTCCTCCGCTATCAGCACGACCTGTCCGCGGCGGAGATCGCGCGCCGCCAGGGCCTGCCCGCCGGCACCGTGCGGTGGCGCCTGAAGCGCGGCCTCGCCGAGCTACGCGGACGCCTCGACGCACGGTATCCCGATCGTGCGTCGTGGTGCGTCGCGCTCGTCGCGCTCGAGCACACGGGTGGATCCAGCGGCGGCGTCGGACTCGCGTCCGGATCGTCGCTCGCGGCTGCGCTCGAGGTCGGCGTCGGTCTCGCCGTCGGCGGTGCGCTCCTGTGGTTGCCCCTGCGCGGTGCGGTGGGCGCGAAGGACGACTTCGAGCCGCCGTCGATCGCGGTACTTCGGGGCGACGCAGCGGGAGTCGGGCGGCTGGTGCGACCAGGCGACCCCGCCTCGGTCCGGCGCGCGGCGATCGGGCCAGGCGCCGAGCGGGAGGGCGTGCCGGCGCTACCGGTGCTCGAGCGCAGCCCGAGCCGGCTGCGCGTGGTGCATCCGGACGGAGTCCCTGACGCCGGGCTCCCGACCGTGCTGCTCGACGCGCAGGGCGATGACTATTCGGCCACGACCGACGCCGACGGTTTCGCGGCCTACGCGGCGAGCCATGGGTCAGCCGTGTTCTACGCGATGCGGGCCGGCGCGTTCCTCGAACGCCACGAGGTGGAGCTCGGCGGGGCGACCGGCATCGTCACGATCGAGCCGGGGAGCGCCCGCGCGGGGCTCGTCCCGCTCGACGGCCGCGTCCACGAAGTCTTCGTCGCGCGGACCTCGCCCCCGGGGAGTGCCGAATCGTCCTCGCGCCGCGCGATTCGCGTGGCAGTGCGCTCGCGTTCCAGCCCGCGGAGAGGTCGGGAAGCCATGGCTTCCAGGTCGTGCGTCCCGGCCTCTACGACCTGTTCGTCGAACGGCCGACCCGCGCGGAGAGTGCGACCATGCGCGCCGGGGCGTCCGTGCCCGTCACCGTGGACGCTGGCGGCGTGGCCCGCGTCGACCTCTCGCCCTCAGTCAGCGACGGCGCTTCACGGTGTGTCCCGCGAGCTCCTCCACGAGCCGCTCGAACACTTCGCGCAGGCGCACGTGATCCCGTCCGGTGGCGGGACCGGAGAAGCCCGTGTAGACGGCGCGCACGAAGCCTCTCGCGTCGATGAACACGAACGTCGGGAAAGCGCGCACGCGGTCGAGCAGGGGAAAGGCCTTCGAGGCTTCGGCCTTGTCCGAAGTGCCGGCGATGAGCATCGGGTACGTCACCCCATGGTGCTTGGCGTACGCGCGGACGACGCGCGCGTTGCGTTCGAAGTCGTCCCCGAACTCGAATGCGAGGCCCACGATGGACAGGCCTTTGTCGCCGTAGCGCCGGTCGAGCTCGACGAGGTATTCGGTGGCGTCGTTGCAGTTCGGGCACCAGGAGCCGAACAGGAAGAAGATCCGCGCTCGGCCCTCGAACGCGGGATCCGCGAGTGAACGACGCCGCCCGTCGAGGTCCGGGAAGTACACGTCGGCGAGCGGGATGCTCCCGACCCACTTCGTGAGACCGAGAGGATCGGGCAGGGCCGCCTCGGGGTCCCGCGTCGCTGTCCATGTGTCGTGCCAGGCGTCGCGCGACCAGAAGTCCCCAGCGAGCGTGCCATCGTCCTGGAGCCGCGCCTTGAAGAGGAACGCGTGCGCGCCATCGAACGCGGAGAGGAAGAGGCGCTCCCCGTCGAAAATTCCAGCGTTGTAACGGTAGTCGCCGAGCGTCGTGAGGAAAGTCCCGTGAACGGTACCATCGTCCTGCGTCTCGAACACGCCGACGGACGGATGCTCGTCCCTGGCGAACTGAACTGCCCAGCGGCCGTCGATTTCGGGCGCGCCCGCTTCGGGCCGCCGCATGCGAAAGCGGGGCCGCACTCCGGCCACGGCCCCGAAGCGCATCCGCATCCAGGTGTTCGGTCCGCTGTAGCGCTTCCATTCGCCGGCCATGCGCTTGCCGCCCTCGAGCACGCGGCCGCGCACCGTGGAATCGTAGGGCTCGATGTGGAAGACGAGCGCACTGCCGTCCCAGTCGACGCGCTTGACCTCGATCCGCTCGGCGCCGTTCTTGATCGTCGCGGTCCACCGCTCGCCGATGCGGTTCAAGGCGAGGTCGAAGGGGATGTGCCCGCCGGGCGACTCGAGCCACGCGAGCCACGGACCCGTCCTGGGCTCGATGCGCGCGTCCTGGGCCCCCGGGAGCGGCGCGACGAGGGTGGCGAGGGTGAGGAGCAGGGCGAGCCGCATGGCGAGGAGCCTACCCTCCCGGGGCTCGCAGCGGGTTGGAGCGGGCGGCGGGGTAGCTTCGGTCCTATCGGCGTCCTGCGCGGTGCGCTTGCACTTCCTTCGGGGGTTCCGTGACGGGGTTCACGCGGATGCGCCGCAACCGGACAGGGGCCGAGACAGTCCCGGGTGGGTGGGGGTGGTGGTGGGCTCCCCAAGCTGGTCGGCCTACCCGCACCACCTGGAGCGGCTATCGTCCGGGCCGGGACCGCGGAGGCCCGGGAACCCGCTTGGAGGACACGAGGGGCGGGACCGGGCTACAGGTAGCCGAGGCCCTTCAACTTCGCGAGTGCGGCGGAATCGCCCACCTCCAGGCTCGCCTTCACCACCCTGTCCTTGATCACCGACATCTTGGGCGACTCGGGGAAGCGGGTGACGCCGGCCTCCAGGATGTCGATGGCGGTGACGAATTCCCTGACGGCCACGAGCTCGACCACGACGATGCTGTAGTCCTTGGGCGTGACCTGATCGCCGAGGGCCAGGAAGGTCGTCTTCGTCTGCGCGGGATCGATGTGGGCGAGGGCCTGGCAGTGGCCGACCGCGATCTCCACGTAGTCCTCGTCGCTCGGGCTGCGCGTTGCCAGGGCCTGCTCGAAGTGCCCGGCAGCGTCAGCGAAGTCGCCCGACTGGAGCGCCTGGAAGCCGGCCTCTTTCGCGTCGCCGGTCCCGCCTCCGCAAGCGGCGATGGAGAGGGTGAGGGCGAGCAGGACGGAGTGGTGGGTGCGCATGGCGGGTCCAGGAGGCTGGCGGTCCAGACGGTCGCATGGGTGGGCGGGTCGCGAGGGTTGAAGTCTATCCTGCGGTTCGAAATGGGTGCGTCAATCGCCCCCGCTGGTGTAGCCCATCGACTCTAGCGCTTTCAGGGCTGTGGTCGCTTCGGGATTGGCCGACTCCCGGCTTGCAATCTCCATTGTCTTGCCGACCCGCTCCCTGATTTGCTGCATCTTGGGCGAGCTGGGAAAGCGCGCGACGCCGGCCGCGAGGATCTCGATGGCGACCTCGAACTCGCTCACGCTCACGAGCTCGGCCACCACGATGCTGTAGTCCTTGTCGGTGGTGTGATCCTCGAGGGCGAGGAAGGTCGTCTTCGTCTTCGCGGAATCGACGTGCGCGAGCGCCTGGCAGTGCCCGACCGCGACCTCGGCGTAGTCCGCGTCGCCCGTGCTCCGGGTCTCGAGGGCCTCCTCGAAACTCGCTACGGCATCGGCGAAGTCGCCCGACTGGAGGGCCTGGAAGCCGGCCTCCTTCGCGTCACCGGACCCGCCTCCGCAGGCGGCGAGCGACAGGGCGAGGGCGAGCGTGAGGCAGTGAGGGGTGCGCATGGCGGATCCGGGGGGCTGGCGGTCAGTCGGGCGAGGAAAGGGGTCGCGCGAGAGAAGTCTATCCGGCCCAGCGGGCCGTGTCGGGCCGGTCAGCGAGCGATCGGCGGGGTACCTATGCGGGGAAGCGGCCCGTAGTAATTGGGTGGTCTCAGGGGATTGTCGGCTCCCTCGAGATCGCCCCGGGGCGGATTCAGGAAAGACAGGCAGTAGCCGTAGCCGTCGTTATGCAATCGCATTCGGTAGACGCTGTCGGCGACCCGGGCATTCAGGGCGAGCTGGGCATCCCGTCTGAGCC
>Ga0114950_10003554_pt1 | contig 12034 bp, 10 predicted proteins | sample N075metaG_FD_83503 | JGI IMG/M metagenome (GOLD analysis project Ga0114950, IMG submission 83503) | Deep subsurface microbial communities from Kermadec Trench to uncover new lineages of life (NeLLi) - N075 metaG | ecosystem: Environmental > Aquatic > Marine > Ocean trench > Sediment | place...
AATTGGCAGTGGGTGCGCAGGGAACTGCGCGTTTTACTGCCGTCTTGAAGTAGTTGTAATCCAAAAAGGAGTACCGTGATGAAAACTGTAAAAAGAAGTCTTGGCCTGATAACCAGGTTGAGCATATTGGCCTCCGCTTTGTTGCTTGGGCAACAGGCGTTGGCCGCGGGTACTGACGCGGGCGGATCAATGATCAATGGTCGCTCGAGGGCGAGGCGGCCTGGCAACAGAATGTCGCAACCGGCGACATCCGCCACGTCGCGCTTTCCCGGGTGCGCTATGAGCGCAATTCATTTAGCACGTCGGTCGGGATAACGCACGCTGAAGACAGGTTTGAGGATGGTGAAAACCGTACCAGCGACATCTTCGAAGGCACAATCGCACAAAACGTCTTTGACGGTCGAATGACACTGCGTGCGAGCGCGAGCACGGCAATTTCGCCAGAAGCGGAGAACTCGGATTATCCGACGAGCTTGATTTTTGGTGCCGACTACAAGTTGATGAAGGGCATTGACCTGATTGGTGAATACGAGCAGGCGAGCGGCGTTGGGCTCGATGCGACAATGACCCGAATCGGCGTCAGGGCAAACCCGTGGAGCCGAACCCAGATCGACACCTATCTGACCCAGGAGGTATCCGAATTCGGGCCTCGAGTGTTCGCCAACGTTGGTCTTATCCAGGGATTCCAGCTCGATGAGCATTGGACTCTGGACTTCGGGGTCGATCAGACCAATACGCTGACAGACTCAACTCTCCGCCAGTTTGATCCCGATCGCGAACTTGCATCGGGTTCACTGAACGACGATTTCGTGGCGGCTTACGCGGGTGCGATGTACAGCGCTGAACTTTGGAGTGCCAACACACGCCTCGAGCATCGCAATTCGGATTCCGATAAGCGCACGACCTTGCTGGTCGGCTGGTATCGTGAACCGATGATCGGGCACGGTTTGTCCGCGGGCATGACGATCTTCCGGAATGAATCGATACTCGGCGACAATCGGACCTCGGCCAATCTCAAGATAGGTTGGGCGTATCGCAAGGCGCACAGCCAGTGGTCGTTCCTCAATCGGACGGATCTCGTCTACGAAGGCTCGGTATCGGGTAGCCAGGAATTTACGTCCTGGCGCTTCATCAATAACTTCAATGCGAACCGACGGTTCAATGCGGCCATGCAGCTGTCACTGCAATACGCTTTCAAGTATGTGCTCACTGAATTCGATGACGACGGCTACTCGGGCTATACCGATCTGATTGGAGTCGATTGGCGCCGCGGATTCAAGCGTCGCTGGGATGTTGGTGTGAACACGAGCATTTATCACTCGTACCGATCCGGTGTGATCGATTATGGCTTTGGCGTCGATGTTGGCTTTAATCTGATGAACAATATGTGGGTGACGCTTGGCTACAATGCCAGGGGTTTCTACGATACCGACTTCGCCCAGGCGCGTTACACCGCACAAGGTCCGTACCTTCGATTCACCGTCAAGGCTGATCAGCATTTCCTGAAAAAAATCACCGGTCGATAGTTACAGTAATAAGCCCAAAGCCGACATATTTCTCATCGAAATGGCTCGCTTCGCTGCGCTTTATTTCCGATGAGAAACATCTCATCTCCGGGCTTTTTTGAGCAAATATTGGCCTGTCAAAATGATAGCAAGCGTGTAACCTCGTTCCGGTGATCGACCTGTCTGAATTCTTTGGTGACGAGAGTCCGCTCAAAAAACTGCTGCCTGGTTTTCAGCCGAGGGCCGGTCAGGCGTGGATGGCAGAAGCGGTTGCTGAAACGATTGCCAATCGCGACAAGCTTGTGGTCGAAGCGGGTACGGGTACCGGCAAGACCTTCGCCTACCTGTTGCCGGCGTTGCAAAGTGGCCGCAAGACGATTATCTCGACGGGCACCAAGGCGTTGCAGGATCAGCTCTATCATCGGGATCTGCCGTTGATCGGCAAGGCCGTTGGGCGGCCAGTCAAGACAGCCCTGCTCAAGGGTCGCGCGAATTACCTGTGCCTGCACCGGCTCGATCAGGCAACCGACGTCGCAGATTCCCTTGCCGATGATCTGCGCGCAATACGTGAGTGGCGTCATCGGACCCGTAGCGGCGACCGCGCCGAGTTGACCGACGTCGCGGAAGATTCAATGGTTTGGCCGTTGGTTACGTCGACTGTCGACAACTGTCTTGGACAAAGGTGTCCGGAGTACTCGAACTGCCACGTCGTCAAAGCGCGCCGTGCTGCGCAGGAAGCGGATCTTGTGGTCGTCAATCACCACTTGCTGCTGGCCGATCTGGCGATGAAAGAAGAGGGCTTTGTTGAGTTCTTGCCGGACGCCGAAGCAATCATCATCGATGAGGCGCACCAGATTCCCGATCTTGCGGTACAGTTTTTCGGCGTTGCACTCGGTACCCGTGAACTGGAACGCATTGTCGACGAAATTCGCGCCGCGACTTTGTCTTTCCAACAGCCCGAGTTGCAGCGCCGTATCGACAAGCTGCAAACCGCGATTCGTGCCCTGCGTGCCGATGCGCCGCGGAAAGAAGGTCGGCATCAGTTATCGGAAGTGTTGCCTGACATTCGTGCGGCACTGGACACGTTGCGAATGGCGCTCGGTGAGATGCAGGTGTCGATTGGCGAGATCGCCGACACGTCTGTGGAACTCGAACAATTACATCTGCAGCTGATTGGTGCGATCGAGCGCCTTACGCTGCTGGCAAGCGATGAGACTTGGGATGGCTTACGCTGGATCGAGATCAATCCACGCAGTTTGCGGCTGAACCTGACGCCGCTCGATGTATCGGAGACTCTTCGCGGGATGATCGACAACGCAAACCAGGCCTGGGTTTTCACGTCGGCGACACTGGCAATCGGTGAGGATTTTTCCCATTTTGTGTCGCGCATGGGTCTGCCCGGCATCGTCGGGCTGACGTTTCCGAGTCCTTATGCCGTGCAGGAAAATGGATTGGTCTACTTGCCGCCCGATCTGCCGGAGCCGTCCGACCCGCTGCATACTGCGGCGGTACTCGAATCCGTCACACCGCTGCTCAAAATGACGGCAGGCGGCATGTTCTGCCTGTTTACGAGTCACCGGGCGTTGAACAATGCGAAGAAGTGGTTTCGCTCGCACAAGAAAATACTGGGAGGCCGAAAACTGCTCGCTCAAGGCAGCGCTCCGCGCGATGACTTGTTGCGCCAATTTCGCGAGGCAGGCGACGCAGTGCTGCTGGGCACCGGCAGTTTCTGGGAGGGCGTTGACGTTCGCGGCCAGGCACTGACCATCGTTGCGATCGACAAGTTGCCTTTCGGGTCGCCGGCAGATCCGCTCATGATGGCGCGCCTGGAATTCATACGCCGCGAGGGTGGCAACGGGTTCTCACAACACCAGTTGCCCCAGGCGGTACTCGCGCTGAAACAGGGCGCTGGCCGCTTGCTGCGCGATCAGGACGACTATGGTGTCATCGTACTTTGCGATCCGCGTATCACGACCAAGAGCTATGGCCGCCAATTTCTAAAGAGTTTTGAACCGATGCCGTCGACCTCATCCATTGACGAGGTCGCTCAATTCCTTGCGGACCGCGTAAGCAAGGGCACTGCCGCGTGAAGTTGCTCGCACTGGACACATCGTCAGTGGCTTGCACAGTGGCGCTGCAGCAGGGTGACAAGATTACTGAACGGCACGAGGAACAACCGCGTGAGCACACGCGGCTTTTAGTGCCGATGATTCGATCATTGCTGGAAGAAGCGCAAACGGAAATCGGGGAACTCGACGCAATTGTGCTGGGAAACGGGCCGGGTTCCTTCATCGGTATGCGCATTGCTGCGTCCGTCGCGCAAGGTCTTGCCTTCGCGTCCGGAATCAATATTATTCCCGTCTCTTCGCTTGCGGCGGTTGCTGCTCAGGTACTTGCGGAACACGATGCGACCGAGGTTGCGGTTACCCAGGATGCTCACATGAACGAGGTCTACCTGGGCATCTATGCACGCGACGAACGCGGGCGCACGAAGCAATCGATTGCCGAACGAATACATGCCCAGGAGGCAATATCAGAGCTCAGTCGTTCGACCGATGGGCGGAGATTCGCGGCAGGTTTCGGTTGGTCGAGGTATCCGGCGCTTCTCGAACACAACAGGGGCCGGATTGACCAGGTCGTTGATATCCTGCACCCAAGGGCTCGCTATTTGCTGAAGCTGGGTGCCGAAGCGATCGAAGCGGGCGAATCCATCATTCCTGCAGACGTAGTACCCGCGTATCTGCGTCAGAAGGTGGCGCAAAAACCAGCTCCCCCATGAAGCCGATCGCCCACACCATGGCTTTGTTGGGCGCCATACTCCTTCTACCGATCGTCGTGTACGCTGAAGGCGACACCTGGATCGACCGGCTGGATTTCAGCGGCGACCTACGACTGCGCTACGAGGAAATCAGGAAAGAGACGGAAGCAACCGCGTCTCGCGCTCGTTATCGGGCACGGTTCGGCATGTCCACGCACTTCAGCGACAATGTCGAGTTCGTCGTCGGAATCGCGTCGGGCGCATACAACCCGGTGTCGAGAAACGTCACCATTGATGGGGAACTTTTAAACGAAGGCATCGGAATCGATCTGTTATACGTTGACTGGACGCCAGTAGAAGGAATGCATGTTTATGTCGGCAAAATGAAAAACCCGCTATTTCGGGCCGGTAATATCCCACTGGTCTGGGACGGAGATTGGAACCCGAAAGGTATCGCGCTTAACTACAGCAAGGGATGGTTTTTCGGAACTCTGGGCTCGTTCCTCGTGGAAGACCGAAGTTCGAGCAGCGATTCTATATTGCTAGCCGGGCAGGTTGGTGCGAAGTTTAATTTTGGTGAAAACTCGACGTTGACTGCGGGGGTTGGATATTTCGGCTATAGCAACACGATTGGCAACAAGCCGTTCTATCACGACGACCCGAAGGGCAATACCGTGGATCTGCTCGGTAATTACGTTTACGAGTACAAAGATACCGAGTTATTTGCGCAGTTCGATACGAAAATCGGTGACTTGCCATTCTCTCTCTTTGCGCAGTCGGCCCGAAATAATGAGGTTGTTGAGCAGGACTTCGGCATCGCTTACGGCGCAAGGCTGGGCTCGGCGAAAGATAAAGGTCAATGGGAACTGGTCTGGGGCTATCAGGACATAGAAGCGGACAGCGTGATCGGCACGTTCAACAATTCTGACTTCGGTGGCGGCGGCACTGACGCAACCGGTCATATCTTCGTAGTCAGGTACGTGATATCAGAAAACATAGATGTCGGCGGGACGCTGTTTATCAACACGACCAACCCGTTCAGTCTGCCTGAAGAAGACTATGAGCGCTTACAACTTGACGCCGTATTCAATTTCGAGTGACACGGAAAATTGGGCAGTTAAGACTATGACGATACCGAACAGGCGAGTACTGAACCTGGCAGGATTCCTGTCTTGTGCCGGCATGATGGCGTACGCGTTGTACGCGCAGTATCAGCTATTCCTTGACCCCTGTCCGTTGTGCATATTGCAGCGAATTGCCGTCATCGGAATGGGTGTTATTTTCCTGTTGCTGGCCGTTCACAATCCGCGACCGGGATGGGCGCGCCGCATTTACCTCGGCCTGTTCGGCCTGTCGGTGCTTGGGGGCATTATCGTTGCCGGCCGGCATGTCTGGCTACAACACCTGCCGCCCGACAAGGTCCCATCCTGCGGTCCCGGACTCGGCTACATGCTCGAGAACTTTCCGTTAGCCGATGCACTCAAGATGGTATTCACGGGCTCGGGAGAATGCGCGTCCATCGATTGGTCGCTCCTCGGCCTTTCGATGCCAATGTGGGTGCTCATTGCCATCGTTTTCCTGGGAATTGCTGGATTCTGGAACAACTTGAGTCGCGGCTGAAGCCGCTCCCACAACAGACGCTCCCACGTAGGAGGGCCTTCAGGCCCGAATTGCGGTCGGGCCTAAAGGCCCTCCTACGAAAGCAGCAACTCCATAATGCGCCGATACATCGTCGTCAGTGTGACGACGTCATCGATGCGGACGTGCTCGTCAATCTTGTGAATCGACGCATTCACGGGCCCGAGTTCGACGACGTCGGTGCCGGCAGGCGATATGAATCGTCCATCCGATGTTCCTCCACCGGTCGACAGTTCAGGTGCATTCCCGGTGCTTTCTTTCACGGCGTCGACGACGGCGTCTATCAATTCGCCGGGCTGCGTGAGGAAGGGTTCCCCCGAAAGATGCCAATTCAGTTCGTAGTCGACCTCGTGGGCATCGAATATTTCGTGCACACGGGTCTTAAGACGATCATGGTCCCACTCGGTTGAATAACGGAGATTGAATCGTGCAGTCAGTTCGCCGGGCGTGACGTTTGGGAATCCGACTCCAGCACGAATATCCACGACCTGAAAACTCGTCGGCGGAAAATTCTCGTTGCCCTTATCCCATTCAATCGTGTGCAATTCGGCGAGGATCGGCGCGAATCGTCGGATTGGATTGTCAGCGAGGTCTGGGTAGGCGACATGTCCCTGGACACCGCGGACAGTCAGCATGCCACTGAGCGATCCGCGACGACCCACACGCACCGTGTCGCCGAGCGATGAATGACTGGATGGTTCGCCAAGTACGCACCATTGAATATTCTCACCTCGCGCCTGCAACGCTTCCATGACTTTGAGCGTGCCATCGCGCGCCACACCTTCCTCGTCGCTCGTAATCAACATTGCGAGACTACCGTCATAGTTGGCGTGATTGGCGATGAAGTCTTCGAGGGCCACGATCATCGCCGCGAGTCCACTTTTCATATCGGCTGAGCCACGGCCGTACAGGTCACCATCGCGGATAATTGGTTCGAAAGGATCGCTGCTCCATTCGTCATCCGCGCCGGGAGGTACGACGTCGGTATGGCCGGCGAAACACAACACCGGGTCGGTGTTGCCGCGCCGTGCATACAGGTTGGTGACCTCGCCAAAAGGCATTGATTCGCACACGAAGCCCAGCTGTTTCAGGCGTTCAGCAAGAATCTCCTGGCAACCGCCGTCATTCGGAGTAACTGATCGGCAGCGAATCAACTGCTGCAGCAATGCGATCGCCGGGTGATCCGATGCATCAGAGGCAACTGCTTTCGTCAATTTCTTAATTACTCCAGTTGTTGGAGCGGCCCTTGGGCCGCGATTAGCGCTCCTACAGGTTCTTAATGAATTCTCCGAAGCGCTTTTCCGAGAAGCCAACGGCCATGAAGTTATCGGCTTCGAGGACGGGACGCTTGATCAGCGTCGGTCGATCTATCATCGCAGTCAGCGCCTTGTCTCGAGACATGTCGGCACGATCGACCTCCGGAATTTTCCGCCAGGTCAGGCTTTTTTTGTTGAGCAGCTTTTCCCAGCCAATGCGCTGTACCCAACGTTCGAGCATTTGAATGTCAAGGCCGTCGTCGCGAATATCATGAAAGCGATGTTCGATCTTGTTGTCGGTCAGATATTTGCGAGCGAGTCTGCACGTATCGCAACTCTTGATTCCATACACCGTCAGCACTGTCATGGTTCTTAGTTTACATTGCGCAGCAAGTCATTAAGACTTGTTTTTGAACGGGTCTTTGCATCAACGTGCTTGACGATGACCGCACAATACAATGAGTACTTTCCATCGCTGGAAGGCAGGTTTCCTGGCACCACCACGGATCCGGCCGGCACGCGGCCGTAGCTAGTCTCGCCGGACTCGCGGTCATAAATTCGTGTGCTCTGGCCGATGTACACACCCATCGATATGACCGATCCTTTTTCAACGATGACACCTTCGACGACTTCGGAGCGCGCGCCGATGAAGCAATCGTCTTCGATGATCGTTGGGCCCGCCTGCACAGGCTCGAGGACGCCACCGATGCCGACGCCACCCGACAGGTGGACGTTTTTTCCAATTTGAGCGCAGCTCCCGACAGTGGCCCAGGTATCCACCAGGGTTCCTGAGTCCACGAACGCACCAATGTTCACGTAACTCGGCATCAACACGACGTCACTGGCGACATAGGCGCCGCGCCGCACGATTGCGTCGGGCACAACCCTGACGCCGTCTCTTCGAAAATCTTCATCGGTGTAGCTGGCATATTTCAACGGCACTTTGTCAAAGAAATTGCTGTATTGACCCGAGATCATTTCATTGCTGGACAGGCGAAAACTCAACAAGACAGCTTTTTTGAGCCACTGGTTGACTTGCCAGCCGCCGTCTCGCGGTTCCGCGACCCGACTGGTTCCCGCATCCAGCATTGAAATTGCTGTTTGCACCGCATCGTCCAATTCCCGGGTTGCAGCGTCGTCTGACATCTGCCCGCGTGCGTCAAATCCTTTTTCGATAATGTCGATCAAGTCTTGCATTCGTCATCCAGTCTAGCGACCAACTCGTCGCGCAGTTGTTCTTTTGCACTGTCGGTCAGCGGCGCGCCAGCTTCGTCGCTGATGTAAAAGACATCCTCCGCACGTTCTCCAATCGTCATAATTTTTGCGGCCTCGATGTCGATGCCTTGTTCGATAAACGCCAGCCCAACTTCGCTCAATAATCCTGGACGATCGGCGGCTATCAGATCCAGGACTGTTCGGCCATTGGGCGTAGTCTCGCCAAACTGTACGCTTGTTTTCGTCGTGAACATACGTACTTGCCTGGGTGCCGCACGGGTGACCCTGACCGCGTTATCGTCGCCTGTTGTCAGTACGTGCGTCAATGACCGTTGCATTTTAGTCAGCCGCAATTCGTCGATTTCCAAGCGTCTGTCGAGTTCCATAACGATATAGGTGTCGATGCTGTAGCCGTTTGCAAGAGGTACGATTCTTGCGTCGACGATTGTCATGCCCAGTTCGTCGATCACTGAGGTCGCGTGTGCAAAAGTCCGCCGCGCCCTTGGCGTGTATAGAACGGCCTCAACGCCGTCCCCGCTTTCCTGCAGGCGCACTGCCACGAGGCCGATATCCGATTTCGTGTCAGAATTCGCCAACCATTCGGTGTGCCAGGCGATCTCCTCGCTGCGATGCCGCAGGAAATACGAATCGTTGAACATTTTCCAGACGGCATTAGTCTTGTCCACACTGATTTCGAGCTTGGCCAACGTCTCCCTGGCTTGCGATTTTTTCTCAATAATCAGCTGGTTGCGATCAATCGGATTTTCCAAGCCGCGCCGCAGGGCGCGTTGTGTCAGGTCGTACAGGTCACGAAATAGCGTTGCCTTCCATGAATTCCACAACTTTGGATTAGTCGCGCGGACATCGGCTACGGTCAGAACATACAAGTAGTCGAGATGCAGCGGATCGCGTACTAGAGCGGCGAATTCATTGATGACATGTGGATCGCCGATGTCCTTCTTTTGCGCAGTCGTTGACAAGATCAGGTGGTGCCGGACGAGCCACGCAACCGTGCGCGCCTGGTACTTGCTAAGTCCGTGCTCGAGGCAAAATGCTTCTGCGTCGACGGCTCCAAGCTCGGAATGATCGCCGCCGCGACCTTTGGCGATGTCATGAAACAGGCCACCCAGGTAGGCGATCTCGGGTTTTTCGAACGACTGCATGATACGGCTGCAGGTCGGGAATTCGTGATCGAAACGTGGCAATGCGAATCGACGCAGGTTGCTGACGACAAACAATGAGTGTTCGTCGACCGTGTAGGTATGAAACAGGTCGTATTGCATGCGGCCGACAATGCGACCGAATGCCGGAATGTACAGGCCGAGAACGCCATACAGGTTCATGCGCCGAAGCTCGTGGGTAACGCCCTCGGGAGCACTCAGGATTGACAGGAATAATCGATGATTGCGCGGATTCTGCCGAAATTCTTCATCGATCAGATACAGGTTTCGCTTAATCAGACCGACCGTATAGGCGCTGACACCCCGAATTTCCGGATTTTGTTGCAGTAGCAGAAATACCTCGAGTAACGCAGACGGCTGCCTCGCGAACACGTCGTCATTCGTCGTCTGCAGAAAACCGTTTTTCACGGAGAATCGCTCGTTGAGCGGCTCGGATTTTGCCGCCGGGTCCATCAGGATCGCTTCCTCAAAGAGCTGCAAGAGCATCTCATTGAGGCGGCTCAGATCCATGACCGTGCGGTAATAACGCTGCATCAGCTGCTCGACGGCGAGCGTGTAGGTGGCGTCCTCGTATCCGAGCATTTTGGCGAGGTTAATCTGGTGATCAAACAACAGCCTGTCTTCACGTCGGCCCGTCAGCACATGCAGGCCAAATCGGACCCGCCAAAGAAATTCCTGGCCATCATTGAGACGCTGCACCTGTCCGGGCGTCAGAAAACGGTGGGGCACGAGTTCTTCAAACGTCTCGACGTCGAAATAGCGCCTGGCAACCCAGCCAACCACCTGGATGTCGCGCAGTCCGCCCGGGCTACCCTTGACGTTGGGCTCGAGTTTGTAGGCCGAGTCGTCGTAACGGTGATGTCGTTCGATTTGCTCCTTACGCTTTTCGGCATAAAATTTCGTCGGGGGCCAGATTTTATTCGGCGCGATGACAGCCCGCATATCGTTATAGAGTTCAATGGGGCCACTAATCAAGCGTGATTCCATCAGAGACGTCGCCACGGTCAGGTCGGCTTTTGCCTCAACACGGCACTGCTTGACCGTGCGTACGCTGTGACCGATCTCGAGGCCGACATCCCAGAGCGCGGTGACAAAATCGCCCAGTTGCGATTTGTCGTCTGCGGGCAGCTTTTTCGGCAACAACAACAGGATATCGACGTCGGAGTACGGGTGAAGCTCGGCTCGCCCATAGCCGCCAACAGCGACCAGTGCCGCAGTGGCAACACAGTCTTTGGCGTATTGCTGCCACAAGTGCGTCAGCACGGCATCGACACACGCGGATCGCGCATGCACCAACGTGACGACCGACTCACCGGCGAGAAAACGTTCCCGGATATTGTTGCTCGCAGCGACGAGCGCCGCGCGACTGTCGGCGGGTGTCGATGTCGCGAGTACGTCACGAAGAATTGCGAGGGCCGGGTCGTCTAATAAGGCCTCAGTCCATTCAGTCGCCGTATGTATCATTGATGTAAAAGAATATTCGGCTTATCGGTCGCTGGCACCGAGCGTCAACACCTCGTAGCCGGTTTCCGTGATCAAAATGGTGTGTTCCCACTGCGCTGACAAACTATGGTCTTTGGTCACGACGGTCCAGCCGTCCGGCAACAATTTCACGCTGGCCTTGCCGGCGTTCACCATCGGTTCAACAGTCAGCGTCATTCCGGCTTTCAGCTCAAGTCCGGTGCCTTTCGTGCCGTAGTGCAAGACCTGCGGATCCTCATGAAAAATGCGGCCGATGCCATGACCGCAGTACTCCCGAACGACTGAGAATCGATGTTTCTCGACGTATTTCTGGATCGCCGCACCGACGTCACCCAGGTGTTTGCCAGCCGCAAGCTCCTCGATACCCAACCACATGCCATCGTAGGCAACCTGGGACAGCCGCTGCGCCTTTACGCCAGGCTTGCCCACAAAAAACATCCGGCTCGTGTCACCGTGGAAGCCATCTTTGATGACGGTAATGTCGATATTAATGGCGTCTTCAGCCTTGAGTTTGCGCTCACCAGGGATGCCATGACACACAACGTGATTGATAGAGGTACAGATCGATTTGGGAAAACCGCGGTAGTTCAGTGGCGCCGGGATCGCGTCCTGGACGTTGGCGATATAATCGTGGCAGATGCTGTTGAGCTCGCCGGTCGTTACGCCGGCCTGGACATGCTCGCCGATCATGTCGAGAACGTCGGCCGCCAGGCGACCGGCGACCCGCATTTTGTCCTGTTCCTCGGCAGTTTTTATTGTGACAGTCATTGAAAACCAGGGGTTTTAGAGGGGTCAGAGCCCTTTTTCTGGAAAAAGGGCTCTGACCCCGATACGTATTGTTGGAAACGACCGGCTATGGTATAAAGCGCGCGCCCCAGAGGCAATTAATCCACACGTACATCGTCACATCACGCTGGGTGCCCCACCTGAAAAGGGGTTGCGAGATGGGGTGTACGGAGGCCTAACCCGGAGAAATAACATGGCAGACGTATCCATGCG
>Ga0114950_10003556_pt1 | contig 12032 bp, 12 predicted proteins | sample N075metaG_FD_83503 | JGI IMG/M metagenome (GOLD analysis project Ga0114950, IMG submission 83503) | Deep subsurface microbial communities from Kermadec Trench to uncover new lineages of life (NeLLi) - N075 metaG | ecosystem: Environmental > Aquatic > Marine > Ocean trench > Sediment | place...
CCCGAAAGGGTCAAGCCCAACCCCTATATCAGTTGAAACCATGCTGTCTTACCAGTATTATACCCCGTAATGAATGAACAAAGCAGTTTAAGCAAAGAAGAGCCGCGATCTTCCCAGTCCCGCAGGCGCAAGCGCCGAGTGAGAGGCTCAAGATCGTCTAAGTCTAATTCATCCAGCAGAAAACCACCGCGGGTAGCAGTGGTATCGCCACAGGGCGGACCGCCGGAAACCTGGGCGATACGCATCGAAGAAGTACTCAAAGAGAAGAGTGGCTTTGCCTGCCGGCTCACGATGGTTGGCGATTCGGGACTCGTGAAACTTATTAAAGAGGCCAGATCTCGCGGAGCCCACCGGATTATGGCCGTGGGTGACGCAGAATTTGTGCGCTGGATGGCTCAGGCCATGATGGGTTCGCTCATGCCGCTCGCCCCTGTGCTGATTCCTGGATCAACACCTATTTTTGGACACGTCGCGATCACTTCATCAAACTGGAAGGGACATATTGACAGCCTTCTCTTTGGCCGATTTCTGAAGCTCGATATGGCCATGGGAACCAGTCTGCCCATGGTGCATCAGCTCCTCGCAGGTTTTCCCATTTCAGGCGGTAAAGCAGAATGGAGACCCTTAGCCGCCCTCTTTGGTTCTGATCGCCTGAATTTGTCTGTAGAAGTCGATCGGGCACGGGTCGAAGGCGAGTACTGGTGTCTGGTCGTGGCCAACGCCGATCTTCCGGCTCAGTCCGTTCGCTGGCTGCCGGGGTCGAATTGGACCGATCAGTGTCTCGACTTGATGCTGGTTAAGCCGCGTTCTTTCTGGCAACGATTCAAGTTTTTGCGTGCTGTTCGGCGCGGCACACATGGTGGGCTTCCAGGCGTGATTAGGTTCAGAGGTCGTAGAATTACGATTCGTTCAGAGCAGCCCTGGCAGTATGCGGCCGATGGCGGGCCCAATCTTAATGCGGCCGATCCTCTGATACTCGAAGCCAAACCCGAAAAATTGAGGCTGGTGGTCACGGGGGACATCTGATCTTTCGTTGCTGCACGGGCATTGCAATCGCCGCATGTATCCTGGCTACCTCCGGGCCAGAGGCTGCGGCAGCCCAGTCAATCCTTCCAGACATTCGGCTTTCCGATTCGAGCCAAACGCGTTCTGACACCACGATACAATCCGTCCCGGACACAACCGCCGGATTGAACAAGCCTGTTCGCCCTGTGCCCGACGCGAGCCTGGCGCCCGCAAGACCCGAAAGACCTCTGGTCATATCCAGATCATGGCCAAAGCCATCGACCGTACTTCTTAAGTCTGCGGTGTTGCCAGGGTGGGGACAGTTTACGAATCGGAAACATCTTAAAGCCGCAGTCGTGTTTGGTCTGGAAGTCTGGTTTTTGAAAGAAGCGATTACGAACTGGCGCAGCGCCAACGATGCCCGCCACAAACTGATTGCAGATCCGAACCACTCACAGCACTTCGCAGACTACCAGTTTTATTGGGGAAGTCGAAGTGACAATCTATGGTACCTGGGAATTACAATTTTTGTGTCCATGTTCGACGCATATGTAGATGCACACCTGATTCCGTACCGGGAAGACACCATTCCCAATGTCGAACCCCCCACAGGTATTGAGGTCGTGGTATTGACTTTTTAAAGATGCGCGAAAGCCCCTACTCGGTGTCTGACTCCAGGTAGCCGCCCGTGGCTCGACGCCGCTTGATTTCTTCGGCGAGCTTCTGAGAAAATCGTTCAGCGGTATTTTCACCATACACTTTAAGCATCTGGTTCATGGCAATAACTTCAGAAATGACCGTAATATTCTTGCCCGGAGATACGGGTATGATCACGGACGGAACGGCAACTCCAAGAATCTGCGTGAGATTTTCTTCCAAGCCCAGCCGCTCATAGTCGGTCCCTTCTTCCCAGCCTACGAGCTTGACGACCACTTCAATTCGTTTCTGGAGCCGCACGGATCTGATTCCGAACAGCTTTTCGATATCGAGAATTCCGATACCTCTAACTTCCATGTGGTGGCCAAGCAGGTCTGAGGCCTGGCCGACAATGACATCGTGTCCTTTTTTCGTGATATTGACCATGTCATCGGCCACGAGTCGATGACCGCGTTCCACGAGGTCTAATGCGCACTCAGACTTTCCTATTCCTGAATGTCCCGTATAGAGGAGTCCAACTCCGTACACATCCACGAGCGTTCCATGCTGCGTGGTGTGCAGTGCAAACACGCTGTCGAGATACACGGAGAGCCTGTAGATGAATTCGGTGGTCGAGAGACGGGTAGTCAACACGGCGGTATCATGCTTTAATGCGATTTCGACCAGCTCGGGCGGAGGTTGTATGCCCTTGGTCGCAACCAGAAATGGCATCGGATGCGCAAACAGAACGTCGAGCCGGGAAATCATCTCTTTCGGGTCCATGTCGTGCAGGAAGGCGAGCTCCGTTTCGCCAATCACCTGGGACCGCTCATTGGGAAATCGGTTTATGTAGCCGGCCAGCGCCAGACCCGGTCTATGTATCTCGCTGGTAAGGATAGGCTTTTGCAGCCCGGTCTGCCCCGTGAGCGGCGTCAACTCGAAGTGTTCATCCCGCTCGGCGAGCAAGTGAGCCACTGTGAGGTGCGCCACGGATTATTCCTCTGTGTCCTTAGGCCGCATTTCTTCAACGGCCTGCTGTGTGGATATCGCACGTCGTTTTCGCTCTTTCAGCCTCGAGTTATACTCTTTGATCTGACGCTTCATCCGGTCGGTGGCCCCTTCGAGCGCCGCAAAAGGATTGTCTGCTTTGGCTGAAATGGTCAGCACATCTCCATACACTTTTACATCAAGCCTGGCAGAGCTGCCCGATTTGTCGTCTTCAAACCTGACGTGTGCATACACAATATTTTCGAAATAGCGTTCAAATTGCAGGAGTTCTTTTTCTACGCGCGCTTTCAGCGCTTCTGATAAATTCATGTGACGGCCCGTAATTTGAATCTGCATTCACAACTCCTTTCGATAAGCAACAGAGGAGAAGGGTTCCCCCGTCTACGTGAGCCCACTGCGGCACGGTCAATATCTGGAAGATTGATCGAACACATGTTCCGTCTTCATCGTGCGTACGGTACGCGTTTTGGATCGCATGACCAGCGAATATGAAATGGCACCGTTGCCGGTAAAGTGCACGCCCTGAAGCATATCACCATCTGACACGCCCGTGGCTGCAAACATCACGTCATCTCCCGAAGCAAGCTCCTTCTCTGTATATATACGGTCAAAGTCTTCAATACCCATCTTTCTCGCACGATTTTTTTCCTCTTCATTTCGAAATTTCAAACGGCCCTGCAGACAACCCCCTACACATCGAATCGCCGCAGCGGCTAAGACGCCCTCTGGTGCGGCGCCAATTCCGAGCAGCACATCGATCCCCGTTTCGGGCAGACAGGTGGCGATCGCTCCACCCACGTCGCCGTCGGAAATGAGGTGAATTCTGCAGCCCAGACGTCGAACGCGCCCGATCAGGTCCACATGCCTGTCGCGGTCTAAAATCACGCATGTGAGATCACCCAGCTGATAGTTCTTGGCCTCAGCAATGCGGTTTAGATTCTCTTCAACCGTCAAGGCTAAGTCCACGACGTGTGCCGCCCGTGGTCCCACTGCAATTTTTTCCATATAGGTGTCCGGCGCATGCAGCAATGTACCCGGGCCGCCAATGGCAATCACGGCCAGCGCATTTGGCCGCCCGTAGGCTACCGAGTTGGTACACTCAAGGGGGTCTAATGCGATGTCGACCCGGGGGCCCCCACATCCCACTTTCTCACCGATATACAGCATGGGCGCCTCATCGCGCTCGCCCTCTCCAATCACGACCGTACCCTCGATAGGCACCGAATTGAAGGCTTTACGCATGGCATCTACGGCCGCCTGATCAGCCGCGATCTTGTTGCCCTTCCCCATCCAGCGCGCAGACTCAAGGGCTGCGGCTTCGGTTACGCGCACCATTTCGAGCGCCAGATTACGATCCATTGCCGCTCCTCAGGTCAGTTCTTTGTGTGAGATGGTCTGTGTATACCTCCCGTGAGCCGGGGGGGGTGAAATCATGCCAGCCAGGGCCTTTCCTATTTGTTGCATCCTGTCTTCAGCTCCGTGGTTGAAATCGCAACTACATGAATAAAAAAGATTGAGAGGGGAGGCAAGTGGTGCGAATAATATCGGAGACGGGGCCCGGGTACTAAAGATCAGCAGCCTGCGGGGATTAGTAGAAACACGATGCGGCTACGCGCCGTCCAAACGCTTCCTGAACCGTGCCGGTCTGAGCTTCAGCTCTTCCCGGTATTTACTTACCGTACGACGGGCAATTTCGATCCCCTGCGTGTTGAGTCGCTGAAAAATCTCCTGATCGGACAGTGGTTTCTCAGGATTTTCGTCCTTGATCATGGTCCCGATCTGTTCTTTGACCATGCGTTTGCTTAAGTCTTCGCCTGATTTCTGTTTGACACCCGCGTTGAAAAAATATTTGATCTCGTACACACCGTGAGGCGTTTGTACGTATTTGCCACTCGCCACCCGAGATATAGTGGCCACATTCATCTCCACAAAGTCGGCGACCTGTTCCATGATGAGAGGCTTGAGAAACGAAGTGCCCTTATCGAAAAAATCAGGCTGAAAATGTATGATCGCTTCCATCACACGAATCATGGTTCCCCGGCGCTGATTTATGGCATTCAGCAGCCAGCGCGCCTGATCGAGCTTACCCCGCACATAGTCTTTGGTGTCCTTGGGCGTTGAGTTGCCACGTTTGAGAAGTTGGCGATACCCTTGATTCACTCGCAGTCTCGGAATGTTTCGATCGTTATGCATGACCACGAATGAATCTCCGACTCGCTCTATCGCGAGATCCGGAATCACGGGCATGGCGGCCCGTGTAAACATGCCGCTCGCGGGCTGCGGGTTCAGCGTCTTGATCTGGTCCAGCCCGGCTTGCACATCTTCAACACTCATACCAAGAGTTTTGGCCATCTGTAGCGGGGACTTGCGGTCGAGTTGCTGCAATAGTTCCGCAACCAGCCGGTATTGCACCGTTCCCTCTTCGCCCCGATTCTTAAGCTGAATCAGCAGGGATTCCTGAAGAGAACGAGCGCCTACGCCTACAGGATCGAAACTCTGAATCACGGCCAGAACCCGTTCTACACGATCTTGTTCGTACTCGAGTTCCTGGGCCATGTCTTCTGTGGATACACACAGATATCCCCGCTCATCAATGTTTCCAATGATATATTCGCCTAAGGCTCGATCCTCCTGGATGATTTTTGCGAACGACAACTGTTCGTAGAGGTGGTCGTAAAGTGTCTTTTGAGCGACGGGTCCGCGATCTAAGATTTCTTGACGGACTTCCCTGGAGCTTTTCGGGACGTATTCCATGTCATCCCCGAGATAGTCTTCCCAGTCTATTTTTCTATCTCCGACTCTTCATTGTCGTCGGTGGTCTCATCCAGTTCCTTGTCTTCTTCTTCTTCGACAGCTTCCAGCTCTTCGAGCATGGGGTTCACTTCTAACTCTTGCCGAATGGTTTGTTCAAGCCTTAGAATCGGCATCTGTAATAGCTTCAGCGACTGTATCAGCTGCGGTGCAAGCGTTTGACGAAGCGAAACATTGAGACTTAGTTTCATTACTCTAAACCATTGCCATCCTTATCCTTAGAATTCACTCTATCCAACTTATCGGCAGTCGACCAGACTAATTCAAGCGAAATTTCTCACCCAAATAGATTCTTCTGGCCTCCGCGTCGTTGGCCAGGAACTCTGAGGTCCCCGCCTTGAGAATCTGGCCTTCGCACATGATATAGGCGCGATCACAGATCGCTAAAGTTTCCCTGACATTGTGGTCGGTAATCAGCACCCCCAGACCCTTTTTCTTGAGGCCGCGTATGATATTTTGAATATCTTCCACGGCAATTGGATCGATTCCCGCAAAGGGCTCATCCAACAGCATGAACTTGGGACGCGTCACCAGCGCGCGCGTGATTTCCACACGACGACGTTCACCTCCGGACAGCTCATATCCCTTGTTGTGTGCCAGGTGCGCTATGTCCAGTTCTTCAAGAAGAGAAGACAATCGCGCCATCTTCTCTGTACGTGTACCCTCCTGCATTTCAAGAATGCATCGAATGTTGTCTTCTACACTGAGCCGCCTGAAAATGGAAGGTTCCTGCGGCAGGTATCCGACACCCATTCGGGAACGCCGATACATTGCCCAATTCGACACATCCGTGCCATCGAGATTGACTTCACCGGAATCCGGCTTGATAAAACCGGTGAGGATGTAAAACGTGGTGGTTTTTCCAGCCCCGTTCGGTCCAAGCAATCCGACAACCTCTCCCTGCTGGATCAAGATGTCGACGCCGTCAACTACGGCCCTACCACGATAGACTTTGACCAAGCCCTGGCCTGAGAGAGGCATATCGTAAGATAGTCGCACGACCGTGATCGTGCAAGAGGATCAACTCAGGTATTGCCCAAAATGTGACCGATCAGGAAGAACGATCGAGTCCTTTTTTTAGTGGGCGAAGCGCGTACCGCCCATCCCAAACTTCTAAGAACCCGTCTTTTGACCCGGAATGGACTGCGATCTGTTTGCGGGGGCCGGTACGGCCGCGTCATTCGCATCGAGTGGGCGCGTCTGGCTTGCACCTGACTTTAAAATAATCTCTTCATCGAAGTGATGAATGCTCAAGTCATCTCCTTTAAGCAAATGGTAGGTCACATGTCCCTGCAGCCCGTCGATGGTGATTTCAAGACGCCGGTCCCTCACCGTAAGCGGAAAACGAATCCATTCCATCATCTCGGGGCGATGCGGCTTAAAGGAGATCTCACCCTCGTAATCTCTCATCCCGGCCAGGCCATACACAATGGCCATCCAGGTTCCTCCCATAGACGCGATGTGGAGCCCATCCTGCACATTGCCACCGAAATCTGCGAGATCCATAAGCGCGGCATACTGTATATACGCACGAGCTTTGTCGAGATACCCCACTTCGAAAGCCGCAATACTCTGAATGCAGGCCGACAGCGAAGAGTCGCCCGTGGTGATGGGGTCATAGTAATCGAAGTTGCTCTTCTTTTGAGCCAGAGAAAACTGATCGCCCAACAGCACCATGGCCAATACCACATCCGCCTGTTTAATCACCTGATGCCGGTAAATGACCAGGGGGTGATAGTTGAGTAACAACGGATACTGGTCGTTAGACGTGCCTTTGAAGTCCCAAATTTTGCGATCGAGAAAACTATCATCCTGAAGATGGATGCCTTCCGCATCATCATAGGCCACATACATTTTTTCGGACGCCTTCTGCCAGGAATCTGCCTCGTCCGCTTTCAAACCGGTCTTGTGAGCCAGGATTTCATACCGCCTCGGGTCTTCTTCCTGAATCATTCGAATCACCTTTGCGGCATAGGCCAAATTGTCTTTGGCCATCAGATTCGTGAACGTATTGTTGTTGACGACGGTGTTGTATTCGTCCGGCCCTGTCACCCCATTGATACAAAATAAGCCATCACGTCTTGAGGAATAGAATCCCAGATCCATCCAGAGTCTCGCTGTTTCGATGAGCATTTCGCCGCCACGCGTGAGCAAAAACTCCCGATCGCCGGTAATATCCACATACTTCTTCAACGCATACATGATGTCTGCGTTGATGTGGTACTGGGCCGTGCCGGCGGCGTAGTTTGAAGAGGCTTCTTCTCCATTAATCGTGCGCCAGGGGAACAGGGCTCCACTCTGATTGACTTCACGGGCACGTGTGCGCGCGGCATCAAGCATGCCGAACCTGAAACTGAGCAGGTTTTTGGCGATGCGCGGGGCGGTATAGATGAGAAACGGCAGCACGTAGATTTCAGTATCCCAGAAGTAATGTCCCTCATAGCCAGCCCCGGTTAGGCCCTTGGCCGGCACCCCTACGCCTTCGGCCCTCGCGGTGGCCTGACAAATCTGGAACTGGTTAAAATGAATCGCCTGTGCATACGCCGGATCCGCCCCGCGCATTTCGATTCCGCTTCGATCCCAGAAGTCGTCTAAGAATTTGCGTTGCGATTCCAGCAGGGGTGCAAATCCATGGGGTCGAACCCGGTCGAGCGTGCGATCCACACGCGCGCTCAGTTCAGGGGTGGGCGCAGTGCGGGACGTATGATAACATATGAATTTGGTAAGGTGGATTTTGACCCCGGGCTGTACATCCACCGCAAAAGTGACGCTGCCACGGTCTTCATTGCACTGCGTTTTGCAAATGAATGGATTCGCAGTTAGTAATTGATGGTCTATACCGCAGGCTATCGTCATACCGCTATTCTGGACTTTGTGCGCCAGCACTATGCGCTCTCCGGACATTATATGCTCCTGGGGCACAAGCACTTTATGCGAGAACTGGCGAGTTCGTCTTGGATCATCGTCTGCATCTGAAGTGCGCTGCTCAGACAATATCTCAGACGCAATCATCACCGGCGCCGCGGCGTTTAGTACAGTGACTTCATAACTGATCGCCACCAGGTGCCGATGTTCAAAGGACACAAGGCGGCGAGATTTGATGCTGACATGTTTGCCGGCCGCCGTTTCCCAGATGACCTGCCGATCCAGTGTACCCGCTTTCATATCCAGCGCACGCTCAAAACTTTGAAGGGTGGCTGTGGGAAGATAGAAGGGTTCATCATCCACGTACAATTTGATCGTGATGGCATCCGTAACGGGTATCATCGTCTGGCCGGTCCGTGCAAATCCGTAGGCTTCTTCTCCGTAACTGATGGGCCACGATTCGTGGAATCCATTTACGAAAGTACCTCGCTGAAATGCGGGTCTGCCTTCGTCAAAGGATCCACGCAAGCCGAGGTACCCGTTGGAGACCGCAAAAATGGCCTCCGTGGCCGCCATGGACCTGGGATAAAACTGGGACTCGACCATGCGCCATTCTTCGGGTGGATATACATGGGCCGGCGGAGGATTGGTCTTGTGTCTAAGCACCTTGAATTAAGTCCTCATGATACGTTTGGCAGGCGGCGCGCTCGCCATTCCCATGACCACGCCGTCCCATATTGAAAATCTGCTCATGCGAGCAATTCCGCAAGATCTACGACAACTACGTGGGCGCCATGTTTGGCCAGTGACTGGCGACCCTGCTTCCGATCCACACCAATGACCAGGCCAAACCCTCCGTCTCTTCCAGCTTGAACGCCTACGATTGCATCTTCGACTACGACCGCGCGGTCTGGCTTTACGCCCAGTTGCCGCGCCGCTTCCAGAAATGTGTCGGGTGCGGGCTTTCCCGGCAATTTAAGCCGGGTGGCGACACGACCGTCTACACGAATGTCGAACAAGTCGGCAATTCCAGCCGTCCCAAGAATGGTCTCTGCATTCTCGCTGGACGATACCACCGCGGTCTTAATGCCCTGTGATTTCAAGTGTCGCACCAGCCTGATGGTTCCCTCATATACCTCCACGCCTTCTGCATCCAGCACGTCGGCAAAAAAATCATTCTTGCGATTGCCCAGGCCACACACACTCTGGTCGCCTGCAGGATCGCTTGCCTCGCCCATGGGCAATTCAATGCCGCGCGAAGCAATGAAACTTTTGACTCCGTCATATCTCGGCTTGCCATCTACATAGCTTTCGTAGTCGGATCCGACATCAAAAGGAATAAACGCCTGGTCATGACGGTCGTAATACGATTTGAGGAATTCGTCAAACATTCGCTTCCACGCGGCCGCATGAACTTTGGCCGTGGCGGTAATCACGCCATCGAGATCAAACAGTACGGCATCAAATCGCGCTGGACTAATTTGCATACGCCTCCAGTAATACGGTCGGTCAAACCGGGATCCTAATTCTCTTTGTCGGTGACCCGAGAATTGGCCTTTAGCATGCCCCTGGAGGTCTCTTAAATCGACCCGCCATGGGCAGGTGACGATTACACTATCTTCGTGATAAACTCCAGTCGATTCGCATCAGACAGGGGATACGCCCCGGCAGATAACAACCGATCGTTCGCAGCGGAATCCGACGATCCCAGAAAGAAGACCGGCTTACCCTCAGCCTCAGCCGCATCCAGATACGCGGTCGATATGGTCGATTCCTCCTCTGCATGGACCACGAAAATACCGGCGCTCACCCCCACGAGCAATCGAACGCTCTCTTCTCGGAGCTCGTGCAACGGTTCGATGGATTCAGGATACTCACTGCAAAGCCCGCCGAAGAGAGCGATCTGTTCGGCCACCGCATGCAGATCCGGCGGCAATTCAGCTTCGAGACCGAATCCGCAGAATGCAAAACTTGCGCCCTCTTCAGACAGTACGCCCACGTGCACAGCGGTTTCGATGCCCGGCGCAAGACCGGATACGACCGAGAAGCCTGCGTGATTCAGCTGTTGCCCTACGGTGACCGCGTCGGCGATCGCATCGGCGGTTGGATCGACGCAACCCGTTACACAAATGCATTGCTTTTGGGTGGGACTCTGGCCACGTACATAAAGGTATGGGGGCGGATTCGCAATAGATCTCAACGCGTCGGGATAAGACTTCGAAAAAAACGTCTGCACATAAATATCACGATCCTTCAGCAAGTCCAATCTGGATTCTATTTCCGGATAGCGCATGTGGCAATTGCGGATACGTTCACTGAGCTCAGCGCTGAGCAGTGATTCGGGAAGCTCTTCGAGTTTTGGATTCTGCAACAGCTCTTCCGGCGGCCCAAGCCTGAGCACAAGTTCAGACAGAAGCCGTGGATCGATTTCTGCATATTCCCGAAGCGCGATAATCGCGAGCATTCTTTCATCTGCCACGTGGGACCTCCGACTCTTCGCACATCGCCAGCACACCAACCTTAGCCGCGCCGCGCGCGTAAAGCTCGTGCAATCCGATGGACAGGTCATCATGGCGAGTCAAACACATGAGGACCAATAGAATTCGTCGCCGGGCCACCGCGACCTCAAGCTCCATCGTTTGCACAGCGTCCCATTCGTATCGGGTGGCAAAAGTCGAGTGCCCGGACTCAGCCGTCAGTCGGCTCCACAAGGGAGTGTGCACCGCCAACACATGATCTCGTCCCGGCCAGCAGAGGAGTGAATGTACATCATAGGCCGGACCCGACGAATACGGCGCGGGAAAAGTGGACATCAGGTCAAAATGATCATGCGAACGATTGTGCACCAGCCATCGTTCAAGAATTTCGGACAGCAGACGACCTGCGTTGAGGTCGCCGTCGAATCGATATGCGTCGATCAGCCGCCCAAGAGGTGACCGCGTCCCTCGTTGCTCATAGGGCGCCAGCGCCAGCCCGAAATCGGCGGGCAGGCGAAGGGCCACGGGGGTGTCCAGCATCTCCATCCAATCTTGCTCAGTGGAAGGGTAACTCATGGTGCGCATGGTACCTTTAATAAATGCCGTGATGGAATTAATCAATGTCATAAGACCTGAATCTGGCAGTAGGTTTAGTGTGCGCCGGCCAGCAGGGGCCCGTATGGCGGCGTTAGTTTTCGGATCAGAATATCCCTTCGCAATTCAAACGCATCACGGTCAGCCTTGGGTATTGGACCCTTGGCAGGCAATTTGAGTGTCCGAGGATCGACAGGTTTGTTCCCGAGCCGCACCTCGTAGTGCAAGTGCGGTCCGCTTGCATTGCCAGTCTGTCCCACGTAGCCGATGTGCTGCCCCTGCTTGACATGGTCACCGCGGGACATGCCTTTGGCAAAGTTTCGAAGATGCCCGTACACGGTACGATAGCCATTGGGATGACGGATCTCGATGCAGTTTCCCAATCCCGACTTGCGACCCACAAACTGAGCCACTCCGTCGCCCGCGGCGAGAATGGGCGTGCCGGAGTTGGCCACATAGTCCACGCCGTTGTGTGGACGGACCGTCTTGTACACCGGATGCAGCCTGCGTTTGGAAAATCTCGATGACACGCGCGAGAATTTGAGCGGTGCGCGCAGCAACGACTTTTTCAGGGACCTTCCCTTTGCATCGAAGTATTTGAGGTTCTTGCCCTCGCCGAAGGAGAATGCCCAGAGC